>Ga0335081_10000533_pt1 | contig 64271 bp, 64 predicted proteins | sample Lox_Sample_35_FD_206713 | JGI IMG/M metagenome (GOLD analysis project Ga0335081, IMG submission 206713) | Soil microbial communities from Loxahatchee National Wildlife Refuge, Florida, United States - Lox_Sample_3.5 | ecosystem: Environmental > Terrestrial > Soil > Wetlands | place: USA...
GTGATGGACGCTATCGACGCGCCTTCCGGCCGCGTCGCTTTCGGATTTCCCAGCGTGTTGTCCCCGCTTCTGAGCTACGAGCTCCTAGTGCGGGTGCGGACCGCTTATCCGAATATCCTGCTGCATATCAGCGAGGCCAGCGGCTGGCTGTTGCGCGAGCGGCTGGTCAACGGGCGTCTCGACGTCGGTTTGCTCTATGTCGGCCAAGCCGAACGCGGCCTTGCGGTCGAGCCGCTCGTGCTGGAGGAGCTGTTCTATTGCACGGCGGATCCCGACCCGGCGCCCATTCGGCTCGCCGAGGCGACGCAAACTCCACTCTTGCTCGCCGCCCACGACGCCAACAGCCGGCACGTCGCGGAAGAAGCTTTTAAGAAGCGCGGCCTGACTGTCACGCCGGCCGCCGAGATCGACACGATCATTACGTTTCGCCGCGCCATTGCCTCGGGCATGGGCAACGGGATCGCGCCATGGTGTGCGCTGTACGACGGCGACGGAAAAGTCGCGCTGAATTTTCGGCGCTTTGCCGATGCCGAAATGGTCCGGCCCGTGGCGCTGTGCTTTCCCGAAGTCGCGCAGCGTAGTCCCGCGATCGAAGCGGTCGCGGCGACGTTGAAGACTCTCGTTCTTGAACTCGTCGAGAACGGAACCTGGCAGGGCGCGTCGCTGATCGATCCCGCCGCGGAGCAATCCCGAATGAACGGCTGAGCGAAGGAAATCCCGTCCTCAGTGCGTTGTGGCTTTCGCGCGCGAATGCTTCAGCAAATCGCTGTAACGCGCGGCCTCCGCCTGGACAAACGCGCCTAGTTGCTGCGGGTCCATATGGAAGATTTCGACGCCTTGCTTGGCAAAGGCGTCGCGGATCTGCGGCACGGCGAGGGTCTTGGCGATTTCCTGGTCAAGCCGCGCGATGATCGGCGCCGGGGTGCCGCCGGTCGCCATGATGCAAATCCACGAAACGATCTGCATTTTCGCCAGTCCCGCTTCCGCCGAAGTCGGTATGTCCGGCGCGAGCGGCGATCGTTGCGGCGACAGCACGGCCAGCGCCTTGAGCTTGCCGCTCCGCGTGAGTGGCAGCAGCGACGACATGGCGCCGACCGCCAGGTCGACTCGGCTTGCCAACAGGTCGGGAATGGATTGGGCGATGCCCTCGTAGGGCACAAAGGTCAGATCGACGTCGCCGTATTGCGCCAGCATCTCGGCGGCCAAGTTATTCGGCGAGCCGATCGGCTGAATCGCGATGCTGACCGACTTCGGCTTTTGCTTCGCCAGCGCGATGACGTCGGTGATGTTCTTGGCGGGAAACGCCGGCGCCGCAACGAGCAGCATTCTCGCCGACACCGCCATCGATACCGGCGCAAGGTCGCGCTCGTAGTCGAAGCCCGGATTGGGCAGCAGCGTCGGATTGACCGCTATGTTCGTGCCGGTCACCAAAAGCGTGTGGCCGTCAGGCCCGGCCTTGGCGACCACGCCGGCGGCAATATTGCCGCCGGCGCCGGGCCGGTTTTCCACCACCACCGGGACGCCGATGGACGCCGAGAGGTCATTCGACAGCTCGCGCGGCACGATGTCGGGCAAGCCGCCGGCTGCCCCGACCACCTCGAACCTGAGCGGCTTTGTCCCCGGCCACGGTTCCGCGCCCGACGCGGCGTGAGCGGCGCATAGCACGCTCAAGAAGAGAAGAATGCGCAATTTCATCGCTTGCGCCGAGGTTTATTGGTGCCCGCACAGCGTGTATACTGACCGCGTCGGTGCTCCGCAAGTTGAAAGCTGCCATGGACCTGCGCCAATTGCGTTACTTCGTCGGGATCGTACAGGCGGGCAGTCTGTCGCGCGCGGCGGATCAACTCCGTGTCGCGCAGTCCGCAATCAGCCACCATCTCGCCAGTCTCGAGTCCGAACTGGACCGGCAATTGGTGACGCGCGGGCCCAAGGGCATCCAGCTTACCGAGGCCGGCGGCGTTCTCTACCGCCACGCCCAGGCGATCCTGCGCCATCTCGACGTCGCCAAGCAGGACGCGATGACCGCGCTCACGGTGCCTTCGGGCCGGGTCACAATCGGAATACCGGGTGTCCTTGCTCCGCTGCTTAGCTACGAACTATTCATGCGGGTCCGCACCGAATACCCGCAAATCTTGCTGCATGTGAGCGACGCCAATAGTTGGCTGCTGCGCGAACGGCTGGTCAATGGGCGTCTCGACATCGCCGTGCTTTACGCCGATCAATCCGTGCGCGGGCTTGCGGTCGAACCGCTGGCATCGGAGGAGCTCTTCTACATCACGGCGGACCCGGATACTTCGCCGATCTGCATTGCCGATGCGGCGCGACGTCCGCTGCTGCTGCCCGGTCCCGGCAGCGTCTGTCGACGTGTCGCCGAGGAAGCGTTCAAGAGGCATGGGCTGACCGTGACGTCGATCGGCGAAATCAACACATTGGGCACGCTTCGCCGCGCCATTACTTCCGGCGTCGGCAACGCCATCCTGTCATGGGCCGCGCTGTACGATGGCGAAGAGACAATTGCGCTGAATTGCCGGCGCTTTGCCGACGCGGAACTGGTCCGGCCCGTGGCGCTGTGCTTTCCCGAAGTCGCGCAGCGCAGTCCGGCGATCGAAGCGGTTGCGGCGACGTTGAAGTCTCTTGTTCATGAACTCGTCGAGAACGGAATCTGGCAGGGCGTGTCGCTGATCGATCCCGCCGCGAAGGAGTCTCGGGCGGCGATGGCCAACTGAAGATTTGGAGGCGTGCGGCGTTGGGTGTTCCCAGTAAGCAGCGCATTGCCTTCGCCAACTCCCGCAGCGCATCCTAAAATCGCTCTGTGGGTTCTTCTTGGCCAAGTTCGCGTGGCGTTATAATGCCTATCCGGCAGCCCCGGGAGGAAACCAGGAAGCGTACGCTCGCCGCGCAGCATCTCGCCGCGACCGGCGGCGATCCGGACGGCCTCTTGCGCGGAGGGTTCTGATGGCGGATGGCGCGACGCTAAATCACTCGGCGAAGCATCGCTCATCTTCCTCGCGCCGCCATCGGCAGCGGCGGCGAACCCGGGTCTGTCGTCGCGGCCGTGTCGCGGTCGAAGGGCGGATCGTCCGCGCCGCCGGTGCTGACGGTCACGCCGGCGGCGCGCTCCATGGGACGAACAATTCTCGTCACATCGGCAGTCTCGCCTTCTTCGGCCGCTGCCGTGCGCAGCGTCGCCATGATGGCCTCGGTCAGCGGCACTGCTACGTCGTGAAGCTTGGCTTCGATGGCCAACGCCTCGAGAATCATGACCGAAGGCCCCAGCGTGGCGCCGTAGCTGAATTCACGGCTGAGAATATGCGCCGGGATTTTTGTCAGCGTCGCATGGTTCTGCCCGCTGCCGTTGTTGATGACGTCCAGCATGACGGCGGGATCGAGCCCCGACTTTCGGCCGAGCACCAAAGCTTCGCAGGCGACCGCGAGGTTGCCCGCCGAAATCACATTGTTGATGAGCTTCATGGTCTGGGCGGCGCCGATCTGCCCGCCGAGGAACACGATCTTTTTGGCGTAATGCCTGAGGAACGGCTCGACGCGGCCGAACGCCTCGCGCGGACCCGACGCCATGACGGTGAGCGTTCCATTGGCCGCGCCTTCGACTCCCCCGGTCATCGGGGCGTCGAGCGTGGTGATGCCGCGGCTTTGAAGCTTTGCGGCGAGCTCTTCGAGGAAGCCGACTTCGTTGGTTCCGACATGGACATAGGTTCTGGCTCGGCTGCCGTGGACGATGCCAAGCGGCCCGAGCACGACCTCGCGATAAGACTCGGCCGTGGTTACGCAGGCGAAGACGATATCGGCGTCGTCGGCCATTTCCGCGGGCGAGGCGGCGATTTTGGCTCGACCGCGAAACCGCGCCGTCTTACTGATCGTGCGATTGTAGACGATCACGTCCTCGCCGGCTTGAACAAGCCGTTCCGCCATCGGGCCGCCAATCGCGCCAAGCCCGATAAATCCAACGACGGATCCACCCTGTGCCATCGGTTCAGGCCTCCAGCTGCGCCTTATTCATCAAGCCTCTCCAGTCGTTCTTTGTCGATGCTCGCAAGTCTGCGTTGTGGGTAACTGATGTTTAAACTTCCGCGACGAGGGTGAACGAGGACGACAGGCCGCGCGACCAGAACAGCAGGAATTAAGTGCCCGCAGCGGCCGTTTCGCAAGTAGCAACGGAAGATCATGGATCTGCGTCAACTTCGTTACTTCGTCGGGATCGTTCAGGCCGGCAGTCTGTCGCGCGCCGCCGATCAGCTGCATGTGGCGCAGTCCGCGATCAGTCATCATCTCGCCAGCCTCGAGTCCGAGTTGGACCGCCAATTGGTCACCCGCGGCCCGAAGGGCATCGAGCTTACCGAAGCCGGCAGCGTGCTGTACCGCCACGCCGAGGCGATCTTGCGCCATCTCGACTTCGCCAAGGAGGACGTCGCCAACGCGCTCAACGTTCCCTCCGGCCGCGTATCGATCGGGTTTCCCGTCGCATGGACAAACCTCGTCGGCTACGAATTATTCGCCCGCGTCCGCGATTTATATCCGCAGATATTGCTGCACCTTACCGACGGCAACAGCGCGCTGTTGCGGGAGCGTCTGATCAACGGACGGCTCGATATCGCCGTGCTGTTCGCGGCCAAGACCGAGCGCGGCCTCGCCGTGGAACCCATCCTGCTGGAGGAATTGTTTTATGTGACGGCGGATCCGGACCCATCGCCCATCCCGATGGCCGACGTGGCGCGATTGCCGCTGTTGGTGCCGGGGCCCGGCAGCGGCAGCCAGCGCGTCGTCCAGGAACTGTTCAACAAACACGGGGCGACGGTCTCTCCCATCGGCGAAATCGATTCCGTGAGCACGTTTCGCCGCGCCGTCGAATCCGGTCTCGGCAACGCCATCGTGCCCTGGAGCGCGCTCTACGACGGCGAGCGCAAACTGTCGCTGAATTACCGGCGGATTGCCGGCGAGACGCTCACCCGCACGGCCGCGCTGTGCTTTTGCGATATCGGCCAGCGCAGCCCCGCCATCGAGGCCGTGGCGCTGACGCTGAAGTCTCTGGTATACGAACTGTGCGAAAAGGGCATCTGGCACGGCGTGTCGCTGCTCGCTCCCGCCGGAGAGCTATCTCGTTCGCCGGCCCCCCCATAGAAATTCAGAATTGGACGCTCTCCGCCAAATGCCTAGGGTCCCTTCCGGGCTGGAGGAGGCCTAGTCATGCTCGAACGGAGCAAATTGGCGGCGCCGGCCCTCTCGGGGTCGCGGCCGATGGCAAAGCGGGTCGAACCCGTTGACGTTTTGGTGGGGCGGCGGGTGCGCGCCTACCGGCTCAGCTTGGGCATGTCGCAAACGACGCTCGGCGACAAGGTCGGCGTCACTTTTCAGCAGATTCAGAAATACGAGCGCGGCACGAATCGGATTGGCAGCAGCCGGCTGCAAAAGGTCGCCAATGTTCTTGGCATCAGCGTCGGCGCGCTTTTTGCCGAGACCGAGGGCGATCAGCCGGGCCAGGACGCCTTGACTGAAATGACCTCCCAGCCGCACGCGGCCAGGCTCCTCAAGGCGTTCGCCGCGATCACCGACGACAAGCTGCGTTTGGCGCTCGTTAAACTCGCCGAAGGCCTCCAGGACCGCGCCAAATAGGCGCGAGGCCCTTAGCCGTTACCGAAACGCCCGAGAAATTATCGGCTCGGCCGGCGGAGCCCGCGCCGGATCAGCGAGGGCGTCGGAACCCAAGGTAATGGTTGCAAAGCGGCCGGCAAAGCCGCAGAGTCTCGGTGCGCTGCCGCAAGGCCGCCGGGGTCGTCATCCATTCCGAAGGGGTGTCCATTGCACGGCAACGTGACGCGCAAAGCCTCGACGGCGCAGACGCCCCTCAAGCGGACCTTCCACGTCGCCCTGATCAAGCCGTCGCATTACGACCGCGACGGCTATGTCATCCAGTGGCTGCGCTCGCTGATCCCCTCGAACAGTCTGGCCAGCGTCCACGGCTTGATCGTCGAATGCGCGCAAAATCGTGCGCTCGGTCCGGAAGTCGACATAACCGTCGAGGCGGCCGACGAGTGCAACACCATCGTCGACGTCGAGGGTGTGGCGAAACGCATCCGCGCTGCCGGGGCCGGCATGGTCGGACTGGTCGGCGTGCAGTCGAACCAATTTCCGCGGGCACTCGACCTCGCCCGGCAGTTCCGCGCCTATGGTCTCACCGTGGTCATGGGCGGGTTCCATCCGTCCGGCTGCATCGCGATGCTGCCGAAATTGCCCGCGGAATTGCAGGAAGCGCTCGACCTCGGGGTTAACTTGTTCGCTGGCGAGGCCGAGGGCCGCATGGCCGAGGTGCTGCGCGACGTGGCCGAAGGCAACGCCAAGCCGATCTACAACTATCTCAACGATATGCCGGAGATGGCGGCGGCGGTTTATCCGATCTTGCCGCGGCATGTGGTGACGCGGGTCGCCGGCCATTATTCGAGTTTCGACGCCGGCCGCGGCTGCCCGTTCCAATGCAGCTTCTGCACCATCATCAACGTGCAGGGCCGCAAATCGCGCTACCGCACGCCCGACGATGTCGAGGCCATCGTGCGCGCCAACGCGGCGCAGAACATCACGCGGTTTTTCATCACTGACGACAATTTCGCGCGCAACCGCAATTGGGAGCCGATCCTCGACCGGCTGATCGAACTGCGCGAGCGGCATGGCTTCAACATCAAGCTGTTGTTGCAGGTCGACACGCTCTGCCACCGTATCCCGAATTTCATCGAGAAGGCGGCGCGCGCCGGCTGCACCGCGATCTTCTTAGGGCTGGAAAACATCAATCCGGAATCCTTGATGGGCGCCAAGAAGCGCCAGAACAAGATCTGGGAATATCGCGAGATGCTCTTGGCCTGGCGCAAGCAGAAGGTCATGACTTACGCCGGCTACATCCTGGGCTTCCCGACCGACACGCCGGAAACGATCGCGCGCGACATCGAGATCATCAAGAAGGAGCTGCCGGTCGACATCCTCGAATTCTTCTATCTGACGCCGCTGCCCGGTTCGGAGGACCATAAGAATTTGTATACGCGCGGCGTGGCGATGGACCCCGATCTGAACAAATACGATCTCGAACATGCCTGCACCGCGCATCCGCTGATGTCGCAGGAAGCCTGGACGCAGGTCTATGCCGATGCCTGGAAGCGCTATTACACCGACGCGCACGTCGAGACGATCATGCGCCGCTGCATCGCCTCGGGCATCAATCGCACGAAATTATTGGATTCGCTGACCATCTTCTCCGGCGCGGCGCGGATCGAAGGCGTACATCCGCTGCAATTCGGATTTTTCCGCAGGAAGCTGCGCCGGCAGCGCCGCTCCGGCATGCCGGTCGTCAATCCGCTGGTGTTCTATCCGTGGCGTGCGATCGATTTTCTCAAAGTCTGCGGGCAATGGGGCAGGCTGATCTGGCGCTATCGCCGCATCATGGCGCGTGTGCTGAAAGATACGGCGGCGAAAGACTATATGGACGAAGCGCTGCAGCCGCATACCGGCACGGGCGACACCGATCATTTCGTCGAGGTGTTCGCCGACAAGATTCCGCACACCCACGGCGCGCCGGTGCGGGCGCCGGCAGTCGCGGCCGCCGAGTAAAGACTAAACTTCCGATTTGCTGCCGATCTTGCTTTCGGTGCCGGCGAGGAGGCGGGCGATATTGCCGCGATGCATGATCCAGATCAGCGCCGCGAGCAGCAGAAATAATTCGGCTTCCGGCGCCTTGCCGCTCGCCCACAGCACGGCGGGCATCGCTGCGCTGGCAACGAGGCCCGCAAGCGAGGAGTAACGGGTCAGTGCCGCGACCGCGAGCCAGACAACCGCGAAGGCCAAAAGCGCGATCCAGGCGTTAAAGCCGAGCAGAAGCCCGATAAAGGTCGCCACGCCCTTGCCGCCTTTAAAGCCGAGCCAGAGCGGAAACAGATGACCGACAAAGGCGCCGAGCGCCGCCGCGATCGCGGCTTGCGGTCCGAACATCGCATTGGCGGCGACAACGGCCACAGTGCCCTTGAGCATGTCGCCGAGCAGCGTTGCCGCGGCGAGGCCCTTGCGGCCGGTGCGCAGCACATTGGTGGCGCCGATATTGCCCGAGCCGATCGAGCGCACATCCGGCGCGCCGGCGAACCGGGTGATGATCACGCCGAACGGGATGGAGCCGCACAGATAGCCGAACACGAGCGCGGCGGCGTCGTCGATGACAGGCAGCATGGCCAAGCGATAATGCCTGAAGCCGCCGCGCAAAAACAGCCGCTTTCTTCGCGCCAATGGCGTTGCTGCACGTTCCAGAGTATCAATTGTATCGAACAGCGCATCTGTCACGCAGCTGCATGAAAAAACTGACGGAGGAAGCATGACAATTCCAGGATCGAGCGAAACCGGAGCCGTCTATTCGGGCGGTGGCAGCAAACCGATGCCGCCGCTCGCGACTAGGCCGCTGTCCACAGCACTCGGCCTGGAGATTCTTGACGTCGACCTGCGGAATGCGTTGCCGCCGCCGGTCATCGCGCAATTGCGGCAGGCCTGGTACGAGGGGCTCATTCTTCTGCTGCGCGACCAGACGCTGACCGAGGAAGATGAGGTCCGGTTCGCCGAATATTTCGGACCGCCTGCGAAAACCATCAACGTGAACAACACCGGTAAGCATCCTGCGGTGATGCTGATCACCAACATCCGCAAGGATGGCAAGCCGATCGGCGCGCTGCCCGACGGCGAAATGCACTTTCACACCGATCAGTGTTACATCGAGAAGCCGGCGGCGGCCTCGATGCTCTATGCCATGGAAGTGCCGAGCGTCGGCGGCAATACACTGTTCGCCAATGCCTATCTGGCCTACGAAACGCTTCCCGCCGAGATCAAGCGACGGATCGAGGGCCGTACCGCGATCAACGCCTACGACTACGACAACGCCTCGACCATCCGCGGCACGCGGCTGCGCGAAGGCGTGCCGCAATTCTCGCACCCTATTGTCCGCACCCATCCGGCGACCGGGCGCAAGGCGCTCTATGTCAACCGGCTGATGACGGTCGCCATCGAGGGCCTGCCGCAAGCCGAAAGCGATGAGCTGCTCGGCTTCCTGTTCGAGCACCAGGAGCAGCGACGCTTTGTCTATGAGCATGTTTGGCGCGTCGGCGACATCCTGATGTGGGACAATCGCTGTACGCTGCACGCGCGCACCGACTTTTCCTCGGCGGAGCGGCGCTTGATGCGCCGAGTGACGATCCTCGGCGAAAGGCCGCAGTGACGCGCCGATCAATCGCACGTCGCGAGAATAGGTCTATCCGGCGCGCGCCTTCTTGCCGCCCTCGCGCGGCGCAAAGCCGGCGGCGAGCGCGGCGGCTTCCGTCGGATAGAGCACCAGGTGCTTGAGCTTTTCGCTGGACGCTCCGCCGAGCGCCGCCAAGCCCGGTGAAAAGGTTTTGCGGCTCGTATCGGCGACGACGAACTGCGCGTCGGTTCCTTCGCCGACGTCCTTCTCGCAGTAAACGCAACGCAGCATATAGCGCCGCGGCGAATTCTCTTCGATGACATAGAATTTGTTGGCCGCGTATTGCCGTTCGGCGGGATCGGCGGTGATGCAATTGGGATTGTCGCAGTGCAGGCCGGTATCGATCGGCTGCGCATAAACCGGATGGTCGGGCTTGGCGAAGCCGCCGGCGAATTTTTGCAGCGATTTGTTCTTGTGCAGTTGCAGCATCAGCGAAATCAGCGCCATGCGGATCGGCACGCCATAGGCGGCCTGCTGGAAATAGATGGCGCGGCGGTCGCTGTCGAAGGAGATGTCGAGCTCGTTGACGCGCGGCAGCGGGTGCATGACGCTCGCTTCCGAATATTTTGCCTCGTCGAGGAATTTTGCGTCGATCTTGGGGTACGGCCGCTCTTTCTCGGTCCAGCGCTCTTTCTGGAAACGCGTGACATAGACCGCGTCGGTCTTCTTCTGCACCAGCAAGCCGTAGTCGATCTCGGGATCGGGAATGAGCGACAGCTGGTGCGGCTGATCCGCGGTGACATAGAGCGCGTCGATCGTGCCGCCCGGCAGCTGCCCCGGATCTTTGGACACCATGCGGCAATGAAATTCCTCGCGCAGCCGGCGATCGACATGCGCCGGCAGTTCCATGCCGGGAGCGGGCAGGGGATCGATGGTGGCGCCGAAGCGAGCCAGCGCATAGACGAAGGAGTGGATGGTGCGGCTGCCCTTGAGGTCGCCGGATATCGCGACCTTCATGTTCTTGAGCGATTTCTTCTTCGATTTCAGAGTGAAAAGGTCGCACAGCGTCTGCGTCGGGTGCTCATGCGCGCCGTCGCCGCCATTGATGACCGGAATCTGCGAATATTCGGCCGCCAGCCGCGCCGCGCCGTCGCGCGGATGACGGATGACGACGATATCGGCGTAATTGGCGATGACCCGGATGGTATCGGCCAGGCTTTCGCCCTTGGCCGCGGAACTCACCGCCGGATCGGCGCTGGTGATATTGGCGCCGCCGAGCCGCAGCATGGCGCTCTCGAACGACAGCCGCGTGCGGGTCGAAGGCTCGTAGAACAGGCTCGCCAGGATGGATTTCGAGGCGAGATCCGTGGACCGCCCGATGCGGTAGGAGACGTTTGCGTCGGCGAGTTCCTGTAAAAACCCCTGGGCGACCTCGAAGATCGTCTCGATCTCCTTATTGGTCAGGTCATTGATCGAAACGATATGCCGCGTCGGCGTCTGGGCTTTGGTCATTAAAGCGGTGCTATAGGCCCAATTGGCGCGCTGGAGCAAGCCCGCTTTGCCGGCGCGCCAAGGTGATGCACCGGAAACCGCGGAGCCAACGCTCTGGCGTGCTACGCTGGCCAACCTGAACGACGCGAGTCGCCATGGCCAGCCGCTCCCGCTTCGACACGCACGAAGTCTTCAATCAGTCGCCGCCATACGAAAACGTCGATCTTTTCTCAAGCGACGCGCCATTGCAGGACGCGGTCAAAGCGAACGGCGCGGCCTCGGAACTCTCCGCGCTCGCCGCCTTCGGCAGGCAATGGGGCACCGCGGACATGTTCGCGCTGGCGCGGCAGGCCAACGAAAATCCGCCGAAGCTCAAGACCTTCGACGCCAAGGGCAATCGCAGCGATACGATCGAATTTCATCCGGCCTATCATCGCTTCATGCGCGAGAGCATCGCGGCGGGCCTGCATGCCTCGACCTGGATGCCATCCGGCAGCCGCGCGCCGGCCCCGGCCGAAGTGGTGCGCACAGCCCGCTTCTACATGGCGGCCCAGGTCGAGACCGGTCATCTGTGTCCGGTGACCATGACGCGGGCGGCGCTGGCGGCGCTCGCCGCCGAGCCGGAACTGGCGGCGAAGGTCATCCCCAAGGTCGTCACTCGTAATTACGACCCGCTATTCCGGCCGTGGCGGGACAAATCGGGCATGACGCTCGGCATGGGCATGACGGAAAAACAGGGCGGCACCGACGTGCGCGCCAATACGACTGTGGCGACGCCCGACGGCGACGGCTATTCGGTCGTCGGCCACAAATGGTTCATGTCGGCGCCGATGTGCGATGCCTTCCTGATTTTAGCGCAGGCACCGGGGGGGCTGACCTGTTTTCTTTTGCCGCGTTTCCGGCTGGACGGCTCGGTCAACGCGCTACGTTTTCAGCGGCTCAAGGACAAGCTCGGCAACCGCTCCAACGCGTCCGGCGAGGTCGAATTCACGGACGCTTTCGCCCGGCGCGTCGGCAACGAGGGCGCCGGCATCCGCACCATCCTGCAGATGGTGCAGCTCACGCGGCTCGATTGCGCCATCGCCTCGGCCGGCTTGATGCGTATGGCGCTCGCTCAGGCCGTGCATCATTGCCGCCATCGCAACGTGTTCGGCAAAAAGCTTTACGACCAGCCGATGATGCGCACGGTGCTGGCCGACATGGCGCTCGAGGCCGAAGCCGCAACCGCTTTGGTGTTTCGGCTTGCTCGCGCGCTCGACCGCGCGGCGGACGATGCCGCCGAAGCCGCTTACGCGCGGGTCATGACGCCGGCGGCGAAATATTGGATCTGCAAGCGGGCGCCGGGCTTTATTTTCGAGGCGATGGAATGTCTCGGCGGCAACGGTTACGTCGAGGAGAATATCCTGCCACGGCTCTACCGCGAGGCGCCGGTCAATGCGATCTGGGAAGGCTCCGGCAATGTGATGTGCCTCGACGTGCTGCGCGCGTTGAAAGGGAAAGAGGAGGCCGCGGTCGTGGCGGTGCTGGCCCGCGATGCGGGCGTCGAACACGCGACAATGGACCAGACGCAGGAAGCCGACGCCCGAGCGGTCGTTGGCAAGCTGGCTTTGCTGGCGTGCACGGCGGCGTTGAAAGCAAGCGTTCCGGCGGTAGCCGAGGCCTTCGTCCGATCGCGGCTCGCGGCGCCGCATGACGCGATTTATGGCGCCGTCGCCATGAAACCCGCCGCTTCCGAATTGCTGCTGCAGCGGGTATTGCCGGAGGACTGAACACTCTCCAGCCGCGTCGTGAATTTCCTCCGAAATGTGACGGTCGGCACAGCTTGAATGAGGCAATGGCATAAAAGGGACGAGTGGCACAGGAAAGCGGAGAGCAGGAATGATCGATATTTTGGCAGGCTACGCGTTCGGTGCCGCCGTCGCTGCCACCGTCTCTTTTGTCACCTCGCTGTCCGTTTTTGCGGCTGGCAGGCGGAATCGGCAGCAGTCTTCGTCAAGACTGGCCGCTCGGTAGCTCGCGCGCCAGCCGGTCGAGCGCACCCTGAAGAATGTAGGCGGCGGCGTGCTGGTCGATCACCGCTTTCCGCTTGGCCCGGCTTGCATCGGCGGCGATGAGCGCCCGCTCGACGGCCGCGGTTGACAACCGCTCATCCCACAACGCGATCGGAAGTTCGGTCAGTCGCGCCAGATTGCGGGCAAAGGCCCGGGTCGACTGCGCGCGGGGTCCTTCCGTGCCGTCCATGTTGATCGGCAGTCCAAGCACGATGCCGACCGCGCGGCGCTCGGTTGCGAGTTCCAGGATGCGCGCGGCGTCGAGACTGAAGCGCTTGCGGGCGACGGTTTCCACCGGTGCGGCAATGCGCCGATCCGGATCGCTGACGGCAACCCCTACGGTTTTGGTGCCAAGATCGAGCCCGATGAGCGCACCTCGCTCCGGCAACAGCGCGGAGGCATCGGCAAGGGCAAGGACCGGCATGGCGAACCGCTATCACGCGCGCGGCGCAAAGGCGACAGCACCGACCTTTTCGGCGCCCGTTTGCCCAATTATGTTGCCGCTTCTCTCCCGTTTCTCTGGCGCGAATTCGGCGCCGAAAGGAGACGACACATGGCATTCACAGTCACCAGCAGCAGCTTCAAGGACGGCGACTATTTGCCGAAAGATTACATCCTGTCGGCCGATTTCGGCTTTGGCTGCGCCGGCGGCAACAAGTCGCCGCATTTAAAATGGTCGGGCGCGCCGGACGGCACCAAGAGCTTCGCCGTGACCTGCTACGATCCGGATGCACCCACCGGTTCGGGCTTCTGGCATTGGCTTGTCGTCAACATTCCGGCAAACGTCACCGAGCTTGCCGAGGGCGCCGGCAGTTCGTCCGGCAAGCTGCCGGCAGGCGCCTTGCCGACGCGCACCGATTTCGGCGCGCCCGGCTATGGCGGTCCATGCCCGCCCGAAGGCGACCATCCGCACCGCTATTTGTTCACCGTGTTCGCCGTGAAAACCGACAAGCTCGCGGTCAAGTCCGACACTTCCGCGGCGGTGGTCGGTTTCAATCTGCATTTCAATACGCTGGCCAAGGCGGAACTGATGGGCCTGTTCAAGCGGTGAGGGAGCTCGGATGAAGTTCTGGCCAGCGGTTCTCGCAACCACGCTGACGCTTGCGATGTCGCAGCTCGCCCAAGCCGCCGAGATCAAGATCGTCAGCGGCGCTTGCCGCGGAATACCAAAAGGAGACCGGGACCAAGCTCGACATCACCTATCGCACGGTCGGGCAGCATCTGGGCTTGATCCGCGGCAGGCGGGAGACGTTCGACGTCGCTATTTTGACTCCGGCTGCGATCGACGCTCTAGCCAAGGAGGGCAAGATCGCGCCGGGAACGCGGGCCGATCTCGCGAAGACCGGAATTGGCGTCATGGTCAAAGTTGGCGCGCCGGCGCCGGACGTCTCGAGCGTCGAAGCGTTCAAGCAGGCGCTGCTTGCCGCCAAGTCGGTCGCCTTTATCGATCCCAAGGCCGGCGGGTCGAGCGGGATTTACATCGGCGGCTTGCTGACGCGGCTCGGCATTGCCGCGCAGATCAACGCCAAGGCGGTTCTGGTCCACGGCGGCGCGGTCGCCGATCACGTCGCCGACGGTGAAGCCGAGATCGGCATCCACCAGATCAGCGAGATTTTGCCGGTTGCCGGCGTCAAACTGGTCGGGCCGCTTCCCGCCGAGATTCAGAACTTCACGGTCTATGCGGCCGGCGTTGCGAGCGGGGCCGAAAACGGCCGGGCGGCACGTGCGCTCGTAAAGTTTCTCGCCGGGCCGAACGCCCTGCCGATCATCAAAGCGAAAGGGATGGAACCCGCCTCCTGAGGTCGGATGCCACCCCCAAACGGCAGCGCCCGGCCGAAGCGGGGCGCCATATGCCGTCTATGCGTTTAAGGCCGTCGGCTTAGGCCAAGTAACGCGACTGCTCCCAGGCGATCCTGGGGATATCGCTCCGAGTAATGCCGATGTCGGCAAGTTCCCGGTCGCTGAGGTGCGAAAGCTCGTCCACGGCCACGCCGTAGCGCTTCCAGGTGTTAAACAGGCGGACAATTGATGACAGCATGATGCTATTTCCCTTCCCCGGCGGACAGGTTCGAACGGTCAGCCGGAATCTTGATGGGAATATAAGCACCCTTGGTGCAGTGCAAAATTATCTTGCTGCAATGCAGCTAATCATAATTTGCATGACAATAAGGCTAATTATATAGGATCAGTATTAAATTGGTTTGTCGATATTCGATAGTCAATAAATATAAGCTATCACCATGTGTTTTCATCAATGGTCCAAAGCGAGGTCTATCCGCTCATGGGGATCGGCTTTTGCTGTCCTCGGTTGTTGTCCTTCGGGCCTAAATCTTCGCTTCTTCGCCCCTGTTCCGCCCTTGAACGATCCTGTCTCCGCCGCACTGCCGCATTGAAATTCGGCCTTCTATGGGTTTGCGTTGGGAGCGTCTGATGGGGACCATGCTGGACCACCGCCGCTGTGCGGAAGAATGCCTAGCGATGGCGCGCGCGTCCGAGGACGACAAAGACAAGGCGCTTTGGCTCACGCTGGCGCAGTCGTGGGTGCGGCTCGCAGAGCACGTCGCGGAGGCCGAAGCCGCCGCGGAGCCAGCCGCAGAGAAAGCATCGTGACGAGCCGGGACTAGCCCAGGATCAACTTGCGGTCACTGGCCGTGGCTGGCCAGAACCTGCTCGCAGGCATGACTGATCTTGGTCCGGTTGGCCTGCAGGCAGCCCAAGATACCGAGCACGTCCTGCGGATTGACCTCAAGCTGGGTCTGGCAAAACTTGGTCACGTCGGGGTGGCAGGCGGCACGCTCCTGCGGGTTGCCTTCGCCCATCCCCATGCCGGCTACCGGCGGCGGCTGCGGCGGCAATTGTTGAGCATAAGCCGTTGTTACCGCGACTAGACCCGCAGCGATCGTCAAGACTGATATCCGAAGCATGAGCCCCCTCTTCGGGCATCCGGCCCGCCCTGTAAGGTCGGGAATCTTATCCCACATTTTTTTGCCGTGGGGCACACATTAAATTTTTGCGGGGAGATTGACGGCATAATCGGCCGGCGTGATCGGCGCGCTTGCGCGCGTCGGGGGCACGGCGATAAAGGTCAGGTGAGGGCGGTTAGCTCAGTTGGTAGAGCGTCTGCTTTACACGCAGAATGTCGGCGGTTCGAGTCCGTCACCGCCCACCAGCCTTCGCGAGCGCGGGCGAGCGAAGGCTGCCGCGCCTTGCAACGCTCCAGTCTCAAAAAAAGCCCGCTGCCACGCAACTTCTCGATTGCGATGGCAAGCGGGCAATGAGCGGCGCAGCGACCCGCCTTCGCGGGCCCAATGACGAGAGGCGCTTAGATCGCTTCCTTGAGCTCTTTTGAGGCGCGGAAAGCGACCTTCTTGCTGGCCTTGATCTGAATCGGTTCGCCGGTTGCCGGATTGCGGCCCATGCGCGCGGCGCGCTTGCGCACTTGAAGGATGCCGAGCCCGCCGATGCGGATGCGCTCGCCCTTCTTCAAGTGCTTGACGATGTTGCCAACCAAACCACCGAGGATGGCTTCGGCCTGTTTTTTGGAAAGCTCGTTATCTTCCGCAAGGCTCGCGGCGAGATGCTTCAATGTCACGGTCGTAGCTGTTGTTTTGCTTGCCATTAGTCCCTCCTCAATGAAGCGGTGGCGTGAAAAAGCGCCGCTCACGGCGAAGCAGTTAAACGATTCGGCTTCGGCTGACCACGCTTGTTTTGCCGATTCCACCGATGTTTTCGGCATGCCGGCGCTATCTGCGGGCGCTCTGTGGCGAGCTTAAGGCGGCGGGAAAAGGCCGATTCAGGCCTAAATCCTTGACTTGCCGTGGGCTCCGCCTTAAGTGCCGACGACGCCCGCGGGGGCGTAGCTCAGTTGGTTAGAGCGTCGGCCTGTCACGCCGAAGGTCGCGGGTTCGAGCCCCGTCGCTCCCGCCAAATCTCTTGAATCATTGATCTTTTCGGACCGTTTCACTTCAAGGGCCAGATCCCGGACGGGCAGACTATGACGTCGAAGCCGGTCGGAATGCCGCCCGGGGTTCGACCCTCGACCGGCGTGCAGGCCGCAGGGATGCGCTGGCAGCCCAGCACCGTACAAGCGATCTGGCCCTGTCTGACGGCGGGATGCACATGGTGCACAACACGACGATGCCGCACGTGGTGAGCGGCGGTGGCAGGCTCGGGCGCCAGCAGGACTAGGGCCGCGAAGCCCATGACTGCGCCGGCCAGCGTCCATCCCGCCGCCGGCTCCGAAAGTGTTGCGCTACCGATCGGCCGTCCGCTCCCGGGCGAGACTTCATCCCCGGTAGATCGGCGCCGGCTGGGTGAAGAAGCTCCACAGGATGTGATAAACCAGGGCATAATTCTTCTGCTGGAAGCTGGCGTGCGAAATCCCAGGCATAACCGTAAACTGCTTGTCGGGGTTCGGCAGCTTGGCGAAGAATTTGATCAGATCGTCGAAACTCGCGATGCCGTCCCATTGCCCGCGCATGATCAGGGTCGGCACCGTGATCTTTTCGGGATCGACCACCGGTAGATTGCTGCACATGTCGACATAAGTGCCCGTCGGCACCGAAGTGTCGAGCGCGATCACCGCATTGGCGAAGGCGTCGATGACTTTCTCCTCCGCGGTGCCCGGATGGTCGCGGTCGAAGATCGAGTGGATGAACGCCTTGTCAATCGGGCGGCGGTTCTTGGCGCGGAATTCGGGAAGCTTTTTCCTGCGCTCGGCCAGCGTCGGCGAGCCTTCACCGGTCCACACCATGGCATCGAGTGCAAGGCGGGCGACCAGTTCGGGATGGCGCTCGGCGAATAACGCCGCGCGCAACGCGCCCGACGAAATGCCGTAGACCAGAAACGGCCGCTTGCCGCGCAGCTTCTGAATATAGCTTGCCGCGGCAAAGCAATCGTCGGCGCCTTGTGCGATCGGCGCATTATTGTCGCGATCCTTGGTCGAGCGGCCGTAGCCTTCCATGTCGACCGACCAGCAGTCGAAGCGGCGGCGCGCGAAGAAATCCATCGCCGAGGAGTCCGGCCGGCCCTCGACCTGTAGATCGAACGTCGGCTGTGCTGCCATCGACGAGCCATGCACGAACAAAATCGTGCCGGCGCTGTTTTTCGGATCGCCGGCGCGTTTCTCGAACAGGAACAGCTTCACGTTGCCGTCCCTGGTCGTCCAGTGGTCTTCGCTTTTGATCGGAGCTGCAGAAGGGTTCGCAATATCGTTCATCGTTCACCTGCGTTCGCGTTTCGAAGCGCTGCGGCGGGATGCGGACGCCGCATTGAGCATCGTTGGGAATTGCGTGGCCATAACGATCCGGCGCAGCAGCGGGGTGCAGCGCCGGGGCACTGGCGTGGAGACTAATCTAATTTATCAGGGTGATGTGGTTTTCCTTGATGACTTTGGCCCATTTCGCCACCTGCGCCGCCATGAACGAGGCATAAGCGGGTTGTGTCATGACCATCGGCGTGGCGCCTTGTTTCTCCCAGGCCGCCTTGATGTCGGGCCTACTCAAAATCTCCGTGATCGTTTTGTGGAGGAGATCGATGACGGGCTGCGGCGTGCCCTTGGGCGCCATCAGCCCGACCCATTGGCTGAATTCGAAACCGGGCACGGTCTCGGCAATCGTCGGGACGTCCGGCAGAATAGGCGAACGGGTCAGTCCGGTGGTGCCGAGTGCGCGCACTTTGCCGGCTTTGACGTTGGGCGCCATGGTCGGAATCGAGTCGAACAGCATTTGAATTTGCCCGCTGAGGATATCGACCCGCATGCCGGTCGAGCCTTTGTAGGGCACGTGCACGATGTTGATGCCGGTGAGATTCTTCAACAGCTCGGCGGCCATGTGATAGTTCGAACCGGGTCCCGACGAGCCGAAATTGAGCGTTCCCGGTTTCGCTCGCGCCAAGGCCAATAGTTCGGACATATTCTTGGCCGGCACCGACGGATTGACCACGAGGACGAGGCCGTTCTCCTCCATTGGGGCCACCGGAACGAGATCGCGCAGAAGTTCGTATGGCTTGTCCTTGTAGAGTGTTTCATTCACCGTCTGGGTGCTGCTCGCCAGCAATAGCGTGTAGCCGTCGGGCGACGATTTGGCGGCGAGATCGGTACCGATCGTGGTGCCGGCCCCGGGACGGTTTTCCACCACGAACGACTGGTTCAGCGTTTTTTGCAGTTCGTTCGCCAAGGAACGGATGTAACGGTCGGCGGGACCGCCGGCGCCGAACGGCACGATGATCTTGACCGGACGCGACGGATAAGTGTCGGCGCGAGCAATTGACAGTGTGGCCGAACTCGCCAAAGCGATCAGTGCGGCGCGGCGTGAATAGCTTAGGGGCATGATTTCCTCACTGCAGTTTTACGCCGGTGACGCGGATAATGTCGCCCCAGCGTTCGACCTGTTCGGCGATGAAAAGCGCAAAGTCCTTGGGCGACATCGGCTGCGGAACGCCGCCGAGACCGGTAATCCGGCTTTTGACTTGCGGATCGGCCAGGCCCGCGTTCACGGCGCCATTGATCTTGGCGACGATGGCGCCCGGCGTATCCGCCGGCGCGACGATCGCCTGCCAGGCATCGGGCGGCATGCCCGAGTAGCCGGCTTCGATCATCGTCGGCACGTCCGGAATTTCCGGTAGTCGATGCGGACTTGTCACGGCAAGCGCCCGCAGCTTGCCGCTTTTGAGATAGGGCATGATGCCGGTTGCGCCCTCAAAGGTCATGTTCATCTGCCCGGTCAGCACGTCGGTGGTGGCCTGCGAGGCGCCTTTATAGGGCACGAACACGATGTCCGTGCCGGTCAGGTGCTTGAACATCTCGCCGCTGAGATGCGGCGGCGTGCCGATGACCGCTCCGTAGTTCAATTTTCCGGGATCGGCCTTGGCGTACGCGACGAGCTCCTTGACGCTGTGCACGGGCAGGCTCGCGTTGACGGCGAGCACTTGCGGCGTCGAGGACAAAAGCGCCACCGCCGTGAAATCTTTGATGGGGTCGATGCCTGCGTTCTTATAGAGCTGCGGACTGATGGCAAGGACGCCTGATGTCGCGGCCATCAGCGTGTAGCCGTCCGGCGGCGCATTGGCGACCAGGCGCGCGGCGAGCGTGCCGCCGGCGCCCACGTGGTTTTCGACCACGACCGGGCCAAGATGGGTGGAGAGCCAGTCGCTTATGATCCGCGCCGCCACGTCCGGGGGGCCGCCCGGCGCGAACGGCACAATGAGTTTGATGGGACGATCGGGGAAGCTCGCGGCGCAGACCGGTGCAATAAGGGGAATCGCGAATGCCAGTGCCAGCGCCGCATGTATATGAAATCGAACGCGCCGCTTCGAAGCCGATTTTGCCATCACCCGCGTTATCCGTTCTCGGCATTTTCGCCGCGGGATCGTAGCATCGGCGGTCACGATGCCGTCAACGCACATGCCGCGCACAGGCCTGCCTTGCACCTTTTTGTGCGCTGCGCTAAGGGTCGCAAAGTTCCGTCGGCAGCGCGAATCCGCTTGGTTTTGAGGCAAATCGGCGCACCGGTGCCGCGGACGGAACGGCACCGCGGAGGGTCATGTTCCCGCCCCGGGGAGCATTGCCCGCGACAGCCGGCCAAAGGAACTTTCGATGAGTCAATCGCTGGCTCAATTGCTGCTCGCTTATCTGCCGCTCATTGTCTTCGTCGGCGTCGCGGGCGTGATCGGACTCGCGCTGCTGGTAGTGGCGTTCATGGTCGCCTATAAGGCGCCAAACCCGGAAAAACTGTCGGCTTACGAATGCGGCTTCAACGCCTTCGACGATGCGCGCATGAAGTTCGACGTGCGTTTTTATCTGGTGGCGATCCTGTTCATTATTTTCGATCTCGAGGTCAGCTTCCTGTTTCCCTGGGCGGTCGCATTCGGGCGGCTTGGCGCCTTCGGTTTCTTCTCGATGATGGTCTTCCTTGCGGTACTGACCATCGGGTTTATCTATGAGTGGAAGAAGGGAGCGCTCGAATGGGATTGAGCGAACCCGCGACTGCAACGCCGCGACCGCAGATTATCGATCCGCGCACCGGCAAGCCTGCCGGCGCCGCGGATCCGTTTGTCGGCAATCTGAACAACGAGCTTGCGGACAAGGGCTTTCTCGTCGCCGCCGCCGACGATCTGATCGCCTGGGCGCGCACCGGCTCGCTGATGTGGATGACCTTCGGGCTGGCTTGCTGCGCGGTCGAGATGATGCAGATGTCGATGCCGCGCTACGACGCCGAGCGGTTCGGCTTCGCGCCGCGCGCCTCGCCGCGGCAATCCGACGTCATGATCGTGGCCGGCACGCTGACCAATAAAATGGCGCCGGCGCTGCGCAAGGTCTACGACCAGATGCCGGAGCCGCGGTACGTGATCTCCATGGGCTCCTGCGCCAACGGCGGCGGCTATTATCACTATTCATATTCGGTGGTGCGCGGCTGCGACCGCATCGTGCCGATCGACATCTATGTGCCGGGTTGTCCGCCGACCGCCGAAGCTTTGCTGTACGGCGTGCTGCTCTTGCAGAAGAAAATCCGTCGCACCGCCACCATCGAACGTTAGATCGGCGAATGCTGCAAATGGACGAGACGCTCGACTTGCTCGGCAAGACAATCGCTGGTGCGCTCGCCTCGTCGGTGACCGGCTATGCCGTGGCGCATCGCGAACTGACCGTCACGGCACGAGCCGCCGACATTGTCGCCGTGATGCGCTTTCTGCGCGACGACCCACGCTGCCTGTTCTGCAGTTTCCTCGACGTCACCGCCGTAGATTGGCCGAGCCGCGAGCGGCGCTTCGACGTCGTCTATCATCTGCTGTCGCCGAAGCACAATGTTCGTATCCGGGTAAAGGTGGAGACCGACGAGGCCACGCCGCTACCCTCGATCATCGAGGTGTTTGCCGGCGCCGATTGGTATGAGCGTGAGACCTACGATCTGTATGGCATCGTGTTTGCCGGCCACCCCGATATGCGGCGAATCCTCACCGATTACGGCTTCGAGGGCCATCCGCTGCGCAAGGATTTTCCGCTCACCGGCTTCGTCGAGGTGCGCTACGACGACGACCTCAAGCGCGTGGTCTACGAGCCGGTGCGGCTGACGCAGGAGTTCCGCAATTTCGATTTTCTGTCGCCCTGGGAGGGTACCGACTACGTGCTGCCGGGCGATGAAAAGGCCGCAAAGAAGCCAGGAGAGATTGGATGAAGCCATCTCTCAAGCCGGGTCTGACCCACCGCTTCGCCTACAGGGTGCCGGAGAACAAGACCGTTCCCTACACCTATCCGGAATCGCCCGAGATCGCGTCGATGCCGAGAGTGTTTGCCACCGGCTTCATGATCGTGTTGATGGAATGGGCTTGCACGCAGCTGCTGGCGCCGCATCTCGATCCGGGCGAAGGCAGCCTCGGCGTGCATGTCGATGTCAGTCACGTTGCGGCGACATTGCCGGGGCAAACCGTGACCGTCGACGTCGAATGCACTGAAGTCGCCGGACCGCGGGTGACGTTCAAAGTCAAGGCGCATGACGGGGTCGACATCATCGGCGAAGGCCGTCATGAGCGCTTTGTCGTGATGTGGGACAAGTTCAATGCGCGCCTCGCGGCAAAGGCGGCCAAAGTGAAGGAACTGGCCTGATGCTGGAAGCCGACGCCGCGCCGCGCGATGTCCAGCGCACCTTCACCATCAATTTCGGGCCGCAGCACCCGGCGGCGCATGGCGTGCTGCGTCTGGTGCTCGAGCTTGACGGCGAGGTTGTCGAGCGCGTCGATCCGCATATCGGCTTGCTCCACCGCGGCACCGAGAAGCTGATCGAGTGCAAGACTTATCTGCAGGCGGTCCCGTATTTCGACCGGCTCGATTATGTCGCGCCGATGAATCAGGAGCACGCCTTCTGTTTGGCGGCGGAAAAACTTCTGGGCGTTGAAGTGCCACGGCGCGCGCAGATTATTCGCGTGCTGTACTGCGAAATCGGCAGGCTGCTTTCGCATTTGCTGCAGATCACCACCCAAGCGATGGATGTCGGCGCTTTGACGCCGCCCTTGTGGGGCTTTGAAGAGCGCGAGAAGCTGATGGTGTTCTATGAACGCGCCTCGGGTTCGCGCATGCACGCGGCCTATTTCCGGGTCGGCGGCGTCCATCAGGATTTGCCGCCGAGGCTGATCGACGACATCGCCGCCTTCTGCGATCCGTTCCTGAAAGTCTGCGAGGATCTCGACGAGCTGCTCACGGAAAACCGCATCTTCAAACAACGTAACGTCGATATCGGCGTGGTGAAGCTTGATGACGCCTGGGCGCGCGGCTTTTCCGGGGTCATGGTGCGCAGCGCCGGCGCCGCCTGGGATTTGCGCAAGGCGCAGCCCTACGAGTGTTACTCCGAAATGGATTTCGACATTCCCATCGGCAAGAACGGCGACAATTACGATCGCTACTGCATCCGCATGGAAGAGATGCGCCAATCGGTCCGCATCATGAAGCAGTGCATCGAGAAACTGCGTGCACTGGACGGGCAGGGCCGGGTCGCCATCGATGATCACAAGATCGTGCCGCCGCGGCGCGAAGTGATGAAGCGCTCGATGGAATCGCTGATCCATCATTTCAAGCTCTACACCGAGGGCTTCAAGGTGCCGGCCGGCGAAGTCTATGCGGCGGTCGAGGCGCCGAAGGGCGAGTTCGGGGTTTATCTGGTCGCCGACGGCACCAACAAGCCGTACAAGTGCAAGATCCGCGCGCCCGGCTTCGCCCATTTGCAGGCCATGGATTTTCTTTGCCGCGGCCACATGCTGGCGGATATCTCGGCGATCCTTGGTTCGATCGACATCGTGTTCGGCGAGGTCGATCGATGAGCGTGCGCCGCCTCGCCGAAAAGCAGCCGCCGAGCTTCGCCTTCACAGCGGAGAATCTCGCCTGGTCGAAGGCGCAGATCGCCAAATACCCGGAAGGGCGGCAACAATCTGCGGTGATCCCGATTCTGTGGCGTGCCCAGGAACAATGTGGCGGCTGGCTGCCGCAAAAGGCGATCGAGGCGACGGCGGACTTGCTCGGCATGGCGAAAATCCGCGTGCTCGAAGTGGCGACGTTCTACACCATGTTCAATCTGGCCCCGGTCGGGCGCTATCACGTGCAGCTCTGCGGCACGACGCCGTGCATGCTGCGCGGCGCCGAGGATTTGAAAAAAGTCTGTCACCGCATGATCGGCCACGAGGGCGAGGTCACCGCCGACGGCACGTTTTCCTGGATCGAGGTCGAGTGCCTCGGCGCTTGCGTGAACGCGCCGATGGTGCAGATCAACGCCGATTATTACGAGGATCTCACGCCGGAGATCTTCACCCGCATCATCAACGATTTTTCCAACGGCCGCACGCCCAGGCCCGGGCCGCAGATCGACCGCATCAATTCCGCGCCGATCGGCGGACCCGATACGCTGACCGATCCGTCGCTCTTTGCGACCGGCAAGGCCGGAGGGCAGCAGACACCGTCGCTGTTGGACGACGAGGGCAAGAAGCCGGGCGCCGCCGCCAACGTTCACGAAGCGCCGATCCCCAAGCCGCCGATTGCCGACGCCACCGATCCGAGGCGCAACTGATGCTAGCCGACCGCGACCGCATTTTCAAAAATCTCTACGGCCAGCACGACTGGGGCCTCAAGGGCGCGCGCGCCCGCGGCGCCTGGGACGGCACCAAAGCCATTCTCGAAAAAGGCCGCGACGGGCTCATCAACGAATGCAAGGCCTCGGGCCAGCGCGGCCGCGGCGGCGCCGGCTTTCCCACCGGCCTGAAATGGTCGTTCATGCCGAAGCAGGTGGACCGGCCGCATTACCTCGTCGTCAATGCCGACGAGTCCGAGCCCGGCACCTGCAAGGACCGCGAGATCATGCGGCACGATCCGCATCTTCTCGTCGAGGGCTGTCTGATCGCCGGCTGCGCCATGGCGGCGAACCACTGCTACATTTACGTGCGCGGCGAATTCATTCGCGAGCGCGAGCGGCTGCAGGCTGCGGTCGATCAGGCTTATGCCGCTGGATTGATCGGCAAGAACAATATTCACGGCTGGGATTTCGACATCGTCGTCCATCACGGCGCCGGCGCCTATATCTGCGGCGAAGAGACGGCGCTGTTGGAGAGCCTCGAAGGCAAGAAGGGCATGCCGCGGCTCAAGCCGCCGTTCCCGGCCAATATGGGCCTTTACGGCAGCCCGACGACGGTCAACAACGTCGAGACCATCGCCCAGGTACCCGACATCATGCGGCGGGGTGCAGCTTGGTTCGCCGGCATCGGTCGCCAGAACAACACCGGCACCAAGCTTTATTGCATTTCCGGCCATGTCGAGCGGCCGTGCAATGTCGAAGAGAACATGGGCATTCCGCTGCGCGAATTGATCGAGCGCCATGCCGGCGGCGTGCGCGGCGGCTGGGACAATCTGCTCGCCGTCATTCCCGGCGGCTCGTCGATGCCGCTCGTTCCCGCCGGTGCGGACCAAGCGGACACGCTGCTCATGGATTTCGACGGCTGCGTGGCCAAGAAATCGGCGCTCGGCACCGCCGCCGTCATCGTCATGGATAAGTCCGCCGACATCGTCAAAGCGATGGCGCGGATTTCGTATTTCTACCGGCACGAAAGCTGCGGTCAGTGCACGCCGTGCCGCGAGGGCATGGGCTGGATGTGGCGCGTGCTCGACCGCATGGCGGTCGGTCATGCGACCAAGCGCGAGATCGACATGCTGTGGGAGGTGTCGAAGCAGATCGAAGGCCACACCATCTGCGCCTTCGGCGACGGCGCGGCATGGCCGGTGCAGGGGTTGCTTCGCCATTTCCGACCCGAAATCGAAAAGCGCATCGATCAATACACGGCCAATCCGCATCCCGAGCCGGTCTCGGTTGCGGCGGAGTGAGACGGTAGATGACCAAGCTCATCGTCGACGGCAAAGAGATCGACGTTCCGCCGGAATACACGCTGCTGCAGGCCTGCGAAGCGGCGGGCGCGGAGATTCCGCGCTTCTGCTTTCACGAGCGGCTGTCGATCGCCGGCAATTGCCGGATGTGCCTCGTTGAGCTGGTCGGCTCGCCGAAGCCGGTGGCGAGCTGCGCCTGGGGCGTGCGCGATTGCCGGCCGGGACCCAAGGGCGAGCCCCCCGAGGTCAAGACCCGTTCGCCAATGACGCGCAAGGCGCGCGAGGGCGTGATGGAATTCCTGCTGATCAATCATCCGCTGGATTGCCCGATCTGCGATCAGGGCGGCGAATGCGATCTGCAGGATCAATCGATGGCCTATGGCGTCGACGCCAGCCGCTATCGCGAGAACAAGCGCGCGGTCGAGGACAAATATCTCGGCGCGCTGGTCAAGACCTCGATGAACCGCTGCATCCAGTGCACACGCTGCGTGCGCTTCTCCGCCGAGGTCGCGGGCGTTCCCGAGCTCGGCGCCATCGGCCGCGGCGAGGATATGGAGATCACGAGCTATCTCGAGCAGGCGATGCGCTCCGAATTGCAGGGCAACGTGGTCGATCTCTGTCCGGTCGGCGCGCTGACCTCGAAGCCTTACGCTTTTGCGGCGCGGCCGTGGGAGCTCACCAAAACCGAGTCGATCGACGTCATGGACGCACTCGGCTCCGCCATCCGCATCGACACCCGCGGCAGCGAGGTGATGCGCATCCTGCCGCGCAGCAATGACGACATCAACGAGGAATGGATTTCCGACAAGACGCGGCACGTCGTCGACGGTTTGCGCACGCAACGGCTCGATCAGCCTTACTTGCGCGAAGGCGGCAGGCTCAGGCCCGCCACCTGGACCGAAGCGTTCAAGGCGATTGCCGCCAAGGTCGCCAAAGCCAATCCCAAGCGCATCGGCGCCATGGTCGGCGACCTCGCCGCCGTCGAGGAGATTTTCGCGCTCAAGGAGCTGATGACGCGGCTTGGCGCTGCCAATCTCGATTGCCGCCAGGACGGCGCGGCGCTCGATCCGGCGCTCGGTCGCGCCAGTTATCTGTTCAATGCGACGATTGCCGGCATCGATTCAGCCGATGCGCTGCTCATTGTCGGCTGCAATCCGCGCAAGGAAGCCGCCGTCCTTAACGCGCGCATCCGCAAGCGCTGGCGCGCGGGCAAGTTTCCGGTCGGCGTCATCGGACCGAAGGCCGATCTCACTTACACCTACGATTATCTCGGTGCCGGTCCGGAAACGCTCGCCGCAGTCACCCGGCACTCCTTCGCCGACACGCTGCGCAAGGCCGAGCGGCCGGTCGTACTCCTCGGCGCCGGCGCCTTGACGCGCGGCGATAGCGCGGCGATCGCGTCGCTTGCGGCCAAAGCGGCAATGGAACTCGGCGCGATAAAGGAAGGCTGGAACGGCTATTGCGTCTTGCATAGCGCCGCGTCGCGCGTCGGCGCTCTCGATCTCGGTTTTGTGCCGGGGCAGGGCGGCCTCTCGGCGCGGCAGATGGCGACGTTCGGCACGCTCGACGTTCTCTTCCTGCTCGGCGCCGACGAGATCGATATCGCGCAAGGCGCCTTTGTCGTCTATGTCGGCACCCATGGCGACCGCGGCGCGACGCGGGCCGATGTGGTGCTGCCGGGCGCCGCCTATCCGGAGAAATCGGCAACTTACGTCAACACCGAGGGCCGGGTGCAGATGGCGACGCGCGCCTCCTTTCCGCCGGGCGACGCGCGGGAAGATTGGGCGATCTTGCGGGCGCTGTCGGACGTTTTGGGCCACCGACTGCCCTACGATTCGCTCGCCGCTCTGCGGCAAACCCTCTACAAGGCGCACCCCGATCTGATGCGGATCGGTCAAATAGCGCCGGCCGATGCCGCGGGGCTGCAAAAGCTCGCGGCGCTCGGCGGCACCGCGGACCGCACGCCGTTCGCTTCGATCATCGATGATTTCTACTTCACCAATCCGATCGCGCGCGCGTCGGCGGTGATGGCGGAATGCTCGGCAATCGCGCAAGGCCGCGCGACCATGACGGCGGCGGAGTAGCCCATGACCATGGCCGCCTTCTGGTCCGATTACCTCTGGCCGCTCATCATCATGGTGGCGGAGAGCGTTTTGCTCCTCGTCGTGCTGTTGATCGCGGTCGCCTATGTGCTGCTGGCCGACCGCAAGATCTGGGCCGCCGTCCAGATCCGGCGCGGCCCGAATGTGGTCGGACCTTGGGGCCTGTTCCAATCCTTCGCCGACTTGCTCAAGTTCGTGCTCAAGGAGCCGGTGATTCCGGCGGGCGCCAACAAGGGCGTGTTCCTGCTGGCGCCGCTCGTGACTTGCGTGCTGGCGCTCGCCGCCTGGGCGGTGATCCCCGTCGATGCCGGTTGGGTCATTGCCAATATCAATGTCGGCATTCTTTATATTTTCGCCATCTCGTCGCTCGGCGTGTACGGCGTGATCATGGCCGGCTGGGCATCGAATTCCAAATATCCGTTCCTGGCGGCGCTGCGCTCGGCCGCGCAGATGGTGTCCTACGAAGTTTCCATCGGTTTCGTCATCATCACCGTGCTGTTGTGCGTCGGCTCGCTCAATCTCTCGGCCATCGTCGAAGCGCAGCAGAACCGCGGGCTGGCGACGGAAATCGGTCTGCCATGGCTATCGATCCTGAACTGGTATTGGCTGCCGCTGTTGCCGATGCTGGTGATTTTCTTCGTTTCCGCGCTTGCCGAGACCAATCGGCCGCCGTTCGATCTGGTCGAGGCGGAATCGGAACTCGTCGCCGGCTTCATGGTCGAATACGGCTCGACGCCCTACATGATGTTCATGCTCGGCGAGTACGTGGCGGTTTGCACCATGTGCGCCATGGCGACGATCCTATTCCTCGGCGGCTGGCTGCCGCCGCTGCTGCTGCCGCCGTTCACCTGGGTGCCCGGCATCATCTGGTTCGTGCTCAAGGCGTTCTTCGTCTTCTTCATGTTCGCCATGGTGAAGGCCTTCGTACCGCGCTACCGCTACGATCAGTTGATGCGGCTCGGCTGGAAGGTGTTCCTGCCGATCTCGCTGGCCATGGTCGCGATCGTGGCCGGCGTGCTGCAATTGACCGGCTGGGCGCCGCAATGACGGGAGGGCGGCATGGAGATTTCGCTGCCGGCCTGGCTCGGCGGTCTTGCCGGGACGATCGTCGCGATCGTCATCTACGTTCCGGCGATCCGCATCGTAGAGCGGCGGTGGCGCGCGCACAGCGGTCCGCAATCGCTCGAACAGCGCGCCGCTTTCGAGGACAGGCTCTCGATCACGCGGCGGGCGATCCTGGGCGCCGACATCGCCATCCTGGCGACCATCGGCTATTGGATCGGCAAAGCCATCGGCGACAAAGGGGCGTGAGAGGTTGATATGAAGCTCGATCAAGCCGCCCGCTCGCTGTTTCTGAAGGAATTCGCGCAGGCGTTCGTGCTGTCGATGCGCTATTTCTTCAAGCCGAAGGCGACGCTGAATTATCCGTTCGAGAAGGGGCCGTTGTCGCCGCGCTTTCGCGGCGAGCACGCGTTGCGCCGTTACCCGAACGGCGAAGAGCGCTGCATCGCCTGCAAGCTCTGCGAAGCGATCTGCCCGGCGCAGGCCATCACCATCGAGGCCGGTCCGCGGCGCAACGACGGCACGCGGCGCACCACGCGCTACGACATCGACATGGTCAAATGCATCTATTGCGGGCTGTGCCAGGAGGCCTGCCCGGTCGACGCCATCGTCGAGGGGCCGAATTTCGAGTTCGCCACCGAAACGCGCGAGGAGCTTTATTACGACAAGGAGCGGCTGCTGGCTAACGGCGATCGCTGGGAGCGCGAAATCGCAACTAATATCGCGCTCGATGCGCCCTATCGTTGAGCTTGCCGGTTCATGATCATCCACGCCATCTTCTTTTATCTGTTCGCCGGGATCACGGTCGCTTCGGCGGTGATGGTCATTTCATCGCGCAATCCCGTGCACTCGGTGCTGTTCCTCATTCTCGCCTTCGTCAACGCCGCCGGCTTGTTCGTGCTTCTGGGCGCGGAATTCTTGGCGATGATCCTCATCGTCGTTTATGTCGGCGCGGTCGCGGTGCTGTTCCTGTTCGTGGTGATGATGCTCGACGTCGACTTCGCCGAATTGCGCCAGGGATTCCTCAATTACCTGCCGGTCGGCGCGCTCGTCGGCGCCGTGCTGCTCGTCGAACTGCTCGTGGTGGTCGGCGCCTGGGCGATCGGACCCGACGTGGCGAAGGCGATCACCGCGCCGATCCCGGCGCCCAGCGCGGTCAGCAACACGGCGGCGCTCGGCCTCGTGCTCTATACGCGTTACGTCTATTTCTTCGAGGCCGCCGGCGTCATACTGCTCGTCGCCATGATCGGCGCCATCGTGCTCACGCTGCAGCACAAGCCGAATGTGCGCCGGCAAAATATCGCCAACCAGGTTGCGCGCGGCCCGAAAACCGCGATCGAAGTGGTCAAAGTGAAATCGGGGCAGGGGCTGGTGTCATGAGGCGGGGGCTGGCATGACGATCGGGCTTGGCCATTACCTGTCGGTGGCGGCGATCCTGTTTACGCTCGGGATTTTCGGCATCTTTCTCAACCGCAAGAACGTGATCGTCATCCTGATGTCGATCGAGCTCATCCTGCTCGCCGTCAACATCAACCTCGTCGCGTTTTCAAGCTTCCTCGGCGACATCGTCGGCCAAGTCTATGCCTTGATCGTGCTTACGGTCGCGGCGGCGGAGGCCGCGATCGGGCTCGCGATCCTGGTTGCTTATTTCCGCAACCGCGGCTCGATCGCGGTCGAAGACATCAATCTGATGAAAGGTTGAGCGGCAGATGTACGAAGCCATCGTTGCCTTGCCGCTTCTAGGCGCGATCATCGCCGGCATCGTCACGCTCGTTGGCGCCGCGCAGCGCCATCCCGGCGAGAATCCGCCGCCGCCGGCCGACGACCACGCGGCTCCCCTCGTGCCCGAGGGGCATCCGCACGGCGCGCCGGACCCGCATGCGGCGCACGCGGCATTCTCCAACACGCACGCCGAAGAGCATGAGGCGCAGGAGCCGTCCGCCGCCGGCTCGCTGCCGGCCATGCTCGTCACCTCGACCTTCCTGGTGATCGCCTGCGTACTGTCCTGGTTCGCGTTCTACGACGTCGGCATCGAAGGGCACGAAGCGCGGGTGACCTTGTTCTCGTTCATAACCTTCGGCGACCTGCATTCGGAGTGGGCGCTGCGCATCGATTCCCTGACCGCCGTGATGCTGGTCGTGGTGACGACGATCTCGTCGCTCGTCCATATCTATTCCATCGGCTACATGGATGAGGACCCCTATAAGCCGCGCTTCTTCTGCTACCTGTCGTTCTTCACCTTCGCCATGCTGATGCTGGTGACGGCGGACAATCTTGTGCAGCTGTTCTTCGGCTGGGAAGGCGTCGGGCTGGCGAGCTATCTGCTGATCGGCTTCTGGTTTCATAAACCGGAAGCGAATGCCGCCGCGATCAAAGCCTTTATCGTCAACCGCGTCGGCGACTTCGGCTTCTCGCTCGGCATCTTCGCCGTCTTCTATCTCACCGGCGCGATCGATTTCGACACGATCTTCGCCCAGGCGCCGGCGCTCGCGGGCAAGAGCTTTCATTTCCTCAGTTGGGACGTCAACGCGCTCACCGCCGTTTGCCTTCTGCTTTTCATGGGCGCGATGGGCAAATCGGCGCAATTCTTTTTGCACACCTGGCTACCCGACGCCATGGAAGGCCCGACGCCGGTTTCGGCGCTGATCCACGCCGCCACGATGGTCACCGCCGGCGTGTTCATGGTGGCGCGGCTGTCGCCGCTGTTCTCCTTGTCGCCGGACGCCTCCGCATTCGTCATCTTCATCGGCGCGACCACCTGCATGTTTGCCGCGACCATCGGTCTGGTGCAGAACGACATCAAGCGCATCATCGCTTATTCGACCTGTTCGCAGCTCGGCTACATGTTCGTCGCCATGGGCGTGGGCGCCTATTCGGTCGGCATGTTCCATCTGTTCACCCACGCCTTCTTCAAGGCGCTGCTGTTCCTGGGCTCCGGCTCGGTGATCCTGGCGATGCATCACGAGCAGGACATTCGCCACATGGGCGGGCTGTGGCGGAAAATTCCCTTTACTTACGCCGTCATGCTGATCGGCACCCTGGCGCTGACCGGGTTTCCCTTGACCGCCGGTTATTTCTCCAAGGACGCCATCATCGAGTCCGCCGCCGTCAGCACCAATCCGATGGCGGCTTACGGCTTTCTCATGACGCTGGGCGCCGCCGCGCTGACCGCGTTCTATTCCTGGCGGCTGATCTTCAAGACCTTTCACGGCACGCCGCACGATCAGCATCATTACGAAGCGGCGCATGAAAGCCCCAAGGTGATGCTCATCCCGCTGGCGATCCTGGCCTTGGGGTCGATCGCCGCGGGCTGGCCGTTTCTGTCGGTTTTCACCGGCCACGGCGCCGGGGAGTTTTTCCGCGAGGCTCTCAAACTGGGTGGGGCGGACACGCTGTTCGAGAACGCCGAGAAGCTGCCGCTGTGGTTCTCGCTGTTGCCGACGCTGATGATGATCCTCGGCTTCCTGGTCGCCTACCAATTCTACATCCGCCGGCCCGATCTTCCGGTGGCTTTGGCGCGCGACCAGCGCGTGCTCTACGAATTCCTGCTCAACAAATGGTACTTCGACGAAATCTATGACTTCCTTATTGTCCGCCCGGTGCTCTGGCTCGGGCGCCTGTTCTGGAAGGGCGGCGACGGTTTTGTCATCGACGGCTTTGGTCCCGACGGTGTTTCCGCCCGTGTGCTTGACGTGACCAAAAACGTCATCCGGCTGCAGACCGGCTACCTCTATCATTACGCCTTCGCGATGCTGATCGGCGTGGCTGCGTTCATCACCTGGTTCATGTTCGCGGGGCCGCACTGATGACGAGCTGGCCGATCCTCTCCGTCGTCACGTTCCTGCCGCTGGCCGGCGCGCTGTTCATTGCCTTCTTGCGCGATGACGCGGCCGGCCTCCGCAATGCGCGCTGGGTGGCGCTGTGGACCACGCTCATCACGTTTGCCATCTCGCTGATCCTGGTCTGGCGCTTCGATCCGTCGACGGCGGATTTCCAGTTTCTCGAGAAGCGGCCGTGGCTCGGCGGCGCCATCGCTTATTCGATGGGGGTGGACGGCATTTCGCTGCCGTTCGTGATCCTGACCACGGCGCTGATGCCGATCTCGATCCTGGCGAGCTGGACCTCGATCCAGGACCGGGTGCGCGAATACATGATCGCGTTCCTAGTGCTCGAAACGCTGATGGTCGGCACTTTCTGCGCGCTCGACCTCGTGCTGTTCTATCTGTTCTTCGAAGGCGGCCTTATTCCGATGTTCCTCATCATCGGGGTGTGGGGCGGCCCGCGCCGGGTCTATGCCAGCTTCAAGTTCTTCCTCTACACGCTGCTTGGCTCGGTACTGATGCTGCTCGCCATCATGGCGATGTACTGGCAAGCCGGCACCACTGACATTCCGACGCTCTTGCATCATCCGTTCCCGCTCGCTTTGCAGACCTGGGCCTGGTTCGCCTTCCTCGCCTCCTTCGCCGTGAAAATGCCGATGTGGCCGGTCCACACCTGGCTGCCGGACGCCCATGTCGAAGCGCCGACCGCGGGCTCGGTCATCCTTGCCGCAATTCTCCTAAAGATGGGCGGCTACGGCTTCCTGCGGTTCTCGCTGCCGATGTTTCCGGAAGCGTCCCAGCATCTGGCGCCGCTGATCTATGCGCTCTCCGTCATTGCCATCATCTACACCTCGCTGGTCGCGCTGGTGCAGGAGGACGTGAAAAAGCTCATTGCCTATTCCTCGGTGGCGCATATGGGTTTCGTCACGATGGGCATTTTCGCGGTGACCGCGCAGGGCGTGGCCGGCGGCATTTTCCAGATGATCTCGCACGGCATCGTCTCCGCCGCCTTGTTCCTTTGCGTCGGCGTCATCTATGACCGCATGCATACCCGCGAGATCGCCGCCTATGGCGGACTGGTCAACCGCATGCCGCTCTACGCCTTTGTCTTCCTGGTGTTCACCCTGGCCAATGTCGGACTGCCGGGCACGTCGGGATTTGTCGGCGAATTCCTCGCTCTGATCGGCACCTTCCGCGTCAACAACTGGGTGGCGACGCTGGCGACGCTCGGCACGATCCTGTCGGCGGCTTACGCGCTCTGGCTCTACCGCAAGGTTATTTTCGGAAAGCTGGAAAAGCCGAGTCTGTTCGCCATCAAGGACATCGGCTGGCGCGAAATCGCGATCCTGGCGCCGCTGGTCGCGCTCACGATCCTGTTCGGCATCTATCCGAAGCCGGTGCTCGATATTTCCTCGGTTTCAGTGACGGCGCTGATCGACAATTATCACCATGCGCTCAGCGCCGTGCAGACGGCGGCGCTGACGAAGTAACGGCAAGGATACACCAAGGAAAGCGATGGATACCGCCCACCTCGCCAGGCTCGTTCCAGTGCTGCCGGAAATCGTTCTCGGCATGGGCGCCGCCGCGCTGCTGATGCTGGGCGTTTTCCAGACCGGCCGGCCGGGGCGCATGGTCGACTATGCCGCCATCACGCTCTTGGTGGTTGTTGGAGTTATTCTCGTCCTGTTGCCGGCCGGAAAGCTGACGGGCTTCGGCGGCAGCTTCATCGTCGACGATTTTGCGCGGTTCCTGAAAATCCTGGCGCTGCTTGGCTCGGCCGCGGCGATCGCCATGTCGCTCGATTACGCCGAACACGCGCGACAGCAGCGTTTCGAATATTCGGTGCTTATCCTGTTGTCGACGCTCGGCATGATGATGCTGATATCGGCGGCGGATCTGATCGCGCTTTATCTCGGCCTCGAATTGATGAGCCTGCCGCTTTATGTGGTCGCCGCCAGCAACCGCGATTCCTTGCGCTCGACCGAGGCCGGGCTGAAATATTTCGTGCTCGGCGCGCTGTCGTCCGGGATGCTGCTGTACGGCGCGTCCTTGACCTACGGGTTCACGGGCACCGTGAGCTTTGCCGGTATCGCCCACGCCGCGGGGCAGGGTGGGCCGGCCGCTATCGGCTTGATTTTCGGCATCGTCTTTCTGTTCGCCGGCTTCTGCTTCAAGGTCTCGGCGGTGCCGTTCCACATGTGGACGCCCGACGTCTATGAGGGCGCGCCGACCCCGGTGACGGCGTTTTTCGCCGCCGCGCCGAAAGTGGCGGGCATCGCGATGTTCGTGCGCGCGGCGGTCATGGCGTTTCCGGGCATCACCTCGGAATGGCAGCAGATCGTGGTCTTCGTCTCCATCGCCTCGATGGCGCTCGGCTCGTTTGCCGCGATCGGCCAACGCAATATCAAGCGCCTGATGGCCTATTCGTCGATCGGCCATATGGGTTTTGCCTTGATCGGGCTTGCTGCCGGCACCAGCGAAGGCATCCAGGGCGTGCTGATCTATATGGCGATCTACATCACCATGACGCTCGGCATATTCGCGGTGATCCTGTCGATGCGGCGCTCGAGCGGCATGGTGGAGTCGATCGATCAGCTGTCCGGGCTCGCCCGCACCCATCCGGCGACGGCATTCTTCATGGCCATGTTGTTGTTCTCGATGGCGGGAATTCCGCCGCTCGCGGGTTTCTTCGCCAAATTTTACGTTTTTCTCGCCGCCATCAAAGCCGGGCTCTACGTGCTGGCGGTCATCGGCGTGCTCGCCAGCGTGGTGGGCGCGTATTATTATCTCGCCATCGTCAAGGCCATGTATTTCGACGAGCCGGCCGAAGGCTTCTACAACATGCCCTACGAGTTGCGCGTGGTCCTGGCGGTCTGCGGACTGTTCAATATCTTGTTCTTCGTTTATCCCGGGCCGCTGGTCGGCGTCGCGAGCGCGGCCGCGCATTCCTTGTTTTGATGCAGCTTGACCCGATAGCGGTCGCGGCAGGCGTGCGGCTCGAAGCCCTCGCCACGGTCGGCTCGACCAACGAGGAAGGCCGCCTTCGCGCGCAGCGCGGTGAACCGGTGCCGTTGTGGATCACGGCGCAGGCGCAGACGGAAGGCCGTGGCAGGATGGACCGCTCCTGGGACTCGCCCGCCGGCAATCTTTACGCGAGCCTGCTGTTGCGCGATCCGTCGCCCCACGATCGTGCGCCGGAACTCGCCTTTGTCGCGGCCTTGGCGCTGCGCGATGCCGTCATTGCCGAGGCGAGCGCCTTGGCGCCGGCGCTGTCGTTCAAATGGCCGAATGATCTTTTGCTGGCGGAGCAAAAATGCGCCGGCATCTTGATCGAAGGCGAAGCCGAGCCGGGCAAAAGCCTCTCCATCATCGTCGGCATCGGCATCAATTGCGCAAGCCATCCCGCCGACGCAGCCTATCCGGCGACAGACCTGCGCGGCCATGGAGCGGCCGTCACTCCCGACCGGCTGTTCCGGCGGCTGTCGGCGACAATGTGTGGGCGCATCGTCCAATGGGATCGCGGCCGCGGCTTTGCCGCCATTCGCGCCGACTGGCTGTCCTCCGCACATAAGCTCGGCGAGGCAATCACGGTGCGTAACGGCTTGGGCGAGAAGCACGGCCGCTTTGCCGGGCTCGATCCGTCGGGTCGGCTTATTCTCGAAGCGCCCGGCGGCGGCAGCGAAAAAATCTCGGCGGGCGACGTTTTTCCCATCGCACTGCGCGGCGGCCGGCCCGTGCCGGGCCGGTTATAAGCAATGGCGCATAACGAGCTCGTCTTCGCTCCGCTGGGCGGCATTGGTGAGATCGGGATGAATCTCTCGATCTACGGCTTCGGCGATGCGCGGCGGCGGCAATGGCTCATCGTCGATTGCGGGGTGTCCTTTGCCTCCGAGGAGCAGTTGCCCGGCATCGATCTGATCCTGCCGGATATCAGCTATCTGATCGAAGAACGCAAAAGCATCGTCGGCCTGGTTTTGACCCACGGTCACGAAGACCACATGGGCGCGCTTATCGATCTGTGGCCGCGGCTCAAAGTGCCGCTCTATGCCACGCCGTTCACGGCGGCGCTGTTCGAGGCGCGCCGCGCCTCCGAGGCGGGCGCGCCGGAGATTCCGGTCAAGGTGGTGCCGATGGGCGGTCGTATCGAGGTCGGGCCGTTCGCCATAGACTTCATCAACGTCGCGCATTCGATACCGGAATCGAATGCGCTGGCGATCCGCACGCCGGCCGGCACCGTGCTGCATACCGGCGACTGGAAGATCGATCCGACGCCGACCATCGGCGCGCCGACCGACGCGGCGAGGCTAAGGGCGCTGGGCGACGAGGGCGTGCTGGCGCTCATTGGCGATTCGACCAATGCCGTGAGGGAAGGACGCTCGCCGTCGGAAGCCGACGTCGCCAAAGTGCTGGCCGAGCTCATCCGCACCGCGCCGCGTCGGGTCGCGGTGACGACCTTTGCCTCCCACGTCGGGCGGCTGCGCGCGGTCGCCGAAGCCGCCCGCGCCGCCGAGCGCGAGGTCGTCCTCGTTGGCCGCGCCATGGAGCGCGTGGTGCAGGTGGCGCGCGAGACCGGCCATCTCGATGGCGTGCAGGATTTCCGCAGCGCCGAAGCATACGGCTACCTGCCGCCCGACAAGGTGCTGGCGCTGTGCACCGGCAGCCAGGGCGAGCCGCGCGCCGCGCTCGCCCGCATCGCCGAAGACGAACACCCGGACGTCACGCTGTCCCGCGGCGATCGGGTGATCTTCTCGGCGCGTCCGATCCCGGGCAACGAAAAAGCCATCGCCCGGGTGATCAACGGCCTCGTCGCGCAGGGAGTCGAAGTCATCACCGATCGTAGCCACCTCGTGCACGTCTCCGGTCATCCCCGCCGCGACGAGTTGCGCGACATGATCTCTTGGGTGCGGCCGCAAATCCTTATCCCCGCGCATGGCGAAGCCCTGCATCTTGCCGAACATGCCGAGCTCGCCCGGCGCGCCGGTGTGCCGAAGGTCCTGGTTTGCCGCAACGGCGACCTAGTTCGTCTGGCGCCGGATGGGCCGGATATCGTCGACGAGATTCCGTCGGGCCGGCTTTACAAGGACGGCACGCTGCTTATCAGCGCCGAGGCCCGCACGGTGGCGGCACGCCGGCGCTTGAGCTTTTCCGGCGTGGTCAGCGTCGCATTGGCCCTAAACGACAAAGGCGTGCTTTTGGCCGATCCCGAAGTCGAGCTGATCGGCTTGCCGGACCGCGACGCCGCCGGCGTTGCCATGAGCGAGATCGCGCGTGACGCGGTGGAGCAGGCCTTCGATTCCCTGCCAAAGCCGCGCCGCCGCGATGCCGACGCCGTGGCCGAAGCAGTGCGGCGCGCCGTGCGCTCGCGCATTGCCGAGCGCTGGAACAAGAAGCCGATCTGTCACGTGCACGTGCTGACGGTGTAGCGTCCGTCACCGCCGGAACAAAGTTGTCCGAGCCGTGCAGCGGCTGGAGCGACGAAGCGCGATCGAACGATCGGCTAGTCTTCGTCCGTGTCGGAGCCCGGCGCCCGGTTGGTCGTTGTGATCGTTTCGTATTCGGTCACCCGGATTACGCCGGGCACCGGCTCATCGATGACGTCGACGATGGTGTCCTCGATCGTCGGTTTCGCCGGCCTCGGAGCTTTTTTTACTGTTTTTTTCAGCGCCTTTTTCGCGGTCACTTTTGCCGCCGGCTTGCGCGATTTCTTTTTGGGCGCCGCGCGCTTGATCGCCTTTTTGCGGGCGGGCTTGGCTTTCTTGGCTTTCGCGGTCTTCTTGCGCGCCGCGCCGCGCTTCTTTGCCTTGGCCATGGCTTTCTCCTGTGACGAATGTCGCCGAGTGAACCAATTTCGCAATCGTCTGCTGGTGCCAACGTTAACCTTCAGCCAGGCGCCGCGCCACTGTTATCGCCCATGGGCCGGCGCCATCCCCAGGATGCGGTGGTTTGCGGCCAGACGCGGCGGCAGATGTCAAAATCCGTTCTATCGGCGTGTAAGATGATGCCGCCGGAGTGCAAGGAGATCAGGACCATGATCGGCAGGCTCAATCACGTGGCGATCGCGGTGCGCGATCTCGGCAAGGCGGCGGCGGTCTATCGCGACATCCTGGGCGCAAATGTCTCAGCGGCGGTGGCGCAGCCGGACCATGGTGTGACCACAGTGTTCATCACATTGTCGAACACCAAGATCGAGCTCCTCGAACCGCTCGGCGAGGGCTCGCCGATCGCCAAATTTCTCGAGCGCAATCCGGACGGCGGCATGCACCATATCTGCTACGAGGTGGACGATATCCGTGCCGCCCGAGATGCGCTCAAATCGACCGGCGCGCGGGTCCTGGGCGATGGCGAGCCGAAAACCGGCGCCCACGGCAAGCCGGTGCTATTCCTTCATCCGAAGGACTTTTGCGGAACGTTGGTCGAACTGGAACAAGCTTGAAATGACCTTCACAACGGCGCTGGCGGCGTTCTTTCTCATCTGGTGGGTGACCCTGTTCGCGGTCCTGCCCTGGGGTGTGCGCAGTCAGCACGAAGGCGGCGATATGGCTCCAGGCACCGATCCGGGTGCCCCGAGCAATTTCCGGCTTGGGCGGAAACTCATCTGGACCACGGCGGTGGCGATCGTGATCTATGCCGGATGCTATGTGGTCTATCGGCAGCATCTGGTGACATTGAGCGGCCTGATGGGCCGCTTTGATTATACAAAATATTGATTACAGACAGTACCTTGTTCAGGTCTGTTAGACCGAATTGGTATTGGCGAATGGCCCGCTAAAAAGAAAAAGCAGGGCGAGCGCCCTGCCAAAAATCCGTGTCCAACCCATACCCCACGCTTAATTCTTCGATACGCAGTACTGGCGTGGCTGGCGATGCTTTACGCTCGCAGGTCGTCCTCCCGAGACTTGGACCGCTGGCCCCGATGTCGCGTTAAGACCGCGGCACCGGGTCGCGCTGCAGTTTGTAATCGATCTTGCCGCCGTTGTCATCATGTTACCACCGCAGGGGACAAAATAATTTGTCAGGCGCCTCTGCCGGCACGCCGCCGGGGCCAGCCCTCTTGTATTTCCGAGGCCGTTGCGGCTTCACTGCGCCACCCGCTTCCCACTCCCTCACGATGTGATTTCATGCGCCTTTCCCGCTACTTCCTGCCGATTTTGCGTGAGACGCCGAAAGAGGCCGAGATCGTGTCGCACCGGCTCATGCTGCGCGCGGGCATGATCCGCCAGGAGGCGGCCGGGATCTACGCTTTTCTCCCCCTGGGCTTTCGGGTGCTGCAGAAGGTCTGCGGCCTTGTGCGCGAGGAGCAGGACCGTTCCGGTGCCATCGAGCTCCTGATGCCGACGATCCAATCTGCCGATCTATGGCGCGAGAGCGGGCGCTACGAGGCCTATGGCAAGGAGATGCTGCGCATCAAGGACCGCCACGAGCGCGACATGCTCTACGGCCCGACCAATGAGGAAATGATCACCGAAATCTTCCGCAGCTTTGTGCGTTCCTACAAGGACCTGCCGCTCAACCTTTACCACATTCAATGGAAGTTCCGTGACGAGGTACGGCCGCGCTTTGGCTTGATGCGCGGCCGCGAGTTCCTCATGAAGGACGCCTATTCGTTCGACCTCGACTTTGCCGGGGCCAAGCACGCCTATAACCGGATGTTCGTCGCCTATTTGCGCACCTTCGCCCGCATGGGCCTGCGCTCGATCCCGATGGTGGCGGAAAGCGGGCCGATCGGCGGCAACCTGTCCCACGAATTCATCATCCTCGCCGACACCGGCGAGAGCGAGGTGTTCTGCCACCGCGACTATCTGGACTTCGAAGTTCCCGGGCCCGATGTCGATTTCGAACACATCGGCCGCCTGCAGGCCATTGTGGACAAGTGGACCTCGCTCTACGCGGCTACGTCGGAAAAGCACGACGTGGCGGCCTTCGAGGCGCTGCCGCCGGACAAGCGTGTCTCGGCGCGCGGCATCGAGGTCGGCCATATTTTTTATTTCGGCACCAAATATTCCGAGCCGATGAAGGCTGTCGTGACGGGCCACGACGGGGTCGAGCGGCCGGTGCATATGGGATCCTACGGCATCGGGCCGAGCCGGCTCGTAGCGGCCATCATCGAGGCCTCCCATGACGAGGCCGGCATCGTCTGGCCGGAGTCGGTCGCTCCGTTTAAGGTCATGATCCTCAACCTGAAACAGGGCGGGGCCGATACCGACAAGGCCTGCGAAGAGGTTTATGCCGCGCTCACCGGCAAGGGCATCGAGACCCTCTATCACGACCTCGACGAGCGGCCCGGTGCCAAATTCGCCACCGCCGATCTGATCGGCATCCCTTGGCAGATCCTGGTCGGCCCACGCAGCCTTGCCGAGGGCAAGGTCGAGGTGAAACGGCGCATCGACGGACAGCGGGAACTCCTGTCGGTTGCGGATGCCATCGCGCGCGTAACCGCATGAACCTGTGCGCGGCGACGGTTTGACGCGAATTGGCGGGGCTTGAAACCGCCAGAATCGTGTGAAACTCGGGATGCTCACGGGGACCAGACGTTGATGGCCGATTCGACCGGCACCCATCCTTTTTCAGCCTACGAGTGGATGTTGTCGCTGCGCTATCTGCGGGCGCGGCGCAAAGAGGGATTTATCTCGGTTATCGCCGGCTTCTCCTTCCTCGGCATCATGCTCGGCGTCGCCACCTTGATCATCGTCATGGCGGTGATGAACGGGTTCCGTCAGGAGCTCCTGACCAAGATCTTGGGATTGAACGGCCATCTGCTGATCCAGCCGTTGGAATCGCCCCTGACCGATTACGCGGCGGTCGCCGAGCGCGTGTCGAAGGTTCCCGGCGTCTATCTCGCCGCGCCGCTCGTCGAGGGCCAGGCGTTGGCGTCATCGCCGTTCAACGCCTCCGGGGTCGTCGTGCGCGGCATGCGCGGCGCCGATCTGATGAAGCTCACGCAGGTATCGAAGAACATCAAACAGGGCACGCTTGCCGGCTTCGATCAGGGGCAGGGCATCGCCATCGGGGCGCGGCTTGCCGAGCAGCTTTCGGTGCGGGCCGGCGACAATCTGACCCTCGTGGCGCCGCGCGGCGCGGTGACGCCGATGGGCACGACGCCGCGCATCAAGGCCTACAAGATCGCGGCCGTCTTCGAGATCGGCATGTCCGAATACGATTCCGCCTTCGTCTTCATGCCGCTCTCGGAAGCGCAGGCTTATTTCAATCGCGCCGGCGACGTCACCGCGATCGAGGTTTACACCAACGATCCGGATCGTATCGACAGCTTCCGCAAGGCCGTCACCGATGCGGCCGGCCGGCCGATCTACATGGTCGATTGGCGCCAGCGCAACGCGACTTTCTTCAATGCGCTGCAGGTCGAGCGCAACGTGATGTTTTTGATCCTCACTTTGATCGTGCTGGTGGCGGCGCTCAATATCGTCTCCGGCCTGATCATGCTGGTCAAGGACAAGGGCAGCGACATCGCCATCCTGCGCACCATGGGCGCCACCCAAGGCGCCATCATGCGGGTCTTTCTCATCACCGGGGCTTCGATCGGCGTGGTCGGCACCGGCGTCGGTTTCGTCATCGGCGTCATCGTCTGCGCCTATATCGAGGACATCCGCCGCTTCCTGTCGTGGCTGACCAATACCGAATTGTTCTCGCCGGAACTATATTTCCTGTCGCAACTGCCGGCGCATATGAACGTCAAGGAGACCGCCGCGGTCGTCGTCATGGCGCTCGGCCTGTCGCTTCTGGCGACGCTCTATCCGTCATGGCGCGCGGCGCGGCTCGATCCGGTCGAAGCGCTGCGCTATGAATGATCGGGCGCGATGGATGACACCACCACGATAGCCGGGGCCGCCACGTCGATAGCCGGCAATGACGAGCAGCCGCTGGTTTTCCTGCACGGCATTTGCCGGCAGTTCCGCCAGGGCGACTCCACCCTTGACGTGCTGCGCGGCGCCGAGCTTGCGGTGTGGGCCGGGCAATCGGTGGCGCTGATCGGGCCGTCCGGCGCCGGTAAATCGACGCTTCTGCACATCGCCGGGCTCCTCGAACACCCTGACTCCGGCGAGGTCTATATCGATTCCGCTGCGACCACGCACCTCTCCGACATCGCGCGCACGCGCATCCGTCGGACCGAGATCGGCTTCGTCTACCAGTTCCATCATTTGCTGCCGGAATTCTCCGCGTTGGAGAATGTCGTGCTGCCGCAAATGATCCGCGGCCTGTCGCGCCGCGAGGCGAGCGCGCGCAGCGCCGAGCTGTTGAGCTATCTGGGGCTCAAGGAGCGGCTGATGCACCGCCCCGCGGAGCTATCCGGCGGCGAGCAGCAGCGCGTCGCCATCGCGCGCGCGGTCGCCAATGCGCCGCGCATTTTGCTGGCCGACGAGCCGACCGGCAATCTCGACGTCCACACCGCCGATCATGTCTTCGCCACGCTCAATCAGCTGGTGCGCGCCTCGGGGCTGGCCGCGATCATCGCCACCCACAATATGGAGATCGCGGCGCAGATGGATCGCCGCGTCACCATCCGCGACGGCTTGATCGTCGAGCTCACCTGATCCTTCGCAAGCCTCACGGATGGACGTGGTGCCGGCGCCTTGCAGCCGGCGGGCGGTAGGTATTGTTTTGGATGCAAAAGCCGCCGATGCCGCTGACGTCCTCCATGCATTGCCGGTAGGTCGAGAAGCCGCAATTCATCGGCCCGCCCGTGCCTCTGCCGTATTGCGCGCACCACGGATAATTTTGTGCTTGCGCCGGCGTGCCGAACGCGGCGGCGGCGGCAATTGCCAAAACGAAAAGAACTGGTTTCATCGTCGTTCCCAATCTGAAGTTGCGTGAACCGCTAACGCGGTAGCCCCCATCTGAGTTCAGACGTCACGCGTGGGCACGGCACGATCAGGAATGAGGATGGTGCTTGCGCGTTCGCCGTTCCGCCGGTCGCGCGGCGGCGGGCGGCCGGTACGTGTTGTTTTGCTCGCAGAAGCCGCCGATGCCGCGGACATCGTCCAGACACTGCTGAAAGCTGGTAAAGCCGCAATTCATGCCGTCGTCGCCTTTGTCGTATTGCGCGCACCACGGATAGTTCTGCGCTTGCGCACGCCCGGCGCCGAGCGAAACCGCGGCGATGGCAATCACAAAAACCGGCAAATGTCGCATGACCTCCTCCGGAGGTTGATCGGCAACTCAGGACGGTTTGTGCGCGTGACTCCGGCGTGTCTTGTGAGCGGCCGGCGCCGTGCCGCCGGGCGGCATATAGAGATTGTTGTGGTCGCAGTAGCCGCCGCTGCCGGCGATCTCGGCCTGGCACTGAGCCAAAGTCGAGAAGCCGCAATTGGTGCCGGCGCCGTCGGCGAAATTCGAGCACCACGGATAGTTCTGCGCCTGCGCGCCGCCTGCAAATGACACGATGCCGGCGATGATCATCGCCGTGAGCAATCCCGGCCGTCGCCGGCCGGCGCAATCACGCAGGTCACGACTAATGGTCATGGCGCCGCCGCGGCGACGAGCCCGAAGCTCTCGGGCCGGCGGGCGGCTGATAGGTGTTGTTTTCGACGCAAAAACCGCCCATGCCGCGCACCGTGGCCATGCATTGATCGAAGCTGGTGAAGCCGCAATTCATGGCGCCGCCCATATTGCCGCTATATTGCGCGCACCACGGATAGTTCTGCGCCTGCGCCGGGGCGGCAGCCGCAACGCCGGCAAGAATTCCCAGCACCAACAGCGAGCGCCTCATGGCGACCTCCTGGCAACCTCCTGAGGAATGTCAGCCCGGGTAAACACCGCGCGCGGCGATGAATTTCGCCGCCCAAGAAGCGATCACGAACCTTTGTGCGAATGCTTGCGTGACCGGTGCGCCGGGGCCGAACCCTTGCTCGGCGGTTGGTAAAGCGTGTTGGCGATGCAAAAACCGCCGGCGCCCTGAATCGTCGCCATGCACTGCGCGAAGCTCGTAAAGCCGCAATTCATGGCGCCGCCGCCGCGTCCGGAATATTGCGCACACCACGGATAATTCTGCGCTTCCGCAACGGACGCGCTTGCAGCGATGGCGGCCGCAACGAGAACCGCATAGAGGTAAAACCGACGCCGCATGACGACCTCCTCAATTTGGCAATCGACCGACGAAATGAACGCCCGATGGCCGCGCATTATTGCACGATCGCAACATTAATTCCGCCGGTTGCGGAATACCGCGCCGGCGCAAAAAACGAGGCCGCCCGCAGGCGGCCTCGCGAATGCTCATGCTTGCCGCCTCAGTAGCAGGGCGCGCACCAGCAGCGATACGGCCCGCAGCGGCGGACCCGTCCCGGCGGGCACCATCGGCCCCAGCCGCGGCAGGCCGCCTGTTTGAACAGGGTGGCGTTCTGGATTTGATTTTGATGGTGAAGAATGGCCGCGCCCGATGCCTGGGTTTGCGCATTGGCCGCAACGGCCATGGTTCCCAGCATCAGCGCCGCCGCCGCGAACGTCATCGTCAGTTTTCGCATAAGACCCTCTCCACTTTTGAAGCGATTGAGGAATAGAGCAGGAAAGCTACAGCGCAGCGACAACACACCCAACTACCGCGAGTTCCGAACATCGCCGCGCCGGGGTGCCGTCGCATATTACACGCTCTGCCATGGCGAATGGATGGCCTTGGGCAGGGCTGGTCTGCGATGAAGGTTCGCCGAGGGTGTCGGGGCAGGGGTTCGCGGTTGGGCAACGCGGAAATCTTGCTGGCCAAGACGCCATCAAAAGGCGCAAGCGTGAACGATCCGCTTCGCGGCGGCGGCCAAGTCGGTAGCGGCAACGGGGAGGAAAGAATGTTCGGCAGACCGCTTCTCGTCCTTGCTCTCGGCCTTGGCCTTTGTCTTGAGCTTTTCCTCATCGGGTCCGCCGTTACACCGGCATCGGCCATGGACTGCCCGGTTTCGGATTACGTAGCCGTCGGCGACCGCGTGACCGCGGCGCCACCTGCGACGCGGCGATACAATTGCTCATGGCCTGCCAGCTCGGCTCGAGCGCCGACGTCGCCATCAGCCTGATCGTGATCAAAAAATGCGAGGCCGACTTCTTGCCGTCGCTCGGCGCCCGCGCGCGCCGCGGCTACGCGCGCAAGGTCGGCGCCTGCGGCAAGAATTTCAGCGGCGAGGGCGGCACGCTGTTTCAATCGATCCGGGCGATCTGCGCGGCGCAGGTAGCGCACGATTACGCGCTGCGGGCCGATAAGGGGAAGAAGCGATAGCATTGTAGTTATCGCTGCGGTCCCGTTGGCCCGCAGCACTTCTGACCGAGGCGGATGTTTTATTAGTCACCGCACGATACGAACGGCGCGCCGGGTTGGCCGCAACCGCGTCCGCTAGGTCCGTTGCGGCGCGACCACACGCGAACGCATTCAGCCCGCGAATGGAAATACTGCTGCCATTGCATTTCGCTTGGCAGATCGCGTTACAAATCGCGAATGATGGCGTAGCGACGTATAGCCCGGTAACGACCGTGTAGACGATTGCGAGCCCTAAGGCGGTTGCCAAACCCCGCATTCCCAACTTCCCGGGTCATTCGAGTCGGTAATCTGACGCCATTTCAAAAGAAATCGAGCCGCCACAGGGGTCCCGGCCGGGAGCGAGTAGTCGCTTGACTCCAGAACGTAAAGCGAACTATGTTCTCTTTTCGTTCTATACCAAGGGGGTCGCACATGGTCCGCAGATTTGCCGAAGAGGCGCTGGCTTTGGCGTCGTTGAGCTTATTTATAGCCACGGTTGCCGTTTGGGCGCAGGTGCTGGGCGTTCTTTAGGGTTTCCGACGCCGGCGCAGCATTGAACTGCGGGGACAAGCGCCCGCGGTCCGAGCTTGCGGTCCCCAATGGCCGCAGAATCATGCGAGAGGAAAGGGTTCGCCGCCGTCAGAGCGCAGCCGATTTCGCGCGTTGCCCAACCCAGCGAGTGTGAATGCCCGCCAAAACACCCGCCGCCGAAACGCCCTTCGTGCATTTGCACGTTCATTCGTCCTATTCGCTGCTTGAGGGCGCGCTGCCGATCGCGCGGCTGGCGGAACTCGCCAAGAAGGACCGCCAGCCGGCGCTGGCGCTCACCGACACCGACAACATGTTCGGTGCGCTGGAATTTTCGGAAAAGCTCGCGGGCTATGGCATCCAGCCGATCGTCGGCTGCGCGCTCGGCGTCGACTTCGGCGATCAGGAGATTCGCAACGGTGCGGTCGATCATGTCTGGCCGCGGATCGTGCTCTTAGCCGCGGCCGAGGAGGGCTATCGCAGCCTGCTGCGGCTTTCCTCGCGCGCTTATCTCGAGACGCCGCCGCAGGAGCGCGCCCACATCAAGCTAAGCTGGCTCGACGGCGAGACGGCGGGGCTGATTGCGCTCACCGGCGGCCCGAACGGGCCGCTCGATACGGCGATAGCCGGCGGCCAAAGCGCGCTCGCGCAGTCGCGCTGCGAAGCATTGCAGCGGCTGTTCGGCGACCGGCTCTATATCGAAATCCAGCGCCACGGCTTGCCGGCCGAGCGCACCGCCGAAGCGGGTTTGATCGATCTTGCTTATGCGCGCCACATCCCGCTCGTCGCCACCAATGAGCCGTTCTTCGCCGCGCGCGAAGATTACGAAGCCCACGACGCGCTTCTTTGCATCGCCGAGGGCCGGCTGGTCGCCGATGCCGAACGGCGGCAATTGACGGCGGAGCACCGCTTCAAGAGCCGCGCCGAGATGGCGGCGCTGTTCGCCGATCTGCCGGAGGCCTTGGCGGCGACGGTGGAAATCGCGCAGCGCTGCGCGTTCCGGCCGCGCACGACGGCGCCGATCCTGCCGCGCTTTTCCGTGGGCGACGGCGGCGGCGAGACCGACGAGGCCGGCCTGCTGCGCGAGGAAGCTCTCGCGGGACTCAAGCGGCGGCTTGCGCGCACCGGCGTGGCGCAGGGCCACACCGAAGAGGAGTATCGCGAGCGGCTCGATTTCGAGCTCGGCGTCATCGCGCGCATGAAATATGCCGGCTACTTCCTCATCGTCGCCGACTTCATCCAATGGGCCAAGGCGCAAGGCATCCCGGTCGGACCGGGCCGCGGCTCCGGCGCCGGCTCGCTCGTCGCCTATGCGCTGACCATCACCGATCTCGATCCGATCCGCTTCGGGCTCCTATTCGAACGCTTTCTCAATCCCGAGCGCGTGTCGATGCCCGATTTCGACGTCGATTTCTGCCAGGACCGGCGCGACGAAGTCATCCGCTACGTTCAGGAGCGCTACGGCGCCGACCGCGTCGCCCAAATCATCACCTTCGGCACCTTGCAGGCGCGCGGCGTGCTGCGCGACGTCGGCCGCGTCCTGCAGATGCCCTACGGCCAGGTCGACAAGCTCTGCAAGCTCGTGCCGCAGAATCCGGCGAACCCGGTCACGCTCAAGCGCGCCATCGACGACGAACCGCGGCTGCAGGCCGAACGCGACCGCGATCCGGTGACGCGGCGCGCCTTCGACATCGCGCAAAAGCTCGAAGGCCTGCATCGCCACGCCTCCACGCATGCCGCCGGCATCGTCATCGGCGAGCGCGCCCTAAACGAGCTCGTGCCGCTCTATCGCGATCCGAAATCGCTGATGCCGGTGACGCAGTTCAACATGAAATGGGTCGAGCCGGCGGGCCTGGTGAAGTTTGACTTTCTCGGCTTGAAAACGCTCACCGTGCTCGATCAGGCGGTGAAGCTCGTGCGCCGCCGCGGCATCGACATCGATCTGTCCAGCCTCCCGCTCGACGATGCCAAGACCTACGAAATGCTAGCCCGCGGCGAGACCGTCGGCGTGTTCCAGGTGGAAAGTCAGGGCATGCGCCGCGCGCTGGTCGACATGCGCCCCGACCGTTTCGAGGATCTGATCGTGCTGGTGGCGCTCTATCGCCCGGGGCCGATGGCGAACATCCCGACCTATTGCGCGCGCAAGCTCGGCCACGAGCGCACCGACTATCTGCATCCGAAGCTCGAGCCGATCCTGCAGCCGACCTACGGCATCATCACCTATCAGGAGCAGGTGATGAAGATCGCGCAGGACCTCGCCGGCTATTCGCTCGGCGAGGCCGATCTTCTACGCCGCGCCATGGGCAAGAAGATCCGCTCCGAGATGGAGCAGCAGCGCGAGCGCTTCATCGGCGGCGCGGTCGAGCGCGGCATCGGTCACGCCGACGCCGAGGCGATCTTCGAGGCTTGCGCCAAGTTCGCCGACTACGGCTTCAACAAATCGCACTCCGCACCGTATGCTTTATTGACCTATCAGACCGCCTATATGAAGGCGAATTATCCGGTCGAATTTTTGGCCGCGTCGATGACGCTCGACATGGGCAATACCGACAAGCTCGGCGAATTCCGCGCCGAGGCCGAACGGCTTGGCATCAAGGTCGAGCCGCCGTCGATTAATCGCTCCGGCGTCGAGTTCGACGTCGACGACAATACCATCCATTACGCGCTCGCAGCGCTGCGCGGCGTCGGCCGCCAGGCGGTCGAGGGCATCGTCGCGGCGCGGGCCGAGCGGCCGTTCGCCGATCTCGCCGATTTCGGCAGCCGCATCAATCCGCGCGCCGTCAACAAGCGCGTCTTGGAAAGCCTGGTTGCCGCCGGCGCATTCGATACGCTCGAGCCGAACCGCGCCCGCGCCAATGCCGCCGTCGATGCGCTCCTTGCCACCGCGCAGCGCACCCAAGACGACGCGGCGCGCGGGCAATCGGAATTGTTCGGGGGAGGGGCGGCTTCCGCCGCGCCGATCATCGTGCCGGTGCTCGAACCCTGGCTGCCGGCGGAACGGTTGCAGCGCGAATATGACGCCATCGGCTTTTTCCTCTCCGGTCATCCGCTCGACGATTACGCTGCGGCGCTCAAACGCCTGCGCGTGCAATCCTGGGCGGAATTCGCCCGCGCCGTGAAAGGCGGGGCCGGCGCCGGCCGCGTCGCCGGCACCGTGGTGGCGCGCACCGAGCGCCGCACCAAAAGCGGCAGCAAGATGGGCATTATCGGGCTGTCCGATCCGAGCGGGCACTATGAGGCGGTGTTGTTCGCCGAGGGGCTGGCGCAATACCGCGATCTGTTGGAGCCGGGAACGGCGGTGCTCCTGTTCCTTACCGCCGAGGTGCAAGGCGATGAAGTGCGCGCCCGCATCCAGTCGGTCGAGCCGCTCGACGAGGCGGCGGCCAAGATGCAACGCGGCCTGCGCGTCTTCCTGCGCGACGCGGAGCCGCTCGCCGGCGTCTCCAAGCGGCTTGATTCGATGAAAAACGGCGGCGCCCGCAACGACGCCGCGGCGCCGGCCGCCGGCGACGGCGAGGTCAGCATGGTGCTGATGCTGCGCAACGGCAGCGAGGTCGAAGTGAAACTCCCCGGCCGTTTTAAGGTCTCGCCGCAGATCGCCGGCGCCATCAAGGCGGTGACCGGTGTTGTCACGGTGGAGGCGCTTTAACGCGCCGTAATCATCGCGGATCGCTTCGGATCGATCCCGGCCGCGCTGCGCTTTGCTTCACGGCAATCCGAGAATATATGAGGCGCCCGCGGCGCGGGTGCCCCGAATTTTCTCCGGCCTATGGCAATCCAGCGAATGGCTCCGCTTCTGCAACTCAAAGACATCGCGCTCACCTTCGGCGGGACGCCGCTTCTGACCGACGCCGAACTGACAGTGGGCGCCGGCGAGCGGGTCTGCCTGGTCGGGCGTAACGGCTCCGGCAAATCGACGCTGTTGAAGATGGCGGCTGGCCTGGTCGAGCCCGACCGGGGCTCGGTTTTCGTCCAGCCGGGAACGCTGGTGCGCTATTTGCCCCAGGAGCCGGATTTCTCCGGCTTCGCCTCGACGCTTGCTTATGTCTCAGCCGGATTGCGGCCGGGCGACGGCGATTACGCCGCGCGCGCGATACTCGAACAGCTCGGCCTCACCGGACGCGAAGAGCCCGGTCACCTGTCCGGCGGCGAGGCGCGGCGCGCGTCGCTGGCGCGGGTTCTGGCCGCTGCGCCGGATATCCTTCTCCTCGACGAGCCGACCAACCATCTCGACCTGACCACCATCGAATGGCTGGAGCGGGCGCTGGATGGCAGCCGCGCCGCGCTTGTCCTGATCAGCCACGATCGCAGGCTCCTGTCGACGCTGTCGCGCAGCACCGTCTGGCTCGACCGCGGCTCGACGCGGCGGCTCGATCGCGGATTTGCGCATTTCGAGGAGTGGCGCGACACGGTCCTGGCGGAGGAGGAGCGCGAGCAGCACAAGCTCGATCGAAAAATCGTCGCCGAGGAACACTGGCTGCGTTACGGCGTCACCGGTCGGCGCAAGCGCAATATGCGTCGGGTCGGAGAATTGCGGGCGCTCCGCGACGGACGTCGCAACTACCGGGCCGTCGCCGGCAATGCCACAATGGTCGCCGGGCTCGCCGCGCCGTCGGGCGCGCTGGTGATCGACGCAGTGGGGCTCGGCAAATCCTATGGCGTCACGCCGATCGTGCGTGATTTCTCCATCCGTGTGCGGCGCGGCGACCGGATCGGCATCATCGGTCCGAACGGCTCCGGCAAGACCACCTTGATCAATCTGTTGACCGGCATGGTGCCGCCGGACCAGGGCACGGTGCGCCTCGGTTCGGCGCTGGAGATCGCCGCGCTCGATCAGCACCGCGACAGCCTCGACCCCGGCGTCTCAGCCCGGCAAGCGTTGACGGGCGGAAACGATCGCGGCGGCAATGGCGACAGCGTGATGGTCAACGGCACGCCCAAGCACGTCATCAGCTATCTGAAGGATTTTCTCTTCACCAGCGAGCAGGCGCAAACCCCGCTCGGCAAGCTTTCGGGCGGCGAACGCGGCCGGTTGATGCTGGCGAAAGTGCTCGCCAAGCCTTCCAACCTTCTGGTTCTCGACGAGCCGACCAACGATCTCGATATGGAAACGCTCGACGTCCTTGAGGACATGCTGGCCGAATACAAAGGAACCGTGCTCCTGATCAGCCATGACCGCGACTTTCTTGACCGCCTGGTAAGCGGCGTGATCGCGCCGGAAGGCGGCGGACGATGGCTCGAATATGCCGGCGGTTACAGCGACATGCTGGCGCAGCGCGGCGCTGATCTGGCGCGCCAGGGGCGAAAACCGGAGATACGCAAAGCATCCCGAGATGTGTCTTCGCGGATCGCGGCCACGCCCGGCGGCAAACGCCGGCTTGCTTTCAAGGACAAGCACGCTCTTGAAACCTTGCCGAAAACGATCGCGACGCTGCAAAGCGAAGCAAGCGCATTGCAGGCGAGACTCGAAGAGCCCGGGTTTTATGCGCGCGACCGTATCGGCTTCGAACAGGCGACGGCGGCGCTTGGCGATCTGCAGCGGCAGATCGCGGCCGCGGAGAACCGATGGCTGGAGCTGGAAATCCTGCGCGAAGAAATCGCCGGTGTCGGCGATCCGGCGTGATGGCGGTTTCTCCTCGCCATTTGGCGCGGCGCACGATAAGAAGCGGCCGCATCGTCCCCCCACCATTTCGGCGGCGTTTGGAAACCCGGCATGCTTCGGATTGAGAATCTCGTTTTCGACGCCTGGGGCCGCCGGTTTTTCGACGGCGCCAGCGTGACTATACCGGCCGGCACCAAGGTCGGCCTGGTCGGCCGCAACGGCATAGGCAAATCGACGCTGTTCCGGCTCATCAAGGGCGAACTGGCGGCGCTCGGCGGCGAGATCATCGTGCCGAAGAGGGCCCGCATCGGTTCGGTGGATCAGGAACATCCGGCGACGCCGGTAACGCTGCTCGACACGATTCTCGCAGCCGATACTCTGCGCGAACAGCTCAACGCCGAACTGGAGACGGCGGCGCCGGAAGAGATGGCCGAGATCTATGGACGGCTCAACGCCATCGATGCCGATCGCGCGCCGGCCAAGGCCGCGGAAATCTTGAGCGGACTGGGTTTCTCCAACGACGACCTCGAACGGCCGATGGCCGAATTCTCCGGCGGCTGGCGCATGCGCGTGGCCCTTGCCGCGGCCTTGTTCGCCGAGCCCGATGTTCTTCTCCTCGACGAGCCGACCAATTATCTCGATCTCGAAGGCGCACTGTGGCTCGAAGCGCGCCTACAAAAATATCCAAACACGGCGCTGATCATCAGCCACGACCGCGAGCTTCTCAATAATTCCGTCGAAGCGATCCTGCATGTGCGCCAGGGCAAGCTCGACCTTTACTCTGGCGGCTACAACGCCTTCGAGACGCGGCGCGCGGAAAAGGCGCGGCTGCAGGCGGCGACGCGGGCCAAGCAGGAAGCCGAGCGCGCGCATTTGCAGAAATTCATCGACCGCTTCCGCGCCAAGGCGAGCAAGGCGACGCAGGCGCAGTCGCGCATCAAGCGGCTCGCCAAGCTCGAGCCGATCGCCGAAGTGATCGAGGAGCGGGTGGCGCCGTTCACGCTGCCGTCGCCGAGCCGTCCGCTGGCGCCCCCGCTTCTCCAGCTCGAAGGCGCCGCGGTCGGCTACGACGGCAAACCGGTGCTGCGCAAGCTCAATCTGCGGCTCGACGTCGACGACCGCATCGGACTTCTCGGCGTCAACGGCGCCGGCAAGTCGACTTTTGCCAAGCTCATCGCGGGCGCCCTGCCGCTGCAGGCCGGAGCGATGAAACGCGAGAGCCGCATCAAGGTCGGCTGGTTCCATCAGCACCAGATCGAGGCGCTCGATCCCGGCGATACGCCGTTGGAAATTCTGCGGCGCGAGCGGCCGGACGACAGCGAATCGTCGCGGCGCTCGCGGCTTGCCCAGTTTGGCCTGTCGTTCGACAAGCAGGACACCACGATCGCCAATCTGTCCGGCGGCGAGCGCGCGCGGCTTCTCCTCAATCTCGTCGCCATGGCGGAGCCGCATCTGCTCATTCTCGACGAGCCGACCAATCACCTCGACATCGAGAGCCGGCGCGCGCTCCTTGACGCGCTCAACGATTACGAGGGCGCCGTCATTCTCATCACCCACGATCGCTCGCTGATCGAACTCGTCGCCGACCGGCTATGGCTGACGGCGGACGGCGGGATCAAGCCGTTCGCCGGCGACATGGACGATTACGCCCGCTTCGTGCTGGACCGCGCGAGACTGGCGGCGCGCGGACCTGGGCAAAACGCCAATGGCCGCGCCGGCCCGGCCGAGGTGGCCGAAGTCCGAGACGTGCTTTCAGCCGAACAGCAGGCGGGTCACGAGGCGCGCTATGCGGCCAAAAAGGCCGCTAAAAAACGGCGCCAGCGCGGATATTAAACCGCCATCGGCTTGTTGCGCCCGGCCGGGGCACCCTATATAAGCGCCGCAATCTCACACGCGGACCTTGGCTTAATGCCGTCCGGTGTCCGGTCAAATGACCGGGCTCTCGGTCCGCGGCGGATCAACCGGAGAACGATCATGGCGCTGCCCGACTTCAGCATGCGTCAGCTTTTGGAAGCTGGCGTCCACTTCGGCCATCAGGCCCACCGTTGGAACCCGAAGATGTCCGAGTACATCTTCGGTACCCGCAATAACATCCACATCGTCGATCTCACGCTCACCGTGCCGATGCTGCATCGGGCGCTCCAAGCGGTCAGCGACACGGTTGCCCAAGGCGGCCGCATCCTGTTCGTCGGCACCAAGCGCCAGGCGCAGGACGCCATCGCCGAAGCGGCGAAAAAGTCGGCGCAATATTACGTCAATTCGCGCTGGCTCGGCGGCACGCTGACCAACTGGAAGACGGTGTCGAACTCGATCAAGCGGCTGCGCGCGCTCGATGAGATGCTGACCTCCAACGAGGCGCAAGGCTACACCAAGAAGGAGCGGCTGACGCTGCAGCGCGAGCGCGACAAGCTCGACCGCGCGCTCGGCGGCATCAAGGACATGGGCGGGCTTCCCGACCTCGTCTTCGTCATCGACACCAACAAGGAAGACATCGCAATCAAGGAGGCGCAGCGGCTCAATGTGCCGGTCGCGGCCATCGTCGACACCAATTGCGATCCGGACGGCATCAGCTATGTGGTGCCCGGCAACGACGATGCGAGCCGCGCGATCTCGCTTTATTGCGATCTGATCGCCAAGGCGGCGATCGACGGCATTTCACGCGCGCAAGGCTCGCAAGGCATCGACATGGGGGCGGCAGCCGAGCCGATTGCGGAAGAAGTACCGGCGGAGACCAACAAGCTCGGTTTCGAACAGCTGTCGGGACCGCGCGGCGTCGCCGACGATCTCAAGAAACTCCCGGGCGTGTCGCCGGCAATCGAGAAGCAGCTCAACGATCTCGGCATCTTCCACTACCAGCAGATCGCCGAGCTCTCCCCCACCGCCGCGCATAATGTCGGCGAAGAGGTGGGACTGCCCGGCCGCGTCGAGAGCTGGATCACCAAGGCCAAAGAGCTGACCGCCGAGGAAGTGTAAAGGCACTGCGCAATGACGACCAATATCAGCGCCTCCATGGTGAAAGAGCTCCGCGACCAGACCGGAGCCGGCATGATGGACTGCAAGGCAGCCCTCAACGAGAGCGGCGGCAATCTCGAAGCCGCGGTCGACTGGTTGCGGAAGAAGGGCCTGTCCAAGGCGGCCAAGAAGGCGGGACGCGTCGCGGCCGAGGGCCTGGTCGGCGTTGCGCTCGCGCCGACCAAAGGCATCGTGGTCGAGGTCAATTCCGAGACCGATTTCGTCGCCCGCAACGATCTGTTCCAGGGCCTGGTCAAGATGATTGCCGACGCGGCGCTCGATGCCGGTTCCGACGTCGAGAAAATTCTCGCCGCCCGCGCCGGCAGCATCACCATCGCCGACGCGATCGCCGACACCATCGCCAAGGTCGGCGAGAACATGACGCTGCGCCGCGCCGCGGAGCTTGCCGTCGGCAAGGGCACGGTGGCGAGCTACGTGCACAGTTCCGTCGCCGACGGGCTCGGACGAATCGGCGTGATCGTCGCCCTCGAATCGGCCGGCAAGCCCGACGAGCTCAAGGCCTTCGGGCGCTCGGTCGCGATGCATGTCGCCTCGGCCAATCCGCAAGCCATCGATCCCTCCGGTCTCGATCCGGCCGCGGTGGAGCGCGAGAAAAACGTGCTCGCCGACAAGTTCAGGTCGCAGGGCAAGCCGGAGGCCATGATCGACAAAATCGTCGAGTCGGGGCTGAAGACCTATTACAAAGAGGTCTGCCTGCTCGAGCAGCCCTTTATCTTCGACGAAAAGGGCAAGCAGAGCGTGGCGCAGGCGGTCAAAGAGGCCGAAGCCAAGGTCGGCGCACCGATCAAGATCACGGGCTTCAAACGCTTTGCGCTGGGTGAGGGGGTCGAGCGTCCCGGCGGCGATTTCAGCGGCGAGGTCGCAGCCCTTGCCGGCGCGCATTAGGCCGCCAGCGTAATCCACTGCACCGGTTGGGTTTCGCCCGCAAATACGATAGCCCTATCGCCCGAGAATCGACGGCGAGGGCGGGACATCCCCATGGCGAAACCGAACTTCCGGCGGGTGATCGTCAAACTTTCCGGTGAAGCCTTAAGCGGCCCCGAGAAGTTCGGTATCCACCAGCCGACGATCGATCGTTTTGCCGCGGATCTGGTCGCCGCCCATGACCTCGGCATCGACCTTGGCGTGGTGGTCGGCGGCGGCAATGTGCTGCGCGGCGCCAAGGTGTCCGAGGACGGCCTGTCGCGCCCGACGGCGGATGCCATGGGCATGCTGGCCACCGTCATGAACGCCCTGGTGCTGGTGGCGGCCATTGAACGTGTCGGTACCAGCGCGCGGGCCATGTCGGCGCTGATCATGCCGCAGGTCTGCGAGACTTACGAACGGCAGAGCGCGCTCCGTCACTTAGAGGAGAATCGCATCATCGTTTTCGCCGGCGGTACCGGGAACCCGTTTTTCACGACCGACACCACGGCGATCCTGCGCGCCGCCGAGATGGAATGCGACGCCGTTCTCAAAGCGACCGACGTCGACGGGGTCTATACCGCCGATCCGAAGAAGGACCCGAAGGCGACCCGGTACGAGCATCTCGACCACCAAGAGGCGCTGGACCGGCGCCTGAAAATCATGGATGCGACGGCCTTCGCGCTTGCCCAGGAAAACCGTATGCCTATCATCGTGTTCTCGATCCGCGAGCATGGCGCGATCGAGAGCGTGCTGCGCGGAAAAGGGCACTTCACCACCGTCGGGTAAGCGCGGACGAGCCCTCCGGGACGGAGAGATCGGCGTATAATTCGCGCTTGTTCATTGCGGCGGGCTATTGGAGCGTATCATGGCAACCACGACATTCGACATGGCCGATCTCAAGCGCCGAATGGCGGGCGCGATCACGTCGCTCAAACAGGAACTCTCGGGTCTGCGGACCGGACGGGCTTCCACCGCATTGCTCGACCACGTTCAGGTCGAGGCTTACGGCAGCCATATGCCGCTCAACCAGCTCGCCTCGATCAGCGTTCCCGAGCCGCGGCTCCTGAACGTCCAGGTGTGGGACCGCTCGATGGTTCACGCGGTCGAGAAAGCGATATCGGCCGCCAATTTGGGCTTGACGCCGACGACGGAAGGGCAGGTGCTGCGTTTGCGGATTCCGGAGCTCAACGAGGAGCGACGGCGCGAAATCGTGAAAGTCGCGCATAAATACGCCGAAGGTGCGCGGGTCGCCGTCCGCCATGTCCGCCGCGACGGCTTGGACCTTCTCAAAAAGCTTGAGAAGGATCACAAGATCAGCGAGGACGAGCACAATCGGCATTCCGCCGAAGTACAGAAGGTGACCGACTCCACCATTGCCGACGTCGAGAAATTGCTCGCCGGCAAGGAGAAGGAGATCATGACGGTGTAAGCGAGCGACAGGCTCGAGGAGCAAGGTGACGCAGCCCAAGAAAACTCAGGCGACAAGTCCGGCCGAGATAAACGAGCGCAAGGACAGCGCGCGCAAGCGCGCTATGGGCGAGGGCGGCTTCGATATGCCGCGCCACGTCGCGATCATCATGGATGGCAATGGCCGCTGGGCCGCCGCGCGCGGGCTGCCGCGCGTCGAGGGCCACCGCCGCGGGGTCGAGGCACTGCGCAAGACGGTGCGCGCCGCGAGCGATCTCGGCATTGCGGTGCTAACCATTTTTTCGTTCAGCTCGGAGAACTGGTCGCGCCCGCAGTCGGAAATTCGCGATCTGTTGTCGCTGTTGCGCCGTTTCATCCGCAACGATCTCGCGGACCTGCATAAGAGCAATGTGCGGGTCCGCATCATCGGCGAGCGCAGCGACCTTTCGTCCGATATTCGCGGTCTGCTCGAGGAAGCGGAGGGGCTCACCCACGGCAATGACGGTCTGACCCTCGTGGTGGCGTTCAACTACGGTGCACGCCAGGAAATCGCTCGCGCGGCGGGCCGCCTCGCCGTCGAAGTCGCGCAAGGGCGATTGTCCGCCGAAGCGATCACGCCCGAACTCATCGCACGGCACCTCGATGCGCCCGACATTCCCGACCCGGATGTCATCATCCGCACCAGCGGCGAGCAGCGGCTGTCGAATTTTTTGCTGTGGCAGGCCGCCTATAGTGAACTTGTGTTCGTTCCGCTCAATTGGCCGGATTTCGATCGGCCGGCGCTTGAGAGCGCGATTGCCGAGTTCCGCCGGCGCGAGCGACGCTTTGGCGGCTTGATCGCACAGACAGGATCATAATCAAACTGAACCGGCCCGACCCTGGCGCAGATGCGACCGTCGCAGCCGACACCGGCGAAGCGCGCAATTTTCTGCGGCGCCTCGCCTCGGCCTTGGTGCTGGCGCCGACGGCGATCGCCGCAGCCTATATCGGCGGCTGGTTGTTTCTGGCTCTCTGCGCATTGGCCGCCGTCATCGTTCTATGGGAATGGACGTCCCTCGTGTTTCGCGGCACGGACGCGCGGGTTTTCGCTCCCGGACTAGCGGCATTGCTGGTGGCGATGGGGTTGGCCGCTCAAGGGCACTCCGGCACTGCGATCGTCATGATCGCAATGGGCGCACTCCTAGCTTTCGTCCTGGTAGCGGCTTGGCCGCCGCACTGGCATGACTCAAACAAGGCGGTTTGGGCGGCGGAAGGCGTCATTTACGCCGGCATTGTGCTACTTGCGCCTGCATCGTTGCGGGCTGACCCCGAATTGGGCTTTGTAGCGCTTGTTTTCCTGTTCGCGATCGTCTGGGCAACCGACATTCTTGCCTATTTGGTCGGCCGTTCGATAGGCGGGCCATTGCTTTGGCCGCAGATCAGCCCGAAGAAGACCTGGGCGGGGGCGGTCGGTGGCCTTGCCGGGGGGGTTGCCGCCGGCGCTGCCGTCGCTTATGCGAGCCTTGGAATATCCCCCGCCGTGGCGGGGACCTTGGCATTGGTTCTTTCGATTGTTGCCCAGGGCGGTGATCTATTCGAATCCGCAGTTAAGCGGCGATTTGGCGCCAAGGACGCAAGCAGCCTTATCCCGGGACACGGCGGCGTGATGGACCGTCTCGACGGCTTTCTGGTTGCCGCCTTGGTCGCCGTCTTGATCGGCTGGGTCCATCAAGGCATGGCTGCGCCGGCCCGCGGCTTATTGATATGGTAGGTCCGTTATGGGCAGCTCGATGAAGCGGAAACGGCTTTCACCTGAACCGTCGCCCCAGCCGCGTTCGGTGACCCTGCTCGGCGCCACGGGCTCGATCGGCTCGAGCACCGTCGATTTACTGCGCCGCGATGCCGGCCGTTACCGTTTGGAAGCCGTGACCGCGCATCGCGAGGCCAAGGCCTTGGCGCGCCTGGCGCGCGAACTAAACGCGCGCTTTGCCGCGGTCGCCGACCCGGCGGCGTTTGACGAGCTCAAAAGCGAACTGTCCGGCTCCGGCATTAAAGCCGGTGCCGGCCCGGCAGCCATAGTCGAGGCCGCGCAGCGGCCGGCCGACTGGGTCATGGCGGCCATCACAGGCGCGGCAAGCCTCGCCCCGACGCTGGCCGCCGCCGAGCGGGGCGCAACCGTGGCGCTCGCCAACAAGGAATGCCTTGTGTGCGCCGGCGCCTTGTTTATGCGCCGCGCCGCGGAATGCGGCGCCACGGTGCTGCCGGTGGATTCCGAGCACAATGCGATCTTCCAGGCCTTGAGCGCCGGCCGGCGCGAGGATCTCCGCCGCATCGTGCTGACCGCTTCCGGGGGACCGTTCCGCACTTGGCCGCTCGATGCGATCCGCAAAGTCACCGTGCAGCAGGCGCTCAAGCATCCGACTTGGTCGATGGGGCCGAAGATCACCATAGATTCCGCGACGTTAATGAACAAAGGTCTCGAATTGATCGAAGCGAAGCATTTGTTCGCGCTGGGTGCCGACCAGCTGGATGTCGTTGTCCACGCGCAATCCATCGTTCATGGCCTGGTGGAATTTCGCGACGGATCGGTGATTGCCCAGCTCGGTTCCCCTGACATGCGTATCCCGATCTCGCACTGCCTGGCGTGGCCGGTGCGTATGACGACCCCGGCGGCACGGCTCGATTTGGCCCGGGTGGCGACCCTGTCTTTCGAAGAGCCCGACGTGACCCGGTTCCCGGCGCTGGCGATCGCTCGCCGGGCGCTGGCCGCGGGTGGGGCCGCGCCGACCATTTTGAACGCGGCAAACGAGGTCGCGGTGCGTGAATTTGTCGAGCGGCGGCTCGGATTTTGCGAAATCGCAGCCCTGGTCGAGGCTACACTGGACCAAAGCGAGCGCCGCGGCGAAATGGCAGAGCCGAGGTCGGTCGACGAGGCGCTGGCCATTGACCATAACGCAAGAAGGTTGGCGACCGATCTGTTGCCCGAAATTGCCGTAATGGCGTCCTAACGTTAAGGATTGGGGAACGGGGTCAAACGGGGGCGTCGAGCGTTATGGGGTCGTATTTGCTGTCGCATTTGCATGCGCTGGGAGGGGGAGTCGTCGCCTATCTCATCCCCTGGCTTCTTGTTCTCAGCGTTGTGGTGTTCTTCCACGAGTTGGGGCACTTCCTGGTTGCGCGCTGGTGCAGCGTAAAGGTCCTGGTGTTTTCCATCGGCTTTGGCCCGGAGATCGCCGGTTTTTACGATCGGTATGGCACCCGCTGGAAAATTGCCGCCATACCGCTCGGCGGCTATGTCAAATTCTTCGGCGACGAGAATGCCGGAAGCGCTCCGGATGCGGCTCGTCTGGAGTCCATGAACGACGCCGAACGCGGGCAAAGCTTCTTTTTTCAGCCCGTCCTCAAGCGCGCGGCAATCGTGGTCGCCGGGCCGATGGCGAATTTCGTTCTGGCCGTCGTCATCTTCGCGGCGCTTTTCGCCGTGTACGGCAAGCAGACGATGAGCCCGCGCGTGGACGCGGTTCAATCCGGCAGTCCCGCCGCGGCCGCCGGCTTCCAGCCGGGCGATCTGGTTGTGTCCATCGATGGCAAGCGGATCGACGATTTCGAGGATATGCAGCGCATTGTCAGCGAGAGCGCCGGCGACCCTCTAAAGATCAGGGTGGACAGGAAGGGGCTGGAAATTGCGCTGACCGCGACACCCGCTCTCAAGGAAGAAAAAGACCTCTTCGGAAACGTCCATCGCATTGGGCTTCTTGGTATCCAGCATTCGCCGACGCCAGCTGAAATGACGTATCGGCCGGTTTCGCCTCCTCGCGCATTCTGGATGGCCTTGCAGGAAACCTGGATGATTGTCGATCGGACGCTCGCCTACCTTGGCGGCGTCGTAACCGGTCATAAATCAGCCGACCAGATCAGCGGACCCATAGGGATAGCCCACGTCGTCGGGCAAGCCGCGACCGTAAGCTTTGCTTTTGTAATCCGCATAACCGCCGTAATTTCCGTCTCCATCGGGCTACTGAACCTGTTTCCGATTCCCTTGCTCGATGGCGGTCACCTTTTGTTCTACGCAATCGAAGCCCTGCGGGGGCGGCCGCTGTCGGAGCGGGCGCAGGAAGTCGGATTTCGTATCGGTCTCGCGATCGTCGTGATGTTGATGATATTTGCAACCTTCAATGACATCGTTCACCTGCGGACGTCATAGGTTTTGGCGTCGACGGGCCTGTTGGGACGTGCCATGGACAGTATGGGGATGGTAGAAGTGGTAGAAATACCAGGACAAATCCAAGACTAAGCGAGCAGAACTGAGGGAGATCGAGGTAACCCGCCACTGGGGGCGGCCACGAGGGGTAAAGGGCGCTTAGCGCATGGGCATGTGTGTGCGGGTAAAACGGGGGCTTGTCATGGCCGGCTTGCTCCTCGGGCTGGTCATCTGTGGTCTTTGGGCTGGCGCGGCCGTCGCGGCGCCGGCCGACAGCGGCCTTACCGCGAGCTCCATCGTCGTCCAAGGCAACCGCCGCATCGATGCCGATACGGTACGCTCTTACTTCAAAGTCGCGCCGGGTGAGCATCTCGACGCCGCGAAAATCGATGCCGGGCTAAAGGCGCTATACGCCACCGGGTTGTTCCAGGACGTGCGCGTCTCGCAGTCCGGCGGCAAGCTGATCGTGACGGTGGTGGAAGCGCCGGTCATCAATAAGATCGCTTTCGAGGGCAACTACCGCATCAAGGACGAGCAGCTTAAAGAGGAAATCCAATCCAAGGAGCGGGGCTCGCTGTCGCGCGCCAAGGTGCAAGCCGACGTCCAGCGCATCATCGAGATCTATCAGCGCAATGGCCGCTTCGACGTAAAGGTCGTGCCGCAAATCATCGAGCGGCCGAATGATCGGGTCGATCTCGTTTTCCAGATTACCGAAGGCGAAAAAACCGGCATTAAGAAGATTATCTTCGTCGGCAATCACGCTTACGCCGATTGGCGTTTGAAGCAGGTGATCAAGACCGCCGAGTCCAATTGGCTCAGCTTTCTGCAGACCACGGACGTCTACGACCCCGATCGCATCGAAGCCGATCGCGATTTGATCCGTCGCTTCTATCTCAAGCACGGCTATGCCGATGTGCAGGTCATTTCGGCGACCGGTGAATACGATCCCGCGCAAAAGGGCTTCGTCGTCACCTTCACGATCGAGGAGGGCCCGCTCTATCACTTCGGTGCGATCGACATCCAATCCAACGTTCGTGCCATCGACGCCAGGTCGCTGCGCGAGGATCTGCGGATGTCGGCCGGCCAGATTTATAACGGCGAGGCGATCGAGAAGACGGTCGAGGAGATGACCATCTCGCTTGCCAGGCACGGCTATCCGTTCAGCACGGTGCGGCCGCGCGGCGACCGTAATCCCGTCGCCAGGACGATCGGCGTCACCTTCGTGGTCGACGAAGGCCAACGCGCCTATGTGGAGCGCATCAACATCCGCGGCAATTACCGCACCCGCGACTACGTGATCCGCCGCGAAATGGATATCAACGAAGGCGATCCGTACAACCGCGCCTTGGTCGATCGTGCCGAACGGCGCATCAAGAACCTGAACTTCTTCAAATCGGTGAAGATTACCGACGAGCCCGGTTCGGCGCCGGACCGCGTCGTGATCAATGTCGACGTCGTCGAGCAACCGACCGGCGACTTCTCGGTGATGGGAGGCTTTTCCACGGCGGATGGCTGGCTGGCGCAGGTTTCCGTCCAGGAGCGCAACTTGCTGGGCACCGGGCGTTTTGCCAGAGCCGCGGCGACCTATGGCCAATATGTCCGCAGCGTCGAATTGAGCTACGCCGAGCCCTATTTCCTCGACACCCGGTCCAGCATGGGCATCGATCTGTTTGCCAAGCAGTCGCTGGCCAGCAGTTACATCTCGTACGGAACTGAGTCGCTCGGCGGCACGCTCAAATGGGGTCTGCCGCTGCGGGAAGACCTTTCGTTCCAATTGCGCTATTCGGCGTTCACCCAGAAGATCACGCTGCCGTCATACTTGAACGACTGCAACAACATCAATCCGGATAACGGAACGACGTTCCCGACGCCTGCCGCCATCAACGCGCCAGGCTCGCCGTTCGCCCCCGGCTTCCCTGGCTCTCCGTTTCCCGCCGGCTACACCAGTTGCTACACTTACGGCCAGGCCTCGCTGCCGGTGCGGGTCGAGCTCGCCAACGGCGCCTATCTCACCTCGATGTTTGGTTACGGCCTGAGCTACAACACGCTGGACAATAACAAGAACCCGACCAGCGGCGTGTATGTCAGCTTCGGCCAGGATATCGCCGGCGCCGGCGGTGACGTCGCTTACCTTCGCTCAACCTTCGATACTCGCGCCTACTATGAGGTCGTCTCCGACCTTGTCGGCATGTTGCATCTGCAGGCCGGCGACATGATCGGCTTGAACGAATGTCCGAACAATGAATGCGCGTCGAGCAACGGCTATGTGCGCATGCTCGACGACTTCAAGATGGGTCCCAATCTGGTGCGCGGCTTCCAGCCGGCCGGCATCGGCCCGCGCGACATTACCCCGGGCACGTCCAACGACGCGCTGGGCGGCACCATGTATTGGGGCGCCAGCCTCGAGTTCCAGTATCCGTTCTATTTCCTGCCGAAAGACAGCGGGTTCCGTGGCGCCGTGTTCATCGATTCCGGATCGGTCTGGGGCTACAGGGGCGAGACCTCGTCTCCGGCGACCGGCGAAGTCAACGGATCGATCACGACAGGGCCTCCGGCTGCTGTGACGACATTCAACTGCGGATGCGCGATGCAATACGCCGATGACGCGTCGGTGCGCATGTCGGCCGGCGCCAGCATCATCTGGGACTCGCCGTTCGGTCCGCTGCGTTTCGACTTCGCCTATCCGTTCATGAAGAAATCCTACGACCGGACGCAATTCTTCGCCTTCGGCGGCGGCACGCAATTCTGATCGGCGCCACGCCGAACGGCTATGCCCGATTTTGTCAGACCCGA
>Ga0335081_10000534_pt1 | contig 64241 bp, 62 predicted proteins | sample Lox_Sample_35_FD_206713 | JGI IMG/M metagenome (GOLD analysis project Ga0335081, IMG submission 206713) | Soil microbial communities from Loxahatchee National Wildlife Refuge, Florida, United States - Lox_Sample_3.5 | ecosystem: Environmental > Terrestrial > Soil > Wetlands | place: USA...
GTGCTGACGCAGGCGTTGCGGAAGAAACCAACTCGCCACCGAGAAGTTCTCATAATGCGTGCGAGCCAGCCGCGCGCAGTATTGGCGGGCCTCGGCAAGGGACGGCGCGTTCTCTGGGATGGCGTAAGCGGCGGGCAGGCGGCTCCAGCCGAGGGCAGCGGAACTCGAATGCTGCGGATTTTGCGTCATGACTGATGTCATCCCAGATCTCGTCTCACGATTTCACCGAACTTAATCCTCGAGGACGCCGTGAGAATTCCTCGATCGACTTATGGCAACACGGCAGGGGTAGGAATCCTTTGACTCGGACTGGCGATCTGCCTCGCTGGTCGCCAGACTTCGCTCAGGATGACAAAGCATCGGGTACATCCGTCCACTCAGTGGCCGGGGATGATCGCTGTCTTAATATCGCCTCCGCGGTTCAGCATGTGGCGGAGAACCTGCTGCAGGCGCGACAGGGGCGCCTCGCCGGTGATGTAGTCGGTCGGACGAATCTTCTTAGCGGCGATCAGTCCGAAAGCCCGCCGTACCGTTTCGGGGGTGTGATGGAACGTGGCTTTCAACGTGATCTCGGAATAGTGCAGCCGGTTGGTTTCCAGTTGCACCTTGGTTCCGCTGGCGCACCCGCCGAAAAAGTTGACCGTTCCACCTTTGCGGACCATGTCGACGGCCCACTCCCAGGCTTCCGGTTTTCCGACCGCTTCGATGACGACATCGCATCCGCGCTTCTGCGGAGAAAGTGCGCGCACGGCATCGACGACGTTCGCGGTCTTCGTGGTCTGAATGATCTCGTGTGCGCCCATCTGGCGCGCGGCTTCGACCTGACCATCACGCTTGACGACCGAAATGACGTTGCATCCTATCGCACGCGCCACCTGCACGAACATCAGGCCGATGGGGCCACCACCGAGGATCGTGACTGTATCGCCAATCTCCACGCCGGTCTCGTGAAGTCCGCGAAGCACGCAGGCCAGAGGTTCCGTCATGGCTGCGTCTTCAAAGCTGACATTACCTGGAATGACCAGCATGTTCGCTTCGACGATCCGCCGGGGGACGCGGATGTATTCCGCATAGGCGCCGTTGTTGAAGAGAAGGTCTTCGCAGAGATTTTCCTGGTGCTTGGAGCAGTAGAAGCACATCTGGCAAGGCGCGGAGTTGAGGGCGACGACCCGCATGCCCTTCTTGAATGCGTTAACGCCGGCGCCGACCTCTTCGATGACTCCGGCCAGTTCGTGGCCGAACAGCGCTGGGGGCACAATCATGCGGGCGTGATAACCACGCTGGTACACCTTGAGATCGGTGCCGCAGGTCAGTGCGACCTGCACCTTGACGAGAACCTCACCATCGCCGACACGCGGGATAGGTACTTTTTCAATCTTCAGATCTTCTTTGCCGTACAGGACGGCAGCCGTCATTTTTCCGTTCACTCGTTAAATCCTCACTTGCTGCCCGGCTGAATCACGGTCTTCATCGAATCCGGTTGAGGACGGGCAGCTAATTGCAGTGCCTCCACCGCACGGGAAAGCGGGAACCGATGGCTGATAAGCCGATCCAGATCCATTTCCCGGTCCATCACAAAACGAACTGACTCATCCTGCAGGTCCACTGAGGCGCTGTAGGAACCCAGCAAAGTCTTTTCCTCCACACAAACTGCCGCAGGATCAAAATTCGCTGCGCCATGGACGGTTTGCGCGAAGAGCAAAACCCTGCCTCCCGGGCGCACAGCATTCATGGCGGTTTGAATCAACCCATTCCCGCCGACCGCCAAGACCACAGCGTCTGCGCCCCGTGCTTCCGTCTGCGCGCGCACTTCTCTCACTGTATCGGCGCGCGATGCATCCACCTGATTCTTGAGACCCAAGCTAGCAGCTATTCTAAGCCTCTCGGGATACAAATCGGAAGTAATCACCGTAGCCCCTGTCCGTTTTGCCAATACACTCAATAAGATACCGATGGGCCCCTGACCCATCACTAGAACGGTCTCGCCGGGCTGGGGACGAAGCGCCTGAATCCCTTTCATGCAGGTGTTAACTGGCTCGACAAAACAGGCTTGCTCATACGAAATGTGGTCTGGAATCTGTACCGTGCCGCTTTGGACAATCCAGTCCATCACGCGCACGTATTCAGCGAACCCGCCGCCCGAAGGTTCAAAGCCAGCCGAGCAACCGACTCTCTTATAAGTTTCGCATTGCGCAAAGGTCTTGTGTTCGCAGTAATAACATCTTCCACAGGGAATGTGGTGGAACACGACCACGCGATCGCCGGGCTCGTAATCGCGAACGCCAGGGCCGACAGCGGCTACGATTCCGGCTGTTTCGTGACCAAAGATTCGCGGGGCGGAGTGCGATCCGGTCGAAATTTTCTTGAGGTCAGTCCCGCAGATGCCACAAGTATGAACCCGAACAAGCAATTCTCCGGGCCCGATCTCCGGTACCGGCACGGTCTCCATGCGAACGTCATCGACTCCACGATAGACTGCGGCCAGCATCGTGGCGGGAACTGCCTCCCGCTCTTCCTCAACGGAGGATTGCTTGGCGATCGGCATCTGGGCTAATTCCTCTCCTGCAATGATGCTGCGGCGAGGTGATGATTCAAACTTCGGCGCAGCGCTTGCGATGCTTTGGCGCTCTGTCTCGCCAGCCTGAACAATCCAGGCCACAACCACGGACGAACCGTCATGAAAATCAGAAACGGGCCAAGTCGAATTTGGCCGTGTTCAATAAATCTCGTGATCTCTGCCAGGGTTGCATCTTTCTCGTCGGAAATCGCCTTAACTGCGAGAAATTCAAGGCCATGAATTTCTGCGCAGCGAGCCACTGCGGCAGCCTCCATGTCGACTGCCTGGGCGTCGTAGGCCCTCGCCAATTTTTCCTTTTGCTCCCGGTTGGCCACCGATGCAAAGCTCACCAGTCTTCCATCTCCAGTGCCGGTGTCGAATGAACTGCCGTCTGCCACATCCACTATGTACCGTGCAACGAAAATGTCCCCAACCTTCAACGACGCGGCAAGAGCTCCCGCAAATCCCGCCGATATGATCTTCTGAGGGCCGTAAAGCGAAATAACGGCCTCAGCGGCGCGACGTGCAGCCTCAGCACCAATTCCTCCGCAGATCACAACCGCCCCTTTTTCTTCAAAGACTTCAAACCTGCGTCCCGCAAATTCGCGGACCCTCCCGGGCCAATTTCTAACCAATGGCCGAACTTCCCTGTCGAGGGCAGCGACAATCGCAACCCGCCCTGACCCCGTCACTTTCTCTGTCGGAGCTGCGGCCGGAATGGCCTCCACGCTCATAAATTAAGCATATCCATTCCCACGAAACCACTCCACCGCGCGGCGAAGGGCATCGTCGACCGGGACTGTCTTCCAGCCCAGTTCCCGCCCGGCCTTGGCGGAACTGGCGAACATTTTCTTACGGCCCATGCGTACGGCATCGATCGTGGCACGCGGCTCACGTCTGAGTATGTGACCGGTGAACACCTCGTCCACCACGCCGGTGGCCAGGGCCATAACATAGGGAACTCTCACTTTCGGCGAGGGCAGCCGGGTGATTGCGGCCAGCTTGTCGAGAATCTGCTTGAGCGTAAGGTTTTCGCCGCCGAGTATGTAGCGTTCGCCGCTTCTTCCCTTTTCGAGCGCCGCGACGTGGCCACGGGCACACTCTCGTACATCCACCAAGTTCAAGCCCGTGTCTACATACGCTGGAAATTTCTTCTTCAAAAAATCCACGATAATCCGGCCGGTTGGCGTGGGCTTGATGTCGCGCTCTCCCACCGGAGTTGTGGGATTCACGATGACCACATCCTGCCCGCTTCTTCCCGCCGCGACCGCTAATTCCTCCGCCATGAATTTCGACCGCTTGTAATGTCCGATCATGTCCGCCAGGGAGACGGGAGAATTCTCGTCCGCCGGATGGCCATTTGTCGTGAATCCCATGGTCGCCACGCTCGATGTATAAACAACCCTTCGCACGCGATTCTTCCGTGCGGCTTCCAGAATTGCGCGAGTGCCCTCAACATTCGAGCGATACATTTGCTGCGGATCGCGTACCCAAAGCCGGTAATCCGCTGCGACGTGAAAAACCACCTCGCAGCCTGCAATAGCACCTTCCAGGGCTGCCGGGTCGCGCAAGTCGCCCACAACCTGCTCGGCGCGCAACTCGCTTACGTTCCTGCGATCGCTCTGCGGCCGCACCAGGAGCCGCAACTCCGCTCCCTGTTCTTCCAACACGCGGGCGACGTGACTGCCAACAAATCCAGTTGCGCCGGTGACAAAAGCCAGCATTCAGCACTCAACATTCAGCATTCAGGTAAAACCGGCCTGAGCCGTTCCGGGCTGAATGCTGAGTGCTGAGTGCTAAACACCGCTCTTTTCCATCATGATCTTCTTGTACGTCGTGAGCGCAATCAGCGGAAAGTATTGCCGGTACATGTGATACATCAGGTAGAACACGCGAGGAAATCCGGTGCCGGTATAATGCGGCTCATCCCACGAGCCGTCTTTGTGCTGTGTTCGCAGAAGATATGCGATCCCCCGCGCTACGCTGTCGCTGCGCGTATCGTTGGCGGCGAGCACTCCCATGATTGCCCAAGCGGTTTGTGAGGGCGTGCTTGGTCCCACACCCTTGGCGTTGGGATCGTCATAAGAAGCCGGAGACTCGCCCCAGCCGCCGTCTGCATTCTGCACCATGCGCAGCCACTCCGCCGCCTGTTGCACGCAGGGCTCGTGATTGTCCACGCCGATCGCTTCCATGCCCCGCAACACCAGCATGGTGCCATAGATGTAATTCACGCCCCAGCGTCCAAACCACGCACCGTCCGGTTCCTGTTCCTTCCGCAAAAATTCCAGCGCTTTCTTCACTGCGGGATGGTTTTTGTCATATCCGTGCGTGGCCAGCATTTCAAGAATCCGGCCGGTGATGTCAGCAGTCGGCGGATCGAGCATGGCATTGTGATCGGCAAACGGGACGTATTGAAACACCATGCGATCGTTGTTCTTGTCGAATGACGCCCATCCCCCATTGCTGCATTGCATGGAGAAAACCCAGTCAATGGCCCGCTGGAGCGACTCACGCTGATAACGCCCATTGGGGTGCTCGACATGCGCGAGTCCCAAACACACCATGGCAGTATCATCCACATCGGGATAAAACTCATTGTTGAACTCGAAATACCAGCCGCCCGGCTGGCCTTTCCTGTTTTTCACCTTCCAGTCGCCGACGGTGCGGACCTGCTTTTGCAACAGCCAATCCGCGCACCGGACCATGCGCGAGTCGTTGGCGGGCACGCCGCTCTCGCCCAGAGCAAATAAGGCATACGCCGTGTCCCAAACGGGAGACTTGCACGGCTGCATGCGGAAGGTGTCGCCCTCTTCGAGGCCCAACTTTTCGAATTCGTCCATGGCCCGGATCACCTGCGGATCATCGACGGAATAGCCGAGGCAGCGCATGGCGATGATGGAATTCATGATCGAAGGGAAGATGCCCGCGAGGCCATCACTCATTTCAAAGCGTTCGAGCATCCATTTCTCGGCTTGCTTCAAGGCGATCGAGCGCAAAGGGCGAATATGCACAGCTTCGAACCAGTGCGTAATCCGATCCAGACAGAGGAAAAAATTACGCCAGGAGATCAGCTTATCGGCCCAGCGCAGGCGCAAGCGCGCTTTGTCCCGCCCGCCCACAAATAGTTCTTCCACCCCCATTTCGTCGGGAATCTTCTTGAACGGCTTTTTCGCGTAACAAATGGAAAGCGGGACCAGGATTGCGCGGGACCACGAAGAAATTTCGTAAATATTGAACCAGAACCAGCGGGGGAACAGAACAATCTCAGGGGGAACCGCCGGTACCGCGTCATAATCGTACTGCCCGAGGAAGCAGAGATAGATCTTAGTGAAGGTATTGACCTGCGTGACTCCGCCCAGGGCCAGAATCTTTTTTCGCGCGCGCACCAAAGCTGGATGGTCAGCGGTATAGCCTGCCAGCTTCAATCCGAAGTAGGCTTTTACTGAGGCACTCAAATTCGATGGACTGCCGGGAAAAACGCTCCACCCGCCTTCCTCATTTTGGTGCTGCAGAATGTAATTGGCCGCTTTTTGGAAGCGTTCAGGCGTGCCAGTACCCAACAGCGTGTGCAGGACCAGATAATCGGCTTCCAGCGTAACGTCGGCTTCCAGTTCTCCGCACCAGTAGCCTTCTTCATGCTGCTGCGAGAACAAGAAACTGCGGGCGCCGTCAATCGCGGCAGCCACGCGGCTGGCTAAATCATCAATTTTTCCGAAACGTAACTGTGGTGGAGCAGGTGCAAAAGGGGCGGGAGAGGTTTCATCCATGTCGTTTTGTCCTACTCTGCTGCTACGGCGGGAGCGGTGGCGATGGCCTCCACGATCTCTGGCGGGAGACCGAAGCGCACGTTTTCCGGTATGACCTCGAGTTCGCGCACGTTCCTAAAACCCATCGTTCCGAGGAATTCAACCACTTCTTCCACTAAACACTCGGGAGCCGATGCGCCTGCCGTCACCGCGATCGTTCGCGCTCCCTCCAGCCATTCCGGCCTGATATTGCGGAAACTATCAATTAGATGCGAACTCGTGCCCAGGTTACGCGCTACTTCCACAAGACGGTTCGAATTTGAGCTGTTATCCGAGCCAACCACCAGCAGCAGGTCCGCCTCAGAAGCCACTTGTTTTACCGCCAACTGACGGTTTTCCGTGGCATAACAGATGTCTTGTGCCGCGGGGCCCTTGATATTGGGGAACTTAGCCTGCAAGGCTGAGATGATGTCCGTCGTTTCATCCAGGCTGAGAGTGGTTTGCGTCAGGTAGGCAACACGCTGGGGATCGGGAACAGTCAGCGATTCCACTTGCTGCGGGGAGCCCACCACCTGGGTCACGATCGGGGCTTCACCCAAAGTCCCAATCACCTCATCGTGATCGCGATGGCCAATCAGCACGAGCGAGTACCCGTCGCGGGCAAACTTAACAGCCTCGACATGGACCTTGGTGACCAGGGGGCATGTTGCGTCAATCACACGCAGCTTGCGACGCTGGCTCGCCTCACGCACCTCGGGCGATACCCCGTGCGCGCTGTAAATCACGCGCTCGCCCTCCGGAACTTCCTCGACGCTGTCGACAAAAATTGCGCCCTTTTCCTGCAGTTCTTCAACTACGAAGCGGTTGTGAACGATTTCTTTGCGAACGTAGATGGGCGGCCCAAATGCTTCAAGGGCAATACGCACGATGTCGATCGCGCGAACCACGCCGGCGCAAAAGCCACGCGGCTTCAGCAGCAATAAAGTTTTCTCGTCCAGTTCAGGCACGCTTCTATGCATAGTCCTACTTTCTATAGAACCCCGTATTTATAGGGTACACGTAGTCTGCGGGTGTTTGGCAATACCGTATCGGAAGCGAATCAGCCTGGTCAACGTAAACTCCTGAAATTCATAGGATTAGCAGCGAATGGCGGAATAGCGCCTGTGAACGGGAAGCCCCCTCTAGGCGTTTGCTTTGAGCATCTGCTCGGCGTGCTTGCGGGAGGTTTCGGTCAGCTTTGCCCCGCTTAGCATGCGGGCGATTTCTTCGGTGCGCTCTTCCCCAACGACTGCGCGAACCGTCGTTCTGGTGCGTCCGGCAGATTCCTTCTTCGCGATGACGTAGTGGTGATCGGCAAAGGTCGCGATTTGCGGCAGGTGAGTGACGCACAGCACTTGATGGGTCTGGGCAAGGGCCTTCAGCTTTTTGCCTACGGCCTCCGCGGCGCGCCCGCCAATGCCGGTGTCGATCTCGTCGAAAACGAGAGTGCGTTGCCCGTTTGCCGTTCGCCTTTTCCCGTTGCCGGATTCCACGCTGGTTTTAAGGGCAAGCATGACGCGGGAAAGTTCGCCGCCCGAAGCGATTTCCTCCAGCCTGCGCAAAGGCTCACCCGGATTGGTGGAAATCGAATAGACCACGGTATCGAACCCGGAAACGGTCCAATTCCCTTCTTCGTCCGTTCCGCTCACTTCCACGCGGAAATGGGCTTTCATCGCAAGGTCGTTGATTTCGGATTCGACCAGCTTTTCCAGTTTGCGCGCCGCTTCGTAGCGTTTTTTTGAGACCGCCCGCGCCGCTTGAAGATATTCTTCGGCTGTGTTCGCCAGTTCGCGGCGAAGTTCGGCAACAATTTCGTCTTTGTTTTCGATTTCGCGAAGCTTGCGCGCGACTTCTGCGCCCTGTTGGATCACATCATCAAGTGCCGGCCCGTATTTCCGTTTCAGGCGATCGAGCAAAGCCAGCCGATCTTCGACGTGGGCAAGAACTTCGGGGGAAGCTTCGATTCCACCAGCGTAATCACGCAGGTTTGCGCCGACGTCCTCGATGCTGATGCGGGCGGATTCAAGGGCGGCAAGCGCTTCCTGAAATTTCGGCTCGTAACGCGAAAGTTCCTCAATGTTTTTCTGCGCAGACCGCAGCGATGCCGACGTGGAAGCGCTGCCTTCATAGAGCAGATCAAATGCCTGCATGGCGGCGCTGTAAATCTTTTCCGCGTTGCCGAGAACGCGCTTTCTGGTTTCCAGTTCTTCGTCTTCGCCGGGCTGAAGTTTGGCGTCTTCGATTTCGCGTTTCTGGAAGCTCCACAGATCGACCAACCGCAACCGATCTTTCTCATCAGTTTCGAGTTGCTCGATCCGTTTGCCGATCTGCCGCCATTTCGAGAAAGCTTCTGCTGCCGGAAGGAGCGCTGTGTTCGCGAAACTGTCGAGCAAGCTGAGGCGGGCAGCGGCGTCGAACGAGAGCAACGATTCGTTTTGTGCGTGAATCGTGGCGAGATGGGGAGCAAGCTGGCGAAGAACACCCACCGTCGCCGGCTGATTATTCACGAAGACGCGACCCTTGCCGCCGGCCGCTATCTCGCGCCGCAAAATGATGGTTTCGTCTGCGCAGTCGATGCCGTTGGCCTCAAGGATTTTGGCGACAGTGTTTTCCGCCTCAAATTCGGGTTCGAATAGCGCTGAAACCACCGCACGCTCCGCGCCGGAGCGAACCACTTCCGGGGAGGCTTTTTCCCCGAGGAGCAGGGCCAGCGCGTCGATGAGAATGGATTTTCCAGCGCCGGTTTCGCCGGTAAGCAGATTGAGGCCGGAATCAAACCCTACTACGACGTTGTCGATGACAGCGTAGTTCTCGAGGCGCAGTTCGACGAGCACGGTGTCCTGGTACAGCGAGTTGAAGTAGCGAGGGTTGAGCGCAGGATAACATGAAAGGCATTGGCTAGTGATCAGTTCTCAGATGCTAAGTGGGCGGCGTCCAGTCCGCTCGTCGCATGTAGTTCGCGGGGCACTGGTGGCGCGGCAAATGCGTCACGCAGACAGCGGGAAACGTAGGCGAAGCCACCAAGAATGATGAGCGCTCCGATGCTGCTGTCGAAGAGCGCTCCAACCGATGCGCCAATCAACACGGTCGTCCCCGCCAGAACACCCGACATGCGATGTCGCTGGGTCTTCCAATTAACAAACCGCGCCATCTCGTGCGGCCATTTATAGTTCCAATACAGATTGAAAATGGGGATGAAGTGGAACCGAACTGCTCGTTGTGGCGTGATCGGATGCTCCCATCCCTCCACCTGTGCCAGGACATAGTGATACGTGTAGATGCAGTGCAACGTGTAAGCGAGCAGAACAAGAGCGCTTATCAGGGAGAGAGCGGCTGCATAACCCCCAGCTTCCTTAGACCCGGGGTGCATTGCCCTTTGAGTCCCCCAGACAACCTGGCATACAAAGAAAAACCCAACAATGCCAAGACCAACTTTCAGTTTCGGCAGCTGCGATGACAAATCGGGAGTTTCGCTGACCGCTGTCATACAGGGCGGACGTTACATCGGAAAGTATTGCCAGTCAAAAAGCAGTCAGGCCTTACAATGTGATGCTATAATACATCACATGCGAAAAGCCAATGTCCGTGATCTGCGCTACCGTTTTACCGAGATTGAAGATCTCTTGCGCGACGGCGAGGAAATCCAGATCACGAAACGTAGGCGCGTGATTGCGAAACTCGTGCCCGCTGCTGAAACCTCGCCCGCGAGAAGGCCGGATTTTCTTGCCCGTCTTAAAAATCTATACGGGACAAAGACCCTCGCGGTAAGCGGCGCGGAATTGCTTGCCCGGGAACGGGAGCGTTCTTGAGCGCCTACGCAGACACGAGCTTTCTGGTCTCGCTTTACACTCTGGATGCCAACTCCATCGCCGCCGCGCGTTGGATGAAGAATGCCGAACTTCCTCTGGCGATTACTCCGCTGGGCGAGCTTGAATTAATGAATGCTTTTCAACTCCGCGTTTTTCGGAAGGAGTTACGGCCCCTCAAGGTGCGGGCGGCGGCCGCGCTTTTCCGCGAGGACCTTGCCGCCGGAATCCTGGCAATCAGGCCGCTTTCCGCCTCTGTGTTTGAGCGGGCGAAGCATCTCGCCCGCACCCGGACCATAAACCTGGGAACACGCACGCTCGATCTACTACATGTTGCCTCTGCGCTGGTGTTGCAGAGCGATGTTTTTTATTCATTCGACGAACATCAGCTTCGCTTGGCCCAAGCGGAACAACTGATTTTGCCCAAATAACAACCGTTAATTCATGGGATGCGCCGGCCCGGATGTGCCAACCGCTTGTTCTATAATCGGGGGAGCCACTACCTAAAAACCCAATGTACTTGCATCTTTTGCTTGCTCTAGCCGTTGGCGGCGAAATCGTGGATTTAGTGGGCGAAACCGGCCCCGTCGCTAAAACAGTCCTTTTGATTCTTCTCGCCTTCAGTTTGGTCTCCTGGGCCATCATTCTTTCCAAGTGGAGCCTTATCCGCCGGGCCCGCATTCAAAGCGGGCGCTTCGTGCGCGCTTTTCGCAAGGCCCAGCGCCTCGAAGATATGGGTGCGGTCGCCGAGCAGTTCCGTCCCAGCCCGCTGGTCGGCGTGTTTGAAGGAGGTTTTGGCGAATACAGGCGTCAAGGCGGAGTCTCGAATGGAGTGATTCGCAGCCCGCTCGCCATCCAGCGTGCCATGCAGATAGCCTCTTCAGAGGAAATGACCCGGCTGGAGCGAAATATGTCCTGGCTCGCGATCACGGGAGCAGTCACACCCTTTGTCGGGCTATTCGGGACTGTCTGGGGAATTATCGATGCGTTTCACGGCCTGGGGACGGCTGGCGGCGCAACTCTGCGCGCGGTCGCCCCGGGAATTTCCGAGGCGCTGATCACAACCGCCGCCGGATTGGCCGCTGCCATTCCCGCCGTGATCGGCTACAACCTGATCGGCAGCTCCATCCGCGAATTCGCGGCCCGCGACGACGACTTCGCTCTGGAAATGCTCAACGCAGTGGAGCGGTCGCAATCGCAGGTCGCTTACTCGGAGGCGCGCCGGTAATGGCCTTTACGGCTTCCAACGGACGCACTCAAACTTCCCTTTCCGATATCAACATCACGCCGCTGGTCGACGTCGTCTTGGTTCTGCTGATTATTTTCATGGTCACGGCGCCAGTGCTCCAATCGGGCATCGAAGTCAATGTTCCCAAAACGCGAACCGTAAAAGAAATCACCGAAGAGCGCCTGGTCATCAGCATCGATAAACAGCAGCGCGTTTATCTGGGCAACGACCCTATCAACATCAATCAGATTGCCGCGGCGCTGCGGCAAAAGATCCGCGACCCGCAACACCAGTTTATTTTTGTCCGCGCCGATGAAGACGTTCCCTTCGGCGCTTTCGCTACGGTGATGGACGCGGTGAAGCAATCCGGCATCACCAACGTCAGCATCGTGACCCAGCCGCTCGAATCCCATGGAAGCAAACGCTGAAATCTTTTTCGAGCATGACCGCTGGGGACGCAACCTCGGCCTCTCGGTAGCCTTGCACGTGGCGGTGGCAGGATCGATCATTTTGTATGCCGTCGCGGTACCGGGCGGTACTGGTCAGGGGTGGGGTGCAGGCGGCGGGGGCGATGCCATTGGCGTGACATTGGTGAGCACGGTTCCGTTACCGGCCAACCCGCAGCAGACTCAGAACGTCTTAGCCAACGAATCCAAGGGGCTTTCGCAGTCTCAGCCCAAGCCGCAGGAAAATGAGCCGGAAGCGATTCCGATCCCAGACAAGAATGCGAAAACAAAACTCAAGCCCGAGGCCGCCGCCAGCAAACGGAAACCGCCGCCCCAGCCTGTCGAAGAAGCCAACAACGTGGTTCCGTTCGGCCAAGGCGGGCCGGTCAGTGGGCCCTACGGGATGTTCAACGCCGGCGGCGCAAAGGGCGGATTCGGCTTCACCGGCGGCGGCGGAGATTTCGGCTCCCGCTACGCCTGGTATGTCCGCGTCGTGCAGCAGAAAGTTTCGGAGAATTGGCTGAAATATGAGGTCGACCCACGCATCACCGATGCGCAACGGGTATACGTGACTTTTGATATCGGACGTGACGGACATCCGGGTAACGTGCAGATCGAGCAGTCGAGTGGCGTGCCATCGCTCGACCAATCGGCCGTGCGCGCCATCCAGCGCATTGACACTTTTGGTCCGTTGCCCTCGGATTACTCGGGGAATAAGGTTTCAGTTGAGTTCTGGTTCGATTACAAGAAGTAATGAGGAGGAGTTGTGACGAATCGATGGGCCATGGCAGGTCAGAAAGACTCGGGTACGCAATGAAGCAATTATTGAATTGGCTTTTTATCTTGCTGTTGATCAGCCCAGCTTTTGCGCAAGATTGGATTCGCACCGGGACCGGCCTGGGTGTGGAAAAAGTGCGCATCGCAGTCCCTGACTTCAAAGCTTCCACGCAAGACCCGAAGAATACCGACCTGCTCAAGACCTTCAATGATACGTTGTGGAACGATCTGGATAATGCCGGAATTTTTGATCTGGTTTCCAAGAGTTTTTATCCGCTGGGGCCAGTCGGTGGGCCCGCGGATGTAAAGTTTGAAGCGTGGAGTTCGCCGCCGCCCAACGCCGCCATGCTGGTCTTTGGAAATCTGGGCGCCTCCGGCAACGGCTTGACGGTGCAGGGCTGGCTGTATGACGTTAAAAATGTTACGGCTCCTCAGATTCTGGGCAAGCAATACACTGATGCGGCGACCACCGACGCCGCCCGCTCCACCGCCCACAAGTTTGCCGATGAGATTATTTTTCGCTTAGGCGGAGGCATCCCCGGCATCGCTGAGAGCAAAATCTTTTTTGTGCGCAGAGCGACGGCCACGGTCAAGGAAATCTGGGGTATGGATTACGACGGCGCAAACCAACACCAGATCACACGTCTCGGCACCATTTCTCTTTCGCCGAGAATCTCTCCCGACGGCTCGCGCGTCGCGTTCAGCTCGCTAAGCAAAGGCGGCTGGGACATTCTGATGTACTCGCTCGACTTGAGCCGGCTGGTGAGCTTCCCCCGGTTTGGCGGGACGAATCTTTCGCCCTCCTGGTCTCCCGATGGAACGAAACTGGCTTTCTCCTCCTCGCGCGCCGGCGATCCAGAAATCTACACGGTTGATGCCTCGGGTGCTAACCTGAAGAGGATCACGTTCAATAAAGGGCCCGATGTATCTCCAACGTGGAACCGCAAGACCGGATCACAAATTGCATTTGTGAGCGGGCGGACCGGGCTGCCGCAGATCTACACCATGGGAGCGGACGGCACCAACATCCAGCGCGTGACCGAGGAGGGCTACGCTGTATCTCCGGCATGGTCCCCCAACGGGCAATTCCTGGTGATTTCCTGGATCCGTCATTACGGCCCGGGCGCTCCCGGAGCCCAGGATTTATACATCATGGATATTGCCAGCAAACAATGGGTGCAGCTTACTCACGATGGCGGCCGCAACGACTTTCCGAGCTGGTCTCCAGACGGCAGGCATATTGTTTTCCAGTCCAGCCGCTCGGGGAACGAGGAGATTTGGACCATGCTGGCCGATGGCACCAATCAGAAGCAGTTGACTTTCAGCGGAAGCAACACCCAGCCCAATTGGAGTTGGAGATAACTATGGATCTGATGGATTTTCATGCCCGGCCAGCAGGGGGAAGTGAATCTGCTTCGCCGGAAACGGCCACTATTGGGGCGTGCCATACCGCAGGGAGGAAAAAGTGAAGCAGCGAAAACTGAAGTGGATCACCTTGATCGTCATGTTGGGCGCTGTGATGATGCTGGGCGCCTGCAAAAAGAAAGTTCCGCCACCGCCCCCGCCGGCTCCGCCACCACCGGCCGCGCCGACGGCATCGCTCACGGCCAATCCCAATACGGTCGATAGGGGCCAGTCCACAACGCTGACCTGGCAGACCACCTATGCCACTGATGTCAGCATCACCGGCATTGGCGCAGTCTCCGCGAACGGATCGCAGAGCGTGACGCCGGCCGATTCGACGACTTACACACTCACCGCCAAAGGTGATGGCGGAACGCAGACGGCCACGGCGCGGGTCACGGTGAACGCACCGCCGCCACCACCGCCGCCTCAACCATCGGCGACAGAAGAGGAGTTGTTTTCCCAGAACATCAAGGACATCTACTTCGACTACGACAAGAGCGACATCCGCGCTGACCAGCAAGCCTCGATGCAAAGCGACATCGAGTTTCTGCGCCAGCACCCCAACATCAGCTTTACGGTGGAGGGACACTGCGATGAGCGCGGCTCAACCGAATACAACCTGGCCCTGGGGGACAGCCGTGCCAACTCGGTGCGCAACGCGCTGGTGCAAGGCGGCGTGAGCGCTGATCACATCAAGACGATCAGTTACGGCAAGGAAAAGCCCTTCTGTACTGAGTCTACGGAAGCCTGCTGGCAGCAAAACCGCCGCGGGCATTTTGTGTATCAGAAGTAAGCTCGAGACGGCGCCGGCAGTTCCGGCAGAATGGCAAGAAAACCTGGTTGCCGGCGCCAACTCTCCAGCATGGTCTGTCGCGTCTGGCCGCGAGACAATCCGAGCCTTAGCGCGTTATCCTCGTGTTGAAGCCAGTTCGATGATGTCTCTGGCCCTTTAAAACACACATAACAATCCTAGGAAACGACCATGAGATTCCGGCGAAATTCGATCATCGTCACAATGCTGTTGCTGTGCTTGAGCGAAACCCCTATGTGGGCGGCGAACAAGGAAATGGTCCAGCTGCAGACGTCGGTGGACGATTTGAAAGCCCAGATGACACAAATGGCGCAGTCGTTCAACGAGCGCATGGGCGTGATGAAAAATCTTCTCGACCAGAATACCGACAGCATGAACAAAGCCGCTGCTGCCATTACCGATCTGCAAACCACGCTGCAAAAACAGCAAAACGACAGCACCAGCCACGTGGACCAGCTCTCCGGGCAGATCCAGGCGTTAAATGACACGCTGGATGAACTGAAAGTCCGCCTGGCGCGAGTGAGCAAACAGCTGGAAGACATGCAGGCGGCGCAGCAGAGCCTGGCCGCTCAGCAAGCCCAACAGACGCAGCAACAGCAGCAATTGGCGCAGGCCCCGCCACCGGATGTTCTTTACGCGAACGCCTTGCGCGACTATCAGGGCGGAAAGAACGATCTGGCGACGCAGGAGTTTTCCGACTATGTCAAGTTTTATCCCAACACCGATCTTGCAGGTAACGCATATTTCTACCTTGCTGACATTGAATACAAGCAGGGGAACTACCAGCAGGCCGCCAACGATTACGACAAAGTTCTGCAAAACTTCCCGAGCGGGAACAAGGCAGCTTCGGCACAGCTGAAGAAAGGCTACGCTTTGATCGAGCTGGGGCAGAAAGACGCCGGCGTGGCAGAACTTCGCCACGTCATTCAGCGCTATCCGCGTTCGCCCGAAGCTTCAGAAGCGCGGGAACGATTGCGCAAGCTGGGAGTTTCCGCGACCGCGCCGCGGGCAGGGGAATAAGACCGCGGCCCAGGCCGACCTGATTATTTCACGCGCTCCGCGATGGTGAGGACCCAGCGCGAGGCCCGCGAGGTACGGAGCAAGAATACAAGGCCCCACCCCTTTTGCGAAATGGAATTTCGCAGTAGGCTAGGGGTAACCGCTTGGGCGTTCACGGGAGGGCCGCAATTATGGCAAAAATTCCCAAAGATCTTATAAACGATGAAGACCGCGGCAAAGGCGCATTCGAGCCGGACGAGCCCAACCAGCCCGGAAACAGCTCGATGCGGGGACAACTTGGGCATCGCGATCAGGACCCGATGCTCAAGGACGCTGACACGGACTTCCCGGAGCCGGGCGAAAATCCAGAGCACTCCAGCGAGCCGGAACAATAGAAACTCATCCGTTATCAGCCAGCCCTTCCGCGCCAGAGTAAAATACTCTGCCCATTGGGCCATCTTGCCTCAACAGAGGTTCACGCCGCCTGATGCCAGAGACGATCGAGTCCGAACTCAAAGGCGAAGTTTCAAGCCGCAGGTTCTTCTTCCTCTTCGTCTTTCTGTTGAGCGCTTTAGTTCTTTATCCATTCGCCGAGGGCAGCCGGCCCGCCTATTACGCTCTGCGCTTTGTAGGCTCTGCCGTGATTTTGCTCAGCGTCTACGCGGTGAGCTTCCGCCGCGGCCTGCTGATCTTCTCCATCATCCTGGCGGTTCCCGCCTTTTATCTACGAGTCGTGGTGCCAAGGGCGAATCCCACCTGGTTTTCTCTGGTCAGCATTCTGCTGAATTTTGCCTTCGACACATTCATCGTCATCATCATTTTCCGCCGCGTATTCGCGCGGCAGCGGGCCAATTCAGAAACCATCTTCGGCGCCCTTTGCATTTACTTGCTCGTCGGATTCAGCTTTGCCAGCCTTTACGGCATGGCGGAGATCTTCCAGCCGAATTCGCTATACTTCGACCCGCACACAAGCCTGCATACGATTCCCAACCGCTTTGATTTCGTCTACTACAGCTTCGGCACCATGACCTCGCTCGGAGCGGCTGGAATCGCTCCGGTCTCCGATCTGGCCCGCGCTCTTACCATTGTTGAAGCTATTCTTGGAGTTTTATATCTTGCCGTCCTCATTGCCCGCCTGATGGGCGCTTACCGCTCTTCCAGCGGGTATTGATCCTTGTGAACCTGCCGGGAAAGATTTGATCGCGCTTACAGGCTGCTTCTGGCCAGTGAAGCATCATCAAACAGAATTGAACTGCGGCTTGCAGCCTGCCGCAAGCCGTAGTAGCCTTGTGGCCCACGATTCGAAGAATGGAGATCCAAATGACCGAGCCGAAGATCTGTGCCCATATCCCTTGCCGTTGCGTGGTTCCGGAAGATCAGAAATACTGTGGTGAGGTCTGCGAAGACGCCGGAGCGGGCGACGTTGAGATCGCCTGCGAATGCGGCCACGCCAGTTGTCCGCTCACCGCGGAGGAAGAAAACGTAGCTTGACCCCTTCCTGTAGCGAGCCCCTTCTCCGTGCCAAGGCGCAGAGTTGTATCTGGCTGCCCAGCACGCGGGCTCCTGCTTAAAAGGGTCTGTATCCTTCCGACCGGCTAGACGACAGGGACGACGTATGAGCGAGATGCGAATCACGAAGATGGGCGATGATGAGTATCACGTCGAGGACAAAGACAGCTTCATTGACGATGATGTCAACGGCTCACAACTACTCGCCATGGCGACAACGCGCACAAATCCGGACGCCAACAAGATTCTCCAAACGCTGGACTCAGAGCCCGTCGGTTACACAATGATTGTCGATTACAGAAAGGCCCTCTGAGCGGTTAGAACGCCTACCGCAACTCTTCCATTAGCTGTTCCAGCACTTCCCTGCTCGGCCGCACTACTGATTCGGGCAAAGTGGCCAGAGGCTGGTCAGTCACATTGAGCAGATCGATAAACGTCGGCGATTTGGGGTTGACGTAGAAAACTCCGGTTAACACTTCGCCTTTATCGTGCGCTTCGTTCAAACGGGTGATGGCGCCGATGCGGTCGGTTGGGTCGTAATCTTCTTCCAGCTTGCGCAGGCGCAAACGCGAGCCGTCATGCATCGTGACTTCGACCGTGGAGCCCGCGTCGTATTCCACATTGATGTCTTCGAAAGACGGAACGAAGCTGACCTCCTGAAGAGGCTCATCGTGGTCTTTCATATATTTGTAGGACTTAGTCGAGCCCTCGTGATCGTTGAAAGTAACGCAAGGCGAAACCACATCGAGCATGACCGTGCCCCTGTGCGCAATCGCAGCCTTGAGCATGGCGTGGAGTTGCCTCTTATCGCCCGAGAACGATCGGCCGACGAACGTAGCCCCGAGAGTTACGGCCAGCGCGCAGGTGTCGATGGGCGGAAGATCGTTGATGACGCCGGTCTTCAACTTTGAGCCCAGGTCAGCCGTGGCAGAAAACTGACCTTTGGTGAGGCCATACACGCCGTTGTCCTCGATGATGTAGATCAAGGGAAGATTGCGCCGCATGAGATGCACGAATTGTCCAATGCCGATCGAAGCCGTGTCGCCGTCGCCGCTCACGCCGATAGCGAGCAGGTTATGGTTCCCCAGCAACGAGCCCGTGGCAATTGAGGGCATGCGGCCGTGCACGGAGTTAAAGCTATGGGAGCGGCTCATGAAATAAGCCGGCGTTTTTGAGGAACATCCGATGCCGCTCAGTTTGACCAGGCGCTCGGGCTTCACGCCCATTTCAAACATGGCGTCGATAATGCGCTCGGAAATCGCATTGTGGCCGCAACCGGCGCACAGCGTAGTCTTGCCGCCGCGGTAATCGACAACAGCCAGCCCGATGCGGTTGGTTTTTGGCGGCGGTGCGGTGGTAGTGGCCATTTACTTACCCTCCATGCTGGTCAATTCGTCAGTGACTGAGCGGGCATCCATCGGCAAGCCGTGAATGTGGGCGATGCTGCGCAGACGCGTTATCAGGGACGGCTCCACATCCAGTTTGAGCAAGCTCAGCAGTTGCCCATCGCGGTTTTGCTCCACGACGTAAACCCGCTCGTGCTGCTTGATAAATTCATGTACTTCGCGCGTGAACGGATAGGCGCGCAGGCGCAGATAATCGGTTTCAATGTTGTATTCCTTGCGCAGCTGGTCGCGGCTTTCCAGGATGGCCCAGTGCGATGTTCCGTAGGCGATGATGCCGATCTTGGAGTTGCCGGTGCTGACTTCGGGCCGCGGCACGAAAGAACGCGCGGTTTCAAATTTGCGGTTCAGGCGCTCCATGTTGCGTTCGAAATCATCCGGACGCTCGCTGTATTGCGCTTTTTCATTGTGCCCGCTGCCCCGGGCGAACCACGCCGCGGCAGGATGGTCGGTTCCCGGCAGCGTTCGATAGCCGATGCCGTCGTCATCCACGTCCTTGTAGCGGGCGAAGCCGCCAAGGCGGTCGAGATCTTCCTTGCTGAGCACCTTGCCGCGATTGATCGGCTTGTCTGGATACGGGAATGGATCGGACATCCAGTTGTTCATGCCGAGATCGAGGTCGGACATGACGAACACCAACGTCTGAAATTGCTCAGCGAGATTGAAGGCATCCTGCGCCATGGTGAAGCATTCTTCCACTGAGCAAGGGAACAACAGAATGTGCTTGGTATCGCCGTGGGAAAGAAATGCGGTCGAAAGAATATCGCCCTGCGAAGTCCGCGTGGGCAGGCCAGTGGAAGGGCCGACGCGCTGGATGTCCCAAATGACGCCCGGAACTTCGGTGTAGTAGGCCAGGCCGGAGAATTCAGACATCAGCGAGATGCCCGGCCCGGCGGTCGCGGTCATCGAACGGGCCCCCGCCCATCCTGCGCCAAGCACCATGCCAATCGCGGCTAACTCGTCTTCGGCCTGCACGATGGCGAATGTAGCCTTACCATCCGGGTCGATACGGAAGCGCTTCATGTATTCAATAAGGCTCTCCGCCAACGACGATGAAGGAGTGATGGGATACCAACTTACAACCGTGACCCCGGCGAACATGCAACCCAGCGCTGCGGCCGCGTTGCCGTCGATGATGATCTTGCCCTTCGTCTTGTCCATGCGCTGGATGTAGTAAGGGTCGCGCTTGGTCAGGCTAGCGGAAGCGTAGTCGTAGCCAGCCTGCACCGCGGCAAGATTGAGGTTGGCCGCTTTTACTTTCTTGGCAAATTGTTTACGAATGGCTTTTTCGATTTCTGCCATGTCGACTTCAAGCAGCCTTGCTACGACGCCGACGTAGATCATGTTCCGGACCAGCTTGCGCAGCTTGGCTTCCGGGCACACAGGAGCAACCAATTTGTCGTAGGGGACGGAATAAAAAATAAGATCAGAACGAAGATTGCTGAGGTTCAGTGGCTCGTCGTAAAGAACTGCGGCGCCCGGAGCCAGGGACATTACGTCTTCCTGCGCAGTCTCAGGGTTCATGGCCACGAGAAAATCGATTTCCTTCTTGCGGGCGATGTAGCCATCTTTGTTGGCGCGAATCGTGTACCAGGTGGGCAGGCCGGCGATATTCGAGGGGAACAGGTTCTTGCCCGAAACCGGCACCCCCATCTGAAAAATTCCGCGTAAGAGAACTGTGTTGGAACTTTGCGATCCCGAACCGTTCACCGTCGCAACCTGAATGCTCATGTTGTTGACGATGCGCTTGGGTCCCACCTCTTCCGGGGCGCGGTGGAACGCTACATCTGTGGTGGCCATGCTGGAACCTTCCTTTGATGGGAGCGGGTTTGCCCGCCCAGTGTGAAATGAAGCGGCACGTTAACCAACAATTATACGGCAATTGCAGGGATGAGGGCGCATCCTCAAGGGGGTCGCAGACCACCGAAGGTATCTGGCTGGGAACTATCCTTCAGCGCGGAAAAATTGGGCCATCTGACGAAATTTCTTATAACGGGTTGACACTAATTCAGAAACCGGCTGCGACTTCAGTACGGTGAGATGTTCATGGAGGGTTGCCTCCAGCAAGGCGGCGGCGGAGTCGTGGTCCAGATGTGCGCCACCTTCGGGCTCGGGGATGACTCCATCGATGCATCCCAATTGCTGAAGGTCCGGCGCGGTGATATGCAAAGCCTCGGCCGCGAGCTCCTTCTTGCTTGCGTCCCGCCACATGATCGAGGCACAACCCTCGGGTGAGATGACGGAGTAGATTGCGTTTTCCATCATGAGCACGCGATCGGCAACAGCAATGGCCAGCGCACCGCCACTGCCGCCCTCGCCGGTGATGGCGGTCATGATGGGAACGCGAAGCCGCGCCATTTCGCGCAGATTTCTCGCAATGGCTTCCGCCTGTCCGCGTTCTTCCGCACCCACTCCGGGATTTGCGCCGGTCACATCCACCAGCGTGATTACAGGACGGGAAAATTTCTCGGCCATTTTCATGACCCGCAAGGCCTTGCGATAACCTTCCGGATTCGGCAGCCCGAAGTTACGATAGACCCTCTGCTTCATGTCCCGGCCTTTTTGTGTGCCGAGCACCATCACTTCTTCGCCGTGAAAGCGGGCCATTCCGGCGACAATCGCGGGATCGTCGCCAAAGCCGCGGTCCCCGTGGAGTTCGCTCCAATCGGTGAAAATGCGCTCGACGTAGTCGAGCATGTGCGGGCGTTGCGGATGGCGCGCCAGTTCGGTTTTTTCCCAGGGGTTGAGATTGCCATCGAGTTGGCGGCGTAGCGACTCGAGCCGGTCGTGAAGCTGCTGGATCTCGCGGCGAGTGCCGTCGTCTTGCCCGGTCAGCGCCTGCAGCTTTCCGATTTGCTTTTCGATCTGTTCCAGCTCTTGCTGGGCCCGGGAGTCCATTTTTACGCCGTTACCGTTCTTAGATGCCCAGCGGGCTTCAACCATGGAGAGCAGAAATTCGGTACCCGTTACGACCAGCTGAGCACTGGTCAACTCCCCTGCCCTTCCGCCCGAACCTCTGTGAATTGAAACCCTCATCCGCCGCAAAACTCAGTCGATGACGCGGACCGCCCCGCGACCGCACAACTCCTCGACGCGCGCCATGAAACGACGGTCCGGCAGCACATTATAGCCTTCGGCCTCCATCACCACCATGAAATCGCCCTTACGTTCCAAGTCAAACAACACTTTGGCTTCGCCCTTGCGCTCGGAGCAGAGCGAGTAGAGTGCGTCTATCGTGGTCTCGGTCGCGCTCTCCAAAGGAATGCGCACGCGCAGCGACCGGGGCAAAGGAACTCGCGCTTCTTCGAGAGGAACGATTTCGTTGACCGTAAGTTTGGGATTGGCGCCTTCTTCAATGCGCACACCCCCGCGAACCAGGACCGGGACTTCCAGTCTGACTCTTTCCTGAAGTTTGCGATAGGCCTCAGGAAAAACCAGGAGATCGACCGAGCCTGTCATATCTTCCAGCGCGCCCTGCGCATAAAACTCCCCGCGTTTGGATTTCAACACTCGGACATTTGTGATCAGGCCCGCAGTCGTAATGCTTTCGTCCTTGCCGGTGGAAGACTTCATCGCAGTGATCTCTTCGGTACTGAGCGCGCGCAGATCTTCCAGTTTCTCGCGGAAACGTTCGAGCGGATGACCGGTGATGAAGAACCCAAGAATCTCTTTTTCAAACGCCAAACGCTGATGTTCATCCCAATCCGGCGTGGGAGGAAGCTCGTCGCCGTTGGCGTGGGGCTCATCCGGCTGGAAGACGCCGAACAGGCCGTGCTGGCCGGATTCAGCGTCGCGCTGGGTCTTCTGGGCGCGGTCGATGGCGCGATCGAGCGCGGACATGAGCTGGGCCCGGCGGCCCAGACCATCCATGGCGCCGCTCTTGATGAGCGACTCGAGCACGCGCTTGTTGAGCAAGCGCAGATCGATGTTTTCACAGAACTCAAAAATTGACGCAAATTTGCCCAATTTGCTTCGTGCCGCCGCAATGGAATCGATGGCGTTGCCGCCGACGTTCTTTACCGCGGCCAGACCGAAGCGAATCGCACCTCCATGAGGAGTGAAATTGGCGTCGGACACGTTGATATCGGGAGGCTCGACGCCGATTCCCATCTCGCGGCATTCGTTGATGTACTTCACCACGTCATCGGTGCTGCCGGTGACTGAGGTCAGCAGCGCAGCCATGAATTCAACCGGGTAATGGGTCTTCAAGTAGGCCGTGTGATAAGCCAGCAGCGCGTAGGCGGCGGAATGAGACTTGTTGAAGCCATACCCCGCGAATTGGGCCATGAGATCGAATATTTTTTCGATCTTGCGCGGCGGATAAGAACGCTGCACCGCCCCGCTGACAAAACGCTCCCGCTGTTGCGCCATTTCCTCGGGCTTTTTCTTGCCCATTGCGCGCCGGAGCAGATCGGCCTCGCCCAGTGAATAGCCGGCCAGCCGATTCGCGATCTGCATAACCTGTTCCTGGTAGACGATCACGCCCAGAGTTTCTTCAAGAATTTCCTTCAGCTCGGGAAGCTCGTATTCGATCTTCTTGCGTCCGTGCTTGCGGTCGATGAAGTCATCGATCATGCCTCCCTGAATCGGTCCCGGACGATAGAGGGCGTTGAGAGCCGTGAGGTCTTCGATGGAATTGGGCTGATAGCGCCGCAGTACGTCGCGCATGCCGTGCGATTCGAACTGGAACACGCCGGAAGTCAGTCCCTTGTAAAAGACTTTTTCGTAGGTTTCATGGTCTTCCAGAGGAATTGCTTCTAATGTGAGTTGCTGGCCGCGAGTCTGGGCAATCAACTTGAGCGTGTCTTCCAGGATGGTCAGCGTGGTCAGGCCGAGAAAATCCATCTTCAGCAAGCCCATCTTTTCGATGGCAACCATGTCGAAGGCGGTGACGATTTCGTCGTTCTTGGTTTTGTGCAGCGGAACAAGCTCGATCAGCGGACGAGGGGAAATCACGACCCCGGCGGCGTGTACACCGGCATTGCGCACGAGGCCTTCGAGCTTTTTTGCCGTCTCAAGCAAGTCGTGAACTTGTTTGTCGCTTCCGTAGGCCTGGCGCAGGGCGGGAGATTCCTCGAGCGCCTTCTCCAGAGTGATGTTGAGCTGGTTCGGCACCATCTTCGCGATGCGATCCACGTCGCTGTACGGAATCTCCATCGCGCGGCCCACGTCTTTGATCGCGGCCTTTGCCTGCATGGTCCCAAAAGTAATGATTTGCGCGACGTTTTCGCGGCCATACTTGTTGGTCACGTATTGAATGACCTGATCGCGCCCGCGCATGCAGAAGTCAATATCAATATCGGGCAAAGAAACACGCTCAGGATTGAGGAAACGCTCGAAGAGCAACTGGTGCTGCAAGGGGTCGAGATCTGTGATGCCCATCGAGTAGGAGACGAGCGAGCCGGCGGCTGAACCGCGGCCGGGACCCACGGGAATGCCGTTTTCTTTTGCGTAGCGAATAAAGTCCCAAACAATAAGAAAATAGCCGGAGAACCTCATCTGCTGGATGATGTCGATTTCCCGTTTCAAACGCTGCTCGTATTCGCTCAGATCGTGCTTGAGGCGGCCCAGGCGCTGCTCCTGGCGCAAGGCATCAAGCCGGCGGGCAAACCCTTCGCGGGTGACGTGTTCAAAATAGCTGTCGAGCGTGAATCCCGCTGGGACATCGAAATGCGGGAACGGATTGCCTACTTTTTCCAGGCGCAGGTTGCAGCGCTCCGCGATGGCCAATGTCCGCGTTAGAACATCCGGTGAATCTTTGAAGACCCTCGCCATCTCGGCATGACTTTTCACGTAAAAGTCGGTGCCCTGGAACTTCATCCGGTTTGCATCGTTGATGGATTTGCCAGTCTGGATGCAAACCATCACATCCTGGGCGGGAGCATCGTCTTCGCAGAGATAGTGACTGTCGTTGGTGGCCACGAGCGGCAGGCTAAGATCTTTTTCCAGACGAAACAGCCCGGGATGAATGCGATGTTCCATGGGCAGGCCCTGGTCCTGGATCTCGAGATAGAAATTCTCCTTGCCGAAGATATCGCGATAGAGCGCGGCAGCATCACGGGCGGCTTCGTACTTGTCTTCCATGAGGCGTTCGGCGACTTCACCCTTCAGGCAACCAGAAAGGCCGATCAGTCCTTTGGAGTGCTCGGCAAGAAATTTCTTGCTCACGCGCGGCTTGTAGTAGAAGCCGTGCAATGAAGCTTCGGAGGTGATCTTGACCAGATTGCGGTAGCCTTCTTCGTTCTCCGCCAGCACGAGCAAGTGGTTGTAGGTATCGCCGTCAGGCGGAGTGCGCTCGATGTTGTGATCTTCCTTTTTGCAGATATAAAGCTCGCAGCCGACGATCGGCTTCACACCGGCTTTGTGAGCAGCGTTCACAAAATGAACGGCGCCGAAAATATTGCCATGGTCGGTCATGGCGACCGCGGGCATGTTCAGCTCTTTTACGCGGTGGACGAGCTTTTCCACGTCGCAGGCGCCATCGAGCATGGAGTAATCGGTGTGGAGATGGAGGTGAACGAATTGGGACATGGGCTCTCTACCTTGATTTTACGTTGAACCAATTTTAGCGGGAAGCGGCTCCGCCGCGGCTGTCGAGTTATCCACACGCAGAGGAAAACCGGGCCTTGGGCAACGAGCGGCTATTGCGACAATTCCGGGACTACGAAAGGCAGGCCGCGCACATCGTTCGCCTTGATGGTGGCGTCGATGTCGATGGACGAAAGGGGAATCTTCATCGCGCGTAATTCAGTGAAGACCCAGAGCGTCTCCCCGACGATGGCGTAATTCTGGACTTCCTGCGTGTGCTTGTCATTGAAGATCAGGACAGTCGGCTCGTGATTTTCCGGTTTGGCGGGAGGCTGGTTTTGGGCCGCGCGCGCTTCACGTTCTTCCCTTAAGCGCTCGACTTCGTCTTGCAGGCGGTCAATTTCCGCCTGCTGCGCGGCGTTTTCCTCTGAGTAGTTGCTCTCGTACTGCGAGGGATAGGAATTCGAATTTGAATCCATTATCGACGAATACCCGTAGTCCCAGGGATACCAGGAATAGGCGTAAGGATATCCGTAACCGTAATACCACGGCCAGCCTGCAAAATAGAGTCGGCGGCGATTGAAGCCATTATTGAAACCGGAATGAAAGTGGACGCTGCTGCCCCAGGAACTGGTCGTACCAAAGCCGTGGCTCGACATTGCGGGGGCGTGACCGGCGAATCCTCCGTGGGCCATGCCACCGCCGGCGTGTCCCCCACCGCCGCCGTGGCCTCCGCCTCGCTGCGCCCAAAGAGATGGAGCAACCAAAAGACCCGCCAGCGCGATGGCCCAAACGCCACGCATAGGCTGATTATAGCGCCGTTTGAAGGATGGGCCGCTGTCAAATCATCGTCAACCAGGACGAAATCAGCCTCTTACTTCTTCTTTTTTGCTTTCTTAGGGTTAGCCTTAACCGGCTTTAATACCCTCTTCGGAACCTCGGTTTTCCTGGGAGCTGCTTTGGGGGCTTCGGTTTTTGTCTGAACGGGAGCAGTCGGCGCAGCCTCTTTTTTCCCTTTCTTGCCGGGCGCCGGCGGAGCAGGAACGCTGGCAGCCGCAACTGCGGCTTTGGCAGCGCGTCCTCGTTTAGGTGGAGGCGGCGGTGGCGGTGGCGGGGGCGGCGCCAGAGGTTTCAAGAACTTCAAAGTCTCGGTACGCGACCGCAGTTTCCCATCGAGCAGCAACATGAACACGTCATGCGCGATCTTGGGATATTCCGGCATTTGCGGCGTGATATGTAGCTCGGTCATCTCGGGCAAAGGAATTTTCTGCTGCACTAGCCTCCACTTGGTGAAGAAATTCTTGATCTTTTGTGTGACGGCTTGCGGGCGCGCGGTCACGGCAAGATACAGAACCATCTCTGGGCGAGCTTCCGACAGAAGTTTCCAGGTGCGCGATGGCGTGGCTGCTTCCTTTCCGGTCAGCCGTTTGGCCAATTCTTTGGCGTTGTCTTGCAGATCGCGCCACGCCTCGACCAGGTCCTTGCGTGGAATCAGCCGGCGCATCTCGGCGATGTCTTTATCGCTAAGCCGGGCGGTGAGGAACTCCATCACCGCCGGAGCAGGATCGGGCGCATAACCCAGCTCGTTCATTTGCTGCCGCGTCTTGAGCAGTTGAGCAAGCCCGACCGCGTCAACCTTGGCGGAGGTCCAATGTTGATTCAGGACTTTGAGCCAGCCTTCTTTCTCCAGCACGCGCAAAATATGCAACGGGTCTTCTTCGTAGGCGAGCTGTTCGATTTCGTATCCGATGGCCTTGTTGGTTATGTATTCGATGTAGTTGTTTTCTTTGGCTGACTCAAAACGAGCCTGGGTGCGCTCTTCCAGAGGCCAATGAAAGCGGGCGGCAAAGCGGCTGGCGCGAATCAGCCGGGAAGGGTCTTCGACAAATGCGTAGTTGTTCAGAATGCGAATCAGCTTGGCTTCGATATCGGCCGCGCCGTTAAAGGGATCCATCAGCAGTCCGCGGGAACCGGGGTTCAACGACAAGGCCATTGCGTTGACCGTGAAATCGCGCCGGCGCAGGTCTTCGATGATTGTGGCGGGAGCGATCAGTGGCGGTTTGCCCGCCTTCTCGTAGCGCTCCGTGCGGGCCATGCTGATTTCCGACCGCACATTTCCTGGCAGGGAAAGATGCAGAGTTTTCAGGTCCTCGTCGAGGCCAGCCACGGTCGCGCCCGCCCGCTCCAGTTCTTTTTGCAGCTTGAAAGGGCTGCCTTGGACGGTGAAATCGAGGTCGCGAATGGTGAACCCGCTGATGATGTCGCGGACCGCGCCCCCGGTGAGGTAGAGATTCATCCCGGCGGACCGCGCGGCATCCTGAACCAGCAAGACGCCGCGCTGCTGATCCGGCGTCAGCCGGATTTCCATGGTGTAGATATAATCAGCCATTCTTACAGGCGCGATTTCTTCCGCGTCCTGGCCGGACCCATGCGCGAGTTTTCCACAGGAGAATTTGCCTGGGAGGGCGAGACTTCCCCGGGCGTCCCCACGTAAGTGGTTCTTCCGAAACGACTTATTATTCTGGAAATCGGACGCGACAAGCTAGGAGAAAATATCACAACGTTTACAATTTGGCTACTGTGAACATCGAAAGCGATCATTTTTTGCAACAAGATGCGAGAATCACGTTGCGGCCGCACCGCCCAAACCGGAAGTCATGCCCTCAACTCACAAAAAAGTAGTGGTTCGCAAGATGGACCGGGATTCGATCAATGGCTACGCGGCCCCGGCGAATTTTGTCCGCGAAGGCAAGCTTGAGTTGCTGAACACAGCCGGCAATGTTGTGGCCATCGACCTGAAGGAAATCAAGGGCGTTTATTTTGTGCGGGAGTTTGGCGAGTCGGAGCCGATGAGCCGCAAAACTTTCACCAGCCGTCCGCGTACGGAAGGGCTGTGGGTACGGTTGAAGTTTAAGGACAATGAGATTTTGGAAGGCATGATGCCGAACGATCTCAGCTTGACCACGCCGGAAGGCTTCTTGATCAATCCACCGGACTTGCGGGCAAACACGCAGCGGATTTTTGTCCCAAGAAGCGCGCTTGAATCTTTGACTGTGTTGGCCGTGATCGGCGCTACGCGCCGCAGGCGCAGAGGGCTTCCTACGGATACCAGGCAGGTGCAGTTGTTTGGCGAATAGGGCCTCCTTTCGTTCTTGACCGGAACCACAGAGGGCACGGAGGATCGCAAAGAAGGTCCTGGCTCGCTTGCTTTCGGTCGGAAATGCTAAATTAGTCTCATTCGACCCATGACCGACCCCGAAAATTCCGATCTGAACCTGCTGATGCCTCCCAGTTGGAACCGCGGGCTGCTGCGGAGGCTAGGCTCGCAATTACGGGACCGCATCGCCCCGGAGAAGTTTCCGCCGTTGCAGCTTACATCCCGCCCGATTGATGTGGGTATGCTGGTGGGGGATGTGCTGAGCCTTCCCTGGTACCGCACGGTTTTCACCAATATTGGAAATGTAATCACGCCGGAGACGTTGCCGCCGCTCGAGCTGGAATCTCGTCCGGTTGACGTTGGGGAGCTCGTAAGCGATCAATTGAGCCACCTGTGGTGGAGTTCCCTGCTCCGCGGTGTCGCTGACCGACTGGTTCCGGAGCATCTGCCCGCGCTGGAATTGACTTCCAAGCCGGTGGCGATGGCCGCGACTTCTGATTCCATGCAAATTGTGTCCTGGTCCTCTTTGATCGCGCTGCCTAGAGTGCCCTATGCCGACCGGCGAACCGTTCTCACAGTTCCGCATCGCCCGCTTGCTCCAGAGCTGACTGCAGCGCCCCAACTCGCCACCGAAGGCGGCGCACCGCCGTTTCAGCCCGAAGCCACACCAGTTCATGTTCATCACAGCCGGCTGCAAAAATCGATCACGCGTTCGCGCATTCGAGAGGCGGTTCTAATCGCCGTTGCGCTCGCCGAAGGGACCTATCTGATACTCGCGGCACTAGGGCTGGTCTGATCGGCGCTTGACAAGCCTCCGTCGCAACCACAGCTTTCCATTACAATTCCCACGATGTTCATTCCTAAACTATGAAACTAAGCGAAATTGCTTCCGCCATCGAGGCGCGCCTGGAAAATGCATCGCCCACGACGGAAATTACAGGTATCGCGGGAATTGAGACTGCTCACACGGGCCAGCTCACTTTCGTGGCCAATCCCAAGTATGCGGCGGCGGCCCGCACAACCAAGGCTTCCGCGGTCATCGTGGAAGAAGATTTCCCGGCCATTTCGACGGGAATGTTGCGCTCAAAGAATCCTTATCTGGCTTTCGCGCGGGCCCTGGCGCTGTTCTACCAGCCGCCGAAATATTTGCCGGGCATACATCCAACCGCGGTGATCGACAAGTCGACTCGGATCGCGGAAGGCGCACACATTGGGCCATATGTGGTAATCGATGAGAACGTCGAGATCGGCAAGAATGCAGTTTTACTTGCGCACGTCGTCATCTACCGAGGGGCAAAGATTGGCGACAATTTCTTTGCCCACGCACACGCCGTCGTGCGGGAGAATTGCCGCGTGGGAAACAATGTGATTCTTCAGAATGGCGCAATTATCGGAGCCGATGGCTTCGGTTTCGCGAAAGACGACTCGGGGCATTGGCACAAGATCGTGCAGCCAGAACCGGTCGTTCTGGAAGATGATGTGGAAGTACAGGCAAATGCTTGCGTGGACCGCGCCAGTGTCGGCGGAACCCACATCGGCCGTGGGGTTAAGATCGACAACCTGGTGCAAGTCGGCCATGGATCACGCGTTGGCAGCGACTCGCTGCTGGCCGCGCAAGTTGGGCTTGCGGGCTCGACTGAAATCGGCGAAAAGGTAATTCTGACCGGGCAGGTTGGCGTCGTCGGCCATTGCAAAGTCGGCGATGGCGCGATTGTGACTCCTCAAAGCGGCGTAGCCGGAGATATCCCTGCCGGGGCAATCGTAAGCGGTTCGCCGGCAGTGAATCACAGGCTCTGGCTCAAGTATTCTGCCTTGTTGAACAAACTGCCGGAGATTGCAAGGGCAGTGCGAATCAGAACAGATAAAGACTAGGTTTGAGTTGACTGACTTCCAACCGGGTGGGGTGCTCCCTGATATTCGGGCGGCAGGCCGCGATCGATCTGTGTTCTCACTTTTTCCATCAGCAGGTCGCGGTCGCCAAAGTCTTGCGGTTCGAAGGGAGGATGGAAGATGACCGTCACTGTTCCAGGCTTCAGAGCGAAGCGGCCCTTGGGCATTAAGGCATGTGAACCCACGATTGTCACCGGCACAACCGGCACACCGCATTCGATGGCCAGATAGAAGGGGCCTTTCTTGAAGGGCAGCAATTTTCCGTCCGCCGAGCGATGGCCTTCCACGTAAATCGTCATGTTGATGCCGTGGTGCAAGACCTCTGCGGCGTCGTGAACCGCGGCGATTCCAGCGTCACGATTTCCACGGTCAACTGGAACGAGCGAGCCCATGCGCATAGCTTTCCCCAATATTGGGAAGCGGAATAATTCTTTTTTCACAAGAACCGAAGTGCGGCGCGGGATCAACGGAATCAGAATGGGAGGATCGAGGTTGGAAGCATGATTCGACATGAAGATATAAGTTCGCGATTTGTCGAGCGGGTCGAGGCCAATGACGTTAACGCGTACACCAGCAACGCGAACTCCAGTCCAGGCGATCCAGGTGCCGAGGCGATATAGAAAATCAACCTTGCCTGTGATAAAGGTCCAGGGAAATGCAATTAAGGCGGCAAGCAGCGCCCATACAATCCAGTATCCGAGCATGAGAAGGGTGCGGATCATGGATTACTACCGCTTCCTTGCGTCTCGCCCTCGAGCCACGCGTCATGGCGAGCTTTTTGTTGCGGCGTGATATTGTCCACGTCTTCGAGGCGCAGCTCAACTTCTTGACGTTGCCGTAGCTTCCAATGAAGTTCGTGTTCGACCCCTTCGGTACGAACCTTCAGTCGCAGGACGCTTCCGATCGGGACCGATGCCAATTTGCTTTCAAAATCCGCGCTGGCAGCCTGCCCGTTGATTTCGAGAATGGAGTCGCCTTGCTGCAGTCCTGCTCGAGCGGCCTCGCCATGCGGGTCGATCCAGATCACGACCGGGGGCGCATCAAAGATCCGGGTTGCGGCAAATCCGAAGTCAGGCACAGTGTAGGTGTTGCGGGCCAGCCGCAAGCCAACGGGACGAAAGAAGTCATCCCAGGGAATTTCTTCCGTGCCTTCGACGTACTTTGTAAAGAACCACTTCAGATCGCTGTGGCTGACCGCTTCCGCGGCCTGCTCAATGCCCTTCGAATCTGGGAAAAAACGGCCCTGACGCGCGTAGTTCTGGTTCATCCATTGAAAGACCTGTCGCAGAGAGGCTGCGTCGTGCGTTTCCTCCCGAACTGTCAAATCGAGCAGAACACCGAGCAGTTCACCTTTGTTGTAATAGGAAATGCTCCGCTCCGGCAGCCTGTAGGAAGGATATTTCTCGAGCCAGGCGTCAAGGCTTGATTCTTCGGCCGATTGTGTAAGGTGAGCCGGGCGGCGCTCGAATTCCTGGATGTCACTGGCGAGGCGCGCGAGGTAGGCAGATTGGTCTAAGAATCCGGCACGCAACAGAATGTAGTCCTGCACCGTATTCGTTACGCCTTCGCAGAACCACAAGGCCCGCGTGTAATTTTCTTTGGTGTAGTCAACCGGCTCCAGGGACTGCGGCCGAATTCGCTTGACGTTCCAGGCGTGGAAAAATTCGTGGGCGGTGGCCTCGGGCAGCGCAAGAGGATTTTCGGCCAGTACGCGCGAATTGATTTCGATTGCGGTCGAATTCATGTGTTCCATGCCTCCGCCACCCGTAGCCTGCGGAAAATGGTAGATAAAAGTGTAGGAGGAAAACGGGCGATCATTCATCCAGGCTGTGGTCGCGGATTCTATGCGGCGAGCCGTGGAAACAATCTTTCGGATGTCGTAGACGGACGGCGCGGCCTCGACCACAACGCGGTAGTGAACTCCTCCGTCGTCGTACTCAGCCTCTTCGAACTTCCCGATTTCGACCGGAGCATCAACCAGGCGATCATAATCGGCGGCGGAGAAACCAGCCTGATTGTCGCCAGCGAGGGCAGTAGCGATTTGCCAGCCGTCGGGAACTCCACGGAAACGAATCAGCGCTGGCGACCCACGCAAATCTACGGGATACATCAGGATCTCGGCCAGGTTGAAGAACCCATGGGTCGTGCTGAATTCCGCACCGTAAGGACCGGAGAGATCCGCGGTAATTTCATATTCGACTTCAGCCCCGCGCTCAGTGCCGTCGATTTGCCATCGGCTTTTGTCGAGCAAATGGACCCTGAGGATGTCTCCGCCAACACTTTTCGCTCTTACCCAGTTAACGTACTGCGAAAAGTCTCGCACTTGATAAAGCGCATTCCAGACTGGAAGTTGCAATTCGCGCTCGGCGTTGCCCGGGGGAAGCTGGATTTCTACGTGCAAAAGGTGGGTTGCGGGATCGGCCAGCATGATTACGTATTGAACAATGGCGTCATTCTGTGCGCTGCTTGCGGCCGCAAACGGGGTAACCAGCAAAATGATGGTCACGAGCCGCTTGAGTCTGGATAGAGGAATCACGCTTTGGCGGACGCCTCCGCCCGATCCTTTGCGGCGCGATTGGCAAACAATGCCTCAAGGCGTTGGGGCAACTTCTCATAGATTCCGCCAAAGCCGCCATTGGAAAGAATTGCTACTACATCTCCTTGCCGCATCTCGGGAGCGACAAGCTGGATAATTTCATCAACTTCGGGCACGATTCTGGCGCGGCGGCCATGTTTTTGCACGTTCGCGGCCAGAGCCGTTAGATCCAGCCGTTCAGGCTTGGGAATAGCGTCCGACTTGAAGACGTTGGCCACGACAACTTCATCCGCCAAAGCCAGGCTCCTGGCCAGATCATCTTGCAAAACATTGCGCCGAAGCGTATTGGAACGCGGCTCGAGGATCGCCCAGAGTCGCGCGCCCGGATAACGCGAGCGCAACGCGTTTAGTGTGCCTGCGATTGCGGTGGGGTGGTGTGCGAAGTCATCGACGATGGTTATGCCGTGTACTTGAGCGCGGACCTCCAGCCGCCGCTTGACACTTTTGAACGACTTCAGCGCCGAGACGACCTGGTCTTTAGCGATTCCGTAGGCGGCAGCCAGGGCCGCCGCGGCAGTGGCATTCCAGACGTTGTACTCGCCGGCCAGTGAGAATTCGAAGTCGGCCCAATGCTTGCCTTCCCGGAGCACCGTCCAAGAAGTGCGCATCGGCTCGAGGCGCAGGTCAGTAATCCGCCAGGTAGCCTCTGGGCCGGCGCCGTAGCGTTCTACTGGACAAAACGCCCGAGCCAGGCAGCGTTGCAGGCTCTCGCCTTGATCAAATGCGACGATTCGCCCGCGCCGCGGCACGAGATTGACCAGCCGTTTGAATGCTGTTTCAACCGCCTCCAAGTCTTTGTAAATGTCGGCATGGTCGAACTCCACAGAAGTAAGAATTGTGGAGTCCGGGAAGTAGTGCAGGAATTTCGGCCCTTTATCGAAGAAGGCCGTATCGTATTCGTCGCCTTCGATGATGAAATGCTGGCCATCCGCCAATTGAAAGCTGCGGCCGAAGTTCTCCGCGATCCCGCCAATCAGAAACGATGGCCGCATCCCGGCTGCGTCGAAAATCCAGGCCAACATGGAGGTCGTGGTGGTTTTGCCGTGCGTGCCGGCGACAACCAGGACTTCTTTGCCACGCAGAAATTCATCGTGAAGGATCTGCGGCAAAGAGCAGAATGGAATTCGCTTATCCAACACATATTCCAGCTCGACGTTTCCCCGCGAGATGGCGTTGCCGACGACAACAAGATCGGGACTCGGCTCAAGATTCGCTTCGCCGAAGGGTTGCGACACGGGAATATCAAGTTGGCGTAGAAAATCGGACATTGGCGGATAGGCGGCAGCATCGGAGCCCGTCACACGAAAGCCGCGCTCCTTCAGCATGCCCGCTAAGGAAGCCATCGCCGTTCCACAAACGCCGATGAGATGAATATGTTTGCCTTGTTTCATGATTTGTTCGCGGCCCGAGTAATTGCGGAGGGTGCGAGCGACGTCGCGGCCTCCAGGAAACGAAGTGTCACTGACTGGCCGCTAACGGTTAAGGCCGTTCGCACGCCAAGTGGAAGTGTGACGTTTTGGCGCGAAACATGGCCGGATCGCACGCCGAAAGCGATGGGCACACCGAGATCGCCGACAACCCGGAGCACGACTTCTTCCAGCGTGTAACCCTGATTCTGGTTCTGGATGCAGTCGAGCATTTCGCCAAAGACGATACCTCGTACATCGTCCAACTTCCCGGCCAGCTTCAGCTGCATCAGCATGCGGTCGATCTGATAAGGCTTGGCAGCGATGTCTTCGAGAAAAAGAATCGTGCCTTCGGTTTTTATCTCGTATAGTGTGCCGAGGGATGCAACCAGGAGGGAAAGACATCCACCATAAAGAATTCCTTCAGCTGAGCCCTCAACCAGCGGCTTCACGCCCGAGTCGGATCCAAAGCTCAATTCCCATTTCTCTACGCCGCCCACTGCCGCTAGCCAGGACGCTATGTCGACACCATCCTCCAGCGCGAAATCCTTTGTCACCATTGGGCCGTGGAAGGTCACAAATTGCCCTGCGTCAGAAAAATAGGTCAGCAGCGTCGTAATATCGCTGTAACCAACAAAAATCTTAGGATGCGCAGAGATCCTGCCACGATCGAGCGCGGGGAGCAGGTAATTCGCTCCGTAGCCGCCGCGCGCGCAAATGATCGCTTTTACATCATCGCGCACAAACATTTCTTCTAGCTCGCGCGCCCGGCGCTCCAGCGACCCCGCGAAGTATAGATCCAGGTCAAAGACCGAGTCGAAGTAAAAAGGCTTGTACCCCAGCTCGCGCAATTTGTCACAGCCCGCTTCGAGTTGCTCGCGCTTTATGTTACTCGCAGGAGCCACAATGCCGACGGTATCTCCCCCGCGAAGCGCCGGCGGCTTGCGAATTTCGAGTTGATGAGGGCGAGCCATCCGGGTGAATGTTAAACGAAAAACTCTCCACGGCAGACGAGTTGCGCGGAACCACGCAGGAAAACCTGCCCATCCCAGCGCACAACCTGCGTTCCCCCTGGCGTCTCCACACGCACCGGAGATTTCGACCGCCCGCGAGTCATAGCCGCCACGGCGGCCGCGCACGAACCCGTGCCAGAGGACTGGGTTTCGCCCACTCCCCGTTCGAAAAACCGGGCCTGCAAGGTATTTTGATCCTTGAAAATTACCAGCTCAACATTGATACCGTGCTTGAAATCATGGTGGCGGCCGATCTCTGCCGCTTCGGCCTGCCAGCCGGGTGCAAACTCGTCCATGAAGACAACGAAGTGCGGATTCCCCATCGAAACCGGAATGCCGCGAACCTCGCCGAAGGCCAGCTTGATGGAAAATTCATCTCCCACCTGCGGCTCGCCCATGGCAATTTCGAATTCGTAGTGCGCCCCGTTGTATGCAATCAAGGTGCAGGTTTTCAATCCTGCGCCCGTCCTGACCACAATTTTCTCCTTGCGTTGTTCGGCCGCGATGTATGCTGCGACGCACCTCGTTCCATTACCCGAGATTTCGGCTTCTGAACCATCGGCATTGAACAGGCGCGCGCGGATGTCGGCATCAGAAGCCGGAAACAGCCATTCGACCCCATCAGCCCCAGCTCCGGCGTGGCGGTCGCAGATGCGGCGGCTGAACTGGGCGAGGTCAGACGGAGCGTACATGCCATCGATAATTAGAAAATCGTTCCCACAAGCACTGGCTTTGGCGAAAGGAACCGAAGTGATTTCCAGGCTCATTCAGGTTGATTTGAGGGGATTCTAGCATCTTAAAAGCGCGCCTTCGCGGGCCAGCAGGTTAACGGCTGAGATTCAAGGTGTGCGAATCTGGCTTCACGACTCACACGCAGCATTCATCGCGTCCGCTTTGTCTGGTATATCGTGGACTGCGGCTGGCCGGTCACATGAATCACGGCTATCGTCAAAAGGTTTTGCTTGTCGATAGCAGATGACACGGGATCTCGGTCGAATGCGACGACAAAATCTGCATAGCGCCCCGGATTCGCCAGCGCGCGCTCCCAAAGGCCATTGGGATCGCTTGGTTGCACCCAGACGCGATGGTTCCCTTCGTTGATCACACGGCGCAGCGGAACTCCAGCTTGTTGCAGGGCGCCCACGTGATCTCCCAGATACATAAGCAATGTTGAATCCGGTGGAAGCGCGCGCAGGAATTCTGCAACTTCTTTCTCCAGGGCCAGGCGGGTACGGGAGTTGACCCAGGATTCATGAAAACAAACCGGATCGCGCCAGATACTTGCGTAACTCGCCGAAACGAAGATCACCGAAGCCACAGCGATTGCAATTTTGATCTGCGGCTTCCCTATCCCTTTAGCCGCGAAATATGCGGCTAACGGAACGAATACGGCAAACGCCGGCAGTAATTCAATTCCATAGCGCGTGTTGTAGTAGGAAAACGGCCACCATACCGGAAGGAAAATGGGTACGCTTCCGTAGGCAACAGAGAGAGCGTAGAACAACAGCGGACTCCAAAGCAGGAGCAGCGGCATTGCCCGGGGCCGCAAGAGCGATGCCAGAAAACTGCCGGCAAGAAGGAGCAGTACCCACAACCTGCCCCAGTTTCCTGCGCTGACGTTTAGCTCGGCAGATTTCAGAAAATAACTGGCTGCGACTTTCAGACTTCCTGCGCCCGGATGCAGCGGCGATCCGGCATAGGAGGTTTTCTGCTCAATCGCCTTTGCTGAATAAGGGCCATTGGCGAACTCGAGCGGGTTGCGGTAGATGGCGGCGTTATAGCCGAGCCAGAGAGCAGGACCGGCAGCCGCAAGCAATAAAAAGCTTACGAACGCACGCCAGTCTCTTCGCGTGGCCCTGACCATGACGAAGGCCGCGGCGACGCATGCGGTAGCAGCAAGAAACCATCCATCGTAGCGAGTGAGGCAAGCGCCAAAGAGGCACAGGCCGCACTTCTTTAATGAGGAAAACGCAGACCTCGGGGTTTCGGACTCCTCATCTCTGAAAGCGCCGACAAATTCGCCGAAATACACCACCGACCAAATAAAGAAAGCCAGGTAAAGAGGCTCCGTCATCGCGGTCGTCTGCAAATAGATCAGATTGGGATTCGCAGCGAAAATCAACGCTCCGAGCCATGGGACCAAGCCCGCCGACGCGTTTGATGGAGACAAAGTGCCAATTGCCCCGCGCAGCAACCAAAAAATCCCGATCGTGCCGAACACATACGCCGCCATCGACGGAATCGACCCGCCGACTCCCGACTGCCACAGCCAATCGGAGAGCAGAAACGGAACCATCAGGATGTGGGGCAAGGGCAGCCAGACTGTGCCGAGCTGTAGCGGGCCGGGTGTCAGTGAGTCGAAGACTCTGCGCGCGATGTTGATGTGGGCGACTGCGTCGCCATAAAGCAGGATGCCGCCCTGGCGAAAATAAAAGAGAAAAGAAAAAATTGAAAGTAATGCCGCAAGCCAGGCAACGAGCAGAGACTCGCTGTTCCAACGACGCATTATCGGGCCGCTGCTCATTCCAGGTGAGTAAGTTCGCGGAAGACCTGGAAGCGCGCGTCAATCTCTTCCCGTGTCAGGGTTTGCAGCCGCTCAGTGCCAAAGCGTTCCACAGCAAACGATCCCATCACCCCGCCATAAAACAATGCGCGCTTCAGCACTTCGCGGTTGAGTTGCTCCTGCGAGGCAATGTAACCCATGAATCCTCCGGCAAAGGAATCGCCGGCGCCGGTAGGGTCCTGGACTTCCTCAATCGGCAAAGCCGGCGCTCTGAACGGGTGATGGCCAATTCCGAATGCCCCTTCGCGGAAGAAGATGGTGGCCCCATACTCGCCGTGTTTGAGCACCAGAGCTTTCGGTCCCATGGCCAAAACCCTGTGGGCCGCGCGCGGCAGGCTCGTATCTCCGGCGAGCATCTTGGCTTCCCCGTCGTTGATCAGCAACACGTCCACCAGCTTCAGGGTTTCGCCCAATTCTTTACGCGTGCCTTGAATCCAGAAATTCATCGTGTCGCCGCCCGTAAGTTGCACTCTATCCAATTCCCGACGTACCGCAGCTTGCAGGGCAGGATGAATATTGCCGAGAAAAAGAAACTCTGCGTCGCGGTACTCGCGCGGAAGGTGCGGCTGGAACTGCTCGAAGACATTGAGATGCGTAAAGTCGGTTTTGGCCTCATTCAGGTTTTCAGCGTAGGTCCCACCCCAGCGGAAAGTCTTTCCTGTTGCGCGTTCAATGCCTCGCGTATCCACGCCGCGTTTCTTGAGTACGTTCTCGTGTTCGGCAGTAAAATCCTCGCCAACAACCGCCACCACGCGCACCGGGGCAAAATAGCTGGCGGCAAGTGAAAAATATGTGGCTGATCCACCCAGGACATTCTCAACTCGGCCGGAAGGGGTTGAGATCGAATCAAAGGCGATCGAACCCACCGCCAGAATGCTCATGCTTTCTTCCCTTTGAGATACTTGCCCAGAATCAGCTTGAGTTTCTGGCGTGTCGCGGCAGGAATTTTCCTGGGATCGGTGAGCAGAGCATGGGCGAGCGCCGAGCCGCAATTGCAGGACCGCGTGTCGGGCATTGCAGCAATGGTCTCCTGTATCACCCGGGCCGCATTTTCCGCATTCTTGAGCAAAACTGCGACCACCTCATCGACCGTCACTGCGTCGTGATGAGGATGCCAGCAATCGTAGTCCGTGACCATGGCAACGGTCACGTAACACATCTCGGCTTCACGGGCCAGCTTGGCTTCCTGCAAATTGGTCATGCCGATCACGTCCATGCCCCAGCTGCGGTAGACATTCGATTCGGCTTTGGTGGAAAACTGCGGCCCCTCCATGCAGAGATAAGTCCCGCCGCGTTTGGCGTTCACTCCAGCCTTTCCTGCTGCCTCGGCAACCACTTTCGTGAGTTCGGGACAAATGGGATCGGCAAACGAAATGTGAGCCACAACGCCGTTGCCAAAGAAAGTATCAATGCGATGGCGCGTGCGGTCGAAGAATTGATCGGGAATCACAAAATCAAGCGGCCTATGTTCCTCTTTGAGAGAGCCCACGGCGGAGATGGAAACGATTCGCTCCACGCCAAGCTGCTTGAATCCGTGAATGTTGGCGCGGAAATTCAACTCCGTGGGCAGGATGCGGTGTCCGCGGCCGTGCCTCGCGAGAAATGCAACTTTGCGGCCTGAAAGAGTCCCGAGAACATAAGCGTCAGATGGCGCGCCGAACGGCGTTCTTAACCGAAGCTCTTTCGTGCGCGTCAAGCCGGGCATGGAATAAAGCCCACTCCCGCCGATGATGCCGATTTCTGCTTGCGACAAAACTTCCTCCTGCAACTTCAGAGTTGGAATTCGCGGCGCGGCGATTATACAAGGCAGGAACGAAGCAGCCGCGCACACTCTGGTCGGCATAACCGACGCGGTAGCACTAATGCCCGGCCACAGCCGCCATTCCGAATACTGCCTGCTCTAATTGGTTCGTTATCGCCTGATCCAGACTCTCAGTAATCAGAATGGAATTGCCTTTCGCGTTGATCACAACCGGCCCGTCTTCTGTTTGCCAAGTGTGTTTTCCGGTCAACGTTAGCAATGCATGCAAGTCAGGTAGCGTCGCGCTCCCCTGCACCCGCTTGTAACGCTCAGTCATCCCTTTGGCATAGATGGCGGCAAATTCCGCCGCCTTCTCAGAGCTCGACCAGCGCGAAACGTAAACCAATCCAAGTGGACCAGTCGTATCTCCTTTGGGCCGAACCGCATAGTAATATCCACCGCGCCAGTGCGGATACAATGCCCGCGAAGTCGGGATATCCGCGTATTGATCGACGAGCACGGCCACGTCCAGTTCACCGACTGCTCCAATGTCAAATCGTTCGTAGCCTTTGAAGATTTTCTTGAAGTCGGGAAGAAGCATTGGTTCCAGCTGCTCTCCGGAAAGGTAAGTTTCGGGCTCCATGATCTGGCGCGTGGTGCGTGGAGGATTTTCAAACAACCCGGGGTAGGCTTTTTCTTTTCCGGCTTTGGCCAGCACGGTAGTCACAAAATCAATACCGTAGCGATAGGGGAAAGTCAGGGCTTCCTTCATATAAATCGGCGCCTTCGCGAATTCGGGTGAGTCGGCCGTGCCCAGCAGCATTGTGTCTTTGAGAGCTCGTACGAGCTCGGGAGCATCCTCAACCGACTCGCCCATGGGCGCCAGCATGTAGTCGAGGAGAACAACCATCGCCTGACCTTCCACCACCGCCTGGCGGGCCGTGCCAATTTCGTCATTCCCGATATCGGCCGGCGTTACCTCGCGCTTCTTGTCGAGGTCCACGTTGGCTGCCTTCATGTATTTTTCGAGATTGAATGACTGATCTTGCAGGGCGTGCGTGAGTTCGTGCGCCATGACTGGCTTTTGGCGGTCAGGATCGACCCAGTCGAGCAGGTTTACGGTTTTGGTTTTGGGATCGTAATAACCGGCGACCTGTTCTTTCAGCAGCGCAACCAGAAACGGCCCCAGATCAAAATCGCGCGGCAGAAGGCCAAACTTTTTGAGCACGGTTTCCGAGCGGCGCAAACGTTTGGCGTCTTCTGCTTCCGTTGTCTGTCGCTCGAGATAAGTTGCTACCTCATCCCGATCGATCAGCCGGCGCTTAACTTCATGCTTGATGGGGAACCCGGTGTCCTTGCTCGCGAAGCGCAGAATTTGATCGATAGAGCGGAAAAGCTCTTGCGCTTCGGCAGGCGAAATTTTCGTTTCTTCGGTTGCAGCCTCCGGCTTCGTTCCGGCTGGCTCTTCCGGAGGCTTTTGTGGTTGAGCCGCTGGAGCCGAGTTTTGCGTTTGGGGCGGTTCAGCCGGAGTTTGCGGCTGGGTCCCCTGGGCCCAGATTGGCGAAGCTGCTAACAACAGCCAAACGCAAACCGTGAGTCCCCAGGCGAACACTGCCTCTTGAGGCGTTGTTTGACGAGCGCAGGCGCTATCAGGGATAGCTAAAAGTGAGTCCTTCGAGGCAGTCAAGATAGGTTTTGAGTTTGGCAATCTTTCGTTTGGCAATCCTTACAACAATATCGGGGACGCGAGAATTGAACAAGCCTGTTATGGGAACGGCTCGACCTTGTTTGTGACAGATGTCACAGCAACTGGGAGGGTTGACGCTGCACAATGGCTAGCCGGTAGCAGCTGTGGAAGCGCACGGCTTCAGCCGTGCGAAAACAGATCACAGATTGAGAAGCGGCTTTAGCCGCTGCGGTATGGGCTTATCCGATGGAACTTTTTTCACGACGTCCGTCACCTGGCAGCGAAGGCAGCTATTCCGGTCCGAGCGCGCTGCAAAACTGTTTCTCAATACCCTGTTCAGCTACCGCGACAAAGGAATCTTCCTGCTCTATGAATTCGTCCTCATGCCTGATCATTTCCACCTGCTCCTCGCTCCACGACCGAGCCTCGCCCTTGAGCGAGCGCTGCAATTTATCAAGGGTGGATTTTCTTATCGTTTCGCGAAAGAGACGGGGTCGAAGATGGAGATCTGGGAACGGAGCTTTACGAATCACAGGATCAGGGACCGGGATGATTATGAGAAGCACCGGCGGTACATCCATTTGAATCCGATTCGTGCAGGTTGGCTGTATCGCCTCGGTGCTATCCGTTCTGTTCAGACCGTTCCGGATTTCTTCTCGACCCCCGCCACAGGGGCTGAAGCCGCTCGCGCAGGAAGCGCGATCGGCACGGCTTAAAGCCGTGCCCTTCCACGGCGGTGTCGGCGACAACTGAGACTCACAAACTTCGGTGGATGCAGGTTAGTTCACCGCCCTCAAGATGCATTTCCAAAACCCCACATTTCTCAGGATGTCCTTGCGTTAAAGGTTTCGGGGACGAGGCGTATCCTCCGCCACCCTTCCCGCCACCCACTCCCCTGCTTCCTTCGTGCCCAGGCTCCCGCCGACATCTTGCGTGAGCTTTTTCTGACGCACCGCTTCCAGGACCGCAGCCTCAATCTTCGCGGCTTGAGAATTCATCCCCAAATGCCCGAGCATCATGGCAGCGGTCAAAATTGCGCCGAAAGGATTGGCAATGTTCTTCCCTGCAATCGTCGGCGCCGAGCCGTGCACAGGCTCGAACATCGAAGTCTTCCCCGGATGAATGTTTCCGCTCGCAGCCATGCCCAAGCCACCTTGCAAGGCAGCCGCCAGGTCAGTGATGATGTCGCCAAACATGTTGTTGGTAACGATCACGTCGAACTGCCTGGGATCGCGCACCACTTGCAGGCAAAGCGCGTCGACATACATGTGTTCGGGAGTGATCTGCGGGTACTCCCGCGCCACTTCCTTGAACACGCGCTGCCACAAACCTCCCGCATGAGTCATCGCGTTCGATTTGTCGCACATCAGGACGCGCTTGCGGGGCGAGCCGTCTTGCTTGGTGTGCCGCTCGCAGTAATCAAATGCAAAGCGAATTATCCGCTCCACTCCCTTGCGCGTGTTGATGTCTTCCTGTAACGCGATTTCATCGGGCGTGCCTTGCTTGAAGACGCCGCCGGCGTCGCCATAAACACCTTCCGTGTTCTCGCGGATGACCACGAAATCCACATCTTTCGGCTCAACGCCTTTCAGAGGGCACAACGCCGCATCGAGAAGCCGCACAGGGCGTACATTGGCATACAAGTCCATCTTGAACCGCATGCCGAGCAGAATTTCCTTGGCATGAATGTTGGATGGAACGCGAGGGTCGCCAAAAGCGCCAACCAGAATGGCATCAAAGTCACGCGCCAGCATGGCGAAACCGTCCTTGGGAACGGTGACTCCATCCGCGAGATAGCGGTCCGCCCCCCAATCGAAATGAGCAAATTCCACCGGCGCGCCCGAGGCCTCTATAACTTTGACCGCTTGAGGAATTACTTCCTTCCCGATGCCATCGCCGGGAATAACTGCAATCTTTCTTGTTTGGCTCACGGCAGGAAAGGTAACACAAAGGCCGCGGAGCGAGGGACCGCTTCACACGAGTTCCGTTATTGCTTACGGTGCATATCCGCGTGCATCACCGCGGACTTGCCGTCCTGCATCCATGTCCACTCTTCCGTGTAGTGGTCGTGATCGATCAGAGTGAAGACGGCGCGGTGCATGTGGCCCCTCTCCACGGTTGGGATGTTTGTGCCGTCAATAAACTCGAAGGCGATGGTTTTTCCATCCGGTAAGATAGAGGCCTGCATGTGGGGTTGGGTTCCGGAGCCGCAGTAGTGAGTAAGTACAAGCCTGTCTCCCACCAGGTAGAACATCGTGACCATGTGGTCTTCCGAGCTTTCCTCCATGAGTGAAGTACCACCGGCGGCGAGTTCGTATTTGGTAGAGATTGGCTGCCCGTCCGGCGCCTTCCCTTCCCAGCTGCCTACCAGAGCTTTCATCCCGTTAAATACCTGTTGCGCATCAGACGCAGCGAAGGCACTAACCGCAGAGGCACAAACCAACAAAACAAACGTGAAGCGGACTGTCCTCATAGGGTCTCCTCGGGCCACTTGCCTTGAGGATAATAGCGCGCAAGCTGTCTCCAGGCTATGCGATTTGTCACTCAAAACTATGATCTCGTGAACCCGCAACCTGAAATAGAACCCAAGCCCAGAGATCAGTGGATCTCGGCGTACCGCTTACGAGGGCGCAGCAGTTGGCTATAATCGGTATTAGTCATGAATTCCACTACCATCGACCATGGCCCGGAGGCTGGCAGCAAGGACTTGAATGCACACGCCGAGTTCGAGGCCCTCCGCTCAAGTTCCGTCATCTACGACCTGAGGTCGCGCGCCAGAGTTCAGATAACCGGCGCCGACCGGGTCCGCTGGTTGAATGGAATGGTGACTAACAATGTCCGCGATCTGGCAGTGAACCACGGTGTCTACGCGTTTCTTCTCAATCCGCAGGGCCATATTCAGGCCGATTTGTACGTTTACAATCGCGGCGATTTTCTGCTGATTGAGACCGATCAAGCCCTGCTCGAGAAAGTTATCGGTATTTTCGACCGCTACATCATCATGGATGATGTCGAACTCGCAGATGTCACCGGCAAACTCGCCGGGATTGGGATCGCAGGCCCAAAAGCGCAAAATGTGCTTGGATCTGCTGGAATAAGCCTTTCGAAGATCGCAACCCTAGAGCTCGCCGATCTTAAGTGGCGAGGGACAGATCTTACGGTTGCTCGCGATGATAATTCCGCCGTCGACTCGTTTAGCCTTTGGATTGAACCTGGACAGACTTCATCCCTTCGTCAGGCTTTGAGCGAATCCGGGGCCGTGCCGGTCGGTGCGGAGGCGCTTGAACTTCTGCGCATCGCCTCGGGCATCCCCAGGTACGGACAAGACATCCGTGAACGTGATCTGCCCCAGGAAACCGAGCAGCAGCGCGCGCTGAACTTCAGCAAAGGTTGCTACATCGGGCAGGAGATCGTCGAGCGCATCCGCTCGCGCGGCGCAGTGCACCGTAAATTCACTGGATTCGAAGTCGAAGGCACGCTTCCAGCACCCGCCGCCAAGATTCAGGTGGAGGGGAAAGAGGTTGGAGAAATTACCAGTGCCGCGACGTTGCCTTTCGGTGAGCCCGGACGCGGAGTTGCTCTGGGATACATTCGCAGGGAGCTTGCAATTCAAGGCAAGGAACTGAGCACCAGTAACGCTCGGTTAACCGTGGCGGAATTGCCCTTCCGGGGAATCTGGCTCCCGGCCTGAGAATTAACCAATCGAGATATCAGGAAGAAATCTTATGCCTGAAAGAAAACAAGAGAGCTTCAAAGTAACGGACCGCCGCCCCTTCACTCTGGAGGGCGAAGCACGAGCGGATGCGGTAGAGGGATCCCCCTCAACGCCGGAGCAGCCAGTCAAATCAGCTCCGTCTCCGCAACAGAATGCGCCAACACAACCAGTTATGCCGCCTCCGCCGACGACCGCCGAGCAGGAGCGCCAGGCCGATGCCTATCGGCAATCGGCCCGGGACCTGGACAAGCGGGTCGAGTTGAGCGGCCATTCCGCCCGCGAACTGGAGATGACCTTTGAGCGTTTCCTGGCCTCGCTCTACATGACCGCCATGTTGCAACTCGGTCTGATGCGGGAAGAAGGAACGCAACCTCAGATCGACTTGATTGGCGCCCGCCAGACCATCGATACGATCAGCCTGCTTGCAGAGAAAACTAAAGGGAATTTAACCGCCGTGGAAGAAAACTTTCTGCAAAATTCGCTTTACGAACTGCGCATGGCATATGTCGAAGTGACCAACGCGCTCGCACGTCCACCCCAGGCCGCCGGGGCCGAACCTGCAAAGCGATGAAGGCCGTCCTGACGGTGCTGGGCAGCGGAACTTCCATGGGTGTGCCCACCATCGGCTGCGATTGCGCGGTGTGCCATTCTGCCGATCCCCACGACCGCCGCACCCGGCCTTCGGTCTTGGTGGAATACGGCGGGAAGTTTGTACTGATTGACACCACGCCTGACTTTCGTGAACAAGCCATTCGCGAAAATATCCGCCAGCTCGATGCCGTCTTGTATACGCACACGCACGCCGACCATCTCCTCGGAATCGACGATCTCCGGCCGCTGAGTTTCCGACTCAAGCCTAATAAGTTACCCTTGTATGCTCATCCTGAAGCCGCCAACTTTATCCGCGGCATGTTCCGCTATATTTTTGAGGGCGACTACAAGTTCGGCGGTTTGCCCCAGGTCGAACTACGGATGATCGACGGCGCAGTTGGGCTTTTCGGGGCACGATTCGAGCCGGTGAAGGTCATACACGGCGAAGCGGAAATTTATGGCTTTCGTTTCGGCTCGGCCGCATATCTCACCGATCACAGTGAAATTCCCGAAGCGTCTTTCGCGCAATTGCAGAACCTGGACATTTTGTTTCTGGATGCGTTGCGCTACAAGCCTCATCCCACGCATTCTACGGTGGAGACGTCGCTCAAGATCGTCGAACGGTTGCAGCCAAAGCGCGCTTTTTTTACCCACATTTGCCACGATCTGCCCCATGAGGCGACCAATGCCGCGTTACCGCCCAACGTGCGGCTGTCGTACGACGGGATGAAACTGAAGTTTGAAATTTGAGCTTCCGCGACTGAAACGACATGCAGATTTTTCACAAACTCGAAGACGTGCCAGCAAATTTCGGGCCCTCGATCGTGAGCGTTGGCAATTTCGATGGCGTGCATCGCGCTCACGCTCACGTACTGAACGAAATCGTGCGCCGGGCTCAGGAACAGGGTGCCAAAGCTGTCGCTGTGAGTTTTGAACCGCACCCGGTGCGCATTCTGCGGCCGGACTCCAGCCTGAGACTGCTGACTCCCACTCCAGAAAAACTGCGCTTGCTCGAAGCCACCGGTCTGGATGCAGTTCTGCTTCTTCCTTTCGGCCGTGATCTGTCGCTGATGACTCCACATCAATTCGCCGAGCAAATCCTGAAGAAGAAACTGCATGCGCGCGAAGTGCATGAGGGCTATAACTTCCGCTTCGGACACAAAGCTGCAGGAACCATAGAAGTATTGACTCAACTTGGCCGCAGCATGGGGTTCAACGTGCACGCCTACCCGGAAATGAAATTGCGGGGAGAGACGGTTTCCAGCAGCCAGATTCGCCGGGCATTGACCGAGGGCCGAACCAGCCGGGCGCGCCATCTACTGGGCCGCCCTTTCAGTATCTTGTCCACTCCCGGTCGCGGCCGCGGATACGGCTCCAAATACACCGTTCCAACCATAAATTTGAGCCGCTACGAAGAACTCATCCCTAAAGACGGCGTTTACATCACGCGCACTAAGGTGGGAAAGGAATGCTTTGAGTCAGTCACCAATGTGGGCAACCGTCCCACCTTTGGCGGAGATTCATTCGCTATCGAGTCGCATCTGTTGAACTTTCATCCTCTGGAATTGCGGCCCGAAACTGAAGTCGAGATCCACTTTCTTGATCGTCTGCGCAATGAAATCAAGTTCCCTTCCGTTGAGGCATTACGGGAGCAAATTGCGCGGGATGTGAAGAAGGCTCGCCGGTATTTTCACTTGCTTAAGCTCGCCACGCGCGAAGCAGCAGTGAGCTGAACCTCTTTTTCCATTGCCAAATCACTCGCTCGCCTCCAGAATTCGGGCGCATGAATTCGACCTCCACGCAAACCGGGTTCTCGCAGATCACCTCCGCCCAGCGCAGAACCTTGCTGGCTGCTGGCCTGGGCTGGATGCTCGATGCCTTCGACGCCATGCTCTATGCGCTGGTTCTCACGCAAATCATGCGCGACTTCGGAATGGCAAAGAGCACGGCAGGTCTGTTGAACACTTTGACGCTGTTGGCCTCGGGCATCGGTGGCGTGGGAATTGGCTTTATTGCGGACCGCATTGGGCGCAAGCGCGCCTTGATGCTCAGCATTCTGATCTACTCTGTCTGCTCGTTCGCCTCTGGACTCGCTACTTCGATTCTGATGCTGGCGATTTTTCGTTTCATTCTTGGTCTGGGCATGGGTGGCGAATGGAACACGGGCGCGACTCTGGTGGCCGAGACCTGGCCAACGCAACTGCGGGCAAAGGCCCTCGCGATCGTGCAGAGTTCGTGGGCCATCGGCTATGCCCTTGCCGCTCTCGTGGCTGGAATTGTCTTGCAATACGCGAACTGGCGGATGGTGTTCTTTGTCGGGGTCCTGCCTGCGCTCCTGACACTTTGGATCCAAAAAGACGTCTCGGAATCGGAGATGTGGAAACAGCATGTCTCTGGAAAGGGGTCGAATGCTCCAACAAAGGCTGGCGCCTGGGAAATTTTCAAACCTCCTCTGTTTAAGTACGCCATCGCATTGCTGTTTTTAAATTTTTTCGGCCTGTTTGCCTGGTGGGGATTGTTCACCTGGATCCCGCCATATCTTTCCTTGCCAGTTGAACAGGGGGGACGCGGCTTCAGTGTGATGGGAACAACAACCTTGCTGGTTACTTTGAATCTATTCGGCATGTTTCCCGGATATCTGAGCTTTGGCTGGGTTGCGGACCATCTTGGCAGACGCAAAGCCTTCATGGTCTATACATTTATCGCTGCACTTCTAGTTCCAGTTTATGCCTCGGTCCGTCAACCTTTGATCCTGCTTATTGCGGGGTCTGTTCTGGCGTTCTTCGCAACCGGCTTCTTTTCTGGCTCAGGCATCATCGGCAGCGAGATTTTTCCCACTCCAGTCCGCGCCCGCGCTCTTGGATTTACCTATAACGGCGCGCGCGCCATGAGTTCGGTGGCGCCGTTTGTGATTGGGAAGGTCGGACAATCCAGGGGATTGAGTTCAGCTTTCTATCTCTGCAGCGCCTCATTTCTGCTGGCCTGCGCCTTAGCCACGCAGTTGCCGGAGACCAAAGGAAAACACCTGGAGTAACGGAGGGCGAGGTCAGTCGACCGGCTCGACCGCAGGCACCCCTTCCGCAGACTTTGGATCGGGCCTCTGGACAACAAGAATCGCCGCCAGCACCAAAACAATGCCAAGGGTTTGCAAAGGACGCAGGGTCTCCCCAAGGACTAACGCTGCAATGACAATCGAGAAAACCGGCTCAAGACAACTGACCACAATCGCGCGAGTCGGTTCTAAATACTGCAAGCCGGCAAAATAAAGCGAAAACGGCGCGAGAACCGAGAGCAGGGAAAAGATGAACAGAAATAGCCACTGACCACCCGAGTAATGCGCCCGTGCGATTTTCCACGGTGAATTTATGATGATCCAGAAAACTGATGCGCTTCCCAGTGTGTATAGCAAGACGATCCACCGGTCATAGCGGGCAAGAATGCTGTGGCCGCCGACGTTATAGAAAGCGAATGAGAAGGCCGCAAGCAACGCAGCGATCACACCCAAGCCGTTCAGGCGCAACCCTCCGGGACCGAGCAGCCCAATCACCAAAACGATTCCCGCCAACGCTAGGCCTACAGCCATGAAACGCTGTAGGTTGGGTTTCTGCAACCCGCGGGCAATCGCATAGAGCAGGACCCAAACCGGGGCCGTGTATTGCAGAATTATGGCGGTGGCCACATTAGTTTTCTGGATGGCGAAATAGTAGAAGTAGTTGGACGCCGCCACGCCAAACACGCCGAGCAAGAATGTCTGCCTCAGATCAGCCGCCGGCAATCGCAGTGAGCGGCCGCCCCGCATCAGCAAAAGGATAGGCAGCAATACGAGAAACGAGAACGTGGTCCGGGTCTGGGAAAGTATCAGCGGATCGATGGGCTCTAAGGCGTGCCCACCTGGAAGCAGCTGCCCGGTAAATGCAGCGCGGCCAAGTGTGGCGGCAATGCCCCAACAAAACGTAGCGGAAGCGATGTACAGATAACCACGATACGGTTTGCGCGATTCAGTGGGCAATGGAAAGAGAGGCAGGCAATCTAAATTTGGAAGTCACGTCCGATGAGCCTTTCATTCGATGTACTCGATTCGTGTAAAGATTTTCGCGGTTTTCGCCAGCATGGCCGATACCGAACAATATTTCTCCTCTGAGAGACGCACTGCGTCCTCGGCCGCTTTGTGAGAGACCTTTCCTCCTATGCGATATGTCAGCCTGATCTCGGTAAAAACCGTAGGCGGTTCGCTGGCCCGGTCGGCTTCGGCCAACACCTCCAGGCTCGACATCGGTTCGCGCTTTTTGCGTAGAATGGCGGCTACGTCGTAGCCAGTGCATCCGCACAATCCGATCAGAACCAGTTCCGTCGGGCTATTTCCCGCTTTACTGTCACCATCCACGACGATAGGATGCCCGCTCGCAGCGACCGCATCGAACCGCACATTATCAATCCAAGTGGCTTTGGCTCTAATCATGTTCATCTCCGATTGTCGGTACTTGGCTCCGGGTGGATTAACACGCGGAACAGTTGCGGCGCGGCCTGTTTAAAGCAGGTTTCAAGCTCGGTCTGAATATCATGGACGCGCGAAAGCGGCAGATCGTCGGGCATAGTGCAATGGCAGGAGACATACAACCGGCCGCGCACGCGTTTGATTTCGATGTCGTGCATGTCAAGAATCTCGGGGAACTGCGCCGCGGCGTTCTTCATTTGTTTATCCAGTTGCGCATCCTGCGCGATTTCCTCGGCGGGCTCTATTGTCGCCGGCTCGCTTTCGATGTGGGTCAGGATCGACGATACTTCCGGGACTTCCTGGCGGATTTCCGCCTCCAGCTGCGTGACCTGGTCATGCGCTTGTTTCAAAGTGAGCCGCTCGTCGAGTTCAAGATGCTGTTCAACGTGCAGGCGATCGCGCAGGTCCTGGACGCTGACGTCATGTACGTTGAGGTTGTTGCGCGTAGCCACGGCGCGAATCCGGTCGAAGATATTCTCCGTGCGCGTGGCGCGCGGCACCGACCTGACCACGACATCGGCGTCAGGTAGAATGCCACGCACCGTGTCCGTCACCGCATCGGCGACTTGCTCCGATCGTTGGAAAGTGACGTTTCGCGCCAGGCCAACGGAAAGGTCTGCAAAATAGCGATTGCCGGCCCGGCGAATGCGCACGCGATCGACTTCGAGCAATCCATCCACTTTGGAAACTGCGGCAATGATCCTGCTCCGTACGCCGCTGGGGGCGGCGTCAAGCAGGGCATCGATGGTGCGGCGGGCAAGCCGCCAGCTGACCGACACCACCACTCCGGCCACAAAGAGTGCGGCCACCGGATCGGCCATGCGCAACCATTCAACGCCCCGGTTGTGTCCAATCATTACCAGGACCAGTCCCAGCGCGACCGCCCCCGTCGACCACACATCAGTAGAAAAATGGAGTGCATCGGCTTCAAGGGCCTGACTGTCGTATTTGACGGCGATCCGCCCTAAAGCCCGGGAACGCCAGAAATCCACTGCCATGGAGGCAAACAGCACCAAAAACGCGGCGATGCTCGGCGCGATTTCGACATGATGAAAGAACAACCGTTGAATGGCCTCGTAGACGATCCAAACGCAAGTAAGCAAAAGCAATCCGGTTTCCAGGAAGGCCGAAAAATTCTCGACCTTGCCGTGGCCATATTGATGTTCAGCGTCGGCGGGCTTGTCCGAAACCCGGATTGAAAGGAGCGTGATTACGGCGGCGATTAAATCCAGAGCGGAGTGGGCGGCTTCCGAAAGTATGCCCAGGCTTCTTGTGGTGATGCCGACAAATAGCTTCAGCGCCGTGATCGCGATTGCCGCCAGGACCGAGCTCGCCGCAGCTGCCCGCTTCTCACCGCGCATCGACTCCGGGCTGAAAACCGCGGGCTGTCCTGACATAGGCGCATTATAGCGGTCGGCCAATTTTGGCCCTTTGGTGCATGAACCAAGCGCAATAACCTGGCTTTCCATAAATGGCTCTATGCTAGGATTTTCATTGGATTTGCCAAATCAAAGATGAGGTTCGAATTCATGTTTCGTTGTCCATGTGTATGTTTGTTGCTCGCCGGGTTGGCTTACGGCCAGGCCGCAGCTCCTGCAACTGGGGCCCAATCGCAAAAACCGAATCCTCCGGCCGTCACCGCGAGTACGAGTCCCGACACAAGTCCCGCGCGAGTCGAGCTGCCGCCAGACACCCCGGTGATTACGATTCAAGGCAGTTGCGCCGCCAGCCCGGCCGATAAAAACACTTCGGAGTGCAAAACCGTAGTCACGCGGGCCGAATTCGAGAGCTTGCTGAAGGTATTCGCTCCCCACGTCCCGCCTGCTGGGCAATCGCGGATTGCGACTTCCTACGGGGAAATGCTCGTGGTGGCAAATGAAGCCCGCAAGCGGGGCTTGGACCAGACTCCGGAATTTCAGGCAAAGATAGCGGTGAGCAGGCTTCAGCTATTGGCGAAAGAGCTCGATTCCCAGCTGCAAGCTGAATCGGCAGAGATTCCACAAAAAGACCTGGAAAATTATTACCAGGAGCATATTGCGAATTTCCAGGAAGCAGACTTGCAGCGGATTGCAATACCCTTACGAAAACAAATGGATACTTCCAAGGAAAAGCTGAGTGATGAGGAAATGAAGAAACGGGAGCAGGATGCGCAGGATGCCATGAAGAAAGAAGCGGAGGCGATTCGCGCCCGGGCCGCAGCCGGAGAAGATTTCGACAAACTCCAGGCTGAGGTTTATACCTTTGCTGGATTTAAGATTTCTGCGCCGAGTACAAAGATGATGAAGGTCCGACGGAGCGCCCTGCCGAACGATCAAGCCAGCGTGTTCGACCTTAAGAGCGGGGAGACTTCCCCTCTACTTACGACGCCCACCGGATATTCCATTTACAAGGTCGGCGCAAAAGAAACGATTCCACTCGACGAGGCCAAGGTGGAAATCCAGCAGGTGCTGGGCAGGGAACGTTTTCAGGAGTTGCGGCAAGGTGTTTTGCAGTCGGGCAAGCCGGTGCTGAACGCAGCTTATTTTGGGCAGCCGCCCTCTGCGAATCCCGCGCAACGACAGCCCGGGTCATCGGCAGCGCCAGCACCTCCATCTCCAGGGCCTAAATAGACGTCGCGATGGCGGAAACCAAACCAACTGTGCTTGTGACCGGAGTCTCGGGAAATCTGGGTCTCCGGCTCCTGCCTCAACTTTCCGGCTTTAACGTAGTCGGCGTGGACATGAAACCGCCCACCGGCGACGCCATCGCCCGTTTTGAAAGCATGGACCTAGGTGAGGAAGCCTCCTGCCGCGAGATGCTGCTTCTGATGCGCGAGACGCGCCCCGTGGCTGTGGTTCATCTGGCTTTTGTGATCGACCCTGTGCGCTCAGAAGTGCTCGACGTGGACCGCATGTGGCATATCAACGTCGCCGGAACAGCGCGTGTGATGGAAGCCATCACGGAAGCCAACCGCGATGAGACTCTGGTGCAAAAGTTTATTTTTCCCAGCAGTGTTTCTGCTTATGGGCCCGATCTGCCGGGACCGGTCACCGAGGATTCTGCGCTTGGCGCCCACACCTTGCCCTATGCGATCCACAAGATGGAGTCTGACAAGGTCGTGCAGCAACGGGCTCCCGCTCTGCGCGGTTGCAGCGCGTACATGCTGCGTCCGCACATCTTTGCCGGCGCAAGCGTGCAGAACTATCTGCTTGGATCGTTCCGCGGAACCCCTAGCGGACGAGGTGCCCGGGCGGTCCGCATGCGCGAGCGGGGTGCGCGTCTGCCCTGCCTGCTGCCCTATGGGCAAAAATATCTGGATAACAAAATCCAGTTTGTGCATGTGGACGATGCCGCGCGCCTGATTGCGTTTATTCTGCGCAAGCCCGAACCAGAGGCACAGCGCCTCACAATTCTCAATGTTGCGGGACGCGGCGAACCCTTGACCTTCGGCCGCTGCATCGAAATGGCGCACGCGAAGCTCTTGCGCGCACCCAGCAAGTATGGTTTTCGACTTGTCTTACGGGCGTATTGGAAGTTGGGTATTTCGGCAACTCCGCCCGAAGCCTGGCCTTACATGACCGGCCAGTACATCATGAACACCGACCGCCTGCAGAAATTCCTGGGATCCAGTTACGACGACGTCATCCGCTTCACGGTCGCGGACGCCTTTGCCGATTCCTTCCGCAACTCGACGCCGGATGCTGCCGCAGTCGCGCGTCCGGTCTGATCTATTTTTTCCCTCGATAGAGCCCGGCAATCCCGAACGTGTAAGGAGTCCAGGAAACATCGGCGAATCCGGCCCGCCGCATTCGCAGCAACATTTCCTCCGGCGCATGAAAACGCTCGACTGAGGCCGGCAGGTATGCATACGGGCCTTTGACTCCCGAGATCAGCGTCCCAATCGCCGGAAGCGCGTGCTTGAAGTACGCGCGATACAACTTGCCAAAGGGGCCATCCGGCTCGCCAAAATCCAAAATGCCGCACTCTCCTCCCGGACGAAGTACTCGGGCTATTTCGCGCAAACCTCCATCGTAGTCAGCCAGATTCCGGAAGCCGAAAGCGGAAGTCAGAAGATCGAAGCTCGAATCTGCGAACGGTAAGTGCAGCGCGTCGGCTTCCACCCAGCGCGTTCGGGCAGCACCGTCCTTGGCCGCGGCGCGAACCAGCATGGCATGGGAGAAATCGATCCCAAGAATCTGCGCCGCTGACTCGCCCGCACAACGACGTAACGCGAAGGTCATATCACCGGTACCGCAACAAAGATCCAGGACTTGCGCATTTCCTCGATTCAGAATGTGAGCAAAAGTTCCCGCCGCTCTCCGCCACCACAGCCGGTCCACGTTGAAAGAAAGCACGTGATTGAGCAGGTCGTAACGCGGAGCAATGGCGGTAAACATCTCGCGCACTGCGCGCCCGGCCGATTCCTGATTTACCGCGCCCGCCGGAGCAGAGCCCACAACTGTCCGGTTTGTTTTGGCTAATTCCAATGCTTATCCCCGAGAACGCCGCAGCGTGGACATTCGCCGCAAATCACTCACAGCTTCGATCACGGCATCCTCTGATACATCGTCATCGATCTCGACTCGTCCAATCTGGCGAGGAAGAACAAAGTGCACTACCCCATTCCGAGTTTTCTTGTCCGTCTGTAGCAACCGCAGAATGGTTTTCGCATTCGTCTCGACTTTGGGCAGCGGCCCGAACTGGAGCGTAGCGTCTGCAATGCGCTGCGCTGTCTCCGGCCCGCATTTCCCTGCTCGCGCCGCAATGCCCGCGGCTGCGATCATTCCCCAGGCTACGGCTTCCCCGTGCAAATATTGGCGATAGCCAGTCGCTGCCTCCAAGGCATGCCCGATGGTGTGGCCGAAGTTCAACACGCGGCGTAAACCACCTTCGCGTTCGTCGCTCGAGACTACATCAGCCTTCAATTTGACCGATTCCGCGATCACCCATTTCAGCTTCGCCGGGTCGCGTCTTAGGTCCTCAACGTTTTCGTTCTCGAGCATGCGGAACAACTCCGGGTTGCCAATCACGCCACACTTGACCGACTCATAAAGTCCGGCGCGAAATTCGCGCTCTGGCAAGGTGGAGAGAACGGCAGGATCAATCAACACCGCCAGCGGCTGATGAAAAGTCCCCAGCAAATTTTTACCTGCGCGAAGGTTGACGCCAGTCTTCCCGCCGACCGAAGCATCCACCTGCGCAAGCACAGTCGTAGGGATTTGCACAACCTCCACGCCACGCATGTAAATCGAGGCCAGCAGGCCGGCCACATCTCCGACTACGCCGCCGCCAAATGCCACAATCACGGCGTTCCGTTCGGCCCGGTGCTGCACGAGTTGGTCGGCAAGGATTTCGACTGTCGCCAGCCGCTTGTGACGCTCGCCATCCGGCATATCGATGAATTTGGCTTCGAACCTTGCCTTCGCGAGCGAAGACTGGAGCTTCCTGCCCCATCGGCGTTTGACGGGCGAGACTGTGACTACAAAAAGCTGCCTACACTCAGGCAGGAGTTTGCGCAATTCCTGGCCGGCACGCTCCAGCAGACCCGTTTCAATGATCGCCTCGTAAGAGCGCTCAGGCACGGTGATGGTCACTCGCTGCACGGAGTTAATCATAGCGTAAGGACAAAAAGTGATTCGGCAAGCAAAGTGGTACCATCTTTACCTCTATGCAGTGTGCCCCAGCCGAGACTGATTTTCTGGTCGTGGGCGCGGGTGTGGCCGGCATGCGGGCCGCGATCGAGCTGGCCAGCGCTGGTCGCGTGGTCGTTCTCGCCAAACGGGAGATCGCTGACTCAGCCACTCAGTTCGCGCAAGGCGGAATCGCGGCTGCACTCAGCGACGAAGACGAAATCAGCCTTCATCTTCAGGACACATTGAGCGCGGGCGACGGTCTTTGTAACGTTGAAGCCGCGAAAGTCCTGGTGGAAGAAGGTCCCAAGCGAATCGAAGAACTGATTCAGTGGGGCACGGAGTTTGACCGCGAGGGCACCAAACTCGCGTTCACTCGGGAGGGCGCCCATAGCCGCAACCGCATCCTGCATGCGCATGGTGATTCCACGGGGCAGGAAATTCTGCGCGCGCTTGTCGCCAAGGCAAGAGCGCTGAAACACATCCAGGTTTGTGAATTTGAGTTCTCTACTGACTTGCTCCTTCACGACGGCCGCGTTTCTGGCATCGAACTGATCGACCAAAATGGCGAAGCCAGGTATATCAGCGCCGCAGCGGTTTTGCTGGCCAGCGGTGGCCTCGGTCAGCTTTATCGCAATACGACCAATCCCCCGGTCGCAACCGGCGACGGTGTGGCCATGGCTCATCGCGCCGGCGCTGAAATCAGCGACATGGAGTTTGTTCAGTTTCACCCCACCGCACTCTACTTGAAAAACGCTCCCCGCTTTCTGCTATCCGAAGCCCTGCGCGGAGAGGGCGCTTACTTGCGCAATCTCGAAATGCAGCGCTTCATGCCCAAATACCATCCGATGGCAGAACTGGCGCCGCGCGATGTTGTCGCGCGCGCCATCGTGCATGAACTCGAAGTCAGCCGCGCCAAAGATCCGGTCGTTTACCTCGATCTCACGCACCTCGATCCAGATCACGTCAAAGCTCGCTTTCCGCGTATCTACTCCACTTGTCTGGAATACAACATCGACATCACTACCGACCTGATCCCCATTCGCCCCGCCGCACATTACGCTATGGGCGGCGTGAAAACCGGTCTGAATGCGCATGCCAGCCTGCTCGGACTCTACGCTGCAGGCGAGGCCGCGGCTACCGGCGTCCACGGAGCCAACCGCCTGGCCAGCAATTCCCTGCTTGAAGGCTTGGTTTTCGGGGCACGTGCCGGTATCGCAATGCGCGATGAATTGCGCAAGGCGCCCGCGAAAGCGAAGCACCCGCCGCGCACTGCCTATTCCAATGGGCCGGTGGATGCCGGTATCGAAGAAGTCGTGCGCGAGATTCAGGATCTGATGTGGCAAGACGTGGGGATCGTGCGCAACGGCCCAGCCTTGTCACGCGCGATTGATCGTCTTAACAAACTCGCGCCGCGGATCGCGCACCCGAGGACTCGGCGCAGCTACGAAGCCCGCAATCTTCAGGTCGTGGGTTCGCTGGTCGCCCGATGCGCACTGGCCCGCGAAGAAAGCCGGGGTGCCCATTACCGGACCGACTTCCCTGCCCACAACGACGCGAAGTTTCTCAAGCATTCGGTGGCAAAGGGCAACTCAATCAGCTTCGTCTGATGAATCCATCGGATACTCAGCATCGAATCGAAAAGTTGGAGGACCGGCCCGTTAGAGCGCGAAAAAGAGTTTCAAACCTCTGAGGAGGCTGCGCTACGCCTCCGTTTAATTAGCGATGCCAGTATGGAAATCGCCAATACTCCTGCCACCACCGCCAACGCCCAGTGCGTCGGGATCTCGTAATATCGCGAGAGCAGCATCTTCGCACCGACAAAAATCAGCACGGCGGAAAGGCCATAATGCAGGTATTCGAACATTTCCATCAGTCCTGCCAGGGCAAAATACATTGATCGCAACCCGAGAATGGCAAATACGTTGGACGTGTAGACAATGAATGTATCGAGCGTGATCGCCAGAATTGCGGGTATTGAATCGACTGCGAAGAGAAGGTCGGTGGTCTCTATCACCAAGAGGACGACCATAAGAGGCGTTGCGTATAAGCGCGCGCGGCGAACGAAAAAATTGCCGTTTTCATAGTTTTCCGTCACCGGCATTACGCGGCGGAACAGGCGAAGTACCGGATTCTTGTCGGGATGAATCTCCCGTTCGCCCTGCCGGATAAGCTGGAGTCCGCTGTAGACCAGGAAAGCCCCAAAAACATAAACCACCCAGTGAAAGCGGTTGATCAGTCCAACGCCCGCCAGAATGAAGAAGGCACGCATGACCAGAGCGCCCAGAATCCCCCAGAACAGGACCCGGTGTTGATACTCGCTGGGCACACTGAAATAACGGAAGACGAGTAAAAAAACAAAAAGATTATCGACGCTGAGCGAGAGCTCAATAATGTAACCGGTAACGAATTCCAGCGTGGCTCCGCGGCCATGCCAGAAGTAAACCAGCACGGCAAAAGCCGCCGCCAGCAGCACCCACATTCCGCTCCAGGCAAGCGCTTCGCGAAATTTCACCGTGTGGCCGGGGCGGTTCTGGAAAACCCCCAGATCGAGGGCCAACATCGCGAGGACAAACAGGTTGAAGAGAATCCAGAAGAGGACCAAGTTCTCAGGCTCCGAAGAAGCCAACTTCAGAATAGCGCCGGCTGAACCAGGTTAAGCTCCAGCTATTTTTGATCCAGCAATCGAACCGTTTCCAAAACCACGCTGCCTACGATTTCCAGGCTCTTTGCGCTCAGTTTGTCCACGGTGTCTTGTGGAGTATGCCAGAAGACGTTCTCGTAGCCGTAATCGAAATCAATCAGGTCGGCGCATGGTACGCCGAGCCGCATGAAAGGGCCGTGGTCGTCCTCAAACCCGGCAGTTCGGGCAAAGAAATGCGATTGATAGCCCAGGCTTGTGGCCGCCTGGTAAACCAGATCTTCCAGCCAGGGCGTCGAGTTCGCATCTTTGTCGATACTCAGGTCAGCGTCCCCAATCATGTCAAGCAAGAGAAAAGCTTTGATCTTCTTCAGCGTGCCATCTTTCTGCCATTTTTCAGCCAGATGGCGCGTGCCGTACACGCTGTCCGTGTCGGTCCACTGTTTTACCGCTTCCTCGCCGTCCGTCCACAGCAGCCATACGCTGTAGCCCTCGCGCTTCTTTCCCCGCAGTTGATTGCCCAGCTCCAGCAACACCGCAGAAGAAGAACCGCCATCATTCGCTCCAACGTAACCCGTGTCACGCAGCGGGTAGTTCGTGTCGTAATGGCTTGCGATCACGATGATCCCGTCCTTTGTTCCGGGAAACTTGGCGATGATGTTGCGTACCGGAAATTCGCCGGCCGGCGTGGAAGCGGTAAAGGCATCCTCTTCCACCTCAACACCTTTCAGGTGGGCGTAGATAAAGTTTTCTACCTTCTTGTGGTTCAAGCTTCCGATCGGGCGTGGCCCGAAGGCCACAATTTCGCGGACATATTGCAACGCGCGCCCGCCGTTGAAAGCTGGAATTTCCGCCGATTTTTGCTGGGCAGAGAACACAATCACAGGACTAAACACGAGGAAGACTGCCCCCGCGACCGTGCTCATTGAGCCTTGCGCGCCTGCCGCGCCTTACGCTGCTTGGGGTGTACCAGCCAGGCAATTCCGATGCTGACTACGTAAAGCGCCACCATGGGAGCGGCAAAAATGCACATGTTCAGAATGTCAGTAGTGGGCGTTACGATCGCGGCGATGATGAAAATCACCAGAATGGAATAGCGCAGATTTCGCCACATCCATCCCGCCGAAATAATGCCCATCAAAGAAAGGAAAAAAACCAGAATCGGCAGCTCAAAAATCACGCCCATGCCGATAATGATGGTCAGGAACAAATCGGTGTATTCCCCGATCGTGATCATGGGCTGAAACTGCTTGCCGAACTGGATCAAAAAATTTAGCGCCGCCGGATAGACCATCTTGTAGCCGAACAATCCGCCCGAGAGAAACAAGGCCACGGTCGAGAACATGAACGGCATGACATAGCGTTTTTCGTGACGGTACAGGCCGGGAGAGATGAACAGCCAGACCTGATACAAAACGAACGGAGAAGCCACGAACAGTCCAGCCAGAAAAGCCACCTTCAAGTAAAGATTGAAGGGCTCGGTCGGGTTGAGATAGACCAGTTTTTCGGAAAGACCGTTGCGGTGCAAGGCGTCCATGATCGGACGCTGCATGATGTCGTAGATTCTCTCGGCGTAGGTCCAGCAGGCAAAGAACCCGACCGCCACCGCGACAATCGACCAGATGATTCTCTTCCGCAATTCCTCGAGATGCTCGAGAAAGCTCATGGCCTGCATGGATTCCTCGGGACGGCCTGCCGGCGGCGCGGTAGCAGCAACTTCAGCCATTGGGGCCTTTGCCGGAAGGGTTCATCTCAGGCGCGGAAGCCGGTTCGGACGAGGTAGACGCCGCCACCGAGCCCGCCGGAGGCAGGGATGGCGGGAGGATCGTCTGGTGGTGGTTCTCCACTTCTAAATTATTAATCTCCGACTCAATCTGGGTCCGAAATTCGTTGGATGCTCGTTTGAATTCGTTCAGAGCCTTGCCGATTTGGCGGCCGATCTCAGGCAACTTCTTAGGTCCAAAGATGATTAGGGCCAGAAAGAAGATGAAAATCATTTCTGGGAAGCCCAGATTCATAGTTCAAAGCTCCGATTTCATAATCATACTGCCGGACGGAACTACCAGCAATGCAGAGAAGGGCCGCTTCCAGGAGCCCGGGTGGGTTCGTCGATGTGACGGAACTTTCCGGCCCCGTCTCGCATCGAACCTAAAGCAGGGCCGCGGGCCTAGCCCTTCTGGTTACTTTCGTTGCGCGGGAGAAGCGGTAAGGCAACTGGGCTGCGTGCTATACTGCGTACAATAAGCGGGTTGCGGGTGTTTTCTCCTAGCCCCACCGAAGGAAATCAAAAGATGGCCGGTAGTTCTCGTCGCCCACTCTACTTCGTTATTTTCGTCCTCGTGCTCTGCGGGTTTCTGGGGATGCTTTTTGCCCAGAAAAACCCTGCCGTGGCTTCCGGCGGCGACTCGGACGTACGCGATAGCCTGCGCCAGTTCACCACTGTCTACGACATGGTGGAGCAGAACTACGCCGAGCCGGTAAACCCGGACAAAGCCATCTATGATGGCGCCATCCCGGGCATGCTCCACGTGCTTGACCCGCACTCGAATTTCTTCGACCCCAAAGCCTATTCCCTGCTGCGCGAGGACCAGCGCGGCAAGTACTACGGCGTGGGCATGCAGGTCGGTCCCCGGAACAATAAAGTGATTGTGATCGCGCCCTTTGTGGGCACGCCGGCCTATCGCGCCGGGATTCGTCCGGGTGATGTAATCGCCGCGGTCGATGGCAAGCCCACCGATAACATGAGTACGAGCGACGTTGCCGATCTGCTGAAGGGCCCGAAAGGAACCACCGTCCACATCACGATTTTGCGAGAGGGCTCTGACAAACCGCTGGAATTTACCGTCGTGCGCGATGAGATTCCCCGCTACAGCGTCGATCTGCACTTCATGATTCGGCCAGGCATTGGCTACATGCACATTTCGGGCTTCAACGAAACTACGGAGCACGAAGTGGCCGATGCCCTTGACGAAATGGGCGATCTGAAGGGGTTGATTCTGGATTTGCGCCAAAATCCCGGCGGCTTGCTGAACGAGGGTGTCGGAGTGGCCGACAAATTTCTCAAGAAAGGCCAGTTGATTGTTTCCCACCGCGGGCGCAACTCGCCGGAGAAGCGTTACACCGCGCAGCGCGGAAACGGAGGCAAAGATTATCCGCTGGTTGTACTGGTGAACCGCGGAACTGCTTCCGCCGCCGAGATTGTCGCCGGAGCCATCCAGGACCACGATCGCGGGTTGATTGTGGGTGAAACCACGTTCGGCAAGGGACTGGTTCAAACTGTTTATCCGCTGGATGAGAATACAGGCTTGGCTTTGACTACGGCGAAGTACTACACGCCCAGCGGCCGCCTGATTCAGCGCGATTATTCGAACATCTCGCTCTACGACTACTATTTCAACCGCGACAATCCGACGGACAACAACAACCGGGAAGTGAAACTCACCGATTCCGGACGCACCGTCTATGGAGGCGGAGGCATTACCCCGGATGAGAAACTCGATCCGATCAAGTCCAATCGCTTTCAAGACTCCCTATTGCAGCACTATGCCTTCTTTAATTTCGCCAAGCACTACATGATCAACCATCATCCCACCAAGAGCTTCGAGGTTGATGACGAGGTCATGCAGGAGTTCCGCAAATTCCTGGACAGCGAGAGCGTTCCCTATAGCGAGAGCGACCTGCTCGAAAACAACGAATGGATTCGCGCCAGCATCAAGAGCGAGATTTTTGTGGACGCCTTCGGTCAGGAAGAGGGCTTAAAAGTTCGCGCCGAAACCGACCCGCAGATTCTGAAAGCTCTCGATTATTTGCCCGAAGCCAAGCAACTGGCAGAGAATGCCCGGCGAGTTGTGGCAGAGCGGGCCAATGCCGCTTCGTTGAACCGCTGACATCCGCCTGATTATAAAGCTGTTAAAGGCCCGCCCAGGCGGGCCTTTTTGCACCGGAAAGATGTCCTAATCAGCGTTGACTTGCCCCTGGGACTGTGTGAAAATCCGCCCAGAATCGGCTCTGGCAGCCATTGGGAGCGCGGTGAAGCTTTTATGATTGCCCCCTCGTTTTATTCGCGGCAGTTTCCTGGCTGGATTGATCTAGCGAGTCAGCTTCCAAGCGAATGTTGAAACCGGGGGTATGGATTCTTGCGACGCTGCTCGCGGTCATCGCCGGTTGGACAGATTGGCGAACCCGGCGGATACCCAATTGGCTGACCGTGCCTTCCCTGTTGCTTGGCATAGCGCTCAACAGCCTGGCGTGGGGCTGGCCGGGGGCCAAAGATTCGTTACTGGGCGCACTGTTGGGTCTGGCTTTGCTGCTGCCCTTCGTGCTGATTCGAGCCTTGGGCGCAGGTGACTGGAAGCTGGTGGGAGCCATGGGCGCATTTGTTGGGCCTCAAACCCTGATTTCGATCTTGCTGATCGCAGTCCTGATTGCCGGAGTTATGGGTGCGGCCCTGATCATCTGGAAAAGGCGAGTGGGGCAGACTTTGAGGAATCTCTGGAGGATGTTGCAGTCGTTCCTGACGCTCCATCTTCCCGGACCGGAGTTTACGCTCGAAAATCCTTCAGCGTTGAAAGTCCCGTTCGGGGTGGCCTTTGCCTCGGCAGCGATTCTTTACAACGCGCACCGGATTTGGGAGTTGTTCGTCGCATGAATTTCCGCAGGCTCATAATGCAGGACGAGAGCGGCGCTGAAATGGCGGAATTAGCTTTTGTGCTGCCGCTGCTGTTCATGCTCTTGTTCGCAATCCTGTGGTTTGGCCGGGCTTTTCAGATTTATTCGACCGTGAACCAGGCGGCGCGAGCCGCGGCTGAGGCAGCTGCCGTGCCCTCGTGCGCTACGTGTGGTAATACGTTCTACACATCCTGTTCCGGATCGTCGTGCGCCTTGAAAACCAGCGTGGTCGATCCTATTTTGCAAGCCGCGCATCTTGACCCGAACCAGGTGCAAGGATTCACTTCGCTGACCGGCCAGGTGCTGAACTGTTCGCCGCCTGCCGCGCCTCCGAGTTCATGTCCAAGTTCGTTGCCACAGGAGATTGGCGCGGTAGTCACTTTTACTTATCCGTACAGCTTCAGACTGAACGGATTTACCTGCTGTCCGCCGGCGATCGTGCCAATCACAAATGGCATTACCTTTACCGCGCAGGCGCAGGCGAGGACTGAGCAGTAATGATTTTGAACTCAATACGGAAGTTTGCGCGGACCTTGCTCGCCCGGCTCACGGGAACAGACGGAGCCGAGATTGTGGAGTTCGTTGTATCCCTTCCGCTGATCGTAGTTACCGTCGTGGGAATTTTCGACTTTGGTACCGCGTTTATCGTTAGGCAGAAAATAAGCAACGCGGCATTGCAGGGCGCGCGGGTGGCTTCGAATCAGCCGACGAATGATCTCTCCTACAGTGCCGGGGCTTGTTCGGCTCCCAGTTCTGTCTGCGCGTTGCGCGACGTGATTGATACTACGTTGACGGAAAGCAGACTCAATGACTGCGGCCTGAACAGTGCGAGCGCAGCGGCCAGCGGCACGTTGGCATGGACGTTCACCGCGAACACGAACTGCCCAGGGACGTTGAGCCTTAAAGTCGAGCGCGGCTACGTGTATTCGCCCTCCGCGGCCCTGCCGACACCATTTGATTCGGGCAGCTACGGAATTGAAGGAACAAAAGTCACGATCAGCTATCCCTACAAATGGGAGTTCAACAAAGTGATCGGATTGCTGGTGCCGGGAGCGAGTTACGCAGGCACCTCGCAGATCAGCGGCATTGGCGTGATGCAGAACCTAAACTAGGTCCGGTTCGAGCTGGAAATGTTAGTAAGCGGCTTTACAACCCGGAAAGGCGAACGCGGAGTGACGATTCTGCTGATCGCGGTGTGCCTGGCTGCATTGCA
>Ga0335081_10000535_pt1 | contig 64187 bp, 49 predicted proteins | sample Lox_Sample_35_FD_206713 | JGI IMG/M metagenome (GOLD analysis project Ga0335081, IMG submission 206713) | Soil microbial communities from Loxahatchee National Wildlife Refuge, Florida, United States - Lox_Sample_3.5 | ecosystem: Environmental > Terrestrial > Soil > Wetlands | place: USA...
ACGAAGTCCTTCTTTTCCAGGCAATGGACGGCCAGCTCGATGTTGTCGATGGTTGCATTCCAATTCAGTCCGATTTTCTTCAGGTCTTTTTCGTTGAGATATAACATGGTGACTTTCTCCCGCAGGTCTGTTTGATTACTGGATGGTTTGACGAGGTGCCTGCCGCTCGTCGATTAAGAAAATTCTTTCGAATACCGATCGATGAACATCGTCGGGATTTCGAGTTTGCGCATGCGGAGGAAATTCTTCCAGCGCTGTTCGCCGATTGCCTTCTTGATGGTCCCGCGCTTCAATTTCAACGGCGTAAATGCCACCGCCACGCCGACGGGCACCGTGCTGAGCGTTTCCACGCCCTTGTCGCTCAACGTCAGCGTAACCAGGAATGCCCCATCACTCGTATGGGTTGAGAACTCATAACCGTCATCGGTTTTCTTGACAATCATACTGACAGAAACTCCCTCTCCCGTCGGTGCGGGTGCCGAGAAGCAATGCTCGTTGGCACTCGCAAATTAAGTTTATTGCAAATGCCCGGCGCACGGTCAAGTACGGTTTTGACGGGCGCGAATGCCCGCAGGGTTTCGCGCCGATCGGCTGTTTCCACGAGGCCCGAAACCTAAACGACAAGCATTCGCGCCCTACAAATTCCAGCAGCCCAATGCAAATGCGGGCAGCCCTTTCGGACTGCCCGCGGCCCCGACGCCGGTCTGACTTCCCCGCCTACCCCTTCTCAATTATCGAAAAACTTTCGTCGAGCGTCTTGACGATGAAGTCGCAGTCGTCCTTGGTGACGCAGAACGGTGGTTTGATGCGGATCACGTTGCCGGCCATCGCGCCACGGCCGATAAGCAGGCCGCGGTCCCGGCAGAGTTCCATCGTGCGGCCGACGTAATCCGGGGCGATTTCCCGGCTCTCCTTGTTCTTGACGATCTCCAGGCCGAGCATCAGGCCTTTGCCGCGGACTTCGCCGATGATCTTGTGTTTTTTCTCCAGCTTCTTGAAGCCGTCGATGAGAATGTCGCCCATGACCTTTGCGTTGTGGAGGTACTTGTTGCGCTCGATGGTTTCGAGCACGGCGAGCCCCGCCATCATGCTGACCGGGTTGCCGCCGTAAGTGTTGAAGTGGACCTTGTCGCGCATGGACTCGGCGATTTCCCGTGTACAGGTGACGCCGCCGAGCGGGACGCCGTTGCCCATGCCTTTGGCCATGGTGATCATGTCGGGTTTGACGCCCCACTGTTCGATGCCCCACCACTTGTCGCCGGTACGTCCGAAGCCGGTCTGGACTTCGTCGCTGATGAACAGCCCGCCGTATTTCTTCACGATGTCGTAGACGATCTCGAAGTATTCCTTGGGCGGATCGATGACACCGCCAAATCCTTGGATCGGTTCGCCAATGAACGCGGCGATTTTGCCGGACGTGTTGTATTTGATGACGTCTTCGAGTTCGCGCGCACAGGCGACGTTGCACTGCGGATGTTTCAAACCGAATGGGCACCGGTAACAGTAGCCGGGCGAAATGTGGGTGACGCCGAACACGTACGGCAACGAATGCCGCCACTTCGATTGGCCGGTCATGGTCATGGCCATCAGGGTGCGACCGTGGAAACTGTGGCGCAGCCCGATGAATTCCTGTTGCTTGGTAAAATTCTTCGCGAGCAACGCGGCCAGTTCGTTGGCTTCGCAACCGGAGTTGGTAAAGAAGCTGACCTTCAGGCCACCCGGCATGACCGAAGCGAGTTTCTCGGCGTAACGGGCGACGTTCGGATGATAATAGAGCGTCGTCATGTGCTGCAGGGTTTTGACCTGATCGACGATCGGTCCGGTTACCTCGGGATGACAATGGCCGACGCTGATGGTGACGACGGCGGAAAAGCCGTCGAGGTATTTCTTGCCGGCATCGTCGTAGACGAATTGCATGTCGCCCTTGACGATGTTCATCGGGAAATACTTCATCGTGCTCGGCAGGAGGTATTCATCGCGCATTTTGCCGATTTGTTCGGCCGTGAGATTCTTTTTTGCTGTATTCATATTTGTCCTTTTTCTGTAGCCGCACCCCTTTCGGGTGCGAACAGCGCGCAGGCTAAAGCCTGCGGCTACAAGTTCACGCTGTTCTTGGTTTGCGCACGAGGGCCATCAAGACCCAGTACGCGATAAATGAAATGATGAATCCGACAAACCACGCGTAACTATACAATTGCATCAAGAACGTCCCCACGGTGGCCGGATCGATCAGCTTGATGGTGCCGAGGAAGCCGGGCACATTGGGCGCAACGCCGAGAATCAGTGCGACGATCGCGGCCGGATTCAAACCGTTCCGATACCAGTATCGACCGCCGCGTTGATAAAGCTGAATGGGGTGCAGCATCGTGTGCCGAAGCACGAAGTAATCACAAATCAAGATGCCGCCAATCGGTCCGAGCAACGCCGAGTAGCCGACCAGCCACGTGAAAATGTAACCGGTCGGGTCGGCCACGAGTTTCCAGGGTTCAATCAGAATGCCGATGATGCCAGTGATCAGTCCGCCAATGCGAAAGGTGATCTTCGACGGCCAGAGATTGGAGAAATCGTTGGCCGGGCTGACGACATTGGCTGCGAGATTCGTTGCGAGCGTCGCCAGACACAGGGCAAACAACGACACGGCAAGCACGATGGGATTCTTGAACCGCGTAATCAGCACCACCGGATCCCAAATCGGCAGGCCGCCGTAGATCACGATCGTCGCCGACGTGACCGCCACGCCGATGAACGAGTACAGCGCCATCGTCGTCGGCAGGCCAATCGCCTGGCCGAGGACCTGGTCGCGTTGCGTGCGAGCGTAACGGGTGAAATCCGGAATATTCAGCGAGAGCGTTGCCCAATACCCAATCATCCCGGTTAACGCGGGGAAAAACACGAGCCAGAACTGGCCTTGCTTCGGCCCACCCGGCACGAATGCGGACGGCTGTGAGAGCATCGGACCGAAACCGCCGGCCGCCTTGTACGCCCACGCGAGCAGCGCCAGTCCGAGCAGAATCAGCAGCGGCGCTTTGATATCAAGCAGGAAGCGGATGGTCTCAATGCCCTTGTAGATCACCAGCATGTTGATGCCCCAGAAAAACATGAAACAGCCGAACTGGGCGATATTGATGCCGGCGAATCCGACCGGCAGTTTGTCCCATGAAGGAATGTAGATGGTGAAAATCTTGTAGATCGCCCAACCGCCAATCCACGTTTGAATGCCGAACCATCCGCAGGCCACGAACGCGCGCAGCATCGCCGGGATGTTCGCCCCACGCACGCCGAATGAGGAGCGGCAATAGACCGGGAACGGAATGCCGAACTTCGTCCCGGCATGGGCGTTGAGAATCATCGGAATCAGCACGATGGCGTTGCCCAGGAAGATGGTGAGCACCGCCTGATACCAGTTCATCCCTTCGGAGATCAGCGACGAAGCCAGCATGTACGTCGGAATGCAGGCCGACATGGAGATCCACAGCGCCGCGATGTCCTTCAATCCCCACTTACGGTCGCTGACCCGCGTCGGTGCAATGTCGTGATTCCAGTACGGCGAATGCGAGATGTCGTGCGTGACCTCGTGGATGCCGTTGGTGACGGTGACACCTTCGAGGGGTTGGACGAATGCTGGCATCAACGCATTTTGTAGGGCGCCATGCTCCGTGTCGTCTCGGAGTATCGCGCCATCGCGCGACTTTCGGCGGACTTCGGCGCGATACCTAAACCACAGGCATCGCGCCCTACAATCTTTTGTCGCCGGTTATTCACGGCAGTAATTTGGTCATTTCTTCGTATGTCTCGGGTCGGCGGTCCCGGTAAAACTGCCAGACGTTGCGCACCTCGCGAATCATGTCAATGTTGAGGTCGGCGACAACGATTGCGTCCTTGTCGCGCGGGCCTTCCGTGATGATCTGGCCGCGTGGATTACAGAAATAACTCTGGCCATAAAATTCGCCAAACTTCCACGGCTTCTCGGTCCCGACCCGGTTGATGGCTCCGACGTAATAAATGTTGGCCACCGCAGCGGCGGGTTGCTCCAATTTCCAGAGATACGCGCTGAGGCCCGCGACCGTGGCGCTGGGATTGAACACGATTTCCGCGCCGTTGAGCCCAAGCAAGCGCCAGCCTTCGGGGAAATGTCGGTCGTAACAGGTGTACACACCGACCTTGCCAACGGCGGTCTCGAAAACCGGGTAGCCGAGGTTGCCGGGCTTGAAGTAGAATTTCTCCCAGAACCCGGGCTGGCAATGCGGGATGTGGTTCTTGCGGTATTTGCCGAGATACTTGCCATCGGCGTCAATGACGGCGGTCGTGTTGTAATACGTACCGGTTCCTTCTTCTTCATACATCGGTACGACCAAGACCATGCCGTGCTTCTTGGCCAGCCGCTGCATCAACTTGGTCGTCGGACCGTCCGGTATCGGCTCGGTGGACATGTACCATTTGATCTCCTGCTCGCAACAAAAGTACGGGCCGTAGAAAATCTCCTGCATGCACAACACCTGCACGCCCTTCTTGGCGGCTTGACCGATCAGCTTGACGTGCTTCTCGATCATTACCTGCTTGATCTTTTTCACCGGCTCGTTTCCAGGGACCGGGTTAGTCGCTTGAATCAGTCCGCCTCGTACTATGCGTGGCATCTCATTTCTCCTTCTCTTATTTGTCACCCTGAACGAAGTGAAGGGTCTCTGTTGTCTTACCGCAACGACTGAGATTCTTCGCTTCGCTCAGAATGACAATCACGTGGCTCAGTAGATATTTGTTTGCCGTTTTGTGCCGGTGTAATCGTAAAACACCGTCTTCAACTCCGTGAAAAAGTTCAGTCCTTCCTCGCTCATCTCGCGGTGGCCGTAGCCGGTCGCCTTAATGCCGCCGAATGGCAACTGCGCTTCGCCACCGATGGTGGGCTGGTTGATGTGCACCATCCCCGCCTCGATCCGCTCCGTGAACTTCATCGCCAAATTCGCATCGGCCGTATAAATCGCGCACGTGTGGCCAAATTTCACGCCGTTGGCAACCTGCAGCGCTTCGTCGAAATCGTTCACGCGCAATACGGTCAGTACCGGCCCAAAAACCTCCTCCTGCGCCACCGTTTGTCCGGGCTTGACGTTGTCGAACACTGTCGGCGCCACGAAATAACCTTTTGCCAATCTGCCTTCCGTCAGCGCGGAGCCCCCAATCAGGCATTGGCCGCCCTCCTCTTTCGCAAGCTCGATGAAGCGCAGGTCCGTCTCGAACTGCGCCCGGTCCACCACGGGCCCCATATTGATACCGTCGTCCATTCCGTCGCCGACTTTGATCTTCCCGATGCGCTCCAGCAATTTCCCGATAAACTTCTCAGCGATTGCCTGGTGCAGAATCACGCGGCTGGTCGCCGTGCAACGTTGCCCGGTCGAGCCGAACGCGCCTTGCACGACACCTTCGACCGCCAGATCCAGGTCAGCGTCGTCCATCACCAGGACCGGATTCTTGCCGCCCATCTCGCAGGTGACTTTCGCCAGATGCGCCGCCGCTTGTTGGGCCACCCGTGCGCCGACTTCGCAGGAGCCGGTGAAGGACAGGGCCCGAACCGTCGGATTGTTCACCAACTCGTCTCCCACCATGCCGCCGCTGCCGTAAATCAGATTGAGCACGCCTTTCGGCACCCCGGCATCGTCGAGAATCTTGACCAGCCACTCGGCGCAACCGGGCGTGTTGGTCGCGGGCTTGAACACGACCGTATTGCCAGCCACCAACGCCGGCGCAATCTTCCAGGCCGGCACGCAGAAGGGAAAATTCCAGGGCGTGATGCAACTGACGACGCCCAGAGGTTGGCGCAGAGTGTAAACAAAAGTTTGCGGCATTTCGCTTGGATAGGTGCACCCCTCAATGCGAAACGCCTGGCCGGCGTAATATTCCAGCAGGTTGATGCTTTTCTGAATCTCGCCGCGCGATTCACCGAGCGGTTTCCCCTCCTCATGCGTCATCGTGTGGGCGATCTCATCCTTGCGCTGATAACAAAGCTCGACCGCTTTCGCGAGGATGCGACCGCGTTGCGGAGCCGGCACAGCGCGCCAGGCCGGATAAGCCGCCCGCGCGGCTTCAATCGCCGCCCGCGCCTCGTCGCGCGTCGATAGCGGCACCCGGCCGATAACGTCGTCGGTATTGGCGGGATTGATATTGGGTGCGTCCTGACGTGAGGCGGAATCGACCCAATGGCCGCCGATGAAATTCTTGTATCGGCGCGCTTCAGCGCCGTGTTTGCTGTTGGAGTGTTTCTTGACGGCGAAACCTTGTGATGACATGAACAAAACTCCTGCTGTTATTTATCCTAAAATTTCCCGCGCCAGTTCTTCAACGGCGTCGTTTGGGTCAAGTTTTCTTGCAGCGACATTGGCCAGAATGCTTTGCGCCCGTGACTGTTCCAAGACGCGCAGTATAGTGGCCGCCAACCGTGATTGCAACAGTCGAATCACTTCCGCTCGTGCCGCGCGCGCGCGACGCCGCACGAGTTCACCCGAACGCAACAAGGAATGGTGGTGGGCACCGATCGCCTCCACAAGGGATGCCACTCCCTCACCCGTTTTCGCCGAAGTGTGAATTGTAATCGCCGGCGTCTCGGCGGCATTCCTTTTGCGCCCGAGGACGGGCGCCACTACACCCGCTTGCAGATCCGATTTGTTGATCACCAGAATATCCGCAATTTCCATCAGGCCTGATTTTGCATGCTGGATCTGGTCACCCATCTCCGGCATCAAAACCACGACCACCGTGTCGGCAACCTCCGCAACCTCCACCTCGTCCTGACCCGTCCCGACCGTTTCGACGATGACCACGTCGAAGCCCGCCGCATCGAGCGCATGCACAATGGCTGGCGTCGAATCCGTGAGTCCACCGTGATGACGGCGGGTTGCCAGGCTGCGAATGAACACGCCGTCATCTTCGCTGTGACGCTGCATCCGCAAGCGGTCGCCGAGCAGCGCCCCGCCCGAGAGCGGACTCGTCGGATCCACCGCAACGACTGCAACCGTCTTGTTCTGGGCGCGCAAACGTTCAATCAACAAATCGATCAACGAGCTTTTCCCGACGCCCGGCGGTCCCGTGATGCCGACGACGTGGGCACGTCCCGTCTTCGCGTAAAGTTTCGCCGGTAAAGCCGCGCCATTTTCAAGGCGCGAGACGAGTTTGGTGAGTTCTTGCCGGTCCGTGTTCAATGTCCATCAGCCTACCAAGTCCGATACGGAATTGCCAGATTGTGGGAACAGAACGCATCTCAACATCACCACCGAGACTTTGTGTTGTAGCCGCCCCGCTCTGCCGGGGCGCTTCACGGACACGGCGACGGAGCGCCGTGGCTACATCGCTCGGATGCGGCCTCCAAGCGGCGCGGTGCCCCGACCGCGCCGCAATCAGGGAATCATCCTGACGCGGTAGAAACGTGACGGCGAATTCGTCGCGCCGCCGACATCGAGATAATTGGTGGTCACAGCTCCGCTGCCCGATACGTAATTCGTCGGGGAAAGGTCGGTGAAGTTATTTGAGTAACTGCCGTTCGTGTCGCCGCTGGTGGCCTGCACCACGTTGGTGAAACCACCCGTCGTTTGCCATTCGATGAGAACATCGTTGCCCTGTTTGGCGATTCTGGTGACCTGGAAAGGAAACGGACCACCGATGGAGCCGACGTAGAAATGATCCATCGTCGACCACGAATCCATGATGTTATCCGGGGCGTCGATCTTAATACTGGTGATGGCTTGGTCGGAAATGAAACCCAGAAAGGTGATGGTATCCGGTGGACTCGAGGTCTGAATCGTTCCGTCACTGAGGGTAATCACAATGTTGCCTGTCTGATAGTTGCCATCAAGATCAGCGGCGAAGAAGAACCCGCCCACGGCGTAAACCGCGGCGCCCGTAAAGGTCACCAAGAGGGCATCTGAATGAGAATCGGTGGACATGTTTCCGTCGCCGGAATACAGGCCGGAGACCCCCGGAGTAGTGCTGATCGTATAGGCGAAACCGCTGCCACCTGAAAGAGACAGGGTCCGATTGGAGAAACTGCCAAACAAGTACGCGTCGAAATCTTCGAGGTAGAAGCCGGGCGTCACGTTGGCCGTAAAGGCCGATTCATTGGTGTAGATGGTGGTCGCTGCGCGCGCATTTATCGTGACAATCATCAAAACCACAAAGCCGAATTGAAGCATACAATTCAAGATTCTTTTCATGCCTGGTTCTTTCCTCTGGATTGGGAGACGGGAGAGAATAGAGCGCGATCAGGTGCAATTCCGATCACAGCAACGAAATCCACCGCAGCAAAAAACGGAACCCTCCTCCTCTGACTGCCTGGCAACTCAATCGTCCCCCCTTGTTTCGAGACAAGGGAGACTAGAACAAAATTCAGCCCAGAAGTCCAGCCCTTCGTCGACGGGCAAAATGATGGGGGCGCATCGGGAGCGGAGCGCCAATGTTCAGGCAGGTTGTAGCCCCGAAAGCTTTCGGGGCTACAATTCCTGCAGCGCCGGATTCGCGTCCCTTCGCGTTATTCGCGGTAAAGAAAACTGCCTCAGGCCGGCGGTGCGGCTGGCGGCTGCGCCTGCCCCTCCGTCTTGGCCTTCGCCGGACTTACCTGACGACGCAATCCTGAGAGACGCCGACGCCTTCCAGATTGTCGCCGACGCAGGGCTGAGAGAAGACGGAGGGGTCCGGAAGGTTGAAGACAGAATTCAGAAGCCAGAAGTTAGAATTCAGGGGACCGGTGCGGAACTTCGGTAAGTCTCTATCGAATGGCTCTAGTGTGATGACACGCTTCATCTGAAAAGTAGCCGCACCCTTTACGGGTGCGTTCGGCCGGCGCAGTCTGAAGCAAAATGGCAGAAGCCAGAATTCAGGAGACCGGTGCGGAACTGCGATAAGTCTGTATCGAATGCCCCTAACGCGCGACCGCGCTCTTCTTCAGGAATTCCACGATGCTAGAAATCGAACTGCCGGGGGCGAAGACCGCCTTGATGCCAAGTTTCTTCAGCGCTTCCGCCGCAGGCGTTTGACCTCGCGCAACACGCGCGCATCCTCCTGATGGCGCGGATGACGAATGCGCGATTTGATACGAATCAGACTGTCCAAATCAATCCAGTTGGCTGGTGCGCGCCCGTAGCGACCGCGTACACGCTGGCGCCACGCAGTTCCAAACCGCACACCGGGCATTTCCAGCATCAGATCGATGCGATTGGGCGGAACTCCGAGTTGCAAAATCTGATCGCGGTTACCGAATTCCAGTAATTGGGGGCTGCCAAACTCGGCCAACGCTTGATTGGCCCGTTGGAGATTTCCACGAATCGGATTGATCCACAGGTCGATGTCTTTCGTAAACCGTGGCTTGGCGTGGTAGATGAAGGCCAAGCCTCCGACGACCAGGTATTGCACCCGGTGACGATGCAGCAGCGCCAGCATGTCCTCGAAATCGCGGATGGTTTCCACGGTGTCGCGCCTTATGGGCGCTTGCGGCGTCGGTTGCGCGTCACAGCCTGCACATCCGCGTGGATGGCGACCAGAGCCGACAGACGCGCTTCCGGGGATTGTCGCTGCCAGTACTCCAGGTCCCAGCGCTCCGCGTCGGCGAAATTCTTTGCCCGATAAGCCACGATGCGCGCTTTCCGCCGTGCTGAACGTTGCCGCAAGTTCATGCTCCCATTATAGCCAATCGCATTGCGATGACGCAGCTCAAATCCATCACCGCTTCCCTGTGTTTCCCTTCAGAAACTCCACGATGCTGGCAATCGAACTGCCCGGGCCGAAGACCGCTTTGATGCCAAGCTTCTTCAGCTTCTTGATGTCGTCGTCGGGAATAATCCCACCCGCAAAGACCGGCACGCCTTTGACCTGCTCTTTCTTCAGCAGCTCCATGACGCGTTTGAATTGCGCCATGTGACCACCCGAGAGCGAACTCAAGCCGATGGCGTCCACATCCTCCTGAATCGCCGTCTGCACGATCTGCTCCGGTGTGTTGCGAATCCCCGTGTACACCACTTCCATCCCGGCGTCGCGCAATCCCATGGCGACCACCAACGCGCCGCGTTCGTGGCCATCGAGACCGGCTTTGGCAATGAGAACTTTGAGGGGGCGAGGCGTTTTCACATTTCTAACGCTCATACGGGTTCCTCGGGAAGGTTTTGTAGGGCGCGATGCCCCACGTCGTTTCGTGGTATCGCGCCGTGCGGAGCCGGAAAGTTCGGCGCGATACCTGCACGACCGGCATCGCGCCCTACAAGCGGCTGCCAATGCATGCATCGGCTTCCTGCCGCCGCTCCTTCCCTTCTGCCTACTGGATTCTGGCTCCCGGCTTCTGCCGTACTCATATTGAGTGCCCTGCCCGGTGTTCCCCAAACTCTTTCCTCAACACCCGGCAGATTTCACCCAGCGTAACGTAACTGCGCACGCAATCCAGGATGATCGGCATCAGGTTCTCGGAACTCTTGGCGGCTTTCTCCAGCGTCGCCAGACATTTCTCGACCTTCGACGCGCTGCGCTTCTTGCGAAGCGCGGCCAGTTCCATGCGTCGTCGCGGCTCAAGTTTCGGGTCGATCTTCTGGGCTTTTACTTTTACGGGTTTCTCGCTGACGAACTCGTTGACGCCGACGATGATCTTTTCTTTCTTGTCCACCGCCTTTTGGTGTTCGTAAGCGGCGCGATAAATCTCTTTGTACACGTACGCATTCTCGATGGCCTTCAGCATGCCGCCCATGTTGTCGATCTTGTGGAGATACTCGCGCGCCAGTTGTTCGAGTTTGGTCGTCAGCGATTCGACGAAATAGCTGCCGCCGAGCGGGTCAACGGTGTCGGTCACCCCCAACTCGTGGGCGATGATCTGCTGGGTGCGCAGCGCCAGCAACGCGGATTCTTCGGTCGGCAAAGCGATCGCCTCGTCTTTGGCATTGGTGTGCAAACTCTGGGTGCCGCCCAACACCGCTGCCAGCGCTTCGAGGGTCGTGCGCACGACGTTGTTGTCGGGTTGTTGGGCGGTGAGCGTCGACCCGGCGGTTTGGGTGTGGAACCGCAACATCAGGGAGCGCTCGTTTTTCGCTCCGAATCGGTCGCGCATGATGTGCGCCCAGAGTTGACGGGCGGCGCGGAACTTCGCCACCTCCTCGAAGAAATTGCTGTGGCAATTGAAGAAGAACGCGAGACGCGGTGCGAAGCTGTCCACGCTCAGTCCCCTTTCGACGCACGCCTGGACGTAGGTAATGCCATCGGCGAGCGTGAACGCGATCTCTTGCGCGGCGGTGCAGCCGGCTTCGCGCATGTGATAGCCGCCGATGCTGATGGTGTTCCAGTCCGGCACTTCTTTCGCGCAAAACTCCACCACGTCGGCAATCAATCGCAAGGAAGGTTTTGGGGGGAAGATGTAAGTGCCCCGGGCGACGTATTCTTTCAGGATGTCGTTCTGGACGGTACCCGAGAGTTTCGACCACGGAACGTGCTGCTTCTCCGCAATGGCGAGGTAGAACGCCAAAAGGACCACCGCGGTGGCGTTGATCGTCATCGAAGTGCTGACCTTATCGAGTGGAATGCCAGCGAACACCTGTTCCATGTCGGCCAGAGATGAGATGGCGACGCCGACGCGGCCAACCTCCCCCAGCGCCATCGGGTCGTCGCTGTCGTAGCCGATTTGCGTCGGCAGATCGAACGCTATCGACAGTCCGGTCTGGCCGTGGTCAAGGAGATACCGGTAACGCTTGTTCGTTTCAGCAGCAGCGCCGAAGCCGGCGTACTGGCGCATCGTCCACGGTCTTCCGCGATACATCGTCGCGTGAATCCCGCGGGTGAACGGAGGTTTGCCTGGTTCCCCGATTTCCGCGCCCTGGCTATCCGCCGACCCGTACAAGGTTTTTACCACGATTCCCGACGACGTTTTTCGCTCTGCGTTGCTCATGGTTGGGGGCGACCGCAGTTTGACATCGTGTCACCAAACTGCCAAGACGTTTCGTGGCGGATCCCAGCTTGTTAGTGTGTCAATTTCAGAACTGTAGCGGCGGTCTATGACCGCCGACCGTTGAAAATGTTAGCGCCCACGGCGCTCATAGAGCGCCGCTACAGCAAATTGATGCGCCACCATTAACCTCCCTCCTTCTTCTCCGCGCCCGGGTCCTCGTTTTTCTTTTTCAACAAGTCGTCCAGTTTGTCGAATGGGCTGCTGATCGCCGATGGCCGCGGTGTGTCGGCGGGCGTTGACCCGTCCACATAACCGGCCAGCTTGTACTTCTCGTGCTCGTGATCGTGGCAATAGATGCACAGCAACTCCCAATTGCTGCCGTCAGGCGGATTGTTGTTGTGGTTGTGATCCTTATGATGAACCGTCAACTCGCGTAATCGCTTGCCGGAAAATTCGCGTCCGCAACTGGCACAGACATGGGGGAACAACCGCAGCGCCCGCTCGCGGTAGCTTTTCTGTCGGATTTCCAAATCGCGACGAAGCTCCGCCAGAATCTGGGCTTTTCTTTCAGGACTCGGCGGCGTCTTCATGATCGGATGTACTAAAGAATACACGAACGGAAAGATTCTCTCAAGAGTTCGGATCTCTGATTTACTTGCCACTTGTACGAGACGTGGCATAATGACGGTGCGATTTCGCCAACGTAGCTCAGTCGGTAGAGCAGCGGTTTCGTAAACCGCAGGTCGTCGGTTCGAACCCGACCGTTGGCTCCATCTTTGAGCACTCGAGCTACAAGGACTTGGAACAGCAGCGAGTGTAAGTTTCAGTGGATTCTTCAGTGACTGAGCTACTCCCGGACAATCCGGTATCAGTCAACTGAAACTCACCTGCTACTCGCTAACGTTGCGCGAACGATTTCATTCATGCTCACAACCATGAGACATGAAATGAAACAACGCTACCGCGTCTTCCGCCGCAGTTGGGGCACCTACTACTGCGAAGACCTCGTCACCAAGAAACAGGAGAGCCTCCACACCCGCGATCAGGACGAAGCCTTTCGTTTGGTCGCTGCCAAGAACGAGACCGAGAACGCACCCGCGTTCAGCCTTCATCTGGCGCGGGTGTACTGGAAAGCCGGCGACCCGGTGGGAGCGAGCAGGACATGGCAGCATGTCATGGACGAGATTCTAAAACTGAAGCGCGGCGAGACTCGATCCCGGTGGCTCACCGCTATCAAGGACAAGGCGTTTGATCCGATCCGAGGCATGTTGGTTCTTGAAACTCAGGCGGAGTATTTCCTAAGAGTGCTGGAGAAAGGTTCGATCTCCACGAACGTTTATCTGCGGCGCGTTCAGAACTTCGCGTTGGACATGAACTGGCTGCCATGGCCGGTGCTGCCGAAGAAACGCTGGCCGGTTATCAAATATAAGGAGAAACGAGCCATCACTTGTGAGGAACACCAAGCTGTCGTTGCCTGTGAGCATAACCTGGAACGCAGGGCATTCTATCAACTCGCGTGGCACTTAGGGGCTTCGCAGTCAGACATCGCCTTCCTCGAAGCCGACAACATCGATTGGGAGAATCGGGTCATTTCGTTCGCGCGGAAGAAAACAGGTTCGATTGCGCTGATGCGCATCGACCAACAGATGGAGGCAGTACTGCGCTCGCTGCCGTCGAGCGGACCGCTTTTCCCGCATTTTCGCAGACTGAAGGCCGGAGATCGTGCAACAGAATTCAAGCAGCGCTGCCGGGCGGCTGGCGTCGAGGGGGTAACATTGCATTCCTATCGCTATGCGTGGGCTGAGAGGGCAAAGAAGGCAGGTTACCCCGAACGGTTCGCGCAGGAGGCTTTGGGTCATAACAGTAAGGCGGTTCATCGGGCATATGCCCGGAAGGCTCAGGTAGAATTGCCGCCATTGAGCGAATATGAACGGCAGCGCGCTCGGTTCACGGGGGCGGTCACGGCTGTAGAGCCTATGCCGAGGGCAATGACGGTTGGCCTGTGAAGCTCATTCGAGACATGAATCTCTACTTCCCAGCTAATCCTCGCAAGGACTCTCGTTGCTCGTTGGTAGTAAGAACAAGGCGTTCAGGATTGACACGCCATCGGTTTTCTGCCATAAAAGCTTCAGAGAAGCTTGCCCGGAATACAAGGCTCACCCCGTTCGACGAGGCTGAGACGTTCACTGGCGTCTCAGGCCGAGTTTCTGTCGTCAACTGAGAACGAAGCAACAGAGGACACGGAACAGAACTAATCAACACCAAAAAAATTCGCACGGCTTCGGCCATCGTCCGTAACGAAACTGATAACTTCGAAGAAAGGACAGAGCGACTTGATTTGTATCAATTGCAAACAGGTGAAAGAACAATGATCTACGCAGCACTAAACAATAGCCTTTCGCAGCAACGCCGGATTCGAATTTGCCAGGCAATCTGCCGCAATGATGCTTCAGCTATTCACCCTTTTGTCGAACGCAAATTGATTCTCCACATTCGAGATGCACAGCAGGAGCACCAGTATTTTTGTGTCTATTGCCTAGACGAGGTCACACCATGCAGAAGCAATGGCCCTATTGGTCGGAGGCCGGTGAATTTTTGGTACTTTAGACACCAAAACGAGAATCACTGCATAGGTCATCGCCGAGAAATTGGCGATCAGGTCTTCGTGAATCCCAAGTGTCACGGCTGTTACGAGGCAATGGGAAGCCCCACGCATCTTGTTCAGAATTGTAAGATCAGGAGGGGTCGTTCAGCGTGTTACTGTCATCATGCTTTTACCCCCAATATCTGCCCACTATAGAACATCGAAAGGCGAGATGAGGCTGCGGAGGTTTCTGATTGCCTCTGGGATTTTCACTGCGTGCTTCACAGGTTTGTGTGCACTTGGCCAAACGCTGTCTACGTTGTATTCCTTTACAGGTGGCACTGACGGCAGGTTGCCAACCGCGTTGGTGCAGAGCATAGATGGGAAGTTTTACGGAACGACTCTACGGACAGGGCCACTGGGTTATGGAACTTTCTTCGTACTAACCTCGGCGGGGACATTTTCTACTTTGCATACCTTCAATCCCAACACCGATGGCGCGTATCCCACCTGGCTTGTCCAAGGAATCGATGGCAATTTCTACGGGGCAGCGGAAGTGGACGGTGGCGGGCTGACAGGAAGAGGGACTATCTTCAAAGTGTCTTCGGCTGGCACATTCACGAATCTCCATACGTTCACCGGCGGAGACGGCAGTGGCCCGAATGGCCTCGTGCAAGGCAACGATAGCAATTTCTACGGCACGGCGTACGCCGGCGGATTTTCTGGCGGGCCTAATAATCTCGGCAACGGTACGATATTCAGAATATCGCCAACAGGCGCTTTCGCCACTCTCTATCTGTTTCCAGGCGGAGTAGAAGCCACCGGCAGCCCAACAGCCGGGCTTGTGCAAGGCGGTGACGATGATCTCTATGGTACGACTTACTATGGCGGTTCACTCGGCGTTGGCAGCGTGTTCAGAATCACTACAAACGGCACTATCACCACCCTGTATTCGTTCCTTGCCGATTTTGATGGGTTTTACCTAAAGGGTGGTTTAGCGCAGGGAAGCGGCGGCGACTTTTATGGCACAACATTGAACGGTGGAGGCAATTCCTTAACGAACAGTAGGGGTAGTGTGTTTAGAATTACTCCAGCTGGCACGCTTACCACCCTTTATACGTTCACCGGAGGCAGTGACGGCGCACAGCCAAAGGCCACACTGATCAAGAGTACGGACGGTAGTTTTTACGGCACAACCTCAGCGGGAGGTACTGGGGGATGGGGCACCATTTTCAGAATCACCGAGGCAGGGACGCTGACCACACTATACCGGTTCACTGGAGGCCAAGACGGCGGTAATCCAGAGACAAAATTAGTAGAGGGTGCAGACGGAGATTTTTACGGTGTTGCCCCGACCGGGGGCGTGTATGGCTGTGGCACGGTATTCCGTCTATCCAGACCAACAGCCCAGGCTCCCATGATCGCCCCGAATGGTGGGATGTACACGAACTCGGTGCAGGTGGCGCTAAGTTGCACAACAGCCGGAGCGACGATTAGTTATACAACTGACGGCACAGATCCCTCGACCAATTCAGCAGCATATAGCACCCCGCTGACATTAACTAATTCGGCGACTGTGAAAGCGATTGCGTTTGCCTCCGGTTACAAGAACAGTGCCATTGCCTCTGCCGATTTCATTGTGTGCTCCTATTCGGTCGATCCGTTGAGCCGCTCGCATGGCGCGAGTATCGAGACGGGTAGCGTGACGGTCACAACCGGATCGGACTGCACTTGGACGGGCATGAGTGGGGCTACTTGGATTACAATTATATCCGGGAGCAGCGGAACGGGAAATGGAGTTGTAAATTACTCCGTAGCGCCGAACACGGATAACTGCATCACCCGAACAGGCACGCTGGTTATTGCTGGCCAGACGTTCACTGTCACGCAAGATGCAGGCGTGGGCAGTTTCTCCATTGCACCACTGAGTCGGACGCACGGCGCGGGCACAGAGACTGGCACGGTGACGGTAACTGCCGGGAATGGTTGCGCTTGGATTGCGACGAGCAACGCGGGTTGGATCACAGTCACGTACGGGAGCGGCGTGGGCAATGGCAGTGTCAGCTACACGCTCCAAGTTAATAACACCGGCAGCACGCGCATCGGAACCTTGACGGCTGCCGGGCAGACATTCACGGTAACGCAGACCGCTTGTAATTATAGCTTGTCGTCCACGTTCGCGGCATTCAGCGCAACGGGCGGGAATGGCAATGTTGCGGTCACGACGACAGCCGGTTGTGCGTGGACAGCAGACACGGAAGACGGTTGGATCACAATTACCTCGGTGCCTAGCGGAGTTGGGAACGGAACGGTCACTTACACCGTCGCCCCGAATCTGGACCCGAGCGGCTGCAGCGGCACCTTGACTGTTGCCGGGCAAACAGTGACGGTCACGCAGGCCGGCAATGCGCCGCCCCAAACGAGCATTACGCCGGTTTTGCCAATTGCGTGGCCGGCATCCACAGTGAATCTGGTTGCAACCGTAACCGACGATGGAGCGCCGTATGGAACGCTCACGACAGCTTGGTCAAAGCTCAGCGGTCTGGGCACCGTAAGCTTCGGCAACGCTTCAGCGGCGAATACCACGGCCACGTTCTCTACGAATGGAACGTACCTACTCCAACTGACCGCCAGCGATGGCGCACTTTCAACGAGTAATACGGTGAGCGTCATTGTGGACATGGTGCCAGCGATCACTTCGACACCATCGGTCGTATCCAATTCGTTGCTGCAGGTGGGAGATCTGACTCTGGCACCGGCGGGCGAAGATATAGGCTTTGGAGTCGGCGTCACCGATGCAGACGGCAATCCGTTGAATTGTCAGTGGGTGTTCTGCGGCACGAGCACGAATTTTGACTGGGAGCCGACGCATGTTTTCACGGATTGCGGACCGTGCATCGTGAGCGTCACCGTGACTGACAATGTTGCCGCTGCTGTCACGAGCAACTTCACCGTGTCAGTCCCGTGCGTTTTGAATATCAGCAGGCTGCGAGTCAAGGCGAACTTTGCCAAACCGAATAGGGATCGATGCAGGCTCAAGGCGAAGGTAGCGCTGCCGACGGGCTTCGGCGTCAAAGACAAGCTGGCGACGTTGAGCATCGCGGATGCGCAGGTGGCATTCACGCTAAACCGCAAAGGACGTGGCGTGAACTATCCGAATTCGTGCACAATGACCTACAACAAGAACCGCGGAATCTGGATATTCACCGCGACGCTGAAGAAGGGGGCATGGCAGGTGCCTTGGTCGGCTTATGGCATAACGGACACGACCGTGCTCAAACCTGGCAATACGGTCAATCTGCCGGTCATTTTGGTCTTGGATACTGAGTCCTTCATGGCCACCACGAATCTGTATTACACGGCCAAGGCCGGGAAATCGGGCGTGGCGAAGTGAAAACGACCGGGAGCTGAGGGTTAACGCCACACTGCACACCCATTGGGCAGCAGCCCGTTCGCCCGGATCGGCCCGGCTCTCTCAACGCTGGAAGCAATTCTCTATCGGTTCGGCTATTTCAACTGTAGAAGTCAGCGACGCGTTCGTTAGCCCGCGTTTGCTGCACTAAATTGATAGGCCGCTTTCTGTGCCCTCAATGAGAAAAGGCTGAGCACGGTATTGAAGGGTTACAGGACAGGCGACGCCCGGCAGAACGTTGCTACTGGACGTGACACGGAATCGGCGGCACGTCGTTCTATATTGCCCAGACGCGGCCGGTGACTGCTCTTGAATGAATGAGAATAACATTCTGCTCTACATCGGTTTACTCGTCGCGCACCGCAACAAAGCCGGCGCTTCGTTTCCCACTATGCGTGTTGATTGGAGAGTGGACGCCCAACTCCTAATGGGATTAGGTTTTTTTCCGCGCACCGCGCAGTCAATTCCCGCCACCATGTTGAAAACCGTTGAAAGGCGTTGAAGAACTCAATAAAATTCAACGCCAAGTTTCAATGCCCCTCAACGCCCCGTTTGATTCCAAAAGTTGTTCCCATTTGGGAACATGCACTGGGAAAACGGCTGATATTCTCGCCACCGATTATGGACGAACTTCCCAGAGCGATTTCGCTGGCGGGACAACACGCCCCAAGAAATTGTTCGCACCTGCGAACAGCCAAGAAAGGACACTCTGCCATCCTCGCCGTCGATCATGAATGAAGAACCGCAGCATCCTCAGCCGTCCACGGCCAATGTAACCGCACCGGAGCCCAAGCAGTTGAGCCTTAACCAAGCCGCAGCCGCCCTCGGTGTGGACTCGTTCACTATGCTGAGCCTGATCCAGCGCGACAAAGTGCATCCGGCGCGCTCACCATCCGGTGAGATTACGGTGCCGGAGGTCGAATTGACTAGGTTGCTAAAGAAAGGCCGGTAATCCATGCTCAAGCGCAAAGGTCAATTCATCCGGTCTCCTGTGCCCGGATCGACTGTGCGGCTGGCCGCCAACCAGATGAACGCTTACGCCGCAGCATTCGCAGCCATCCGGCCGGAGTTCGACGAGCTGCGAAAGATGCAACGTCAGGTGCGTACAATTCCACAAACCGCCTTGCGGCAAACGGCGGGTTCTCCCGAAGCGGGTGGCTGCATCGCCGCCGACGGCATCGACTGGCGGGTTCAAGCTCAACTTCTGGAACTGCCAAAGAGCGGCATTTTCCTGTGCCGCCACCCCACAGAGAATAAGTTCGCAATCATCCAGCAGTTCCCGGCTGACACTCCATACGCTAAGACCAACGGCCAAGCGGAGGTTCTGCTGCGTGGCGTTGATCCACGGCAGTTGGTGCGCGAATACGCTGGTTGGGCACAGCACACTCTGCGGTTCATGGCCAGCAATCTGGTGACCCGCGCACGGCGGGTCACTTTCGAGCAATTCCCCGAACACAACCCCGGCAGGATCGTGCGTGCGATCTCCGAACGTTGCCTGTTAGCCGTGGGCGAGTCCTGGACGATGAGCGAGTCCCTGCGCGAGACGAACCGCCAGGCACGAGGCATTCGGCATTGAGGCCATGAACCCACAACGAGAACAATTTTTGAACCTGAAGGCGACACCCGCCCGGCTGACCGCCGAGGAAGCGGCTTGGTATCTGGGATTCGGTCCCCACGAGATTCCCGTTTTGATCGCCAAAGGCTTGCTCAGGCCGCTTGGCCGACCGCCAGCCAACGGAGTCAAATACTTCGCCGCGGCGACATTGACCGAGCTTCACCAAGACGTGAAGTGGCTGTCCCGAGCGTCCGAGGTCCTCGTCGAGTATTGGCGATACAAGAACGCCAGAAAGACAACCCCCGTGGGAGTTGAGGCACGTTGAGATTTTCAACGCCATTCAACAGATGCTTCGCGTGGGCAGCCCGCGCGAACTCCGTCACCGCCCGACGCAACTCGCTCACTACTCACCAACCATCAAGGAAAGAAAAGCCGTAAACTTGTCGCCGATGAATTCCGAAGCTACACGCAGCCCGACGCGCACGGGACGGGTGAAGACGGGCGGCGGCTTGGCCTTTCACAGCCGGCTGGAACCCCATGTCGAATTCATCCGCCAACTGCGACGGCAGGGCAAGACCTGGGAAGAAATCGCTGAACGTCTTCGGAGCCAGAAGGATTGCCCCATCACCTTTCAGGGCGTTTACCAATTTTACCGCCGACGCTTGAAACGTTGCGCCCGTCCGCATTGGGAACGCGATTTGCCACCAGAACAATCAGGAACCGCACCACAAAGCAAGCCCCGGCTCGCGGCCACTCCGGCGGCGCGACCATTTCGGCGACCGAGCCCGGAGAACATTAACCTCAACGATCCCTCGACCCTATGAACATCACCCGCCGTATCCACTTGAATCCGCAATCCAAAGGCAACCTTGGAAAGAGCTTGGAGGCCGAATTCCGCACCGCTTGGCTGGACCTGCTCGGCGTGCCTTGGACCGGCTCCGACCTCGATGATCGTCACCACACGTTTGCCAGCCGCCATCCCGAGGCCGTCCGGTCGTACCCACTGGGCAACCAGCAAGAGAGCAAGACGGAGTTGCTCAGCTTGTTCCGCCGTGTGCTGAAAGACACCGCCCCGGTCCACGTCATCGACACCCGTGCGCAAGCCGATGCCTTGATTCTCGCTGCGCTGGAGGAACTCCAAGTTCTGGAAGTGTGCGCCGAACAAGGGGTGCGGCTGACGTTCTTTCTTTTTCCCACCGACGACACCGAGAGCATGACCAATGTGGGGCAGTTGTTCCTCCAAGCCGGTGACCGCGTCGATTACATCGTTGTCCACAACCCGGCGAAAGCGCGGGGCGATTTGTTCCGTGCATCGAGATTGGAAAAGGAACTGATCGCCTTCGGCGCGCGCTCCATCACGCTGCCGACGCTCACGCCCACCACTTTGCTGGCGGCGGAAAAGGCGGAGGCGACCGCCAAGCGCAACCTGAGCTTTGCCGAACTATCGCGCGTGGACGCCGGTCACCTGGAGCGGTTGCTGGCCGGTGAAATGCAGTGGGCCATGATGCGCATGTTCCAACAGTATGACGCAATTGCCGACTTGCTGTTGCCCACCGCGTTGATTCCCAAACAGATACCTGCGCCAAAGACGGTATCGCCTGTGGCAACACCGGAGCCGGAGCTCAACTTCGGAGAATAATCATGGACGAAACGAATTTCGACGCGCTGTGCGAGGGAGCTTCCCCAGAGGAAGCCAAACGGCTGCGAAAGATTCTGTCCGAATGGTGTCAGGGAGAAGAAGATTCGTTTCCCGTTCAACTCGCATTACTGACCTGCGCGCAGTGGCGCGCAGCAGGGCGAATGCCGCAGCAATTGGCTCTGGCCCGTCAACAACTGGAGCAAACGTTAGCTGAACATCGACTCCAAGCATCCGCAGCCTTCGAGGAGTTCACTCATGAGATGGACACCAGAACCTGCACACTGGAACAAATCATTGCCGGGCACACCGAGACCACGAGAAAGATTATGGCCGAAATGCGTCTCGAACTGGCGCACACGGAAACGACTGCCAAACGTATCCAGGGCCGGTTCGAACTCGGCGTCGCCGAATGGGAGAAGGCCCGCAATGATTTCATTGCTCAACGTGAACGACTGAGGGAGATCCTGATCGAGGTCAGAAACGGCTACACCGAACACGAATGGTTCTACTTCATCATGCTACTGGCCGTGTTCCTGATATTCGGCATTATGATTGGCGTGCGCATTGCCCGCTGACCGATCACGGTTGCCGCGCTGGCCCGTGCCAGTGGCGTGCTCCATTCATCTCGTTCCGCAGCCCACTGCCACGCGCCGCGACGTGGCTGGTTCACCAGCGGTCCGTGCCGTCTTCCATCGCGTCCAGCAGAAACGACTATACGTTCGTTCCGCCTGGCCGCTCAGTCCGCCGGCACCGACCGCTCTTGCGCATTCGGTTGACGCTCGCATCCGCTCGATCACCGTCGAAGTCACGCTACCCGCTCTCAACGGAATGGGCGGCGTGCCTTCGCGCCTCAAGTGTACAGCTTCGCTCGCGCCGTCAAGGTACGACTCGCCCCCATCTCCCCGCGAGTTCCACCTGTGACAGCGTTCGCTTCGCCACCGGTCGGCGCTTAACAGTCACGGTCGCCCTCTCATCGCCTTGGACAAGGTTTGCAGAACTTGCTGTAACCAGCGCCAACTCGCCCACTGCTCGCTAACGAAGTCTGACCCGGTCCGCATATTCTCGTTGTCATGCTGCCCGCCAAAGCACAGTACAGTTTGCAGGACGCCAAAAAGTATTTCCAAGAGCACCTTTCCGCGGGCGATTATTACTCGGAGAACCAGGCCGTCGCCGGCCAATGGATTGGCAAAGGTGCAAAAGCTCTCGGATTGTCCGGAGCCACACACCAGGCCGAGTTCGTCCGGCTCTGTGAGAACCTTCATCCGCAGACCGGCCAGCGACTGACGTTGCGCCAGAAAACCGTCCGCCGCGAGGTTGGAGCTGACGGCACCGAACACCAAAGCGCCAACCGCCGCGTGTTCTATGATTTCACATTCTCGCCGGCCAAGTCCGTGTCCATCGCGGCTCTGGTGGGCCAAGACTCGCGCATTGTCGAGGCGCACGAGCAAGCGGTCGCAGTCGCCCTCGGCCAACTGGAGACGTTCGCCGCAACACGAGTGCGCAAGAAAGGGCAGTGCACCAGCCGCACCACCAGCAACATCGTGGCCGCCGTGTTCCGGCATGAAACCTCCCGCGCTCTGGACCCGCATCTACACACCCATTGCATCTTGTTCAACGCCACCCATGACCCGGTCGAGAGCCAGTGGAAAGCCCTGGAGAATCATGAAATGCTGGTGGCCATCAAGTTCATCGAGGGCCTGTACTACCACGAGTTGGCCCGCTCGCTGCGGCGATTCGGCTACGAGATCGATAACAAGCCGAGAGGGGATTTTGAAATCAGGGGAATCGCGCCGGCGCTGATCGAGAAGTTTTCCAAACGCCATCAAGAAATCGACCAGAAGACCCGCGAATTGTTGGAGCGCGAGCCCGAGAAAGCCAACAGCAACATCGCCGCGATCCGCGAGCACATCGCCCACAAGGATCGCGCCCGCAAGATTCACAACATCAATCTGTCAGAACTCCGGGCCGTGTGGGACGGGCAATTGGCACCGGCGGAGAGAACTTCCCTGCGTTATCTGAGGACCAACCAGCAGACCGCGTCCGCCGCTTCCAGCGAGACTCTGGCCGAGCAGGCCGTCACTTGGGCCGAGGAACACTTGTTTGAACGACGGTCCGTGGTGCACGAGCACGAACTGTGGCGACACGCACTAGAGCACGTGCGCGGGCAGGGCATCGCGCTGGCCGACATTCAGGCCGTAACCCGTCGGCGCGACTATTTGCGCGATGAAAGGCATCCGGGCAAGGTCACGACGAAGGAGTTGCTGCGACGGGAATGGGACATCGTGTGCATGGCCAAAGACGGCATTGGACGATTCGATCCGCACTGCTCTGGTCACTCGATCCAGAATCCCAAACTGGATGCCGAGCAGCGCCGAGCGGTCGAGCGAATCCTGCGGTCGCGCGATTTCGTCACCCTGTTTCGCGGTGGAGCCGGCACCGGCAAGAGCTACACGCTGCAGGAAGTGTACGGCGCTTTGCAACAGGCCGGGCGGACAGTCACGGTTGTCGCCCCGCAACGGCAACAGGTCATGGACCTAGAAAGGGACGGTTTTCAGGGCGCGCAAACCGTCAGCGGCTTTCTGGCGCGCGGAATCTTCCCCCAAGGCAGCGTGGTGCTGGTCGATGAAGCCGGCCAAATCGGCGGCCAGCAGATGCACCAACTGTTCTGCTTGGCAAAAGCCAACGAGGGCCGTGTGATCCTTTCCGGCGACACCCGCCAACATGGCGCGGTGGAAGCATCCGACGCGCTTCGCGCTATCGAGAAATATTCCATGCTGAAGGCTGTCGAACTCACCGAGATTCGGCGTCAAGACCCCGCACGGGGGAAGACACGGGCCGAACGCGAACGGATTGCCCAGTACAAACAAGCCGTGAAAGAAGCTTCTGAAGGCAACCTCGATGCATCCTTCAATCGGTTGGACCGCCAAGGAGTCATCGTGGTGTGTTCGCCGTCCGACCAGGAAGAGCGCCTCGCCCAAGGCTACCTCGCCTTGGCCGACCAACATCAATCCGTGGTTGTGGTCTCACAAACCTGGTCGCAGATTCACCGGGTCAACGATCAAGTGCGCATCGCGCTGAAATCTCGTGGGCTGCTCGGTGCCGAAGACCAACTTGTTACCGCGTTGGAGACAGTCGATTTGACCAACGCCCAAAAACGGGACCGGCGGTTCTACAACGACAATACCATGATTGTATTGAACCGTCGTGTAGCCGGGCTGGAGAAGGGCGAGGTGTGTCAACTTGTGGACATCACTGACAAAGGCTTTGTTCTGAAGGCGACGGCCAAGACTTACACCGTGGCTCGCCGGTTTGCGCAGCGGCTCACAGTGTGTCAGCCCAAGGAACTCGTGCTGGCGACCGGCGACCGTTTGCAGTTGAAATCCAATTCCCGAACGCGGCGGGGCGAGCGCCTTGCCAATGGCGAACTGGTTACGGTGAAAAAGGTCAGTGCCAGCGGGCGAATCACGCTGACGGATGGACGGGTTCTGGAGAAAGAGTACCGGCAATTCATGCGCGGCTTCGCCATCACGTCCTATGCTTCCCAGGGCAAGACGGTCGATCATGTCTTGTTCTCCGATTCCGCCATCAAAGCGGCCACCAACCAGCAGCAGTGGTACGTGACCATTTCGCGGGGACGCAATGGGATTCAGATTTTCACGGGCGACAAGGTGCAACTGCGGGAGAATATCCTGCGCTCCGGCAGCCGCGAATTGGCCATTGATTTGGCGAAGCAACACAGGCTCGACCACCACGACGTGATTCAAAGGCCGATCGTGGAACAGCAGACAAGAGGGGCCAAGGTATGATTGCGAAACGCGGCTACGACCAGAATCGTCTGAGTCGTCCTTGCTGGAACAAAGACCATCAGACGCAGGCTCTGCGAGTGGAGTTGTCTCACGGAAGTTCCTATGTGTTCCCTTACCGTCGTCTCGCTTTTGCACGATTCGAGCCCGGAAACGATCACGACACGCTGCACGTACTCCTGGACACGCACCAGATTCAGATTACCGGCAAGCATCTGCGAGAAGTGCTGTTGGCAATTCAGAGGTTTGCCGTGGATTGGGTAAGGGAATTACCCAGCCGCTACGCCCCGCAGGCCGATGACGATCACGCTTGGATCACGAGTATCACCATCAGCGAACCGCAACGCTGAGACCAGAGGCTGATCGCATCTGTCTGTGTAAAACACTTGTCAGATGTTGATAAGTGTTTATACTTTTGCACATGCACAAGAAGCTCACCGATACCGAACGGGTGCTGGCACTCGCGCGGCAGGCCAAGGTTGTGCGTGTGAAAGACCTGGCCGAGCAAGGGCTGCACCCCGAACTGCTCCGACGACTCTACCAGAAAGGGCTGCTGGCGCGGAGCAGTCGCGGTGTCTATCGGCTGGCCAATGCAGAGTTTTCCGAAGACCTGAGCCTGGCCACGGTGGCAAAACGTGTGCCGCAAGCTGTGTTCTGCCTGCTCACGGCGCTGCGCTTTCACGAGATCGGGACGCAGAACCCGTCCGAACTGTGGCTGGCCCTTGATCGTCGCGCCGCCCGTCCACGAATCGATTCGCCACGCCTGCGCGTGATGCGCTTCTCAGGGGATGCGCTTACCGAAGGCATCGAGACTCACGACATCGAGCATGTGCGCGTACGGCTGTACAACCCGGCGAAAACCGTGGCCGACTGTTTCAAGTACCGGAACAAAATCGGGCTCGATGTGGCCCTTGAAGCTCTGCGGGAATGCTGGCGCAGTCGAAAGGCGACTGCGGATGAACTGTGGCGATACGCGAAAATCTGTCGTGTGGCCAATGTGATGCGGCCCTATCTGGAGTCGCTCACTTGAAGAAGAAAACCAGCCGAAACCTCGCGGCCTCGGTCCACCAACGACTGTTAAATCAGGCCGAACAGACCGGGGAGGATGCCCAGTACGTTCACATGCGCTACGGCTTGGAACGGTTGCTGTACAGGCTGAGCCAGTCGGAACACGAGGGCGAGTTCATCGTGAAAGGCGCGCTGCTGTACTGGGTCTGGGCCGGGGAACTATACCGTCCAACGAAAGACCTGGACTTGCTGGCGCTACACAGCATGTCACCATCGCAACTGGGGGAGGTTTTCCGGGACATTTGCCGAGTGGTGGCCGTCGAGGACGGATTGGTCTTCCTGCCCGATACCGTCAAGGGCGAGGAGATTCGCGAGAACGCCGCTTACCAAGGGGTGCGCGTTACTTTGGAGGCCCGACTGGGAAACGCGCGGATTCCGTTGCAGGTAGACATCGGCTTTGGCGACGTGATCACGCCCGGGGCAACCAAGGCCGTGTTCCCCGCGCTGTTGGATTTTCCATCGGCAGAGCTTCCGATGTACCCGAAGGAAACAGTTGTCGCGGAGAAGATCGAGACGATGGTCAAACTCGGAATTGTGAGCAGTCGCATGAAGGACTACTACGATGTTTGGGCGCTGTCGCGGGAATTTGAATTCGATGGCCAATTGCTATGGGATGCGATCACCGCCACGTTTCGACGCCGCAAGACACCCCTGCCTGTGGTCTTGCCACTGGCATTGTCGGCGGAATTCACCGGCGATGCGCTGAAGCAGAAACAATGGCAGGCGTTCTTGCAAAAAGGGCGATTCAAAACCGTGGAGCCGGAGTTGACGAAAGTGGTTGCGGCCATTTCCGATTTCCTGATGCCGGTGCTGATCGCAGCACGCCAAGTCGAACCGCTCGCGACGCACTGGCCAAAGGGCGGGCCGTGGCAGCCCAAACGCTGAAACCCTAGTCGCAAAAACCTTCAGTGAAATCTTCAGTAAGAGGGTTAAAACAAGTTACTTCGAGCACATCGAAATTAGTTGAAATTGCTCAGCAATTCAGCTAGAAGGCTCCTTGAAAACGAGCATGAGCCGGTCGAACCCGACCGTTGGCTCCAGTTTTTTGAGAGATAGCAGTCACATTCAGTAGAGCAACTCCGAACTAGCGGAGGCAGGTTCGGAGCAGGTCGTCTCCGAGCACCGTTTCTCGGAGTTGGCTCCAGTTTCTTGAATCAACAGTTGTCAGTCGTCAGCTTTCAGTGAGCCGAAAGCCGAACATTTGGTCGTGCTAGGCGGGGAGTTAGCGGTTCCCTGTTGCCGGCAACCCGCTACAGCCGGGCCGAATTCCTCGTCGAGGCGACGGCGTGGGCGAGCAAACCGTGGGGCGGCGTCGAAGGCCGGGTCCGATGCAATGGTTGCTTGCGAACCCCGCCAGGGTCGGAAGACAGCAACGGTAAGCTTGATGTTCCATGTGCCGTCGGGGCGCCTGGTTGGAGCTTCAACCGTGGTGCGCAAACCGTCGTCGTTCGTCGAAACGAGGTGCACGACCATTTTCAGGTGAACCGTGACCGGTGATGGGAGACTGGAAACCCGATCACTGGTCACCGATCACCAGTCACAGATTTATGGCGCAGCAATATCAAGTTCTGGCGCGCAAATGGCGCCCGCAACAGTTCGATGAGGTCGTGGGACAGGATCATGTCACCACAACCTTGCGGAATGCCATTGAGCAGGACCGTCTGGCCCACGCCTATCTTTTCGTCGGCCCGCGCGGCATCGGCAAGACGTCCACCGCTCGCATCTTCGCCAAGGCGCTCAACTGCGTGAAGGGACCGACCACCACGCCGTGCGACAAGTGCGATAACTGCAAAGAAATCGCCGAGGGCCGCTCGCTCGACGTGCTGGAAATCGACGGCGCTTCCAACAACGGCGTCGAGCAGGTGCGCGAATTGCGGGAGACCTGCCGCTACGCCCCGGCCCACAGCAAATTCAAGATTTACATCATCGACGAAGTGCACATGTTGTCCAATGCGGCTTTCAATGCCTTGCTGAAGACTCTCGAAGAACCGCCGGCCCACGTGAAATTCTTCTTTGCTACGACGGAACCGCAGAAGGTGCTGGCGACGATCCTGTCGCGCTGCCAGCGGTTCGATCTGCGCCGCATCCCGGCGAATCTCATCGTCAAACACCTCAAGGAAATCGCGAAAAAGGAAAAGGTGTCGATCGACGACGAAGCGCTGGCGGCAATTGCGCGGGGCGCGGAAGGCGGACTGCGCGACGCGGAAAGCACGCTTGACCAACTCATCGCGTTTTGCGGAAACAAGATTGCTGAAAAGGACGTGCTGTCAGTTTTTGGACTCGTCGCGCACGACCAAATTGCGGCGCTGACGAATGCCATTATCGACGGCGAAACCATCAAGGCCTTGAAGGTTTTGAAAGACCTTGATGAGATCGGCAAGGATCTGCAGCGGTTGACCGCTGATTTGCTCGATCATTTTCGCAATCTGCTGGTGATGACATTGGTTGAAGAAGGCGGTGAATCGCTGCAACTTCCCGACACCGAGATCGAACTGCTGAAGACGCAAGCCAAACGGATCGATTCCGACACCGTGCTGCGAATCATCGACGTGCTAGCCGCAGCCGAAGGCCGGTTGCGCTACGCTTTATCGAAACGCATTTTGTTCGAGATCGCCCTCGTCAAGGCGGTCAAAGCGCGGGACATGGTCGGCATCGACGGCGTGCTCAAGAAACTCAACGAGTTGAAGGGACAAGCGGCTGGTGGTGTAGTAGCCGCCGTCCCGGCGGCTCGGGCTGACAAGGCGGCCGAGGCAACCTCAGTCCAAGAAGACCGCGGTAACTATGGCGCTCCCCAACACTCCAGCCCTCCACCATCGCAGCCCACTGCTCCCGCCCCTTCCCTGGACGACGCTTGGGCTTATGCCGTTGAGCATCTCGGCAAAGTCACGCCTCTGGCCAAGACTTATTTGGTCGGGACGCGCCCCCTCGGATTACAGGGCGGCGTGTTGCGCATTGGATTCGAGCCCGAGTTCGCTGATCGGAAGGAGTTTGCTGATCGGCCACGCAATATCGAAGTCCTCCAAGCCAAGCTGAAGGAAAAGCTGCGGATGGATGTCACCGTGAAGTTTGAAATTGCGACGGGGACGGTTACGCCATCTGCGAAACCGGCTGCCGTGGCAAAGCCATCGGCTGAATCCGCAAAAAAAAACGTGGACGACTTTCGCAATGATCCGCTGATCAAAAAGGCGCTGGAGATTTTTAAGGGAACAATCGTAGAAGTCAGAAAGTAGGGCGAGCGTCCCGCTTGCCGAAAGGATGAAATCACATGGCCGGACTCGGAAAATTCCTCAAACAAGCCCAGAAGATGCAGGCCGAAATGACGCGCGTACAGGAGGAGTTGGCCCAGCGCGAAGTCGAAGGCACCGCTGGCGGCGGCGCAGTGAAAGCCATCGCCAAGTGCGATGGCACCATCGCGTCGATCAAGATCGACCCCAAAGTCGTGGACCCCAAAGATGTGGAGATGTTAGAAGACCTGGTTCTTGGCGCCGTCACCAACGCCTTGCAGTCCGCGAAGAAGACGCAGGAAGAGGAAATGGGCAAGGTCACCGCCGGGATGCAACTGCCGGGAATGATGTAACGGTGTCAGGAGGCTGTTTTCCGACTATCACTTGGTGTCGGCTCGTCATCAAGCCTAGAGAGATTCTGCTCCACGCGATTCACAAAGTCATTAAGATTCAGGCGTGAGAAGATCTCCCTCGCGTTTGACCACATTGCACGGGCTGCTTGCTTACCAAAGAAGAGTGGCACGTCGCTTGGGAGTGTTACGAAGACGCTGAGAAACCTATGCGGCAAATTGTGCCCTTCTTTAAGGCTGTCGATCCCCGACGGCTGAGCGATCCAGGTGAGCAGTTGAGTAATGTTCTCAACTTCAGACGAAATTTGGAAGAAGAGAACCGTGTGTTCTTCCATGTATTTGATGAACTGCAGTCTTTCGAGGATAAGCTCAGGAATCATCTTGCTCAGTGGGTACGCGACCATGAAGGAGGCCAAACAGCAAAGGTTCCTCGACCTACTGGTCCTCCTAAACTTCCTCCCGCGCCTTCGCCAATATCTCCAAAGGAGGTGCCACCCATAGGAATTTCGTCAGATCTAAAGCAGCTTCTTAAGGAGGCGTGGGGATTAGCTGACCTAGGGCAACTAACAGCTGCGGAGACCAAGTTTGCGGAGGCCTTGGTACGAGGCAGCTCCGTTTTCGCACTCAATGAGTACAGTCTGTTCTTGATGCGAATTGGCCGTCATCAACAGGCAGAAGTAATGCTTAGACGAGCGCTTGAATTGTCAGTTTTGTCAAGTGACAAAGAAGGGGAAGCAATCGCTCTTGGCAACCTCGCACTGATTTGTCAGCACCGTGGCAAACCACTAGGCGTAGCAATGAAGACTTTGTATGCCTTCATGTCATCAAACATGACGGCAGTATGACAAGCCGATGACGATCTCGCAAGTTTGCGGAATTCTGTGATTGCTGCACTCATCGCCCATCCCTCTGCTTGTCTTTGCTGCCAGAAGCGGATAAAAGCAAAGTGTGGATTATCCAAAACCCGTTCAGAGTCTCATTACTCAGTTGGCGCGGTTGCCGGGCATTGGCAAACGCAGCGCCGAACGGATTGCGCTGCATTTGTTGAAGGCGGACGGCGATACGAACCGGCAGTTGGCGCAGGCCGTTCTCGATGCGAAGGCGAAGATTCGCAACTGTTCGCGTTGCGGCAGCTACACGGAAAGCGACCCCTGCGAGATTTGTGACAATCCCCGACGCGATCAATCCGTGATTTGTGTTGTGGAAGGACCGAATGATATTCTCACGTTGGAGCGCGCCGGCGTGCATCGCGGGGTTTATCATGCGCTGATGGGACGAATTTCGCCGCTCAACGGAATCGGCCCGGAACAACTCCGCGTCGGCGCGCTGCTGGAGCGGGTAAAACAAGACAAACCCACCGAGATTATTCTCGCGCTCGGCGCCGATGTGGAGAGCGAGGCGACAACGAGCTATTTGATCGATCAACTTAAACCGCTCGGTGTTGCGGTCAGCCGCATCGCGTTAGGTTTATCGGCCGGCAGCGCTTTGGAAACAGCCGATGAAGTGACCTTGGCTCGGGCGTTGGAAGGGCGACGAAAATTATAAATGGAGTTTTGCAAAACAGGTTTTCGGAGGGTGGATCCCAAAGCGGTGACAAGTCACCGCACTCCACAAAATCCGCCACCTGCAAGCAAATTTGCAGATTTGGAGTGCTCCGACTTGTCGGAGCTTTGCCGTTGACGCTTGCGCGAATACCATTTTGCAGAACTTCAGCTATAAGGGAGCTCGCCGCATGAGGTCGCGGCTTACAAGGGCGTCATTGTAGGACGCGTCACCAGACACGGCGCGTCTGGCAGTCGAAATTCTTTCGCGTCTGATCGTTGCCGCGAAAAAGTTTCGCGGCTACAATAAATCGAGAACCTTGAAACGATGAAAGTCCGAGGGAAAAATTACCGTGCGGTATGGATGGATGGCCACGACGTGGTGGTGGTCAACCAGCCGTTATTGCCGCGCCGGTTCGCACTGGTCCGGTTGAAGAATCACCGGGAAACAGCGCGGGCAATCCAAACCATGATCGTGCGCGGCGCCGGCACGATCGGTGCCACCGCCGGATATGGCCTCGCACAAGCTTGCCTTGAAGCGGCTCGGCAAAAAAGGTGGCAATCGTTCGACGGCTACATCCGCAAAGCATATTCGACTTTGCTAAAGACCCGACCGACGGCAGCGGACCTGAAACACGCTTTGGATCGCGTGGTTGAGCAGATTGAAGAGGCGGACAACGAGAAGATGGCTTGTGCCGTCGCCATCGCCGAAGCGGAGAGCATCGGCGACGAATACGTGGAACGCGCCCAACGGATTGCGGCTGCGGGTTTGCCGCTGATCAAGAGCGGCTCGCGCATCCTCACGCACTGCAATGCCGGCTGGCTGGCCCTGGTGGATTGGGGCAGCGCGCCCGCGCCGATCTATCTCGCGCATCGCAAAGGCCGCAAAGTATTCGTCTGGGTGGACGAGACGCGTCCGCGCAATCAGGGAGCCAATCTGACAAGTTGGGAATTTCTCCAGGAAGGCGTGCCGCATAGAATCATCGCTGATAACGCAGGCGGTTTCTACATGCGTCGCGGCGAAGTGGATTTGTGCATCGTCGGAGCCGACCGCATTGCCGCCAACGGCGACGTCGCCAACAAGATCGGCACATACCAGAAAGCGGTGTTGGCGCATGAGAACGGAATCCCGTTTTACGTGGCGGCGCCCACTTCCACCATTGATTTGAAGTGCAAGAACGGCGACGCGATTCCCATCGAGGAACGGGACGAGGACGAAGTGCACTACGTCCGGGAAGGCTCGCGTCGCGTTCGCATCTCGCCGAAAGGCGCGCGGGCGGCGAATCCCGCATTCGACGTGACGCCGGCGAAATACATCACGGGGATCATCACGGAAAAGGGCATTGTGAAACCGGGGGAGGTGCGGAAGCTCTTCTGAGGTTTGTAGCGGCGTTTCCCTGCCCCGATGGCTTTCGGGGGAACGAAGCGCAGCGTCAACAGGCATCGCCGACTTACAGAGTCGGCTTGCAAGAAAACCGCAACAACATGGCAGAAGTCTATACCGGTACGAAATTTCGCACAGTTTTCGCGCGTCAAGAGCCCCCTGCAGAGGAGCGCGTACGCGAATTGGTGGATTGGTGTCACCGCTGGGCGCGACTCGACGTTGTCGGCGATACGGTGGGCAATCTCAGCTTTCGCACCGAGCACGGTTTCATCATCAATCGCACGGCCGGTGATCTGGCGACGATCACGCCTGCTGAGTTCGTGGAAGTGCTTCGAGCCGATTTCGCGGCGCGCGAACTGGCGGTCGCGGGCGCGTACGAACCCTCAAGCGAGAGTTTTATGCATGCAGCGTTGTATGCGGCGCGGCCGGGGGTGCACGCGGTCTTTCATGGACACAGTGCGGCGCTTCTGGCGGCAGCTGAGCGATTGGGTTTGCCGATCACGCAACGGGAACGGCCTTACGGCACAGCGGCACTGGCGGACGAAATCCTGGATGTGCTGAGCGCAAATTCGGTGGTGATCATCCGCAATCACGGTTTCGTGGCGATTGGCCACTCGATGGCGTCAGCCCATGCGGCAGCCGAACGAGTCCTTGGAAAATTATGAACGACATCGACGCCGTCATTTTCGATTTGGGCAATGTTTTGCTGGCAGTGGACGAAGCACGCGCGGCAGAACGGTTGGCGGCGCGCACCGGCAAGTCACTGCAACAGATTATCCTGTACGCACGAAGCACCCCGCATGCAGACGATCTAGGGCTGGGCAAATTGTCGCGGCAACAATTCTTCGAGATCGTGTCGCGGGATCTGGCCTTTGATGGATCATACGCAGAATTCGCAGCCATCTGGGCAGAGATCTTCACACCCATCAAGCCGATGATTGCGCTGGCGGAGTCGCTGAAGAATCGCGTGCGACGGCTGGTTTTGTCGAACACCAATGCGATTCACATGGATTACATCCTTGAACGGTTTCCGTTTCTGAACGATTTCGATGGCTTGGTCTTGTCCTTTGACGTTGGCCTGCTCAAGCCCGACCCCGGTATCTACAAGTACGCGCTCGAAAAATACCGTTTGACGCCCGGGCGTACTGTTTTCATTGACGATATGGCCGTCAACGTTGAAGCCGCTCGTGGCATCGGCTTGCAGGTAATCCAGTTTTGCAATGCCGACCAGGCGCGAGCAGAGTTGACGAAACTTGGCCTGTCGCCTATATAAAGCGCCGACAAATCCGTGGATTCCCCAGTAGCTCAATGGTGGAGCGAGTGACTGTTAATCACTAGGTTGTAGGTTCGAGTCCTACCTGGGGAGCCACTATTCCTTCACAAGTCATCATTACCATCTACTATCTAACTACGGTGCTGCTATTCCATTGATACCCCATTGGGCAGCGCTGTCGACTCTCCGACTGCAGTTTCGATATTTAGAACCGATTGCATAGTAATTGATCGATTCGATTCAAGTTTGCCTCGATCGCCTCCAAGTAAGGATTGCCTCCGTCGGCGAAATGATACTCCAACTCGCGATACACTTGTCCCCATTGTTCGTTCAGCATGGGCTCGGCATATCTGCGATGAAATTGGCGCGTTCTGCCCATCAGATCTTCGACACTCTTGTATTCCTTAACGTCTGTGCCGCTCGCATCTGAACGGGAATCGACAACCTCAGCAAGTTCCTCGTAAAGCGCTGCCAACTTTTCAGGATAATCTGGAGCCGCCATGGCGCCCAAGAGATCTCCCGTACCTACGACGCAACCAAGCATTCGTTCGCGTTCGTCGCGAAACCCGAGTTTACCCATATCAGCGTTGAGCACAGTGCTTCGGATAGCCAGTTCGACGATACGGAACTCATCGGTCGTGACTCCGAGGCGCGGGAGAGATTCTTCTGCGATTTGTATGCTTCGCTCCACATGCAGAAAGGCGTGTTTGGCACCTGTTCCGGAACTGTCTCCCGTATTCTTCAAGAACCCGATGTCGTGCAGCAGGATTGCGGCGATACCTAGTTCGAAATCGCGGGCGGACAGGGTCGGTGTTCGTTTGCTTTTGAAATGGCCGTCGAGAATGCGAGCAACAGCAACTGCCGCCTGGCAAGTGTGCGCAAAATCATGGTATGGAGTATCGCAGGCTTGATATCCGGGGCACTGGCCCGCAAAAGTCTGTTCCGTTTGCTGGAATACCGCAGTCACGAATCCGGTCTTCGCTCTGGAGAACCGAGCGACAAAAATCCCACTAATGAGACGCAACGTGTCCTCTGACGAAGCCATCACAATATAGGAATTGTGCGGGGCTTTCTCCATGGAAATGCTGGTCAGCGAAGGCGTCGGCGAGCCATGCGGATTCGCTAGCGCGGATGAGGCGTGGAGCCCCCCGCCGGGGCAGCGGAAGTTTTGGGCCAAAAACGCGAGAGCAACATGGAGTCAACGTACTTTTTGTCCATGGTTCGCAGCCGACCAGCAACAGTCCGAAGCATGGCGCGCAGGAATAAAGCGGCGATCACGGGATGGGTTTCGACCATACTGTCAAACGCTGGTTTGGTAACCCTCAAGAGGTGACAATGTCGGGTGGCCACAACGCTGGCCGAGCGGGGTGCTTCGTCGAAAAGACACATCTCTCCAAAAAAATCGCCTGTCTCCAGGATTGCAAGAGCTGTGTCGCGACCGCCGGTGGTCCGTGAAACTTGTACTGCCCCATCCAGTATCAAATACATGGAATCACCCAATTCGTGAACGCGAACAATGATTTGGCCCACCGCAGCTTCCCGAGGTTGCACCAGACTGACAAACGTCGCAATCTGGTCTTCGGAAAGATCCGCGAACAACTTTAACCGTCGGAGTTCACCAAAAGTCAGACTAAGGCCCTGATTGGCTGTCATGCTATCACCGTCTGAAGTATAGCAGTGCTTTCCGCTATGGCGAGAAGAAACTTGTCGCCTGCTCCCCGTGACGCGACAACTCCGGCCGATAAGGCGCAGAATATACTTGCACCAGGCAGTAATTGCGGTATACACGGGTGCAATTGTTCGGGCTACAACGTGGGTTAGGTGGTCGCTCCTTGAAGAGGTGAGGGCCTAACGGTGCGCACAATATTTCTGCTGACATTGTTCGCCATTGTTGGAATGGCCGAAGCACAAGAATTGACTCTGCCGGCACTAACGCTCCCGCTCAATTCACCCGAGTCGGGGCAGTTATCCTCAGGCGTGCGCGTTTTCGTCCGCGAATTCCGCTTCCAAGGAAACACAGTCTTCTCCTCCGAAGAATTGTCCATGATCGTTGGCTCTTATCTGAACCGCGAACTGTCGACGGAACAGTTGGAAGAGGCCCGGCGGACGATTACCGCGTTTTACGTGGAGTTCGGCTACGTGAATTCGGGCGCCATCTTGCCCGATCAGGATGTCAAAGATGGCGTCATCACATTTCAAATCATCGAAGGCCGGTTATCGGATATCAAACCGCGCGGAAAACATCATTGGCTGCGGGATAGCTATCTCACTGATCGGTTGAGACGTTGGGCCAGCTCGCCCTTGAAGGTTGAGAAGCTCAAAGAGGGCCTGTTGCTCCTGCGTCAGGACCCCAATGTGAAACAGATCAATGCCGAACTCCGTCCTGGGACTCGACCCGGTGAGAGTTATCTGGATCTTTATTGGCAGGAAGAACAACCTTTTCGTCTGGGTTTACAGGTGGACAATCAACGTCCGCCCAGCGTGGGAGCGGAAGAAATCGTATTACTGGGGGCTGACTACGATGTAACCGGTAACGGCGATCTGCTGGAATTCAGCTACGGAATCGCGCATAACGGAGAAGACGGCTTCGAATTCTCGGGGCTGCAGGATGAATCAGGCTCTTACACATTACCGGTTCATCCCAGCGGGACAGCGCTCAAGGTATTCGGCAGCCGGAGCGACACGAGTATCATCGAGGAACCGTTCAGCAGTTTGGATGTAAGAAGCGATTTTATCCGTTACGGCGTCGCTCTCCGACAGCCGCTCTACCTAACGGTGAATCGTGAAATCGCTGTGGGCGTAACATTCGAACGGGGCCATAACGAAACGAAGCTGCTCGGACAACCTTTTGACATCGCGCCGGGATCCGTCAATGGCAAGATGGATACCTCGGTACTGCGGCTCGCGCAGGAACTGGTGGATCGCAACCAAGACCAAGTATTGGCGCTCCGCTCGACCTTCAACGTGGGCATCGACGCATTCGGCGTCACAGACAACGGCACGGACCGGGACGCAAAGTTCTTCAGTTGGCTCGGCCAGTTTCAATACGTAAGACGACTGTTCGATACACCGAATTTGATCATATTGAGGACTGATGGTCAATGGACGGACGAACCGTTGTTGGCCCTGGAACAATTCAGCGTCGGCGGTGCGAACAGTGTCCGCGGTTATCGGGAAAACCAACTGGTGCGAGATACCGGGTTTATTAGTTCAGTGGAAGTTAGGGTTCCCATCATCAGCCGAGCGAGCTCGGCCATTGTTCAACTGGCGCCCTTCTTTGATTGCGGTGGCGCCTGGAATATAGGCAACAGTACGCCGTCTCCCGAAACGATCTACAGCAGCGGAATTGGGATACTGCTAAATCCCAACAAGCATTTGAGCGCTCAATTGTACTGGGGCTACCGATTCACGCACGTTCCCAATCCTCACAACAATGCCCAAGATCTGGGGCTTCACTTCAAGGTGATATTTCAGGCCTTTTGAGGTTGGCTCGAGACGAAAGAAGAGAGTGGGCTGCGCGGGACAGACCCGCTTGACTTAACAAGGCCGCGCTTTCCACCTGCGCCGAGGGGTCGCCGGATTGCGCACCGGTCAGGAGTATTTCCAGCGCGTCGTACCAAAGGCCTTCCTCGGCGTAAATCACTGGCCGGTCTTCCTTACTCGCGCTGGCCAGGCGCGCCGTCAACGCCGCAGAAGGTTCAATCCGTTGGATAAGCCCACTGGCAACAACGTCTTTCGACCGGCTTTCAGGATCGACCACCAGCGCAACGACCCATTCGTATTCGACGCCCGTCATCAGTCTGACGCCATGATCGGCAAGTCGCACGTGCTGAATTCCATTCCTTCTGGCATTTGGAAGCCGGATTCGAAGAAGCGGCTGCGGTTTCCCCGGTTCAATGACAGTCATCTCAAAAGGCACATCGGCAGGCTCGGATTGGTACCAGAACAATGTCGGCTGCTCATGAATGGTGAGGCCCGTGTGATCGGGAGCCAACACATTCAGGCAGATCAAGGACACCCCACTGCCGCGCGAGCCTCCATCAATGCGCACCGCGGGCGCCCCGCGAAGCGGTGGCTTGTAGACGATTCGCGCTGGGGAGGGTACTACCGGCAGAGGTGGCAAAGCCTGTTTGGAAGACTCCGCCTCATTCGTCTTCACGATCGAGACCAACGGCGGAACTTGATTGGTGGACTCGGCAGAATCCAGCCGGCCGGGAATGAAGATTGCCAGAATCGCAATCAGCTGAAAGTATCTCGCGTACCTAGCTGGCATGTTGACGCTCGCGTTTCTCCACGACACTGCGCCGGACTTGGTAAACGGTAACCTTTCCGGCCTTGCCCTTCAATGCCAATGTGCCTACCAACTCGGTTTGGAATTGACCGGCCAGCAGTTTGTATGTGGTTTCCCCGATCAGAATCCGGCAGCACTCGTCTGTTGGTCTTGGATCGCCGGAATCCTTGTCAAAACTCTCCAGACGGGAAGCCGTATTCACGGTGTCGCCGACTACGGCGTATTCCATCCGGTCGGCGCTCCCCAAGCTTCCTGCCATCAGCGGACCCGTGTAGATCCCAACCCGCATGGTGCCGGTTTGCACGCCCCTTTGAATCCACTGGTGATTGAGCCGCATCAAGGTTTCCTCCATGGCGAGCGCGCAGCGCACGGCATTCGTAGCATCCTGCTGGAATTCGCGTTCCGAGGTTCGCGTCAACGGCGCTCCAAAGACGGCCATGATGGAATCGCCAATGTATTTGTGAACCACGCCCCCGTGATCAATCACCACCTGCGTCGTAGCGCTCATGAATTCGTTGAGCCAATCCATGACCGCGGCGGGGGTGAGTCGTTCGGACAGCGTGGAGTAACCCTTCAAGTCTGTGAAAAGAACGGTGGCGGTCACCTCTTGTGCGCGCGGTCTTCCGCCCTCGAGAAATTCGTCTCGCTGGGACCAGATCGTTTCGGCGACTTCGCGGGAAACGTGCTTGGAAAACAGGCTCATGATCGAGCTCCGCTGCGTCTTCTCGTAATACGAAGCGTAAGAGACAACCACAATCGCCGACGCGAGAAATGCAGTGCCGGGTGTGGCGGAAAGGATCCACCAACCTGCCCGAAAGCTCCACCAAGCGCAAGCTCCCAAGATCACCAGACAGGTGCCGGTCAACAGCACAAACCTCCAAGGCGACCGCACCCCATATCCGATCGCGGTTCCCAGCAGACACCAGATAAGAATCCACAGGGATTCCTTCCAATCGGGCCAGACTTCCAGCGGATGATCTCCTTCCAGTGCGGCCCGCAACAACTGGCTCAACATCTGCGCGTGAACCTCGACACCGCGGTGTTGGTAGGCGATCGGCGTCACGAAGTAATCCATGGCGTACTCGGCGGTAACGCCGAGTATGACAACTTTGCCGCGGAGCGCCTCTGGCGGGATTTGACCCGAGAGGGCTTGAGTGAGCGTGCAGGTTTCAAAGTTCTTCGGGCCCTTGAAATCGAGGAGCAACTGATATCCTCTGGCATCGGCGTTCACATAGGCGCCATCGTTCGCCTCAAAGGGGCGGAAGACTGTTTTGCCGAGTTGAAGATCGTTGTTGGCCGCGGGTTTCATGTGAATACCCCGGGCCCCCAGGTAGAGCACGGCCAGTTGCAGCGTCAGTGACGGAAATGCGTTTGTGCCATCGTCCAGGAACAGCAGGCCGCGCCGCACGATCTTGTCGATCTGATAATCCGGCGTAAAGGAGTTGATTCCCAGACGTTCCGGATGAGATTTCAGAATCGGTGGCGGCGCGATGCCATGGTGCTGCGTGTCACCCGTGGTCCAGATGCAGACGATATTGCTGTAACTGAGCAGAACTTCATTCAGTGCAGCAAGCTGACTTCCGTTCTTGGGCACGGGAAGGTTTCGATATAAGTCCACGCCGATTGCCGATGGATGTCCGGCCTCAAGAAGCTTGAGCAATCTAGCAAGATCAGCGTCCCACAACGGCCAATCCCCCAATTTCGGGTTGGAGATATCGCTCTCAGTGATCGTAATCAGCGCAATCCGATGATCATCCGGCGCATTTCGTGCTCGCCAGCGGAGAAAGGTGTCATAGATCCGAAGTTCCGCGCCTTGAAACATCCCCAGCCCGCGAGCCGTCCACACGGCGGCGAACGCCAACGCCCCGATGAGTAGACTCACCAGTCTCGGCGACGAGCGGACTGTGTGCAGCAATCTCACTTGAGTGATGACTGTCTACAACCAATTCCCAATTACGAGGTAGGGAGCCCAGTAACAGGGATGGCGATAGCGCTTGTCGGCCAGCATCTTTTGTTGAGCCAATTGCAGTGCCCGCGCCTTTGAGATGTCCCCCCCCCCTCTCCATTGGGAATAGAACTCAGAGACCAAGACCGTGCTGGCTTCGTCGTTGACAAACCAAAGCGTAGCCAACGCGCTGCGCGCCCCGGCTTTGACAGCGACCCCGGCCAACCCCAGTGCAGCACGGTCGTCGCCGGCCGCGGTTTGGCACGCGCTCAACGTGAGCAGTTCCACCGGCCTACCCCGGAACTCGCTCGGACGAATCAATCCTTCCAGATCGTTCAGAGTCAACTTGGCATCGTAAGTCAGAATATACGTCTGGTCTTCCTGTCGATTGAATTGTGCATGCGAGGCGATATGCACCAGCGCGTATTGCTCCTGCTCGAATTCCCGCTTCAATTTCGAATCTGAAAACTCACGGTTCATCAACGTGTCAGTTCGATACAAACTCTGCAATTCTCGAACCTCTTGCGGCACGTAATCCAGCGGCGAAAAGCCCTGAACCCCTTGAGATAGCCCGGCCAGCAAGAGACGCGGGTGAACTCTCGGCGCGGTGCTTGCATCCGTCAACGTGAGACCAGGGCTGACCGCGACCGCAAAATCGTTCACCAGAAAATGTCGGCCGTCGTACAGAGCCGCCAGAGGAATGGTGCGCAACGCGCCATCCGGAACAAACACGAGTGTCTGCACGTGCCGAGTTGCCAATTCATCTCTAATTGGGCGAATCAACCAATTGTAAAGATGTTGCGCCTGAATCAGGTACTCAAAGGTGGTACGGGTTTCAAGGTTCCTGCGGAAATCTCGGACTTCGGCGGTGAGTTGATCGATACCGACGGGCACCTTGAAACGCGTCAGACCCGAGTCAAAGCCGACCAGCACTTCCGTGCGGTCCGGCAAAGGAATCAGGTAAAGAACAGCTGTATCTGGCGCAACGTTCTCAACCGGCGTGCTCCGGGAACGAACCAGGCTCACGCATTCATCCTGCAGATAATCCTCCAGCTCAACTGACTTTAATTGTTCGACTGTGTCCCGGGCTTCCAAGAGCTTCTGCTGAACTTCGTTTGGATCCTTCAGGTTGTCGGCTTCCTGCAAGAGAAGGTCGGCCAGCTCAAAGTACACAGAGCCAAACGTGTCGCGGAACGAGGACTGCGTGGGACACGTTCGACAGCCCACAGTCAGGTCAGTGCGCACCATCTGGAGAGTCGCAACCGCTTCGCGGTAGGCAGTGATCGCCTCTGTCCTGTTGTCCTGATCCTTCAGGAGGCGGGCCGTCTGCCATTCCCAGCGAAAGAGCGCGTCCATGGTCTGGGTCTGCTGGGCGAGAAAGGCCGCACGACGCGTCAGCACAAGCGCGTCCCGGTCGCGCCCCTCGTCTTCGTAAAGTTGGCCCAGGTAACCCAAGGCATAGGAAGCGGCCCGCTTGTCGCCAATCTTTTCCGCCAAACGATAGGCCTGATTATAGATACCGGCCGCGTCGGAGACGAAATGGCCACGCAAATCAGATTCAGGGCGCGACAATTGACGATAGGTTTGGCCACATAAAATGAGCAGGTAAGCTTGATCGTGGGAGGGGCTGAGGGCTTGGACTTGTAGTAGCGCGGTCGCGTTGAATTTGGCGGCGTCATCGAGCATACCGGCCCCTTGTGCGGCCGAGGCTGAATTGGCCAGCGCCTTGGCAGTCAGGAGCTGATTCTGATTCTGTCGAGCCAGCGTGGCGCTTTCACGAAACGCGTTCAGCGCTTCCGCAAACCTGCCTTGGGCCACCCGCAACCCACCGAGGTTGTTGTCAATCGCCGCCACCTCGTTCCAATCCTGGTCTTGTCGCGCCATCGCTAGCGCTTCCAGTAAGTTGGTTTCGGCAAGTTCTGTGCGCCGCGTGGTGCTGTAAGCCAAACCGATCTCCCCCTTCGCCCGCACCAGTCGTTCTCGGTCCTCAATGCGTTCCGCGAGAGCCAGAGCGCCGGTGAGTTGCTCGATCGCCAGTTTGGTTTGTCCCAAGGACTCATAAGCCGTCGCCAATTGGATCGCCGCATCGATTTCGCCAGCGCGGTCCTTTGCGGCGTTGAAAAACTGCAACGCTTTCTGCCAATGCCTGGCAGCATCCTCAAACGCACCCGCCTCAAACCTCCGCGCCCCCTGCCCCATCTCTATTTCGGCACGGGGATTTCCTCTTCTCGTCGCTGCAGAGAAAACGCTTGCTGGCTGAAAAACCAGCCCGACGAGAATCAAAGCGCACCAAAAACGGAAGCGCAGATTCATCTTATCTTGTCACGCCGCCCGACGATCCGGTTTCAAAACTCGGCAAGGGCCCGTCCGGTTCTACCGAGACCCCTCCCCTTCCCAATACCAGGAAACTGCTGACGCCGCCAGCCAGCCGCGCGCCGCACCACTGTCGCAATTGTGACTCGGCGCCCAGGAGCGAACCGGGCAAACTCACCAAGCTTCCGCTCAAATCGAGTTCCGTAGCTTCGATCAGAACCGTGCCGGGATTTCCGAATTCTGAGTCCGCCGTAATGGGCGTATCGGTCCGCAAAAAGTAATCCGCCAAAATACGGATCCTGCCGCCGTTGTTATTCACCGCATCCGCCGAGATCGCACTTTGATTCATTACGAGAAAGACAGGATCGACAGTGATGTTGCCGCCGTTATCGTCTGCCGAAGCGCTGATCTTGCCGTTCAACGCATAAATCAAATTCGGCGCCTGCAAGGTGATATTGCCGCCGTCATGAGCCGCCGTCGCACTGATCTCGCTGTCGCTAAGCCGTAGTTCCGTACCGGCGTTCGCGATAATCTCTCCGCCGTTTCCATGCAGCGCCGAAGCGGTCAGTTCGCTGTGGTTCTTCAGTTGAATCGACTGTTTGGCTCCGATGGTGATATTGCCTCCATTATTGTTCACGGCATCCGCAGTGATCACGCCGTGATTCAACACGAGCGTGTTCGGAGCGATGCGAATGTTACCGCCGTTGTCGCCTGCGGAGGCACTGAAAGAACTGTTGAACAAATAGGCGAGCTTGCCGACGGCAAGCGTGATGTTGCCTCCGTCGTGCGACGCCGCCGGCACCGAAATATCACTGTTATCCTCGACGCGAAGCGTACCGTGCGCAGTCAGTGTGATGTCACCTGCTTCGCCGGTGCCAACGGTGGAACATTGAATCGAAGAATGGTTCTTCAGCGTCACGTCGGTGGCATCAATGGCAATACTCCCGCCATCACTGGCTCCCTTGGTTGAAGCGGAAATCTGCGCGCCATTCAGAAGTTGCAGAGACAAAGCACCAGAATTGCCGGGCCGAATGGTGATGTCCCCGGCGCGCGCGTTGCCCTGGACTCCGAAAAAATTACCCGAAAAAATTCCAGCGAATCCAACGGAACCATCGGCCCTCAACCCGTCCACCACAATGGAGTCGGCGGCCAGAGTGATTTTGCCGCCCTGACCTTGTCCGTCGCTACCGGCCGAGATGGCGGCCGAAGTGTTGATCTCAACATGGCCCGCGTTAATTTCGATGGCGCCTCCGGCGCCGGGGCTGCTCGTGTCTGCGTCGATTTGTGCACCGTTGATCATGCGCAACGAATCCGCCTGGAGATTGATGCCGCCTGCATTCCCGTCACCACTGGTCTGGGCTTCGATTCCCGTGAGAAACGTGGCGTCGCCTCCGTCCAAAAGCACGTCGCCCGCGGTAATGTTGATATTGCCGCCGGCCCCGGCTCCTTGCGTCCCGGCCAAGATCCTTGCGCCATTCAAAACCTCGAGGCTTGCGGTGCGGATAGCCAAGTCACCCCCGTTACCCGTGGCCGCAGCCAAGGGTGGCACACCGATGCCCGTGAACAATGTTCCCTCTTCACCATCAAGGACGATAGAATCAGTCGCCGTGACGGCCACACTGCCGCCGTTGCCCGAACCGCCGGTGGCCGACGAGATCCTGCCGCCGTCGGAAATCTCCAGCGAGACGGTTGCGACGGTAACATCGCCCGCATCGCCGCCGCCCGTTGTGGTGTCGGCAATAATGCCGGACGTCATTCCGTGCCCATCGATGTTGATCGCCGAAGCCGAGACGGTGGTGTTGCCGGCGTGCCCCGATCCAGCGCTCACGGTCGAGACGATTGTGCCGTTGCGGATGTCGAGAGTATCCGTGCCAATCTGAACGTCGCCGGCGTTCCCACTGCTGTCGGTCCGCGCGCCGATCCCGGCAAAATAGGTCGGGCTGTACATGCCGTCGAGAACAACGGAGTCCGCGGTCACGCTGATGCTACCGCCGTGGCCCGTCCCATGAACATCGCAAGTGATAGCCGAGCCGTGCAACAACTGGAGCTGATGTGTCTGAATGTCGATATTACCGCCGTTTCCGGTGCTGAACGGGCTGGTATCCGAAAAGATGTAGCCCAGGTTTTGCAGGGTCATGCTGTCGCGAACCTGGACTTCCACGCCTTGGCCGTCCTCGGCGCCCATGACAGTCGCATCGATGCCGGAGTTGTCGAACGTCAAATCTTGCGCGTGAACAACGACCCGGCCGCCGCCGACGCTCACACCGTCGTTCCCCAGCAAGGCTGAGTTGTTAAGACTAACCGTGCCCAGCGTCGTAAAAGCCGACGTGTCCACGACCGCGTTCGGGTTATCCACATCCAGGCTCACACTGCCAGCCGAGCCAACGCTGATGACGTTGATGCGTCCGCCCGCGGCCTGCAACTGGCCATTGACGATTTGCACGTCGCCGGCGATGACCGACAATGATTTAAGGTCAGGAACCGACAACGAGCAGCCGTTGAAAGAGATCGGGGCGACTGTCGGTCCGAGGAAACCGAAGGCGCTCGGGGAGGCACTGGTGAGCAATGGATCGTTGGCCGATGGATTGACCGTATCGAATCGATGGCCGTCGGACAACTCGATGTAGTGTGCCGAGGTCACCAGGAACGACCCCTTTACATCCACCTGCGCGTGCTGTCCGAAGATCACGCCGTGCGGATTGAGGAAGAATAAGTTTGCACCGTCAATCGTCGATCGAATGGTGCCGTCAATCGAGGAAGCATTCGGACCGGTAATCCGCGACAGGATATTGTGAATGTTGGCCGGCCCGGAAAACGTGGCAACGTCGCCATTGACCAGATCGAATTGGCTGAAGCTGTGGAACAGATTGTTGCCGATGATTCGGCCATAATCCGCGGTGATATCAAAGTTCGGCCCGGCCAGGCTTTCGCCTTTGTGATTGTCCAACGTGTTGTCGCGCACGATCTGAGCTTGACCAGCTGCGAGCCAAGCGATTTGTGCAGCGAGGATGATTGAGAACGGCAAACAGCAGCGACGTTTAAGGTTGTTACCTTTCATGCCTGCCACCTCCCGGCCATCATAGAGTCGTCTCCTCCAAAAGCAAGCGAAACATCACGGAGCTGAACGACGCCACTCTCGATGGTGTCCCGTTGTTCGTCCGTTCCAAACCGCGACCACCGAGCGAGCTTTGGTCTCCAAACGAAGGTACGCAGGAAGTCCGGATTTCTTGCGTACACTGTTTTGGTATGACGAGCCCGACTGTCGCAGGTTCCTGCTTTGCTTGACATTGATGACCTCGTGACCTATGGTCTGCGCTTGTTCGGAGAACAAAGAGGCTGGCGTCTCGTTTGCGTGAACGCCTTCGTGTCCTTTCTGCCGTAGACGGACATTTATGACGTTCGAAGGATCGTGCAGGTCGCATCAAAGAGCGGGTTCTTATCCAGACGCAACGCCACGCGTTCACCCACCCAAAGCGGGATATCAAGTCAAGAAGCTCCTTCCCGTCGTCTCGTGGATTGGATTCCTGGCCTCGGCAGTATCAGAATACGGGTTTGACCTAGACTTTCCGCTGACACCGGCATTGTGGCTGGTGATTGCAGTTTGCACCTTGGTGATGGCGACTGCGCACGACGCTATTCGCAGTCAGGTTCGCACCCATGGAGACGATCACGCGAGTCACTACAACCTGGCCACCGCGATAGCGCGCTCCGACTTTATCGGACCAAACATGTCAGCTCAGTTCCTCGTCCAATTGCGCCCCGGTCGAGCTTGGTTTGACGGTCTAGCCCAAGACATGTGTAGAGACACTGGTGGCGTTGCCGGTAAGCAACCCCCTCAGATGGATTTGGAAGACACGATCATCACGACAACCACCGCCGTACTGCCGGCTATCCTTCTAAATCCTGCGGATATCCGCGGGCCTCCTAGCAGCGAATCACAGATTGACGTTGCCTCTGGCCGGCCGGCCCGGCAGCTTTCCACCATTCCGCGTCCTTCTCCTGATGTCCCGCCATCTTTTTCAGGTCGTCGTCCAGCCGCCCTTTTCGCAATTTCAATTCCGTCTGTTAGGCTCAACCACAACAACTCTGTCGCATCGACATCTCAATGCCATGAACCTGGGAGACCATGATGAAACGCAATGTACTTGCCTTGTTGGCTGCAATGTTCGCGGCGGTTGAATGTTCAGCCGCGAACCAATGGGTTGTAAAAAATCTGAGTGATCACGGGACGGACTCGCTTCGCGACGCGCTGGCGAATTCCGCAGCGTTCGACACCATCACGTTTGACAATGGATTAGCCGGCACGATCACGTTGACGACGGGGCCCCTGGTCATTACCAACTCATTGACGATCATCGGACCGTCGGCCCTTAATCTCACGATCGATGGAAACAACACCTATCAAGTGTTTCAGATATACAGCATCATTTCGACTCCTGTGGTCAGTATTTCCGGGCTGACGATAGCCAACGGCTTTGATCCTGTCGCAGGCGGGGGGATCAATCTTACGAAGGGTGGTCTGCGAATTTCAAAATGCGCGTTCGACTCCAACCACTCGTTCGTGGGCGGTGCCATCTGCAACAATCCGAATCCGCCGAATATTATCGGGTTGAACATCGAGTACTGTACGTTCTCGCGCAATTCCGCCAGTGGTCCTGGTGGCGGAGCCATCTGGAATACCAACAGTGCGGTCGTGAGAATCGAAACATCTACCTTTTCGGGCAACAACGCCTCCAACGGTTTTGGTGGAGCAATTTTAAGCGCCACCAATTGCACATCGGTTATATCCAACTGCACGATTTCAGTGAATTACGCGAATCTGGGCGGCGGGGTGTTTGCCGGCTGTTGCGGATCACATCTCGTAGGATCCACGATCATCGCTGGAAATGCCGCGGTAACTTCGCTTGACGTGAATGGGAGCTTCATCAGCGGCGGTTTCAATTTGATCGGTAACACCACCGGGAGCACCGGGTGGGGTGGCACCGATCAGTTGGGCTTTTTCCCAAACCTTGCCTCTTTGGATTACAACGGGGGATCGACAAAAACCATGGCGTTGCAGAATCCCAGTCCGGCGCTTGATAAGGGATCGTCGGCGATTGCGGATCAGCGCGGCGTCGCGCGGCCTTTTGATATTCCAGCCATCGGGAACGCCGCGAATGGAAGCGATGTGGGCGCTTATGAATATCAGACAAATCTTCCTTCAGGGATGACGTCATCCGACTGGCGGGGAAAGTGCGTCCCAAACCGATTCATACCCTCACTTCTGCAATGTAGCGCCAACTGGCTGTTCAATCTGCGTCCCACTAATATGAGTTTCAGCGCCTCCATCAACTACAACGGGCCTGACGGATCGAACTCCATTACCGCGTTGGTGGATTCGTCGACCGCTCTCAGCGATCCCGAAATGATGACCCTGAGCAACATCTATATCGGCTCCGGCTGCAGCCTCGTCCTGAGCAACGTGGGCACCGCGACCTTTCACCTCGTCGGCGACTTATTCGTGGGGGACGGCGGAAGCGTGGCGGTATTTAATCCCGGTTCTCCAATTTTAAACAGCCTGCAAGTGGATGGCGCGACATGGGTCGGAACTTCCGGCGCGGGCTGGCTTACGCTCAATTCCGGCATCACGCAACTCAAGCGCCTCGAAATCGGTGAAGATTTCGCGCAAGGCATCATGACCTTAGGAATGACGGTACCATTACCGTCCAGAATTCGATCGTTGTTGGTGGCGGCAGCAACTCGGTCGGCGCGCTCTATTTGTACGGCGGGACGATGAATGTCAGCAATGGGACGATTAGCGTCGGCAATGGTGGCGCGCTCACCGACGGAAACGGGTTTGGTCAGCTGATCGTTTCCAATGCCTCGCTCACCACCAAAGGTGTGCTGCTCGGGAGCAGCGTCGGCGGACACGGTATCGCAAATATCCAACCCGGTGGCGCCATCCATATTCCGAACGCGCAGCAGGGCTGTGCCGCGTGCGGGTTCTCAAGCAACGAAGGTGATTTGGACGGCGGCGTGATTGATTCGCCCGGCGCAGACTTATTTCTTGGACAGACGCATCCCGGGGAGTTCTTTGTCAACAGCGGCAGCGGCGTATTCAGCAACGTCCATGTCGGCTTCGACAACATCGGCACGGTGACCGGATTCGGTGGCTCGTTGCAGGCATTGGGATATATATCCGTCGGAGAGCAATCCGGCGCGACGGGTTTTGTCTGGATGTCCGGCGGCATCGTGGTCGCCACCAACAACGATACGAACATTGGCGGGAATGGGTACGGGCACGTCGCAATCTCCAACGGAACGGTCGTGGCGTCGCACGAGTGGGTTGGTACATTTGCCGGGTCATCGGGCACACTGAGATTGGCTGGCGGCACGAATATCGTGCAAGGGTACCTAGAGGTCGGAGGATATCCCAACGCGACCGGCGCAGTATGGATGACGAGCGGGCAATTGGCAACCAGCGGTCAATTCCTAATCGGCGATGGGGGCGTTGGTCAGATGACCGTATCCAACGGGATTGAGTTAGCCACCGACATCTTCGTGGGCGCTGGGTCTGAAGGAACATTCACCATGGCCGGAGGCACGAATACAGTGTCGTCGTTTTTCACTCTCGCCGGCGGCTTCAACGCAACCGGGACTGTATGGATGACCGGCGGACAGTTGGATGTCGACCAGGGGATTACCGTCGGACAATACGACGCCGGGCGCATGATGGTATCCAATGGCATCATCCACGCTGACCGCGAATTTGTTGGTTTGTCGTTAGGATCGCAAGGTTCGTTGACTCTGCAAGGCGGTGTTGACAACGTATTCACGTTGATGTCAATCGGTGCTTCCGGCTGTTTGTCGTCCACAGGAGTCGTCAATGTCACCGGCGGCAGCTTGTACGTCACGAATGCCTCCGTCAGTGCCACGCTCGAAGTGGTGAGCGGCACCTTTACTGCAAGCAGCGGTTTCGTGCAGTTGGACAAGCTGGTGGTGACCAGCGCTTGTGCCCGCGTGGTGCACGCGGGAGGCACATTGCTGTACAACACCTTGGTGCTCGACCCCAGTCTCAGCGCGGTCGGCGACGGCATTCCCAACGGTTTCAAGCAGCAGTATGGGCTTGACCCATTTGATCCCAACCTGGGCAGCGAGAGCTTCAATGACACAGGCTTGACTGTCATTCAGGCTTTTCAGTCGGGTTTTGCGCCCAAGAATAACGCGGCCTACCCGCACGTCACCGGCATCGGAAAGGTAAATGCGAACGACATCAAGGTGATCTATCTCGGCGCCAACGGCGACTCTAGTTATACGCCTGGCATTGCGTCGCGCACCAACGTGCTGGAGTTTTCCCCCGGCACAGCCAACGGCAGTTACTCCAACAACTTCACGAGCACCGGCCAGACGAACATTCTCAGCGGCGGGACTGGTGTCGGCCTGATCACGAACATGATCGACGCCGGCGGCGCCACGAACCCGTCGCGGTATTACCGGATTCGAGTGATCACACCGTAATCCTGTGAGCGCGGCTGTGAGGAACAAAGGCAACGAAACAAACAACCGAAAGCCTGTTCACGACTCGGTGAGCAATCTCCGCCTGCGCTCCACTTCTTCAGAGAGGTCTGAACTATGAAAACACGCACTTGGTTGGTTTCAGGATTGCTAATCGGAGCGATGAATCTCAGCGCGGCGGTCATTCCCGTCATGAGCGTTGCCGACAACGGACCTGGCTCAATGCGGGCCGCGCTGGCAACTGCCAGCAATGGCGACACAATTGACGCGAGCGGCGTCTCGGGAACGATCTTGCTCACCAGTGGCGAATTGCTGGTGTCGAACAGCGTCACCATTCTCGGTCCCGGCCCCGCCAATCTGGCCGTTGATGGCAATTTCGCCAGCCGCGTATTCCACATCGCGCAGTCGAATGTCGTCGCCATCGCCAACCTGAACATTACCGATGGCGATGTCGCTTCCTACGGTGGCGGCATCGGAGCCGATTATGCGGTTGTCCTCGCTGTTAGCAACTGCTGGGTGTTAGGCAGCACGGCCTACAGCGGCGGCGGTATTTTCTTCGGTGGAACGATGCTGATACTCGTCGATACCATTGTGTTCGGCAATTCGGCAAATAATGGCGGCGGATTAGTCGTCAATCAAGGGACTCTTGCCATCACCGACTGCACAATCAAGTTCAACTCTTGCGTCGGTACCTACTACGACGGCGGTGGCGGCATTGAGAACGCTCAGGGGAAAGTGATGATGATTAATAGCACCGTCAGCAGTAACGGGGCCACGGCGGGAGCGGGCGGGGGCATCAACAACTTTGGCGGCACCGTGACGATTCTTAATAGCACCATCAACGACAATGGGGCCTATTTTGACGGCAGCGCAATAGCAAACGATTCGGCCGACGGCATCAGTGCCGTCTTGGTCGTCTCCAATAGTACTCTGAGCGCCAATGGTTCAACCTACGGTGGTGTCATAGGAAATGAGCCTTTCGGCGGCACTGCCAAGGTCGGTGTCGTCAACTGTACGATCAGCGACAGCGGTGGAATCTATAATTTTGGAATACTGGAAATCGGAAACACCATTTTAAAACCGGCTGGTCTTGCCAATTCCGGCACCGTTACCTCGCTCGGCTACAACCTCAGCAGCGATGCGGCCGGGGGCGACGGATCGACAGGGCCGGGCGGACTGCTGAATGCAACCGGCGATATCCGCAACACCGATCCGATGCTCGGTCCGCTACAAAACAATGGCGGGCCAACGTTGACGCACGCGCTGTTGCCGGGCAGCCCAGCGATTGATGCCGGCGATCCGAATTTTGTCCCACCGCCATCCTACGACCAGCGCGGCCCTGGTTTCCCGCGCGTCCTCGCAAATTGGAGCGGCAGTCCGCGGATCGATATCGGGGCTTACGAGGCCATTCCCACGTTCACCGTGAGCGACGGCGTACCGGATTCGTGGCGCGCCCATTTTTTTGCGAACCAACCACCGGGTAATTCAAATGGAACGGCGACGAACGGCCAGTCATGTGCTGCATGCGACGCCGATGGCACCGGCCAGAACAATCTGTTCAAGTATGTGGCCGGTCTTAATCCGACGAATCCGGCTTCCCTTTTCGCACTCAACATTGCGAACGTTTCCGGCCAGCCGAATCAGAAGAACTTGATCTTCAATCCCGAGGTCAGCGGTCGGACTTACACGCCACAATTCAGAACGAACTTAACCAGCGGCAGTTGGGCTGCGCTTGCCAGCGCGGGCGGACCGGTCACGAACGCGAATCAACTCGCTGTCACCGACACGAACGCGGTCGAACCGCAGAAGTTTTACCGCATCGATATATCGCTGCCATGAATTGTCCCAGGAATGCAATCGACTGGACTTCCCGCCCAGCATTTCATAGGATTTACGGGTCGTGGACGGGTTGCCATTGAGAGTGGCTAGGATGAGTGCGAACCGGTTGGTTTCGGTTTTTCGGGTTGGACTTCTGACGACGGCACCTCTGTCCATGAGCGGCGAACAGGAGCCAGCATCATGATTCGAATGAAGCAGTGGATCCGGATACTTGTGGGGCCAGTCGTGTTTGGCGCGCTGCTGTCCTCCAGCCACGGCACAGTCCTGATCGATGAGAGCTTCGCGCCGGGCTACAATCGAACGAACAACAATATCGCCGGCGCTAATATGGCGATCTACAAGGGACGGACGAACACCACCGCTACGGTCAATGTCGGCTCTCTGAGTTTTAGCAATTCAACGAGTCTGGGCGCCTCGGGTTATTGGGGTTATTTCACTGATCCCAACGCCAACCTAGCGGGAATTGGGAGCGCCTCGTCGGTCAGCAACGGCCACCTGTTGCTTGGCGTGGGCGACAAGCTAACCGTGAGCATCAGCTTCTATCTGGGAAGTATGCCGACCGGCACCAGCACGTACGCCTTACGCTTTGGCCTTTTTGACAGTGCGGATGGCAATCCGGTCCGCTCGACCAATGACGCCAATGCCGGCCCATCCAGCAACGCCTTCACCAACAACCAGGCCTTTGCCGCTTTCCTTCCCATGACAACCGACACGGGTCTGATCAACCAGATCAGCCTGCGACGCCGCACGACGCTTACTGCCGGCAACCCGCTCAGCTCCTCTGCTGATTGGACTTCGATGGGAAGCGTGGGCGGGGCGTACACAGCTTTGTCTTCTCTGAGCAATTACACACTCCAGTTCAGCGTGTCACGGCCAGACTCGTTTACATGGACGATCTCCGCCGCTCTCATGGACACGCTTAGTGCGACCGTGCTGACGTCCGGGTCCGTTTCGACCAACAGCGGGCTTTCTTCTTTTAACTGGTTCCAGTGGCGGACGCCCTCGGAAGCACCCGGCAACCCCGACGTGTTTACGGACATGAAGGTCGAAGTGGACCCGCTACCGGTCGCCAATTTCTGGATAGCCAGCACCGGCAAATGGGAGTATTTCGGAAACTGGTCGAATGGCGTACCCTCCACCAACGATGCCGCTGACGTCATCAACAATTCCAACAGCAGCTTCGTCACCATTGACGCGTTGACTGTCGGCAGCTTCCCGTCCAGTCTAATGATCAACAACCTTTTGGTGTCGGCTCCGGCGGGCTTCTCCAATACTCTGCTCGTGTCCGCCACGGGTGGCACGAATCCACCCCTGAGCGTTCTCAACAGCCTCGGCGTCTCTGCCGGCGGCTCGGTGATCGTCTCCAACGGCGAGTTGCGAGTGGGCGGTATCTCCACTAGCACGCTGGACGGCTCTCTCGTGGTGCTTGGCGGGGGCAAGATGTCCATGAACGGACCATTCAGCGTCGGCGACCAAGGCACCGGCGCGGTGACATTGGTCGGTGGGACTTTCGTGGCCACCAATAGCTCGACGATCATCGGTAATCTCGGCATGGGTAGCGTGACCGTCTCAAACAGTGCACTCACCGCCAACCTCATCAACATCGGCAGTGGTGCGAACTCTATCGGCAGCCTGACCATCAGTTCCAACAGCACGGCGAATCTCTCCAGCAACCTAACCGTGGCGTCGGGCTCTGGATCGTCTGGCACCGTTAGTATTGTCGGCGGCTCTTTGGCTGTCGCCAACGGCGTGTTCGGCATCGGGAATACTGGGGTGTTGTCCAATGGCACGGGCATCGGCAGTGTCACAGTTTCCAACGGCACGCTCACAGCCTCCACCATTCTCTTGGGCAGCAGCGCGGGTGGGCAGGGCGATCTCATATTGCAGGATGGTGGAATGATCAGTTGCCCCGGTGGAACAAATTGCTTGATCGCGATCAACAGTCTCGGCTTCGGCCAGGTTGGCGGGACGCTGACGTGGGTCGGAAGCACTCTGGAAATTGGTGTGTCGGCCGTTGGCGATTACAACCTGTCCGGCGGGTCGGCGGTGTTCGATGATTTGTATGCCGGCTACGGCGATGTCGGAACGATGACCCTGGCCGGCGGCGTCGCGAACGTCAATTCGCGTTTGATCATCGGTCATCTCGGTAGCCCCCTGGCAAATGGCTCGGTGTGGATTACTGGCGGAACGCTGACGATTTTGAACAATTACACCATCATTGGCAACTCCGGCGTCGGTCAGATGACGATCTCGAACGGCACGGTGACGGCTGACGCCGTGTTTGTGGGCAACAGCGGGAACGACGGATCGTTGAGCGTCGCTGGTGGCACGATGGCCGCGTTTTCGGGCATCTCGGTTGGCGATTGCGGCGCCGGCTTCAACGGATTCGTGACGATTGTCGGTGGCGATCTGTTTATTACCAACGCATCTCACAACGCCGTGCTCGACGTGCGGAGCGGGACAACGACCATCAGTGGCGGCTTGCTGAAAGTGGACAAATTGATCGTCACCAATTCTTGCGCAAGATTGCTGCACACCGGCGGCTCGCTCCAATACAGCCAGGTTCAGCTCGACCCGAGCCTCAGCGCGGTCGGCGATGGCATACCGAACAGTTGGAAACTGCAATACGGCTTGGACCCGTTCGATCCGAACGCGGCCAATGAAGATCCCGATGGCGATGGGTTGTCCAACTTGCGTGAATATCAACTAGGGACGAACCCGTCCGATTCCTCCTCGCCCTATCGCATCACGGCCGTCACCCGTGAAGGCAACGACATCCGTGTCACATGGACAACAGCCGGTGGGACGACCAACGTGGTGCAGGTCGGCACCGGCGCGCCCAACGGCAGCTACACAAACAGTTTTAGTGACCTGAGTCCGCAGTTGATCATCCCCGGCGCCACCGTCACCAGCACGAACTACCTCGACTCCAACGGCGCGACCAATAACCCGGCCCGCTATTATCGCATTCGTGTGTTACCGTGACGGTCGCTATTTCGCTGGTGTTTAGCTCCCGGCTGTGGTTTACTCGAAACGCTTAGGAAGCGCGGGTCGCACCGCTTGCGGTTATTAGACGGTCTTGAATTCAGAAAGCGTGGCCATGAGGTTGAAGCGGACTCCAAATGTCGCGGGGAGTTTGTGGTGTGGTGACTCATTCGTGCCGGTCGCCGATGTGGCTTTGCGATCCTCTCACTGCACTCGATTGGGCTTAAGTCCGGGAAGTGTCCCACTGATCGTGATACGAATCCTTCGGTTTATTCTTCTCATTCTTTTGGGGGTGGTCGCCGGCGTTGGCAATATGAGGGCGCAAACCCTGACCACGTTGCATCAGTTTGTCAGCGGCTCTACCACTGACGGCGAAAACCCCGAAGCGGGGCTGGTGCAGGGCAGCGACGGATACTTCTACGGTACGACCGCCTTTGGTGGGACGAACTACGGCGGTGTAGTGTTTCGCATCAGTTCGACGGGGACGTTGACCACGCTGTATCAGTTTGACGGCGTCCTCGTTGGACGAGAGCCCTTGGGCGAACTGGTGGAGGGCAGTGATGGCAATTTCTACGGCACGACTTATGGGGGCGGGAGCACGAATTGCGTACTTGGCTGCGGCACGGTGTTTCGGATCAACTCGGCGGGGACGTTGGTCCAACTATATCAGTTTGGCGGAGGCGCCGATGGACGAGGGCCCCACGGGGGACTGGTGGAGGCCAGTGACGGCAATTTCTACGGCACTACTTACTTTGGCGGCACGAACAACCTAGGCACAGTGTTTCAAATCACTTCGTCAGGCACGTTGACCACGCTATATCAGTTTAGCGGTGGTGCCACGAACGGAAGAAACCCCGAGGCGGGGCTGGTGCAAGGGAGTGACGGCAATTTCTACGGCACATCGAACGGTGGCGGCATAAAAGACTCTGGCACGGTATTTCGGGTCAGTTCCTCAGGCACTTTGACCACGCTATATCAATTTGGCGTTGTTTCGACCGACGGCACGCTCCCCTACGAGTGGCTGGTGCAAGGCGGTGACGGCGATTTCTACGGCACGACCTATCTAGGCGGGACAAACAACTTGGGCACGGTGTTTCGGATTAGTCCGGCGGGGACGTTGACCACACTGTATCAGTTTGGCGGTGCCGTCACCAACGCCCACTACCCCGCGGGTCTGGTACAAGGCGGTGACGGCAATTTCTACGGCACGACCCACTTTGGCGGGACGAACAATTATGGCACGGTGTTTCGGATTAGTCCGGCGGGGACGTTGACCACACTGTATCAGTTTGGCGGAGGCGCCGACGGTAACAACCCCAATGCGGGACTGGTGCAGGGCCGTGACGGCAGTTTGTATGGTACGACCTTCCAAGGCGGAACGTACAACGTAGGGACAGTGTTTAGGATGAGCCCTCCGTATACTGTGAATGCGTGGATCGGTAGCACGAACGGCAAGTGGGAGATAGGCAGTAACAATTGGTCCTTGGGCGTAGCACCCTCAACCAATGACACGGTTGATCAGATCGTCAACGCCGGGAACAAGACGGTGACGATCGACGGAACCACTGTGCTCAGCAACTCAATTAACGGATGCCTGACGATCAGCAACCTCATCGTCTCAGCGCCGCTCGGTTCGACGAACACGTTGTCCTTGAACAACGCGGGCCTGGCTACGCCACTGGACATTCTCAATAGCTTTACGATTAGCGCCAACGGCGCAGTGCTGGTAACCAACTCGGTGCTGCGCGTCGACAGTCTATCGGGTGGCGCCTTCCATATAGACGGCGTAGTCACAGTGCGTAATAACGGATCCATCATTGCCACCAACAGCTCAGCATTCGTGGGCTACGATGGCGTCGGCCAGATGACCACCTCCAACGGCACATGGCAGGCAAGAGATGTTCATGTGGGGTTCAATGCCGGCTCACGAGGCACGCTGACGGTGGCGGGTGGCACCCAAACGGTTTCGACGAGTTTGACAGTCGGCACACCCGGCTGCATCAGCACGGGCGTGGTCACGATTTCGGGCGGCAGCCTGTTCGTCACGAACGGGACCGGTAACGCAGTGCTCGAAATTGACAGCGGGACCGTGACGCTCAGTTCGGGAACCCTGCGGGTGGATACATTCATCATGACGAATGCCTGCGGCCATTTCACGCGCACGGGAGGCATCTTCCTCTACAGCGTCGCCGTTCTCGATCCGAATCTGGACGCGGACGGCGATGGATTGCCGAACGGCTGGGAACAGACGCACGGTCTTGACCCGCTCGATGCGACCGGCGCCAACGGCGCGGCGGGCGATCCTGACGGCGATGGCTTCAGCAACCTGCAGGAATACACTTTTGGGTCGGACCCGAACGATTCTTCTTCCGTCCCCGTGAACAGTTGGACGAACAGCGCCAGCGGCAAGTGGGAGACAGCCAGCAACTGGTCGTTGGGTCTGGCGCCGACCAACAACCAAACTCTCGCGGTGACCAACGCGCTCAGCAAAACCGTGACCGTAGACGGCACGACAGCAGCCAGCTTTCCGGACACGATGACGATCAGCAACCTGACAATGTCAGGCGCAGGCTCCAGCACCAACACGCTTTCGGTCGAAACCGCCGGCGTGCTTCCTTTTCAGGTGCGCGACCAACTCGTTCTCAGCAACAATTCCGTGGTCTTCGTTGACAATCTTTCTGAGCTCAATGTCGATGGCGACCTTTCCGTGGGCAGTTCCGGCTCGGGCAACCAACTCATCGTTACCAATGGCGGAGTTATATGGGACTTGCGGGCGGCAGTGATCGGCGGGCTGCCCGGCTCGAACAACACTGTCGAGGTAACGGATGCTGGCTCCTGGCAAATTGATGGCGTGCTTGTTGTGCGTAACAGCGGCCCTGGCGTCGCGATCAAGGTTGCCGAAGGCGGATCGGCGATTGCCTCCACGAACGTCTTCATCGGCGATAGCGCTTCGGCAGATGGCAACATTGTGCTGATTACCGATCCGGCGAGCTCCTGGAATAACGGTGGCCTTCTGAGTATCGGCGGAAGCAGCTCGGGCGCTCAGTTCATTGTCACCAACGGTGCACAGGCTTTCAGCCAGAGCGTGACCATTGGCGATCCGGTCGGCATCAATCACAGCGCCACGCTGACAGGCACGGACTCTTACTGGCAGGTCATGAACACCATCCAAATCGGCAATGGCAGCACCGGCGACAGCCTGACCATCAGCGACGCGGGCTCGCTGTTGGCCGGGCAAATTAAGGTCAACGGCGCCACGCTCGTCCTCAACGGAGGAACGTTCAGCACGTCGAGCCTTATCGTCACCAACGGTGGCGCCGTGCAATACGCCCAATCGTACAAGGTCGACAATACGACCGTGTCGATTGCGAGCGGAACCGTTGAAGCCAGTTCCAACCTCGTCGTTGCCAGCACAGCGGGCTCCACTGGTGTCGTCAATGTCGCCGGCGGACAACTCGTGGTCACCAATGCGCCTCTGAGCATCGGCAACGATGGCACGATCAGCAGCGGCGGCGGTGTCGGCTTGATGACGGTCTCCAACGCAACCCTACTCAGTTCCACCAATCTTATCGGCAGCAGCGCCGGCGGCCACGGCGACCTTGTTTTGGAAGACGACGGACAGATCATTTGCCCGGCGGGAACGAACTGCCTGATGTTGATCAACAGCCTCGGCTTCGGCCAAATTGGCGGCACGTTGACGTGGGTCGGCAGCACGCTGGAAATCGGCGTCAGCGCGGCTGGGGATTACAGTATTTCCGGTGGCCAGGCGGTTTTCGACGATTTGTACGCTGGCTACGGCGATATCGGAACGATGACGATGGCGGGCGGCGTGGCCAATGTGAACTCACGATTGATCATCGGCCATCTCGGCAGCCCGGTGTCGACCGGCGCGGTTTGGATCACTGGTGGACAACTCACCGTTCCCAACAATTACACGCTCATCGGTAACTCTGGCGTCGGACAAATGACCATTTCGAACGGCATCGTCACCGCTTCCGATGTGATCGTTGGCAATAGCAGTAATCCCGGCACGCTGTCATTGGCTGGCGGAACGCTAACGGCCAACACCCTTGTACTGCCGAACCCCGCCAGTCGCTTCATCTTTAGCGGCGGTTTTCTCAACGCCAAAGGAGTAACCAACGTGAACGGTCAGGTCTGCATCTTGGGCGATGCCGTCAGTGGCGCCACTTTAAGTTTGCTGGGCGGAATTACGCTTCTGGACAGCGGCTTCAAAGTCTCCACCAACGCCACGCTCTCGGGTCTCGGTACAGTCAATGGAAACATTGCGAACTACGGCTTGATTGCCCCCGGTGGTCTGCTGACCATCAATGGCATCGTCACCAACAATGCAACGATTGTGGCTCCCCCGGGCAGCACCATCAATTTCAACGGCACAGTGGTCAACAACGGTCTGATTGTTACCAACGGCGCCATCCATTTCAATGCAGGCCTGGTCAACAATGGCCAACTCTTGGATGCCGCGGCAGATACTGACGGTGACGGCATGAACAACACGTCGGAGGCGTTGGCCGGCACCAACCCCACCAACAGCACGTCGGTACTGCGGATCGTGAGTGCGACCGCCGAAGGCAACAACATCCGCGTGACTTGGAGTGCGGTAGGAGGCAAGCGCTACATCGTGCAAGCCGGCGTGGGGAGCGGCGGGAATTACGCCAACAGTTTCGCGGATATCAGCCCGACGATTTCCGTTTTGGGTGTCGGCGAAACCGCTGCAAACTACCTCGATGTCAACGGCGGGGTAGGATCAAGCCCGAAATATTACCGGGTGCGTCTTGCTCCATAAACGGCTGCGTCAAAAAGAAGTCATTGAAACCCGGATAGTCAAAAAACTCGTTCGTGCGTGATTACCTTGTGCAGTTCAAATGTGCAGGGAATAAAATCATAATGACACGACTATTCATGGTTTTGCCGGTTCTCGTAACAAGGCGACGAATCCATTAGCTGGCTTAGTGCAAGGAAATGATGGCGGGTTCTGATGGTACCACCCGCAACGGCGGGACCAACAGCAACGGTAGGATCTGAGTATCAATTCTGGCAGAACGAAGAAAGGCCTCTTGCTTCATGTCCAAGCACGACTTCTTTGTGCTATGGGCTTTTTGGTTCTTGGCGGGGTGAGCTTCGTCGCTTGCTGCGGGTCGACGCGTTGCCAGTTGGAAGAGAACCGGTTCTTGACTTACCAAGTCGGTCTTCACACTGGTTGCCACGGCTGCGATCTGCGCTTCCGTCGGGTAATTGTGCCTGCGCCAAGCGTCGATTCCACCCAAGAGCGGTCGAACGCGCGTGATTCCCGTGCTTATGCAGGATCAACGCGGTAACAGCGGCACTGGCTTCGTTCGGGCAGGAGCAATACAACACCACCTCGCCATCACGCGGGATCTCATGTTGCCAGTCTTCTACCCGGTCCATCAGCAGGTGTCGCGCGCCGGGAATGAGAAATGGATCACTGTGTACGGCCGCTTCCGAGCGCACATCGACAACCACTACTTGCTCGCCCGCTTCTTGTCTCTGCCGAAGTTCCTCCGGCGTAATCCGGGCTAGCCGCAGCTTGTGTAACACTCGTTGCCGCTGGATGTATTTGTAAGCGATATACGCCACTAAGAGCAACCCTTGGAAGATGAGCCTAATCCTGCCGGATACGTAATGTGGACCTCGGGCGGGGAGTTGTTATCCCCTTTGGACTCGGTGACTCTTACGATCTCAGAGTAGCCAATATCTCCCCCCGGAATCGGTGGCGCGGGCGCGGATATAGTGCTCGCCGCTAAGGATCGCATTCCACGTAAAAGTGCATGTGCGAAATTGGTGTTTTCATCACTTCTCCCCCAATTGGCTGTGTGCCGTCCGACAATTCCAGCTTATCAATCGTTCGACCAGCGGGCGGATTGATCTCGACTTCTACCACCGGCGAGTCGCCTGAGAGCGGCCCTCCCCAAACCACGCTCGTTGCTCGACGGCATTCCGTCGTCGTTGAGTTTGCCGGTCTCTCGCATATAGACTGGATGCTTGAGTGAACTACGCCAGTCTCCTTGACCACTACCCGGGATTGGGGGAGTCAGCGCGGCTCGGATGCGGATGAGTTATTTGACCTGCAAGGGAAACGGTTCGACGATTCGGCTCATCGAGTCCCAGATCCACCATCCGGGCCGGAAGTTCTGGCTTCCGTGTCAACGTTCGTCGGTGAAAAGGACTGTAGAGCAATTTGAGGATGTCGGACGTCTTCATATAGCGGCCGAAGGTGCGCAGCAGCTTCCAGGTTCGAATCGGACGCTTGAAGATTCGGTGGAGAAACAGCAAGCCATATCCTTTCGCCCGCAGTTGGTTCACCACCGCGCTGGGTAGAGCCGTGGGATCGATATCCGAGCATTTGAACCACTTGTGCCAATCCCGCTCGTCGTCAATGATCTCGCGCGCCACGTACTCCTGCCAGAGCGGCGTCCCGCGGTAGGCGCACAAACGATTGAAACAGAAGGTGTCGAGCTCCAACCGGGCGGCGAACCGAAAGCTCTCCACAATATCCTCTTTGGTTTCGCCGGGCGATCCGACGACGAAAAATCCGTGGATCCTTTCGATCCCATGGCGTTTCGCTTCCCTGACCGCGTGCTCGACCTGGGCGGGAGTTTGCTTCTTCTTGAGCCGGTCCAGCACCTTCCGGGTGCCGGCTTCCACGCCAAACGCTAGGAAATTGCAGCGGGCTTCGCGCAGAACCGGCAACTGCTCAATGCCGACCGAATCCACCCGGCCTTCGCAGCCCCAGTGGAACTCCAGCTTGCGTTGGATGATGCCACGGCAGATTGTTTCAATGCGCTTGCGGTTGATGAGGAAATGGTCGTCGGTTAGATAAATCGAGCGGTAGCCCAGATCGTTCAGCGCCTGTAGTTCTCCCAGAACATGCTCCGGCGACCGGCTCCGCCATTTGCCATTGCCGAGGGCTGGGATATCGCAGTAGATGCAGGTGTATGGGCAGCCGCGCGACGTTTGCACAGTGCAGAACTTGTCCAACGAAAATACGGCCGGAACATCCAACGGGAGGGACTCGATGTAGTCGATCGGCAGACTGGTCCGGTCCGGATACGGAAACCGGTCCAGATCGCGGAGGAGTGGCCGCGCGGCGTTCTGAACGACGCGTTTTCCCTCACGCCAGACCAGGCCCGCCACGGATTCTGGATTATCAAGGTGGTCCAGGTAGTCCGGCAGCAACTCCTCACCCTCACCGACTCCGACACAATCGATATCCGGGCAATCCCCGAGAATGCGATCCGCATTCAACGTGGCGAATGGTCCGCCCACGATGATCGGGATTTTCGGAGCCTCGGCCTTGAGCCGCCGGGCCATGCTTTTGGCGGCTGGGTAAGTGGTCGTCGATAGAAACGAGAGCGCGATCACGTCGGGTGGTTCCTGCGCAACGGCCAGGGCGATGTGCTCCGGCTTCATCTGCGGATGGCACGTGTCGAACATCCGCACACGGTGTCCCCGTTGGCGCAGCACCGGAGCGAGCGTCTGAATACCCAATGGCGGAAACGCCATCACTTTGACCCGCCCATTATCAGATGTTGAACGAGCCAGTTCCTTGGGAAGCACCCGGCAGAAGTTGTCGTCGCCTACGTAAACAAGGAACGTATTCAACGGATACCTCCGTCTGGCGAAATTCGTCGCGGCTGGCTCAAAAAATGACGAGCCGTCGGTGTCCTCGAAGCACAACGATGTGCGCGTCGACGGCCAGCCGCACGACTCCTTCGGCTGTTTGCCGGTCGCAGGCTCTATAAACAGCCGCGATCAAGTCACCAAACGTCAGCCCCTTTTTCTGGGGACGCACTTTCACAGCGCAGAGATTAGCTCGGCAGCCGCACGCGGCGCTATGGGGTGTTGACCCCAGTGGGGATTTCGTGGACCCGACCGCGACATCGCATATGGGTGTAGACATGGGTGGTGCGATTCTCTATGCGAGTCTCAACACGGGCTGAAGCTGCTCGTCAGGCAACAAGATCACCCAATGCTTATCCGGAGCATACCATTCCAGCTTCAACGGCTGGCTCTGCAGCTTGGCACCTTCCCAAAGAAACTGAAACCGAGAATCACCCGGCGATGGTGTTCCGCCCGGTCCAAAAGCCCGGCTCAAGAAAACACAGAGGGCCTCCATTCCAAACCGTCTTTCGCCTGCTGTTGGCTGTTGAGTATGCTGACGGTAGGCGGCGGGTGAAATGGCGCAAGGTGTATTCTTCGGCAACAATGCTCTCACCGACGCAGAGGTCCGGTAGTCGCTTGAAAGCTCAATGAGTGAGCCCGTGTCCACAGCATCTTTAACAGATTCAATGTTGATAACTGTCATGGACTCATCTCGAAAGCCTTATGCCCCGGAAAGATATGCAAGCAGGCCATGCGGGCGCTATGGGGTGTTTACCCCATATGCGATTTCCTGAATCCAAGTGCCTATTGGGAGGGGCCTTGGCGTTGGAGAGAAGATGAACCGGCAGCGCCATCCTCGGGCGTCTTCCAACGCCGGAGTTCAAGATTTCGCTGGCTGGTCGCAGAAGTTTAACCATCGTATCAATTCGAACGATTGAACATCCACAGGCAACTGAGGAATAATATAAACCCGATCACCACCACCATTCCCTTTGGAACGCAAGTAGACACAATCGGTGTGGGGTTGAGAGGAAGGCGCGGCGGGCGGCTGTTTCCGTAGCTCCCCCGTTCGATTTGCACTCCGTTCACACTCGCTCTGCCCGCGTCGCCGCAGGCGTCGGCAACGCTCACGGTGAGACCACCAAACTTCAGTGCTGTACGCTTGTGATTGATTTTCGCGCATACAGAATAAGCAAGAGAGCCGGGCTGGCGCTATGGGGTGTTCACCCCACCGGTGTTTTCATAAACTCCGCTGTCTCTGGGCGCGGGAGCAGTATGGGCTGAATCCAATTACGGAATGCACTTAAGTAAAAAGGGTCAGTTCGCTTCGGACTGACCCTTTTCTTCTTGCTCGCTCGCCAGCGCCAGTGTTGTAAGGAATCGGCGTGAGGAACGCCATTTAGAAGGGCGCCAGCGGCGGGCGAAAATTCCTGGATGACTACCGCCCAAGTCGTCGGTTCACTGCACCATACTAAACGGCAAGACCCCGCACCGACAATGGGGCGTTCACCTTGGGGTGTTTACCTCAGGGGATAAGAGGCCGGAGATCTCGTGGATGTTAAGCTTCGCCATGAGATTCTGCCGATGTTTTTCGACCGTTTTGATGCTGATGCCCAATTCCGCCGCCACTTGTTTGTTGGCCTTGCCCTCAGCAATCAGTTGGAGCACCTCCATCTCACGCGAACTCAGGCGGGTGATTTTCTTCTTGAGCAGGGCGCTTCCGTTCGGCGACCTCAGAGAATGATTGCGGAGGCGCTTGTCAATGGAGGGGCTGAAAAACGTGTTTCCTTTCTGCACTTTCCGAATCGCCCGGGACAGATCGCGGGAGGAGGTTTGTTTGAGCAGAAATCCCGCCGCGCCCGACTCGGTCGCATGCTCGACGTAGGCGTCATCGCTGTGCGCAGAGAGAATGAGCACCTTGGTGTCGGGGGCGGCTTTGCGAATCTGCCG
>Ga0335081_10000536_pt1 | contig 64171 bp, 65 predicted proteins | sample Lox_Sample_35_FD_206713 | JGI IMG/M metagenome (GOLD analysis project Ga0335081, IMG submission 206713) | Soil microbial communities from Loxahatchee National Wildlife Refuge, Florida, United States - Lox_Sample_3.5 | ecosystem: Environmental > Terrestrial > Soil > Wetlands | place: USA...
CAGATTGCCGTGACGGCGATCGGTATCGATGGAAGCGACCAGCTCCGAAAGCGTCACGTCGCGACCGTTGGCGATTTCCTTGAGCCCCTTCCAAAACGCGTCTTCAAGACTGACGCTCGTCTTGTGACCGGCGATCACGATCGAGCGTTTGACAACCGGCGATTTCATCGGCCGTCTCCTTTTTCGATCCGGTGCGCATCGAGGTTGCGGTCGGCTTGCACGCGGCGCGCTTCAGCGAGTTCGCGAAGCCGCGGACGCCGACCCTGGGCGAGACGATTGGCGCGAGCGCGCTCCCCATCTTGGCGACGCTGCCTCCGTTTGCGGACAGTTCGTAAATTGATTAAGTCAGCCATCTCCAGCGGTAACCAGGTAGGTGGTTATTTGAAACCGCAACCACACGCTTTCGCGGGGTCGTTCGCCCACAAAGCTCTAGGGGGCAGCTGCCCTACGCCGACAAGCCAGCGGCCTTGCTGTCGATGAATGAACCCGACTCCTTAAGGCCGTACCGTAGAGTGGAGGCAAGCACCGCTTAGATTCAACACACGGTTAGTTGATGGAACGGCGCCGACCAATGACCATCATCAATTACCGCCAATTATAGTGAGCCTACTTCTTGCGGTAAGCGAACACGTTCAAAAGTATATTCTGACTGCGCCAAAGCAATACTATCGAAACCGCGCGCCTGTTCGGCACGAAACATTACGTTACTCTTTCGGAAATGTCCCAGCAGATGGAAAGGCAAGTACGATATTACCCAGTATCTGAAACGTCTTTCTGCCCAATACGTTTGCATCAATGGAAATATGTTTCACGTCACAAATCGGCGCTACGGCAATTTCGCGCGCATCGACCGACTGACACGATAACGAAAAGTATGAGACGGCGGCGATTTGCTGCGTCAGGACGGACGGATCATTTTGCGCGGCTGCACCAGCCGATCGAATTCGGCGCCGGTAACGAAGCCGAGCCGCACGGCCTCTTCGCGCAGCGTCGTGCCATTGGCATGCGCCGCCTTGGCGACCTGCGCCGCCTTGTCGTAGCCGATCTTTGGCGACAACGCCGTCACCAACATCAACGACCTCTGCATCAATTCGGCGATGTGCGCCTCGTTGGCCACGATGCCGACGACGCAATTGTCGGCGAAGGAGCGCGCAGCGTCGCCGAGCAGGCGGATCGATTGCAGCATGCAGTAGGCGAGCACCGGCTTGTAGACGTTGAGCTCGAAATGGCCCTGGCTGCCGGCGACGGTGATCGTGGTCTGGTTGCCGAACACCTGGCAGCACACCATGGTCAGTGCCTCGCTTTGCGTCGGGTTGGTCTTGCCCGGCATGATCGAGGAGCCGAGTTCGTTCGACGGCAGGATCAGCTCGCCCAAGCCCGAGCGCGGACCGGAGCCGAGCAGGCGGATGTCGTTGGCGATCTTGAACAAGGCCGTGGCGGCAGCGTTGATCGCGCCATGCGCGAAGACATAGGCGTCATGGCCGGCCATGTGCTCAAATTTATTCGCCGCGGAGGTGAACGGTAGCTTGGTCAGCCGGGCGATGCGCCGGGCAAACGCCTTGGCGAAGGCCCGCTTCGAATTGAGCCCCGTGCCGACCGCGGTGCCGCCCTGCGCCAACGGGTAGAGCTCGCGCTGCGCCAACTGCAGCCGCGCAACTGACGACTTCACCTGCGCGGCATAGCCGGAGAACTCTTGGCCGAGCGTGATCGGGGTCGCGTCCATGGTGTGGGTGCGCCCGATCTTCACGATACCGGCGAATTGGCGCGCCTTCGCGGCGAGCGCGGCCTCGAGCCCGCGCAGCGCCGGGACGAGATGGCGCTCGATCGCGATCGCCGCGGCAATATGCATCGCGGTTGGGATCGAATCGTTCGACGACTGGCTCATATTGACGTGGTCGTTCGGATGCACCGGCGATTTCGCGCCGAGCTTGCCGCCGAGCGCCACATTGGCAGCGTTGGCGATTACCTCGTTGACGTTCATGTGGGTCTGCGTGCCGGAGCCGGTCTGCCAGACCAAAAGCGGGAATTGCGCGTCGAGCTTGCCGTCGGCGATATCCTGCGCGACCGCGATGATGGCGCCGGCGCGGCGGCGGTCGAGCGAGCCGAGGTCGCGATTGACTTCGGCGGCCGCGCGCTTGATCAGACCGAGCGCGTGGATGAGCTCGATCGGCATGCGCTCTCCGCCGATGCGGAAATTGCGCAACGAGCGCTCGGTCTGCGCCCCCCACAGCTTGTCGGTCTGGATGTCGAGCGGTCCGAAGGCATCGCTTTCGGTGCGGGTCCTACTCTTGGCTTTGCGCGTTTTGGCCACGTGGTGGCGCTATTTTTTCTTGCGGAAGCGGTCGAGGCGGACAACTTGCGCGCCGCCCTTGGGCCGCGTCGGCTTATCGTCGCTCGGCGCGGCTGCTGGGACGGGCTGCGGCGCCGCCGCTGCCGGCGCCGACGAAGCCGGCAAGCGCTTCTTGGGCTCGGTCGCTTTCTCGGCTGGTTTCTCGGCCTGCGCGGGTGTCTTCTCGCCAGGCTCGGCCGGCGCTGATTGCTTGATCTCCTCCTCGGTAATTTCCTCAAATTGCAGAGCGAACTGCGCCGAGGGGTCGACGAATTTGGTAATCGCCGCGAACGGCACCGTCAGCTTGGTCGGCACGCCGCCAAACGACAATCCGACCTCGAAGGCGTCCTCGTCGACCTTCAGGTCCCAGAATTGATGCTGCAGGATGATGGTGATCTGCTCGGGATATTGCGCGCGCAAACGCTCGGGCATGCGCACGCCGTCGGCGGTGGTGTCGAAGGTGATGTAGAAGTGGTGATCGCCTGGAAGGGCGCCGTGCGTCGCGGTATCGGCGAGCACGCTGCGCACGACCGCGCGCAGCGCCTGTTGGGTCAGGAGATCGTAGCGGATCTGGTCGGCCATACCGGGCATCAGTAGCCAGTGGTCATTTATCAATAATCAGAAAAATGGTTCGCGGAAAGTCCATGTCCGGGCCTGGTCGGTCGTAGTTCGGCTCCACCTCTGTCACGCAATGGTCAAGTGCGGCTCCAACCTGCCAAGCCCTATGTTTCCGGCCATTTCAAGCGCCAAACTCGGAAAAGCCGGTCGGATTGGGGCGCCTTACGGCCGGTCGCGTACTGGTGGGAGCGGGCGGATTTTTGGGCGGCACTTGCGAAGGAATTGATCAACTTAGTATAAATTGACCGGGCATTGTCTGAGTGTTGGGGTGGGGTAATGGGTATGGACCGTAGGCGTCTGCTTCAGTTTGCGTTGGGTGGTGGAGCGCTGTCGGCGCTGATCTTGCCAGATCGTTGGATCAAGCCAGTCGTTCAATCGGTCTTAGTCCCTGCCCACGCGGCGGCTTCGCCGGCGACGACGACGAGCACGTCGACGACGGGCACCACGACGGGTACGACCACCGGCACGACGACGGGCACCACGACGGGCACGACCACTAGCACCACCACGGGCACCACGACGGGCACGACCACCGGCACGACGACGGGCACCACGACGGGCACGACCACTAGCACCACCACGGGCACCACGACGGCCACAACCACCAACACCACGACGACCACGGCGCCGTCGACCACGAGAGGCACGTAGGTCGGAGTGGGGCGAGCCTATTGCCAGGCGTGGACGCCATTCCGATGCGGTTGGGGCCGCTTGCGCAGCGTGCCGGTCTGTTTCATAACAATGCTACCCCGACATTGTTTCGTTTCGGTCCAGTGACCCAAGCCGCAGACCACGTGTATCACCTGGTGCGAGCGCTGCTGGCAGCGCGCGGTGCCGACGATGCCGGCATTATTAGCGGCGCGGGGCAGGCGCTGCTACAAGCCCACTTCAGCGACGCCGACGACAGGCTCTGCGATGCGTTGGTTGCCGAAGCCGAGCACAACGGCGTCGCGCCTCTGCTCGCACCGATGGTGGCTGCATGCGCCGACCGCTCGCCCGCGTTCGGCAGGCTCGACCGCAGCTTCGCCGCGCTCGCACACCGCCATCGCCGCGCCGCCGCCGTGCGCGAGGCCGCGGTGGACGAGTTGCTCGGCGCCTATGCCGCCGCCGGCGTGCCGGTGTTGTTGCTTAAGGGCGCAGCCCTCGCCCACCTTATCTATCCGAGCCCGGCGCTGCGGCCGATGGTCGACATCGATCTACTGGTCGATGCCGCCGATGCGCGGACGGCGGCTGCCGTCGCCCGCAAGCTCGGATTTGTCTTTGCGCCGGCATATGAGTCGCGCTTTGCCGGCCGCATGCACCATCTGCCGGTGGCCAATGTGAAGCGCGCCAATTTTCACATCAAGCTGGAAATCCATACCGATGCGATCGCCGCCGATCTCGGCGGCAGCCTGACCATGGCAAGCTTGATGGACGGACCGCAACCTGTCGTGCGGCCCGGCGGGCCGCAAGGGCACGCGCTCGGCCACACTGACATGTTGCGGCATCTTGCACGGCACGCCTTTGTCCCGGTGAACCGCGTACGGCTTATCCATCTTTACGATCTATGGCGCTACCAAGCGAAATTCCGCGATGCGATCGACTGGCCGGCCTTATGTGCGCTTTCTCCAAGCGTCGGCGTTGCGCTGGACCTCGTGAGTGCCTGCTTCGTCGACGGCGGGCCGAGCGATGCCGGCCGCGGCATGCTGCCGCTCGCCGATATTGCGACGCTGAACGGTTTCTCCGTCAAGCTCGATGCGCTGTTCAACCCGCCTGCCTGGTGGATGCGAGGATTTTACGGAATTGCCCCGGGCAAATCCTTGCTCGCGTGCCGCCTCTTGACGCATCCAGCGATGATGTCGCGCTGGATCGCAAAGCGCCTCCTGGTCGGCCTCGCCGGCGCTCGGCCTGTATTCGACCTCGATGAACTTGGCCATAACGATCAAGTTGCGAGGATCGGACGATGAGCGACAATGCGGTGGACGATTTGGTCCCTCGGCAGGTTTCTGGAGTGGAAACTGAGATCGTCGGCAAGGAGGTCCTGCTGTACCATCCGGGTCAAACGCGCGCCGTTTATCTAAATCCGACCGCGGCGCTCATCTGGGGCCTCTGCGACGGCAACCGGCCGGTGCGCGAAATCGTGCGACTGATTGGCGAAAGCTATCCCGAGGCAGGCAACAGTCTCGCCGACGAAGTTCTGACGACGCTCAAGCAGCTGCGAGAGAACGGTGTCCTTGTCAACGCTTGAAGCGGAGCCCTTATCGCGGGACGAGATGCGCAGAAAGTCGGTGCGCCTCGGGACGAGTCACGTCGCCGTCATCTATCCGGCAACGCTCGACCGCTGGTTCGACGGCCTGGTCGAGCCACGCATCGAAGAGGCCGCGCCTGCCAAGTGGGTCGACCTTGTCGCCATCGACGACAGCGGCCGCTTTGCCGTCGAGGCGAGCAGCGGCGAGGGAGCGAGCGGACTCGGTCTCGGCGAGGCGCTCGCGGTGTTTTGGGAGCGCGTGAGTTTTCTGCTGGTTCACGATCTCACCGACGCGATGGCGCTACATGCCGCCGCGGTGCGTCGCAACGGCGCGCTTATTCTCATGCCTGGGGCGAGCGGCTGCGGCAAGACGCGGCTTGCGCTGTGGTACCGCAAGCATGGCGACGAGCTCTGCACCGACGAGGTGGTGACGGTTTCGCTCACGACGGACGGCGCGCCCGTGCTTGCGGACGCGCTGCCGCGGCCTGTGCTCCTCAAGAGCATCGCCGAAGCGAGCGCGTTTCTGCGGCCGGGCGAGCAGAAGATTGAGCAGCTTGTGTCAGGCTATGGCGTAATGCTCGGACTGTCCGGCGGTTCGTCTCACACTTCCGCGACGATCGAGCGCTGCCTCATCGTCTTCCCGCGCTTCGCGCAAGGCTCGCCGCTGATCTTGACGCCATTGAGTGCGGGCGAAACCGCCTTTCGCCTGATGGCGCACTGCCTCAATGTGCGCAATCTGCCGCGCGGCGGTCTTGGCTTTGCGCGCGCGCTCGCCGGCCGGGCGCAGGCGCTCGCGCTCGACTATGGCGACACGGCCCAGCTCGAGCAGACCCTCGACGTGCTTACGCGGCAATCGCTTGCCGCGCCGATGAGCGAGGAGGACTTCGCGGCTCTGTGCGCCGCCTTTGCAGCGCGCGACTCGCTGCGCACGGCCGTTCCCTGCCCCCCGCGAGCGGAAAAGCGGCCGGTGCCGGCGGCGACCACCCAACGTTTCCCCCGCCGCCTAACCGTCGGGATGGCGACCTATGACGACTATGACGGCGTCTATTTCACCATCCAGTCGCTGCGCAATAGCAACCCCGAGCTCGAAAGTGCGCTCGAATTCGTGGTGATCGACAACAATCCGGGCAGCGCCAGTTCTGAGCATCTCGCCAATCTCGGCAATTGGATCGACGGCTACCGTTATGTGCCGCGCGGCGAATGGTCAGGGACGGCGATGCGGAACGCCGTGTTCGAGGAGGCGAGCAGCCCCTTCGTGCTTTGCATCGATTCCCATGTACTGATCGTGCCCGGAGCACTCGCCAAGCTGATCGCCTATCTCGACGCCGATCCTTCGACCCGCGACCTGCTGCAAGGCCCGATGGTCTATGACGACCTGCGCAAGACCTCGACGCATTTTGAGCCGCGCTGGCGCGCCGGCATGTGGGGCACCTGGGCCGACGATACGCGCGGCGACGATCCGACGGGGCCGGCCTTCGAGATCCCCATGCAAGGGTTGGGCTTGTTCGCCTGCCGACGCGAGGCCTGGCCCGGCTTTAATCCGAAATTCCGCGGCTTCGGCGGCGAGGAAGGATACATCCACGAAAAAATCCGGCAGCGCGGCGGCCGCACTTTGTGTCTGCCCTTCCTGCGATGGATCCATCGCTTCAACCGCCCGGCCGGCACGATCTATGTTAACTTGTGGGAGCACCGCATCCGTAACTATTTCATCGGCTTCACCGAGCTCGGCCTCCCGACCGGCGAAATGGAAGCACATTTCGCCGAGTTGCTCGGCGCCGAATTGGCGGCGCGTATCTTCAGTGACATCCGGCGCGAGCTGAACGGGGAAGTATGACGGCGGACGTGGCAGCGCCCTCGGCGTTCAAAGACCGAGACCTTTTTTGTTGAGTTCGAATTCTTCCTCAGTCACCAACGCTCTGGTGCCGTCGAGATATTGCCGCCAGCGCTGCGTCAGATCCACCGGCACCAGCACCCCGTCGGCGCGCACATCGGTGCTGCGCCGCCGCCACCAATCAAGGTGAACGCGCTGCATGGTCTCGCTGGCCACCCTGGCGTAGCCGCTGACATGCTGGGTGCCGGTATCCCAGCGATAAATGTAGGAGCGGCGGCCGCCGAGTTCGGTTTGTGCCAGCAGCCCAGCACTGGCTGTCTGCTTATAGACCGGATGGTCGGTGTAGGTCGGATGGGTGTCCAATGGAGCCACCCGCAAATAGGCGGCACGAAAAACCCAGGAGCCCTCGAACGTGGTCGGCGGCGAGCTGAAGATTTCGTTGCGTTCCGACCTCCAGCACGACGCTGGCTTCCAGGCGACGTGATTGCCGATATGGGCAAGGCAATCGTCGAGGTGCCAGGGCAGATAGAGGTCGTCGTCGTCCCAAAAGTGGATGAGGTCGGCTTCCGGGTCGGCCAGTTCGATCATGCGCCGGCGGATATAGCGCAAGCCGCCGGGCGGCGGACTTTCGTTGACCACGCGTACACGCGGATGATCGAACGAGAGCGGCACGGGATGCTGGTTGTAGATAAGCAGCGTTGCCTGCGAAAGCGCGGTCTGCTGCAGGAAGCAGGCAAGCGCCTCGCAGGCCAGCGAATACCGGCCATAGGTCCCCATCAGGCAGTCGATCTTCATGCGATTTTTGCGTTCCGCGCGCGATTATTTGGCGGCGGACTATTGCCCGCTTTCTTGTATCGCTGCGAGCCGGAATTGCCGATCAGGAAAGTGGAGGCTTCTGTTGCCAGGTGCCTCCGAACCCCGCCTGACGGAGCTAACCCGTCAGGGCTTTAGATCGGTCTTTCGGACTGCTTACGCAGCCAGAGCAACCGGAGCATAGTTGTCGTTGGCAACTATGAATTTGGCCCGATAACGGCGGAACCATGCCGGGCAAAAGCACGCCCTTTACGCCCTCGTCGATCCTAGTTCGGCCCCGCCGGTGTCGCCCAGCAGTCCGACCTTACGGTCCGGACCGGCCCCGCCTCGCGGGTGGGCGCCTCGTAAATGAGCGACACGGGTGGAGCCGCCGGGTACTGCCCCCGGGTCCGATGGGTTTATTACGACGGCCGTTTATCACCATAGCCGGGTTGCCCCGGCACCCTGGAATATAAGGGGCAAAGGTTACCGAGAAAAGAGCGCTTGCCCCGCGTCCCGGGACAGCTTCCTAATGCAGTCAAAGCCGCCAGGCGCGCAAACGCATGCTTCCCAGCACCAACACCCAGGTGGTCTTGAAGTCGCGTCCGAACGACATCCCGCAGGCTGAGCATTTCGACATCGTCGAGGCGCCGCTCGCCGAGTTGCGCGACGGGCAGTTCCTGGTGCGCAACGAATTCCTCTCGGTCGAGCCGGCGATGCGCGGCTGGGTCAGCGCGGTCGCCAATTATTCCAAGCCCGTCGGCATCGGCGAGGTCATGCGCGCCTTTGCCGCCGGCGAGGTGATCGCCTCCAGGCATCCGGACTATGCCGACGGCGACAAGGTGATGGGTATGTTCGGCTGGCAGGCTTATTGCGTCGCCGACGCGAGCGCGGTGACGCGCAAGGTCGTCGAAACGGATCTGCCGCTCTCGCTCTCGCTCGGCATTCTCGGTCTCAACGGCATCACCGCCTATTTCGGCCTGCTCGATGTCGGCAAGCCGCGGCCGGGCGACACGGTGGTGGTGTCGACGGCGGCCGGCGCGGTCGGCTCGGCGGTCGGGCAGATCGCCAAGCTCGCCGGTTGCCGCACCGTCGGCATTACGGGCGGCGCCGACAAGGTGCGGCTGTGCCGCGAGACCTTCGGTTATGACGTCGCAGTCGACTACAAGGCGAAGGATTTCAAGGCGGCGCTCACGGCGGCCTGCGCGTCCGGCGTCAATGTCTATTTCGATAACACCTCCGGCCCGATCAGCGACGCCGTCTACGGCAAGCTCGCGCTCGGCGCCCGTGTCGTCGTCTGTGGCACCGCCTCGGTCGCGAGCTGGGAGCCGCCGCCGCTGGGCCCGCGCGTCGAGCGCCATCTTCTGGTCAAGCGCGCCAGTATGGCGGGCTTCATTATTTTCGATTACCAGCCGCGCTACGAGGAAGCGGTCCGCCGCCTCGCCAGCTGGGTGCGAGCAGGCAGGCTCCGTTATCTCGAAGAAATCCAAGAGGGCATCGAGGCCTGTCCGGGCTCAATCGCGCGGCTCTATCGCGGCGAAAATCTCGGCAAGAGCCTGATCCGGCTGCGCGGCTAGTGGGAGGCACCCACCTAGGCGCGCTGCGCGCGCCGCGAGATAATCGCGGCGCAATGCCCGTCCCGCCGCCCGTTCGTCCCTCGCTCTCCGAACTTTTCCGCGCCTTCGTCGCGGTCTCGCTCTCCGGCTTCGGCGGCGCGCTGCCCTGGGCGCGGCGCATGATCGTCGACAAGAAAAAATGGATGACGGCGGAAGAATTCAACGAGGTGTTCGCGCTCTCGCAATTTCTCCCCGGGCCGAACGTGGTCAATTTCTCGGTGGTGTTCGGACAGCGTTTCGGCGGCGCGCCGGGCGCCGCGGTCGCCTTCGCCGGCCTGATGGGACCGCCGTTGGTGATCGTCAGCGTGCTCGCCGTGCTTTACGCCCTCTATGGCGATGTCGCAGTGCTCACCCGCATCCTCGCCGGCATCGCGGCGGCGGCCGCCGGACTGCTGATCGCGGTGGTTGCCAAAATGGCAGCTCCGCTCGTGCGTAAAGGAACCCACTGGGCGCCGGGGATCGCGCTCCTCGCCTTCATCGGCGTTGCGCTGATGCAGTGGCCCTTGCCGCTGGTATTTGTGGTGCTGGCGCCCCTGTCGATTGCGCTCGCCTGGATGCGTCCGTGACTTCGCCGCTCCTCGCGCTCGCCGGCTATTTCGCGCTCTTGTCGCTGTTCGCGGTCGGCGGCGCCAATGCCGCGATCCCGGAAATGCATCGCGTCGCCGTCGACGTCATGCATTGGATGAGCGATCGCCAATTCGCCGACATGTTCGCCATCGCGCAGGTCTCGCCGGGACCGAACGTGATCATCGTGACGCTGATTGGATATCACGTCGCCGGCTTCGCCGGTGCTGCGGTCGCAACGGCGGCTATGTGTGGGCCGACTTGCGCGCTCGCCTTTGTGGTGGGACGCGTGTGGGACCGCTTCAAGGAAGCGCGCTGGCGCATGGCCGTGCAGGGTGGCTTGGTGCCGCTGTCGCTCGGTCTCATTGCCGCGAGCGCTTTCGTCCTGGCGCGCGCCGCCGACCATACGTTGGTCGCCGGCCTGCTGACGGCGGCGACGGCGCTTGTCGCCTTCGCCACCCGTATTAATCCGCTCTGGCTGTTTCTCGCCGGCGCGCTGCTCGGACTAACCGGCTGGCTGTAAGTTCAGACTTCTGCTTCCGACGGCGTTACCGGCACCCGCGGCATGCGCGGGCCCCATTTCAGGCGTCTGAGCCACAGCACGATCTGCAGAATAATGAGCAGCGCCGAGAGCGCGACGAAGACCGTGCTGATCGGATGATTCTTGATATCGACGAATACCCAGATGTCGCCGCGCGAGATCAGCATGGCGCGGCGGAAATTTTCCTCGAAGCGCGGGCCGAGCACGAAGCCGAGCAGGATCGGCGCCGGATGGAAGCCGAGCAGCAGCAGAATGTAGCCGAAGACCCCGATCACCAGCGTCAGCCCGACCTGGAACATGTCGTTGTGCGCGCCGTAGACGCCGATGCAGATGAAGAACAGCGCGCTCGGGTAGAGATACTTGTACGGCACCGCCAGCATCTTCACCCACAAGCCGATCATCGGCACGTTGAGCACGACCAGCATGATGTTGCCGATCCAGAAGCTCGCGATCAGGCCCCAGAAAATGTCGGGATGCTGGCTCACGAGCTGCGGGCCGGGCACGATACCCTGGATCATCAGCGCGCCGAGAATGAGCGCCATCACCACATCGCCGGGAATGCCAAGACTCATGGTCGGAATGAAGTCGCCCTGGACCGATGAATGCGTGGAGGCCTCAGGGCAGGCGACGCCTTCGATGGCGCCGGTGCCGAACTTCTCCGGGTTGCGCGAAATCTTCTTTTCGGTGGCGTAGGAGACGAACGAGGCAATGGTCGGCCCCGTGCCAGGAATGAGCGCGCAGAGGCTGCCGATCAAGGTGCCGCGGATCCACGGGAAGAACGATTTCTTGATATCGGCGGCGGACGGCCACATGTCGCGCATCTTCACGTTGGCGTATTTGTTGTCGAAAGTGACGCTCTGGTTGATGCTTTTCATGAACTCGGCGATGCCGAACAGGCCAAGGGCGAGCGCTACGATTTCGACCCCGTCATAGAGCTCGAGAATGCCGAAGGTCAGCCGCGGCGTGCCGGTTTCGATATCGGCGCCGACGATGCCGATGATGAGGCCGAGCACCGTCATGGTGACGCCTTTGAGCGGGGAGCCGCGCGCCAGCGTCGACCCAGCGAGCAAGCCGAGCAGCATCAGCGAACACACCTCGGAGGGGCCGAACTTCATGGCGATCGACACCAGCGCGGGGGCGAGGAAGATCATCTCGGTGATGCCGAAAGAGGCGCCTATGAACGAGCCGATCACCGTAATGCCGAGCGCGGTACCGCCCTTGCCCTGTTTGGTCAGCGGATAACCGTCGAGGCACGTCACCGCGTGCGGCGGGTGGCAAGGCAGGTTCAAGAGGATCGAGCAAATGGCGCCGCCATATTGGGCGCCGTAATAGACGCCGGCCAGCATCAGGATAGCCGCCACCGGCTTCATGCCGAAGGTGAGCGGCAACAGGATCGAGATGGTGGCGACCGGGCCCATGCCCGGCAGCACGCCGACCATGTTGCCGACCAAGACGCCGACGAAGCACCACAAAATATTGTGCGGTTCAAGCGCGACCGAAAAGCCGTACCATAGGTCGGTGAGGGCGGTTTCGATCACGTTCCGCCCCAGGCCAGCACCGGCATCGGCAGCTTCAAAAGGTAATGAAACAGCACGACACCGAAGACGGTGATGGAGGCGGCGAGAATGAAAGCACCCTTAAGCGTGGTCGTGCGGTCACCGAGCGCGGCGACGAACACGCAGGCAAAGGTCGCCGGCAGCATGCCGGTCGAGCCGCCGAGGAGGATGAACAACGCCGGCCCAGCGATGATGCAGGCCCAGCCGCGCCATTCGGCGTGCGGCAGCGCCGCCTCCTCGCCATCGGCGCCGGCTGTGGCGGTGGCCGCGATCAGTCCACCGAGGAAAGTGAGCAGAACCCCGAGTGCGAGTGGAAAATAGCCCGGTCCCATCTGGTGCAAAGAACCAACAGGATAGGTGCTGCCTTCATAGGCCGTGATGAGACCCAGCAGCATCATCAGCGCGCCCGCATAATAGTCGCGCTTCCACCAGGGGAAGAGTTTGTCCACGTGTTATCTTTGTGTAAACGGACACGTCCGCCCATCTAGATAGACAGGGCCAGCGACGGTCAATACAGGAACCTGAAAAAAGACCGTCTGTGCGGCATGGATTTGCCGCAATGCAACAAGACCGATCGAGGCTCGATTGCCTGGCTTCAAACCAGGCCGGCGACGACAACCACAAGACTGACGACGAGCACTGCTGACAAGCTCAACGGGATGATCCATTCCAGGGCGTCGGCAATCATGACCCGCGAAAATACGCGGCTCTTCGGCCGGCCGCTGACGCTTCCTTTGGAGGCGATGGAAGTCACAAAAACCTCATTTGCACGCTGATTTGGCTAAGCAAGAAATCCGGCAACGAGCAGCGCAACGCCAAATGTGAGGACGCACATGATCCCGATCGTGACCATCGAGCCCACGTCCGAGTTCTTGACCAGCGGATGTACCTCGCCGTTGCGCGGCAGCAGGTACCAATGACCAGCCGCGCTACCGCCAATGAGGGCGACGCCGGAGACGATGGAGAACATATCGAGGCCCCTGGTTCCTGGTGAACCGAAGGTCTTCTAGGCGCCGAGGGCGCGGCATCGGCGAAGATATTTCGGCTGAACGCGTAAGAAGCGCGTAAAAAATCCGCGGCAGTCGAGCTTGCGGCCGGTTTAGCCGGCGGCGGCTGACAGCGTGCCGGCGAGCAGGATGACGGTCAGCACGCTGAAGACGGTGATGTTGACATCCCAGGCCTTGGCAATCACCGGCACCGGCGCCGCGAAGGGCAGGTAACCGTTGTCGTCATAGGCGCCCCCGCCGTAGATCGGCATAGCGAAGGCCGCGGCAAAGAAAGCGCCGTAGACGATCGTCGCCATCGCCGCGGCGAGATAAAGCCGCTCCACCGCGTAAGCGCCCGGCCACCACAACAGCGCGAGCGCGAGCAAGCCGAAACCGACATAGCTCGAGATCTGCCAGACCACGTGAAAGCGAGCGTGCGGCGTCCATTTCGGATTGGTGGCGTGCGTCTTGTTGAAATCGGCAAGTACCGTGGCAAAACCGTAACCGATGGTGGCGAGCGTGAGCAGGATGCGGGCAAGCAGGCTGAGATCGAAGCGCATGGGGCGGTCCTCCTGGATCGAAGGCGGCTTTTTTTCCGAGCGATACTATCATGTCCGCGGGCAGGCGGTGGATTAGCCGGGCAGTTTCGGCGTTGAAAACAGGGCCGCGCCGGTTGCCGTTGCCGGCAAACGCGCCCATCTTCCGACTCAAACGGAGCGGCCGATGCGCCAATATCTCGAGCTGATGGAGCATGTCCTCGCCGACGGCGCGCAGAAACACGACCGCACTGGCACCGGCACGCTCTCGGTGTTCGGCTATCAGATGCGGTTTCGCCTCGACCAGGGCTTCCCGCTGCTCACCACCAAGAAACTGCATCTGAAATCGATCATCTACGAATTGCTGTGGTTTCTGGCCGGCGACACCAACATCAAATATCTGAAGGAGCATGGCGTCCGCATCTGGGACGAGTGGGCCGACGAGCGCGGCGAGCTTGGCCCGGTCTATGGCCACCAGTGGCGCTCCTGGCCGGCCAGGGACGGCCAAACCATCGACCAGATCAGCCACGTCATCGACATGATCCGCCGCAATCCCGACTCGCGGCGGCTCATCGTCACCGCTTGGAATCCGGCCGACGTCGACAAAATGGCGCTGCCGCCGTGCCACTGTCTGTTCCAGTTTTACGTAGCGGAGGGCCGGCTGTCATGTCAGCTCTACCAGCGCTCGGCCGACGTGTTCCTCGGCGTGCCGTTCAACATCGCCTCCTACGCGCTGCTAACGCTGATGGTGGCGCAGGTGACGGGCCATCAGCCGGGCGAGTTCATCCATACCTTCGGCGATGCGCATCTTTACATGAATCACCTCGAGCAGGCGCGGCTGCAATTGACGCGGGCGCCGCGCGCTCTACCGACCATGACGCTCAATCCGGCTGTCAAGGATATTTTCGGCTTCCGCTACGAGGACTTCACCTTGCGCGACTACGAGCCACATCCGCATATCAAGGCCGAGGTCGCCGTGTGAGACTGACAATCCGGCCGCTGGAAGACAGCGCGCTGATCTATTGAACACAGCCGTGAAGATCGTGTTGGTCGCCGCCGTCGGCGAGAACAATGTCATCGGCCGCGAGGGCCAGCTGCCTTGGCGGCTGAAGTCCGATTTGCGGCATTTCCGCGCCCTCACTCTCGACAAGCCGGTGATCATGGGCCGCAAGACTTTCCAGTCGCTCGGCCACGCACTCGACCGGCGCACCAATATCGTCGTCACCCGAGATGCGAAATTCAGCGCACCCGGCATTACGACCGCGCCAAGCTTTGCGGCTGCACTCGCGTTCGCCCGCGAAGACGCCGAGCGGCGCGGTACCGACGAAATCATGGTGATCGGCGGCAGCGCCGTCTTTGCCGAAGCCATGCCGCTCGCTGAGCGGCTGGAGATCACCCACGTCCACGCCAGTCCGGAGGGCGATGTCCATTTCCCGCCCATCGACGCGACGCAATGGCGCGAGGTCAAGCGCGAGGAGCGCAAAGCCAGCGAGCTGGACAGCGCCAGCTTCGCGATCGCGACTTATTTGCGGCGGTAAACGCCTGAAAGCCGCGTTCTTCGCGCGTTGTATCGCGCGCTTGCGTCCCCTATAAGGCTCCCGAAAAAGGCTGCCGTAACCGGCGCCGGGAGATTTTTTCTGATGCCATGGTCAAATCAAGGCGGCGGCCCCTGGGGCTCGGGCAAGGGCCCGTGGAGCTCCGGACCGCAGCAGCAGGGCCCGACGCCCCCCGATCTTGAAGAAATCCTGCGCCGCGGCCAGGACCGCCTCAAACGCTTCCTGCCGGGCGGCAGTCTCGGCGGCCGCGGCTTCGCGCTCCTGCTGCTGGCCGCCGTCGCGCTGTGGGGCTTTTCCGGCTTTTTCCGCGTCGAGCCGGACGAACTCGGCGTCGTGATGCGCTTCGGCAAGGAGGTACGCGAGGTCGAGCCTGGGCTCAACTATCACCTGCCTTATCCGATCGAGAGCGTGCTCACGCCCAAGGCCCTGCGCGTCAACAAGATCGACATCGGCATACGCTCAATCGAGAACACACGTGGCGGCTCAACCACCCGCGAAGTGCCGGAGGAGAGCCTGATGCTCACCGGCGACGAGAATATCGTCGATGTCGACTTCTCCGTGCTTTGGCGCGTCAAGCCGAACGGCGTCGGCGATTATCTGTTCAACATCCAGAACCCAGAAGGTACCGTGAAGGCGGTGGCCGAAAGCGCCATGCGCGAAGTGATCGGCCGCTCCGAGATCCAGCCGATCCTCACCGGCGCGCGACAGACCATCGAAAGCGCGGTGCAGGACCTGATGCAGAAGACGCTCGATCACTACGGCGCCGGCATCATCATCCAGCAGGTGCAATTGCAGAAAGTCGATCCGCCGGCGCAGGTGATCGACGCCTTCCGCGACGTGCAGGCCGCGCGCGCCGACCTCGAGCGCGCAGTCAACGAGGCGCAGACTTACGCCAACCGCGTGGTGCCGGAAGCCCGCGGTAAGGTCGCGCAAATCATCCAGTCCGCCGAAGCCTATCGTCAGCAGACCGTGGCGGACGCCACCGGCGCCACCGCCCGCTTCCTCAAGATTTACGAGCAATACAAGAAAGCGCCCGACGTCACCCGCCAGCGCATGTATTTGGAGACCATGGAGCGCGTGCTCGGCGGCGCCGACAAGATCATCCTCGATTCCAAGGACGCCCAGAACGTGGTGCCGTATCTGCCGCTCGGTGAATTGCCGAAGCAACCGGCGCACCCCGCCAATCCGGCTGCAGCGACGGGGGCCGCACAATGAGACTCAATTTCATCGGCGGCTTGGGCGTCGTCATCGCCGTCGCGATATTGATCGTCGCCTATTCTTCGCTGTTCACGGTCTACCAGACCCAGCAGGCGCTGGTGCTGCGGCTTGGCAATCCACTGCCGCCGATCACCGAGCCCGGCCTCCACGTCAAAGCGCCCTTCATCGATTCGGTCGTCTATATCGACAAGCGCATTCTCGATCTCGATGCGCCGGCGCAGGAGGTGATTGCCTCCGACCAAAAGCGGCTGGTGGTCGATGCCTTCGCACGCTATCGCATCAAAGACCCGCTGCGCTTCTACCAGTCGCTCGGCTCGGTGCATGGCGCCAATTCGCAGCTCGCCATCCTGTTGAACTCGGCGCTGCGCCGGGTGCTCGGTGAGGCGACCTTCAGCCATGTCGTGCGCGACCAACGCGCCGAGTTGATGGCGCGCATTCAGCAATTGGTCGATCAGGAGGCGCAGGGTTACGGCATTGAGGTCGTTGACGTGCGCATCCGCCGCGCCGATCTGCCGGAGCAGAACAGCCAGGCGGTCTACCGCCGCATGCAGACCGAGCGCCAGCGCGAGGCCGCTGAGTTCCGCGCCCAGGGCAGTCAGCGCGCGCAGGAAATCCGTTCGCGCGCCGACCGCGAGGTGACCGTGCTGGTGGCGGAGGCCAATTCCAAGTCGGAGCAGATTCGCGGCGAGGGCGATGCCACGCGCAACCAGATTTTCGCCCAGGCCTACAGCCAGGACCCCGATTTCTTCAATTTCTATCGTTCGATGCAGGCTTACGAGAACGGACTGAAGCCGAGCGATACCAGGCTGGTGCTCAAGCCCGATTCGAGTTTCTTCCGCTTTTTCAACGATCCGTCCGGCAAGCTGCCGGTGGGCGGCCCTGCTGCGGCGCTGTCGCCGAACCCGACACCGGGCGCGCCGCCGCTCGCGCCGGCACGCTGACGCCGGGGACGGGCGCGGCTCGGCATGAGCGATTTCCTGGCTGCGCTCGGGCTGGTGTTCGTGATCGAAGGGCTGATCTTCGCCGCTTTTCCGGCGCACGCCAAGCTGGCGATGAAAAGCGTGCTGGAAACGCCGGATGCGACCCTCCGCGGTATTGGGATCGCCGCGGCGGTGGTGGGGCTTATCGTGGTGTGGCTGGTGCGCGCCGGCTAGGCAGCCGTCGCGTCCCATTTATGCGCGATTGCCCTTGAATCGCCGCGATGTCGGGGGCACTTTCGCCGAGACCCCTTTTCAGGAGACCTGACGCCCATGGGCGCTCTTTTTAACGTGCCGTTCCGCCGCGCGATTCCGCGCGCGTTTGTGGCCATTTTCGTAACCGGCGCAATGCTTTGGCCCGGGTTTTCGCAGCCGGCGCAAGCGCGCGGCCCGGAGGCGATCGCCGACGTGGCAGAGGCCGTCATCGACGCGGTGGTCAACATCTCCACCAAACAGTCGGTGGACCTGCGGGGCGATGTGCCGGACCTGCCGCGCAGTTCGCCGTTCAGCGAATTCTTCGACGAATTCAACAAGAACCGACGCGATAACCGCGATGCGCCGACGCAGCGGCGGATCAATTCGCTCGGCTCCGGTTTCATCATCGACCCTGCCGGTTACGTGGTGACCAACAATCACGTCATTCAGGATGCCGACGAAGTCACCGTTATTCTCAACGACGGCACCACGATGAAGGCCACCCTTGTCGGCCGCGACACCAAGACCGATCTCGCACTGCTCAAGGTGGATCCGCCGAAGCCGCTGAAGGCGGTGAAGTTCGGCGACTCGGACAAGCTGCGGCTGGGCGAGTGGGTGATCGCCATCGGCAACCCATTCAGCCTGGGCGGCACCGTCACCGCCGGCATCGTCTCGGCGCGCAACCGTGACATCCAATCGGGTCCTTATGACAACTACATCCAGACCGACGCCGCCATCAATCGCGGCAATTCCGGCGGCCCCTTGTTTAACCTCAACGGCGAAGTGATCGGCGTCAACACCGCGATCATCTCACCCTCGGGCGGATCGATCGGCATCGGCTTTGCGGTGCCGTCGAAGACGGTGATGCCGGTGATCGAGCAACTGCGCCAGTTCAAGGAAGTACGGCGCGGCTGGCTCGGCGTGCGCATCCAGCAGGTCAATGCCGAAATCGCAGACAGCCTCAACGTCAACCCGGCGCGCGGCGCGCTGGTTGCCGGCGTCGATGACAAGGGTCCGGCCAAGCCCGCCGGCATCGAGCCGGGCGACGTGATCGTCAAGTTCGACGGCCGCGACATCAAGGAAATGCGCGACCTGCCGCGCATCGTCGCCGACGCACCGGTCGGCAAGGACGTCGAACTCGTGATCATCCGCAAGGGCCAGGAGATTACCAAACATGTGACGCTCGGACGGCTCGAGGACAACGACAAACGGGCTTCGCTGCAGAAGAAGGACGAAGACGACAACGCCAATCGTGACACCGACAAAAGCGATACCAACAAAGGCGACACCAACAAAGACGACACCAACAAAGGCGACACCAACAAAGGCGACACCGACAACCGCGGCGGCAGCAACAGCGGCACGCCGCGCGAGCGCAGCACCACCGATGTGGTCAAGCGGGCGCTTGGCCTCGATCTCGCCAATCTCACCGAAGACCTGCGCCGCGAGCACCGCATCAAGGACTCGGTGAAGGGCGTGCTGATCACCAAGGTCGATCCCAATTCGAAGGCTGCGGAGAAGCGCTTGCAGCCCGGCATGGTGATTGCCGAGGTACAGCAGGAGCCGGTGACGACCGCCGCCGATCTGCAACAGCGTCTCGACAAGCTCAGAAAGGACGGCAAGAAGTCGGTGGTGCTGCTGGTGATCTCGCCCGACGGCGACCCGAGCTTCGTAGCGCTCAGCCTGCAATAATTGCCGCAACAAGCGCGGTGCAACGGCCGGCCCTCGCGCCGGCCGTTTGCTTAGTCGAGCACATGGCTGACCATGCCGTCGGCGAGCTTGGGCTCGAACCAGGTCGACTTCGGCGGCATGATGCCCCCCGCATCGGCGACCGCGATAAGGTCATGCATCTGCGTCGGAAAAAGCGCGAAGGCGACCGCCATCTCGCCGGAATCGACGCGCTGCTGCAGCCCTTCGAGCCCGCGGGCGCCGCCAACGAAATCGATGCGCCTGTCGGTGCGCGGATCGGTGATGCCGAAGAGCGGTTCGATCAGGTTGCGGGTGAGCACCGTGATCGGCAACCGGCCGATCGGATCGCTCGCCACCAGGTCTGGACGAACGGCAAGCATGTACCAATGCCCGGCGAGATACATTCCATAGTCGCGAGCTGAGGTCGGCCTGACCGGCTGATCGGACGGCGTGACCGTGAAGTTCTTGCGCAGCTCGGCGAGCAACTGCTGCGGACTGCGGCCGTTCAAATCCTTGAGCACACGATTGTAGTCGAGGATGGTCATCTCGCGCTCGGGGAACATCACCGAGAGGAAGTAGCTGTGCGAGCCTTCGCCTCTGCGCGCCATGGCGACGCGCGCGGCAGCCGCCGAGCGGTGATGACCATCGGCGATGTAGACGGCGGGGAGCGCATCGAAGGCGCGCGTTAGTTTTGCAATCATTGCCGCGTCGGAGACGGCCCAAAGCTGATGCTGCACGCCATCGTCGGCGGTCACGTCAACCTCGGGCTTCCCGGCGGAACCCTCCGCCAAGAGCGCGTCGAGGGCCAGCGCATTTGGATAGCCGATCATCACCGGCCCGGTTTGCGCGTTGATCGCCTCGATCTGCCGCACGCGGTCGTCTTCTTTCACCGGCGTGGTAAATTCGTGTTTGCGGATGCGGTTGCTGGCGTAATCGGCAAGCGAGGCGATGCAGGCAAGGCCGGTCTGCGTGCGCCCGCGCCGGATGAGCCGGTATACGTAATAGCAAGGCTTGGCGTCACGCATCAGCACGCCGGCCGTCTGCATGCGTTGCAAATTCTCCGCCGCCTTGGCGTAGACGGCCGGATCGTAAGGATTAACCGAGGGATCGAAATCGATCTCGGGTTTGGAGACGTGCAGGAAACTCCACGGCTTGCCCTTCGCACGCTCGCGCGCTTCCGCGCTCGACAGCACATCGTAAGGCGGAGCCAGCACTTCGCCGGCGCGGCCGGGTGCAGCACGCAAGGCGCGAAAAGGCTGAATGAGCGGCAAGACGGGCACTCCGGACTAATCGGTCATGCGCGGGCTTGACCCGCGCATCCATCTGTTTCTTTTGAAGAGAGATGGATTGCCGGGTCAAGCCCGGCAATGACAGTTCGAGCAAGCCGCGACTGCATGACCCGGCCAACCGCCATCCTCATTGCAGGGCCGACCGCCAGCGGTAAGTCGGCGCTGGCGCTTGCGCTCGCCGAGAGAATCGGCGGCGTCATCGTCAACGCCGATTCCATGCAGGTCTATCGCGATCTGCGCATCATCACCGCGCGGCCGACGCCCGAGGAAGAGGCGCGCGTGCCGCACCGCCTCTATGGGCACGTTAATGCCGCGGTGAATTATTCCACCGGCCAGTGGCTACGCGACGTCGCGTCGGTGCTGGACGAAACGAAAGTCGCCGGCCGGGTGCCGATCCTGGTCGGCGGCACCGGCTTGTATTTCAAGGCATTGACTGCAGGCTTGGCGGCGGTGCCGCCGATTCCCGCCGATCTGCGCGCCGAGGTGCGCGCCCGCCTTGGGCGCGAAGGCGCGGCGGTGCTGCATGCCGAACTGCTGCAGCGCGATCCAGTGACGGCACGGCGCATTACCGTCAATGACCGCTCGCGCATCTCGCGGGCGCTGGAAGTCGTGCTGGCGACCGGGCGTCCGCTGTCGGACTGGCATCGCGAAGGATTGCCGCCGTTGATCGATCCGGCGACGGCGGCCAAAGTTTTCGTCACTTGCGAGCGTGCCGAGCTGGTGCGGCGGATCGAAATGCGCTTTGCGGCGATGCTTTTAGCGGGCGCGCTGGAGGAGGTGAGGGCGCTCGCCGCACGCAACCTCGATCCCAACTTGCCGGCGATGAAAGCGCACGGGGTACCCTGGCTGATCCGTCATCTGCGCGGCGAGCTTTCGCTTGCGGAGGCGACCGCGGGCGCGGTCATGGACACCCGCCGCTACGCCAAGCGCCAGCTCACCTGGTTTCGCAATCAGATGAAGGACTGGCCGCGGGAAACGGCGGAAACGGCGCAGGCGACGCTTGAAAGGGGGATTTTCGCCGGTAAATGACGCCGCTTTGTGCTTGACCGGGCTCCGGCGGCACCCTATAACCCGCGCAATGAAAATTCAGGTTGAAAGAATGTTTAGCAATTTTATTACTGTAGCGAAGCTTCGGACGCTGGCATGGCTCTAAAAAAGAGCCGCGGCAGAGCGTCCGACATGGCCCGTTGCGGGCCTTTTTTATTGCCAGTGACGATGCGGTGAGACGAAAGGAAATGCCATGACACGCGAAATGACCGGCGCCGAAATGGTGATCGAGGCGCTCGCCGACCAGGGCGTCAAACACATCTTCGGTTATCCCGGTGGCGCTGTGCTGCCGATCTATGACGCGCTGTTCGCGCAGGACCGGGTGCGCCACATCCTGGTGCGGCACGAGCAGGGTGCGGTGCACGCGGCGGAAGGCTATGCGCGGTCCTCCGGTAAGGTCGGCTGCGTGCTGGTGACCTCGGGACCCGGCGCGACGAATGCGGTCACGGGTTTGACCGACGCGCTGATGGATTCGATTCCGATCGTGTGTCTCACCGGGCAGGTGCCGACGCATCTGATCGGCAACGATGCGTTTCAGGAGGCGGACACGGTCGGCATCACGCGGCCATGCACCAAGTACAACTATCTGGTCAAAAGCATCGCCGATCTGCCGCGCGTGCTGCACGAAGCTTTTCACATCGCGGCGAGCGGCCGGCCCGGGCCGGTGGTAGTCGATATCCCCAAGGACATCCAGTTCGCCAAGGGCGTCTATGCCAAGCCCAAGGATTTTGCCCACACCGGCTATCGCCCCAAGCTCAAGGGCGACTTGGACAAGATCAAGCAGGCGATTGAGCTGATGGTGCATGCCAAGCGGCCGCTGTTTTACACCGGCGGCGGGGTGATCAATTCCGGCAAGGCCGCGAGCGACTTGCTGCGCGAACTGGTCAAACTCACCGGCTTCCCCATCACCTCGACGCTGATGGGGCTCGGCGCCTATCCGTCCGCCGATCCGCAGTGGATCGGCATGCTCGGCATGCACGGCACGCTCGAAGCCAACATGGCGATGCACGATTGCGACCTGATGATTTGCATCGGTGCGCGCTTCGACGACCGTATTACCGGCCGGCTCGATGCTTTCTCACCTGGCTCGAAAAAGATCCATGTCGACATCGACCCGTCTTCGATCAACAAGAATGTCAAGGTCGATGTGCCGATTGTCGGCGATTGCGCGCATGTGCTCGAGGACATGGTGCGGCTGTGGCGCACGCAGGCCAAGCAGGTCGACAAAAAGGCGCTGTCGATGTGGTGGACGCAGATCGACAAATGGCGCGCACGCAAGTCGCTTGCCTATCGGCATTCCAATGAGCTGATCAAGCCGCAATACGCCATCCAACGGCTTTACGAGCTGACCAAGGACAAGGACGTCTACATCACCACCGAGGTCGGCCAGCACCAGATGTGGGCGGCGCAGTTCTACGGCTTCCAGGAGCCCAACCGCTGGATGACGTCGGGCGGCCTCGGCACCATGGGTTACGGCCTGCCGGCCTCGGTCGGCGTGCAGCTCGCGCATCCGAAATCGCTGGTCATCGACATCGCCGGCGAGGCCTCGGTGCTGATGACCATGCAGGAGCTCTCGACCGCCGTGCAGTACCGGCTGCCGGTCAAGATCTTCATCCTCAACAACCGCTACATGGGCATGGTGCGGCAATGGCAGGAACTGCTGCACGGCGGTCGCTATTCGGAAAGCTATTCGGAAGCGCTGCCCGATTTCGTCAAGCTCGCCGAGGCCTATCACGCCGTCGGCATCCGCTGCGAGAAGCCGGGCGACCTCGATCACGCCATCCGGCAGATGATCGAGGTCGATAAGCCGGTGCTATTCGACTGCGTGGTCGATCCGCACGAGAACTGCTTCCCGATGATTCCCTCGGGCCGCGCGCATAACGAGATGATCCTCGGCGACGCCGGCGTGTCGGTGGAAGATGCCGTGACCGAAGAAGGCAAGGTGATGGTGTAGTCATGAAAGTCGCGATCATCGGTGCCGGCAATGTCGGCGGAGCGCTCGCCGGCAATTGGGCGCAGAAGGGGCATGAGATCTTCCTCGGCGTCCGCGATCCGACGGCGGAGAAGACGCAAAGCCTGCTCGCCAAGCTCGGGGGCAAGGCGCGCGCCGGCACGGCGGCAGAGGCCGCGGCCGCCGGCGACGTGATCGTGGTGTCGACGCCGTGGCCGGCGACCGAAACGGTCATCCGTTCGATGGGCGATCTCAAGGGCAAGATCGTCCTCGACGCCACCAACCCTTTGTCGCGCGGGCCAGATGGTATTTCGCTCGCCATCGGCCACAGCACCTCGGCCGGCGAGAAAGTGCAAGAATGGGCGGCGGGCGCCTCCGTCTACAAGACACTGAACACCAAGGGTTTCGGCAACATGGCGAACCCGGTGTTTAACGGCGTGAAATCGGTCATGTTCGTCGCTGGCGATGACGCCGGCAACAAGCGCAAGGTGATGGAGTTGGTCGGCGATCTCGGCTTCGAGGTTATCGACGCCGGGCCGTTGCGCAATGCGCGCCTCTTGGAAGCGCACGCTATGTTGTGGATCGATCTCGCGCTCGCGCGCGGCCAGGGCCGCGACTTCGCGTTTGGAATTCTCCGGAGATGAATGCCATGAACGCTCCCACGCCCAGCACGAGCCATTATCCCGCCGCGCCCACGGCGCAGAAGCCGGAAACGCATACCTTGTCGGTGTTGGTCGACAATGAGCCGGGCGTGCTGGCGCGTGTCATCGGTCTGTTCTCCGGCCGCGGCTACAACATCGAGTCGCTCACCGTGTCGGAGACCGAACATCAGGCTCATCTCTCGCTGATCACGGTGGTTACCACCGGTACGCCGATGGTAATCGAGCAGATCAAGAACCAGCTCGACCGCCTGGTGCCGGTGCACCGCGTGGTCGATATGACGCTGACCGGCCGCTCGATCGAGCGCGAGTTGGCCATGGTAAAGGTGCGCGGCAAGGGCGAGAACCGGGTCGAAGCGCTGCGGCTCGCCGACGCCTTCCGCGCCCGCGTCATCGACGCCACCACCGAGAGTTTCGTCTTCGAGATCACCGGCGCCAGCGACAAGATCGAGCAGTTCATCGCGCTGATGCTGCCGCTCGGCCTCGTCGAGGTGGCGCGCACCGGCATCGCTGCCATCGTGCGCGGGCCCGAGGGCATGCACGCGCGCTAGCAATTTGTCATGCCCGGGCTTGTCCCGGGCATCCACGTCTTGCTATCGACGCAGCGCCAAATGAAAAGCGTGGATGGCCGGGACAAGCCCGGCCATGACGTTGAGAAAAGCCGCCGGGCAACGCGCCCAAATAGGGATTAACAATCATGCGTGTTTATTACGATCGCGACGCCGACCTGAACCTGATCAAGGGCAAGAAGGTCGCCGTCGTCGGCTATGGCAGCCAGGGCCACGCCCACGCGCTCAATTTGCGCGATTCCGGCGTCAAGGAGGTCGCGGTCGCGCTGCGTAAGTCATCCGCCGGCGTGAAGAAGGCGGAGGCGGAAAAGTTCAAGGTGATGGACGTGGCCGAGGCCGCCAAATGGGCCGACGTCATGATGATGCTGACGCCCGACGAATTGCAGGCCGACATCTATAACGACCACCTCGCCAAGAACATGAAGCAGGGCGCGGCGCTGATGTTTGCGCATGGGCTCAACGTGCATTTCAATTTGATCGAGCCGCGCGCCGATCTCGACGTGATGATGATCGCGCCCAAGGGCCCCGGCCACACGGTGCGCTCGGAATATCAGCGCGGCGCCGGCGTCCCGTGCTTGCTGGCGGTGCACAAGGACGTCTCCGGCAATGCGCATGACCTGTCGCTTTCCTATGGCGCGGCGATCGGCGGCGGCCGCGCCGGCATCATCGAGACCACGTTCAAGGAGGAATGCGAGACCGACCTGTTCGGCGAGCAAACCGTGCTGTGCGGTGGCCTCGTCGAGCTGATGAAAGCCGGCTACGAGACGCTGGTCGAGGCCGGCTACGCGCCAGAGATGGCCTATTTCGAGTGCGTGCACGAGGTGAAGTTGATCGTCGACCTCATCTACGAGGGCGGCATCGCCAACATGAACTACTCGGTGTCGAACACGGCGGAATATGGCGAATACGTCTCTGGCCCGCGCGTGGTGACGCCGCAGGTCAAGGCCGAGATGAAGAAGGTGCTGGCCGACATCCAATCCGGCCGCTTCACCAAGGACTGGATGCTGGAGAACAAGGTCAACCAGACCTCTTTCAAAGCGACCCGCGCCAAACTCGCCGAGCACCCGATCGAGCAGGTCGGCGCCAAGCTGCGCGAGATGATGCCGTGGATCAAGCAGCGGGCGTTGGTCGACCGCAGCAGAAACTAATGTTGCGCGGGCTCCTTATTGCCGCAGCAACGGCCGTCCTTACAGGGGCGGCCGTGCCTGTTTTGGCCGGCGACCAGGGCGAGCCCGAGCAGACCTGCGACGGCAGCACCTACGAGATCGTCGAGTGCCTCAAGGCGAAGACGGCGCAATGGGACAAGCGCATGACGATCGCCTACCAGCGCATGCGTAATGCCGGCGAGGAAAAGCAGCGCGAGCAGCTGCTCAAGGCGCAGCGGCTGTGGATCCAGTACCGCGACGCCAATTGCCTCTATTACGATCTCGGCGAGGGCACCATCGCGCGCATCGATGCCGGCGAGTGCATGCTGCGGATGACCAAGGACCGCGCGCTCGAGCTCGAAGGCAAGGAAGACCGCAATTAGCGGCTACCTCTTGATCTGCTCGCCCAGCCAGCGCGCGACTTCGTTGGTGGAATTGCCCTTCGCGCCTGCGCGCAAATTGGCGTCGCGCATCAGTTCGACCGGGATCGCACCGACGAGCGGCGTGAGCGCCGCGACCAGCCGCTCGTCATGCGCGCGCTCGGGCGCCAACAACAAGATCGCGTCATAGGGCGGAATGGCGTGGCTCACGTCGTCGAGGGTGACGAGATCGAATTGTGCGAGGCGGCCGTCGCTGGTGTAGGCCGCGGCTACGTCGACATCGCCGGCGGCGACGGCCTGATACATGAAATCTGATTGCATGGTGCGCTGCTGGCGAAAGTTCAGAGCGTAAGCGTCGCGCAACGCCTTCCACTCCGGGCGCTCGAAGAACTCGTAGTCGCCGGCAATCGAAAGTTGCGACGCCCGCGCCGCCAGATCGGCGATGGAGCGGATGCCGAGCCGTTGCGCGCGCCAGCGCGGCATCGCCAGCGCATAAGCGTTCTCGAAGCCGAGCGCGCCGAGCATATGGATGCCGTACGTTGCTTGCAGCCAGCGCGCGACCTCGGAGAGCACCTCGGCGCGCGGTTTCATATCCGTCCGGTGCATCTGATTGGTCCAGATCGTGCCGGAATAATCGACGTAGGCGTCGATCTCGTTGGCCGCGAGCGCGTTGAAAATGACCGCCGAGCCGAGACCGTCGCGGCGCGCGGCGGAGAGCCCATTGGCGGCCAAGCGCTGCTCGATCAGCGCTGCCAGCACGTATTGCTCGGTGAAGGGCTTGGCGCCGATGAGGTAACGCGCCTGCGTACCGCCAAGGCTCGGCAGCAGCGCGGCGAGCACCACCAGCAGGAGACCGATGCCGCCAGCGATCACGCGCCGGCGGCTGCGGACGGCGACGCCACGCTCCATGAGCGCCAGCAATTGATCGACCGCAAGCGCGAGGCCGGCAGCGGCGACGCAGCCGAAGGCAACGAACACCCAGTTCTGCGTCTGCAGGCCGGCAAAAATGTAATTGCCGAGGCTGGTCTGGCCGATCGGCGTTGCCAGCGTGGCGGTGCCGATCACCCACACCGCCGAGGTGCGGATGCCCGCCATGATCACCGGCAGCGCCAGCGGCAATTCGATCTCGCGCAGGGACTTCGCCGGCGTCATGCCGATGACGCGCGCGGCGTCGCGCAAGCGCGGATCGACGCCGGCTAAGCCTGTTACCGTGTTGCGCAGCACCGGCAGCATGGAATAGAGCGCCAGCGCCAGCACCGAGGGTAGGAAGCCGAGCGCCGAGAAACCGGCGCCGAAAATTCGTTGCGAAAGCGCGGCGAGCACAAGCAGCAGCGGATAGAACAGCGCCAGCAGCGCCAAGCCAGGGATGGTCTGAATTACGCTGGCAAGCCCGAGCAGGATTGCGCGCAACAGCGGCCGCCGCATCGACACGATCGCCAGCGGCAAGCTGATGCCTAAGCCGAGCGCGAGCGCGACGACGCTCACCAGCACGTGGCTGCCGAGGTAACCGGGCAGCCGCGCGAAAGCCTCGGCAAAGCGCGCGTCAAAATCCATCGCGCGCGATGATGGCATGGTTTGCAAGCGCGCGGCGAGCCGCTAGTTTGCTCTCAAAACAGGGGAAACGCGCGTGGCGGAAAACGCAGCGGCGGTGGCGCTCGGCGACGTGGTGGTGGCGTTTCGCCTCGCCGGCGGGACGAGTTTCACCGCGGTTAAGCGCGCCAATCTCGAGGTCGCCGACGGTGAGTTCGTTGCCATCGTCGGACCGACCGGCTGCGGCAAATCGACATTGCTCAACATCGCTGCCGGGCTGCTCGCGCCGGCCGCGGGCCGTGTCGATATTTTCGGGGCTCCGCTCACGACGCTCAACCGCCAGGCGGGCTATCTGTTTCAAGCGGATGCGCTGTTTCCCTGGAAGACGGCGCTCGAGAACGTCGCTATTGGGCTTGAGACCGCTGGCATGGCGAGGCGGCAAGCCCAGCCGCGCGCGCACGAGTGGCTTACGCGAGTCGGGCTCGGCGGCTTCGGCGACCGCTATCCGCACATGCTCTCGGGCGGTCAGCGCAAGCGCGTGGGGCTGGCGCAGGTGCTGATCCGCGATCCGAAAATCTTGCTGATGGACGAGCCGTTCGGCCCGCTCGACGCGCAGACCCGGCAGATCATGGGCAACCTGCTGCTCGACCTGTGGAGCGCCGACAAGAAAGCAGTATTGTTCGTCACCCACGATCTGGAGGAGGCGATCGCATTGTCCGATCGCGTCGTCATCATGTCGGCGGGACCAGCCTCGCGCATCATCGGCGATTGGCGAGTGCCATTGTCGCGGCCGCGCGACATTTCCGAGGTCAAGCTTGATCCGGCCTTCCATGATCTGCACCGCGAGATTTGGCACAAGCTGAAGGCAGAAGTGCTCAAAGGCTATGCGCAGGCGGAGAGTATTTAGCATGCCGCGCACACAGCTCTTGCTTTTGCAAACCCTGGTCGCGGTGATCGCGATAGCGGTGTGGTACGTCTTCTCCACCTTTCCGGTCTTTGGCCACATGCTGCTGCCGCCGTTCTTTTTCTCCAATCCGGTCGATGTCGCCCAGCAAGTCGTGGCCTGGTTCGCGAGCGGCGTGATCTGGAAACATCTGTGGGTGACGCTCTGGGAATCGATCCTCGCCTTCGTGCTCGGCTCGCTCGGCGGCGTCGCCGTCGGATTCTGGTTCGCGCGTCAGCCGCGCACCGCTGCGGTGTTTGATCCTTACGTCAAGATGATCAACGCGCTGCCGCGCGTGGTGCTGGCGCCGATCTTCACGCTCTGGCTCGGCCTCGGCATCTGGTCGAAGGTTGCGCTCGGCATCACGCTGGTGTTCTTCATCGTCTTTTTCAACGTCTATCAGGGCGTCAAGGAGGTCTCGCCGACGGTGTTGGCGAACGCGCGCATGCTCGGCATGAACGAGCGGCAATTGATGCGCCACGTCTACTGGCCGTCGGCGTTGTCGTGGATGTTCTCTTCGCTGCACACTTCGGTCGGCTTCGCCGTGGTCGGAGCGGTGGTCGGCGAATATCTCGGCTCCGCCGCCGGCCTCGGCTACCTGATCCAGCAGGCGGAAGGCGTCTTCGACGTCGCCGGTGTGTTCGCCGGCATGTTCGTTCTGGCGGTGTTCGTCATTGTCATCGACATGGTCGTGAGCCTGGTGGAAAAAAAGCTCTTGGTCTGGCGGCCAGAAGCGGGCAGACCCTAGTCACCGCCGCGGCGCTGGCTTATCGTGCCACCCAAACGGCTGCCAAGGCCGCGCTTTTTGGGAGGACGTCCATGATGAAATTGTTCCAGCGGCTCGGCGCCGTGCTGGCCGCGCTTGTTGTATCGTCGGGCCTTGCGCTCGCGCAATCCAAAGTCACGCTCGCCGTAGGCGGCGGCGCCTGCCTCTGTTATCTGCCGACCATGCTCGCCAAACAGCTTGGCGAATACGAGAAGGCCGGCGTCAACGTCGAGGTGGTCGATTTCAAGGGCGGCTCCGAATCGCTGAAAGCCGTCATCGGCGGTTCAGCGGACGTCGTTTCCGGCTATTTCGACCACTGCGTCAACCTTGCCGCCAAGGGTCAGCACTTGCAGGCCTTCGTGGTCTATGATCGCTTTCCCGGCCTTGCGCTGGTGGTTTCGCCCAAGCATGCGAGTGAGATCAAGTCGGTGAAGGACCTCGCCAACAAGAAGGTCGGTGTGTCGGCACCCGGCTCCTCCACCGACTTCTTCCTCAAATATCTGTTGAGCAAGAACGGCGTCGATCCGAACTCGGTCGGCGTGATCGGCGTCGGCCTCGGTGCCACTGCAGTGGCGGCGATGGAGCAGGGACAGATCGACGCCGCGGTCATGCTCGACCCGGCGGTGACGATCCTGGCTAACAAATACAAGGATCTGACCATTCTGAGCGACACGCGTTCGCAGAAGGATACGCTCGCCGTGTTCGGCGGTGAATATCCGGGCGGCGCGCTCTACACGCGGGCCGATTGGATCGCCTCGCACGAGAAGGAAGTGCAGGCGATGACCAACGCTATCACCGCCACGCTGAAATGGATCCACTCGCATACCCCCGAGGAGATCGCCGACAAGATGCCGCCGGAGTATGTCGGCAAGGACAAGGCGCTTTATATCGCCGCGCTCAAGAACACGCTGCCGATGTATTCCGAAAACGGCCGCATGGATCCGAAGGGCGCGCAGGCGGTACTCGCGGTGTTTTCGCAATCCTCGCCGGACGTGGCGAAGGCCAATATCGACTTGTCGAAGACCTACACCAACAAATATGTCGACGAAGCGATCAAGAAGATGGGAATGAAGTAGCAAGGATGTCGTCCCGGGCGAGCGTCAGCGAGACCCGGGACCCATAACCCCCAGACCATCGATAGGCTGCGGCGTATGGGTCCCCGCCTTCGCGGGGACGACAGCAATTTCGCCGCGCCATGAATATCCTCTCTATCCAGTCGCACGTCGCCTACGGCCATGTCGGCAACGCGGCGGCGGTGTTTCCGCTGCAACGGATTGGCGTCGAGGTGTGGCCGATTCATACCGTGCAATTCTCCAACCACACCGGCTATGGCGAATGGCGCGGTCGCGCTTTCGACGGCGGCCTCATCCGCGAGCTGGTCGCCGGCATCGAGCAGCGCGGCGGACTCGACCAATGCGACGGCGTGCTATCGGGCTACTTGGGTGCCGCCGATATCGGCGAAGCCATCCTCGACGCGGTCGCGACGGTCAAGCGCGCCAACCCGGCGGCCCTGTATTGCTGCGACCCGGTGATCGGCGACGTCGGGCGCGGCGTTTTCGTGCGCGATGGCATTCCCGAATTCATGCGCGACCAAGCGGCGCCGACGGCCGATATCGTCACGCCCAATCAGTTCGAGCTCGATTATCTCATCGGCCGTCCGGGCCGCACCCTCGCGCAAGTGGGCGACGCGGTGAAGGCACTGCACGAACGCGGGCCGCGCGTCGTGCTGGTCACCTCGTTGCACACGGCGGAGACGCCGGCAGACGCCATCGATCTCTTGGCGTCGGAGGGCGGCCGCCGCCTACGCCTGCGCACGCCGCGGCTTGAGCTCAATATCAACGGCGCGGGCGATGCCATCGCCGCGCTGTTCTTTGCGCATTATCTGCGTTCGCGCGACATCGGACAGGCGCTCGCTCGCGCAGCCTCTGCCCTGTTTGGCGTGCTGGCGAAGACTGCGGAGATGGGCGCGCGCGAACTCCAGCTCGTGGCGGCGCAGCAGGAGCTGGTCGAACCGCGGCGGATGTTCGAGGTTGAAGAACTCGGCACATGAACCGATCCCCATCGCTCTTTCGCGTCGATCGGCTGGAGCTTGTCTTCGAGCCGCGGACCTGGGCCTTCGTCGAGGAGCGGCGCGCTGAGATCGACGATTTCTTCGCCGAGCTCCAACGCAGGGTGCCGGCGGTTTGGAACGGCCGCGTGCTGCTGCTGCACCGCCAGGCGATTGCCGGCGGCGTGTTTCGCGGCGCCTATCTCGAAACCGACTACGCAAGCTTCGCCGCCTGGCGCGCCTGGGGACGGCCGCCGGCCGGCGTGCATGATTGTTTCGGCGCCGCCGCGCTCATCGCCGCCGACGGTGCGGCGCTGCTCGGCGTCATGGGCGAACACACCGCGAATGCCGGCCGTGTCTATTTCCCCTGCGGTACACCCGATCCTGACGACATCGTCGCGGGCCGCGTCGATCTCGATCTGAGCGTCGCCCGCGAGCTGAAAGAAGAAACCGGGATGGACGTTGCCGAATTCAGCGCCGATCCAGGTTGGACGACGGTGGTCGATGGCGGCCTGATCGCGCAAGTCAAAACGCTGCGCAGTAGTATGGACGCGCAGATATTGCGGTCTCGCATTTGCACATATTTGGCGCAGGAAGAACGGCCGGAGCTCGCCGATATTCGTATCGTGCGTAGCGCGGCCGATTTCGCCCCCACCATGCCGCGCTTTGTCACCGCCTTCCTCAGCGCCTATTTTGCGAGGGACTAGCTTGCCAAGCCCGCCCTCATGGCGTGAACTCGTTGACATGAAGCTCGAACACATCGCCAAGCGGTTCCGCATCGATAAGCCGGACAAGTTTCGCCTCTCCGATCACGAACCGTCCGAGTGCTGCGGTCTCACCATCGACAAGGCCGAAGCCAAAACCGCGCTCGCCGACGGCATCGAGCGCCTCGCCGATTTGCAGGATCGGCTCTACGCTGATGACCGCTGGGCGGTGTTGATTGTACTGCAGGGCATGGACGCTGCCGGCAAGGACAGCGTCATCAAGCACGTCATGAGCGGACTTAATCCGCAAGGCGTGGCGGTGCATTCTTTCAAACAGCCGAGCGCGGAGGAGCTGCAACATGATTTTCTTTGGCGGGTCGAGCAGAAGCTGCCGGCCCGCGGCCGCATCGGCATTTTCAACCGTTCACATTATGAAGAAGTGTTGGTGGTGCGCGTGCATCGCGAAAAGTTGGCAAGCGAGCGCTTGCCCGATGGTTTGGCGAGCAAGCGGCTCTGGCAGCGGCGGTTCGCCGATATCCGTGCCTTCGAAAGCCATTTGGCGCGCAACGGCACGGTGATCTTGAAGTTCTTCCTCAACGTGTCGCGCGACGAACAACGTCGTCGCTTTCTCGACCGCATTGAGCAGCCGGGCAAGCGCTGGAAATTCTCCATGGGCGACGTTGAAGAGCGTGAGCTGTGGCCGAAATATGTTGCCGCCTACGAGGACGCGATCCGCGAAACCAGTCGGCCGGAAGCCCCCTGGTATGTCGTGCCGGCCGACAACAAATGGTTCTCGCGTATGGTGGTGGCGGCGGCGCTGGTCGACACGCTCGGTGCGCGGAAACTCGGTTACCCGAAGGTGAGCGGCAAGGCGCTCAAGGAATTGCGCAAAGCAGAGAAGGCGTTGAAGGCCGAATAATCACCAAATGCCGGGGATGAGGCGCCAGCGCACCCTGATGCAGTAGTCGGCATAGCCCGGAAGGTTGCGCCTCAAAAACGATTCCTCGTCGAGCAGCCGCCACGCGAGGATTGGTATCGTGGCGATGAAGACCAACAGGCCCCAATACGAGCCGAGCGCAAGCGGCGTGCAGAGCATAAGCAGGAGCGCGCCGGCGTACATGGGATGGCGCACGATCCCATAAAGGCCGGTCGAGACGACCGGCTGATCGGCCTCCACCTGGATGGTCGAGGCGGCGTAGCTGTTCTGCTTCATCACCACGAAAAAAATGACGAAGCTCGCCGCGACGCCGGCATCGGCCACGAGCACCAGCCAGGTCGGGACGGCGGACCAATGCCAGCGGTGGTCGAAACCGGGCAGCGCGACGAGCAGCAGGAAGCTGATGATGATCGCGCTGATGATGGTCTTCTGCGCCGGCTCCTGCTCGGCCGCCGGCCCGGCGCGCATACGCCGCGCGAGCAGCGCCGGATCGTGTCTGCGGAAATAGATGCCGATGATAGCGGATGCGCCCGCGAAGATGAGCGCGTAGAACCAGCCTTGCCAAAAACGGAGCGTGCCCGCTGGCACAAACAGGAACGCTGCGAAGATCAAGAGCGACGCGATCGTCCGCCGCCAAGCGTGGCGCGTGAGGTCGCTCGTGTCGTTGGTCATGATCTCCTCGCTTGCAAATAGGCAAACAATGCTGACCTATCGTTACGCTTGATTCATACCGGCGCTTTCCGCTAGAAGCGTGCCGTTCTCAAGCGGTTAACGCGGACTTTACCGAGTTTCGCCAGTTTGGCCGTGGAAAACGCGGGTGATTTGCATACCATGTCGACGCGCCACACCATTCGCGCGATCGAGCGGGCGGCCACGGCCGAACCCGCGTCCACCCTCATTCCGGGCTCGCTCCTTCTCCTTATCCGCCCCTGAGGGCCGGCTGGGCATTTGCGCCTGGGCACTCGGGGGATGACCAAACGAGCAACCCCATAGAGCGCCCGTTCCGCGGCGCATTCCGACGAGAAGGATTTATCCCATGACTACGATGCCGAAGTCCGAGAGGGACCGCGTCGTCATCTTCGACACCACGTTGCGTGATGGCGAGCAGTGCCCGGGCGCGACCATGACGCATGAGGAGAAACTCGAAGTCGCCGAGCTGCTCGACGACATGAGCGTCGACATCATCGAGGCCGGCTTTCCGATCGCCTCGGAGGGCGACTTCGCCGCCGTGCACGAGATCGCCAAGCGCGCCAAGAACGCGGTGATCTGCGGGCTCTCGCGCGCCGGCTTCAAGGATATCGACCGCTGCGCCGAGGCGATTAAGCCGGCCAAGCGCAAGCGCATCCACACCTTCATCTCCACCTCGCCGGTGCACATGAAATACAAGCTGCAGAAACAGGCGCACGAGGTCTACGAGATGGTGATCGCGCAGGTCACGCGCGCGCGCGGCCATACCGACGACGTCGAGTGGTCGGCGGAGGACGCCACACGCACCGATCATGACTTCCTCTGCCGCTGCGTGGAAGCGGCGATCAACGCCGGCGCCACCACCATCAACATTCCCGACACCGTCGGCTACACGGTGCCGGAGGAATATTTCGCGCTCCTTGAGATGCTGCGCACGCGCGTGCCCAACGCTGACAAAGCGCGCTTCTCCACCCATTGCCACAACGATCTCGGCATGGCGGTCGCCAATTCGCTTGCCGGGGTAAAGGCCGGAGCGCGGCAGATCGAATGCACCATCAACGGCATCGGCGAGCGTGCCGGCAACGCCGCGCTGGAAGAAGTCGTCATGGCGATGAAGGTGCGCAACGACGTGTTGCCGTATTGGACCGCCGTCGAGGCGACCATGCTGACGCGCGCCAGCAAGCTCGTCTCGGCGGCAACGTCCTTCCCGGTGCAGTTCAACAAGGCGATCGTCGGGCGCAACGCCTTCGCGCACGAGAGCGGTATCCATCAGGACGGCATGCTCAAGAACGCGCAGACCTACGAGATCATGACGCCGGAATCGGTCGGCGTGAAGCAGACCTCGCTGGTCATGGGCAAGCATTCTGGCCGCCACGCCTTCGTGCACAAGCTGGAGGAACTTGGTTATCAACTGGCCGGCAATCAGCTGGAAGACGCCTTCGTGCGTTTTAAAGCGCTGGCCGACCGCAAGAAGCAAATTTTCGATGAGGACATCGAGGCGCTGGTCGACGAGGAGATCGCGACCGCGCACGACCGCATCAAGATCGTCTCCTTGACGGTGATTGCCGGCACCATGGGCCCGCAGTCGGCGACGCTCACGCTCGACATCGATGGCAAGCACGTCACGACGCAATCGACCGGCAACGGCCCGGTCGACGCCACCTTCAACGCCATTCATGCGCTGGTGCCGCATGAGGCCAAGCTCGAGCTCTACCAAGTGCATGCGGTGACCGAGGGCACCGACGCGCAAGCGGAAGTCTCGGTTCGGCTGGCGGAGAACGGCCGCGCCGTGACCGCACGCGGCGCCGACCCCGATACGCTGGTGGCCTCGGCCAAGGCCTATCTCGGTGCGCTCAACAAGCTGATGAGCCGGCGCAACAAGGCGCAAGCCGCCGAACGCCGTATCCATTCGACCGAGGTCGGCTGACGCACGAAAACGTCCGCTGATTGTCGCGCAAGTGGGAATCCAGGGCACCGAAATCAGCCCTGGGTCCCCGCTTTCGCGGGGACGAACGGAAAAGGTGAAGGCGCACCATTTGCGTCTCCGTGATTCGTTCCACGGAACCGCGAAAATCACATTTTAACCGCATTCTGTTCTCGCGGACGACGGAATTGCTCACTACCTGCCGCGCTTGAGCATTTTTCTGCAGGACGAGGAATTCCAACGACATGAGAAAGGTACTCTGCGCGGGTGCCCTAGCGCTCGCGATGATCGGTTCGTTGTCGGGGATGCCGACGCTGGCCACCGAGTTAGCCGCGGAGCAGGGACCGCAAGCCGCCATTGATATTCCGCGCATCAAACGCGTGCTGAGACTGTCGCCGGAGCAGGCGCGCTACTGGGCGCCGGTGGAAGCGGCCTTGCACGATATCGCGCGGCATCAGACGCATGATGCATCGGAAGGCTTGGTGCGGCGCATCAGCAACCGTGTCGTGTCGATCGTGCTCACCAGCGCGGCGATCGAGCGCCTGGCAGTGGCGGCGCGGCCGTTGATCGCCGTACTCAACGACGAGCAGAAACAGAATGCGCGCGCGCTCGCGCAAGAGATGGGGCTCGGCCCCGTGGTGATGGCTGCGCTCAACTAGTTCGCGGCTGGCGCCGGCAACGCGCCGGCGTCCGAATTCCTGCGCTCGATTTTTCTGAACGCGCGTACATCTCTCTATCCAAACTTTAACTTGCTAAGGCGGCGGCAGCCCCCACCATTGGCGTACCGAACAACGCCATTGGAGGTGGCCATGTGGAAGACCGTTCTGGCCGGCACGACCGCGCTTGCGATCGCCGGCGCAACCTTTGCCTACGCACAATCGAGTCCCGACCCGTTCACGCGCGCACCGGGCTGGCGCCCGTCGACGGAAGACATCACCGCGCTCGGCGAGGCGCGCATCGCAGCGTTGCATGCGGGCCTCAAGCTCACCGCCGAGCAGGAGAAGAACTGGCCGCCGCTGGAAGCGGCCATGCGCGACCTCGCCAAGCAGCGCTCCGAGCGCTTCGCCGCGCGGGCGAGCGCCAATCCGCCGACCGATCCGATCGAGCGGCTGGCGCAGCGCGCCGATCTAATCGAGAGCCGCGGCGCGGCGCTCAAGAAGCTCGCGCAGGCGGCCGAGCCGCTCTACAAGAGCCTCGACGACAGCCAGAAGCACCGCTTCATTTTGCTGGCGCGTCTTGAACAGCGTCACTTTGGCCATCACTGGCGTGGCGGCTGGCAACAGCGCGAGTGGCGCGGGCCGATGATGCGTGGACCGCTGCCGCCGATGCAGCCGCAGTAAGCCACGCCTGGAGCCAAGCGGGCGGCCGCCAACGCGCTGTGTCCCCGAGCGCGCGCCGCAGCCCAGGAAGCCGCCGGACTTTTTCCGGCGGCTTTTCCGTTTTGCCTACTTGCCATGAAGCGCGCACGGCTGCGCCTGCTGGACAGGTCGGGCGGCCTTTGCTAACAGTCCGCGCTGGCGGCTCGGCCGCGGCGATCCGGGCGCATAGCTCAGTTGGTAGAGCAGCTGACTCTTAATCAGCGGGTCCAAGGTTCGAGTCCTTGTGCGCCCACCAATCATCTCAACGACTTACACTCAGACGCGATCGAACAGACCGAGCACGGTTTACAGCACCGTTTACAGTTTTGTTCCCTGTTCGAGCTTCATGATCGCGATCTCGGCGAGCTTCACATCACGGCCGAGATAGTGTGCATCGAGGATCGCTTCGACGTCTCGCAGGCTGTGGCCAGTAAAGGTCGCGATCTGCGGAACCGTCGCATCAGCCAATGCAAGCCGCACTACCGCCGAACCGCGCAGGTCATGAAACGTAAGGCCTGAAAGACCCGCCGCCTTGGCCGCGGTTGCCCATGACGTATTTCATGTAGATGACGCGCAGGCGCGAGGCGAAATTATTGTCGTTGACGACGAGCGGAAACTGAGCGCTCTCGGCCCACCCCTTCGACACGAAGCCTCGTCGTTGTCGCCACTCTGTATCTAAATAACTACAAATACGTTCTCGTCCTCGACCTCAACTTTGAACTGTCGTAGCCGAAGCTTTCCGTGATCGGCGACCGAGCGTCCGTCTGAGAGGTCGAACTCGAATCCATGCCAAGGGCAGCGAAGTATTTGCCCCGGGCGCTCCGAATGTAGATCGTTCGGGCAATCGCTCGTGACGTATCCTGTCAGGCACGCATATTCCAAATTGGCGCCTTGATGGGGACAGCGGGCGGCCACCGCCTTGATGTCGTCGGCCGGCAATCGTGTCAGCAAAATAGTGCCGCGTCCGACAGCGACCGGCTTTATGACGCCGGTAGCGATTTCATTCAGCCTGCACACAAGATGTCTGGTCATTGCGCCGGCGCCTCGAGGCCGTAGAGGTCCGCACCGTTCTTCCAGAAGATCTTCTCGCGCAAATCGTCGGGCAACGAATTCGGGATCGAAACCCGCGGATCGTCGAAGTCGAAGTGAGGATAGTCGGTCGAAAAAACGAGATATTCATCGCCGCCCATCAGGTCGATGAGCTTGAGCCATTGATCGCCGGAAAGGTCTTCCGTCGGCTGCGTCGAGAACCGCAGCCGGCTGCGCATATGTTCGCTCGGAAGTTTCTTGACCCAAGGCACTTCGACTCTCCCCTGGCGATATTCGCGGTCCATTCGCCACATGAGGTGCGGTAGCCAGCTGAAGCCGCCCTCGAGGATAATGAACCGGAGTGAAGGATAGTTATCGAACACGCCATTGAGAATGAGGCTGATCACTTCTGCCATCATCGAGGTCGGCAACAGTGCGTGCCGTTCGATGTAGTGCAAGCCGAGGCCAAACGGCCCTTCCGCCAAGATCGTATGGTGAAGCGCGATGACCAGGCCATGCCGCTCCGCGGCGGCGAAAATCGGCCGATACATCGGGTGGCCGTAGGCGATGTCGTCAACAACCGGCAGCATCACCTGCTTGATTTGCGGATGCTCTGCGATCCGGTCGATCTCACGCGCAGCCGCTTCTGGGTCGCGAGCATTGATCTGAATGCTGCCGATGAAACGCGAGTCCTTAGAAAGCCAGTGCTCGATGACGTAATCGTTGTAGGCCGACGCCAAGGCCGAGCTCAGGCCATATTGGAGCTTGAGCATAGTGGGATAGAAATATCCCGTTAGGACCGTATAAGTTTCATTATACGGGTCGAGCAGTTGGCGGCGCATGAGGCCGTAGTCGCTAACCGACGCCGATCCGTCGGCATTGCGTACATCGGCGCGGTTGCCAGAACCCGGCGACGTATAGCAAAAGGGCTGACTGAAGCCCCGCCAGGCGCCGCGAGCGATCCACTCTCTATAGGGTTCCGGCAAATAGGGAACCAGATCGCGCACGCCGGAAAAACTCTCATGAACGTCGGTGTCAATCAGCAGCATTGCGTGACCTCATTGTTACGCCACTCGACGACCATCGCCTCCACAAAAATCGAGACGAAACATACTGCTTTTATAATAGCGGAATGAGGCCGCCGCAAGCAGTAACTGGCCGACGCTCAAATTGCGATCATGCGTGTCACAGCCGGCAGCCGCAAATCCACGCGCGCCACTCGGACGGCGGCGACGGCCTCCGCGTCAAGTTGATCCGCGAACGCGCGGTCGAGCTGGATGCTGCCTTCGCTGACCGTCAATGGGCGTGAGAACAATCCGCGCCGCTGTTTGAGAAAACCGTTCATCTCGCCGGCCGTCGTCACCATCTTGGCAGCGACGCAGGCCTCCATCCAGCAGCCGATCTCGGTCGCAACACCATTGCCGAGCACTGCGCCGAAGCCGAGATCCTTGACGCGCGCAAGCGCCTTTTCCAATCGCTCGACGCTGCCAAGCTTCATCAGCTTCAGCTTGATGATATCGGCAGCACCCAGCGTGGCGGCTTTTTCAACGTCAGCCATCGTATAGATCGACTCGTCGAGCATCATCGGCACGTCCGCCAGGCGTTTGACCGCGACAGCGGCGTTCCAGTCGCCCGACGCGCAGGGTTGCTCGAATAGTTCGATGCTATTCGGATTGAGCTTCCGGACAAACCGACAGCCGCCGTCTTGCGAATAACCCCGGGCGCTCAATGTTTCTTGGATAAAGCGAACGCTGACAAGATCGGCGTCAACGTTCCAGCCGACCTTGACCCCGATCGTTTTATATCCGGCGTCGAGTAGCCGTTCCAATTCGGCTTCAATGTCAGCGGGCTCGGTCTCGTTCAGAATGGCCAGAATCGGCACCGAGGCCGGTGCCGCTTGCAATGTCGCGCAGCCCGCAGCCATCTCGGCGGCCGAACCAAACGCGGCTGCCGTAAAAGGATTTTCTACGCGCCAGCCGGATAGGAGGTCGTCGATCGCGGCGAGCGGCTTGCCAAGCAATTCCGGCCCGATCGCCTGCGCGGCCTGCCAGCATTGTGCGAGCGTCTCTTCGGTGTAACCGGTGAGGATGGTGGCTTCGCCGACACCAGTGCAGCCATCCGGCAAAGTGACAGACACTGTTAGCGTGTCGAATGCTTCGACATTGGCGAATGCCAGTTTATATGGGGTCTTGAGCGGCACTTTGAGGAGGTCGAGCTCGATCCGGTCGAGATAAACCGAAGACATGGTCGCTTCCCTCCCAAACTGGCGATACACCAGCCCTACCGACGATGCCCAGTTTTCTGACGCCAGCTCGGCATGTGGTCTGGCTCGCTATAGCAAACCGCGCGTCAGCTTTTCCGCCGCGCGGCGCAACGCGGGTGCATGCTTACGCGCTGCATCGACGCTTAGTCGGGCGACCGGCGCATGCAACGCGAGACCGGCGACCATCTCTCCGCTGGCGTCAACAATCGGAACGCTTAATCCCACCGCGCCGAGCATGAATTCCTCGTTGTTAACCGCCAAGCGTTCGTCCCGAATGCGCGCCAGCTCTGCCTCAAGGCGTTTGCGGCTCGTGATAGTGTTGGGCGCATAGGCGCGCAGTTCAATTTCATCGAGCAGCGCCGCGCGCAGCGCAGTCGGCATCAGGGCAAGAAAAAGTTTGCCCGTTGCCGTGCAATGCAGCGGGACGCGCGAGCCCGCGCTTAAATATGTGCGCAGCGGCCAATTGCACTCAACGCGTTGCAGATAAGTAACGGAAGTCCCCTCCAGCACGCCGAGATTGATCGATTCGCCCAACTCGGCGACAAGCCGTTCGAGAATCGCTCGAACCGGCAACGTCCGCGCGGAAAACACCAGCGCGCGCAGCGAAAGGCGCGTTAGCCTGTCGCCGAGCACATAGCGTTTGCCGGACAAGTCGCGCGTGACGAGCCGTGCGTCTTCGAGACTCTTGAGCAGCCGGTGAATGGTGGCCTTCGGCAGATCTAACTGGCTCGCCAGCTCCGCCAGCGTCAAAGGGTGAGCGCCCTCGACCAAGCGCTCCAGCAGTGAAAAGCCCTTTTGCAGCGCGGAACTTCCGGTGTGCGCGTCGGCCGCTTCCGCTACCGCCGCATTGCGGGCGGGTCGCGGACGCGCATTGCGCTGCGTTCTCATGGCGGCCCTCAAGACCACGGTCCCATGCGACTGAGCGCCGCCAGTTCGCAGGCGCCCGAAGATGCATATCTATCATGAAAAAATCGGTATGTAATATCCCGAAAAAATCTGGTCGGCTGTTACGCCTCGTTGACCCTCCTCGTGGCTTCGGCCGCTGGCGACACGGCATTGGACCCGAAAGCATGGAGCCATCCGGTTGCATCAGGCGATGCTCGTCGTCGCCGTGCTCGGTCTGAGTGCGCTGCATGGGCCGCTGTTTTAAGCTCGCTTACGACAATCAGCGGCATGACCGCTGTTCCATTTGTGGAGCTTTGCGTCCTGGCGATGCTACGGTTCTGCTCTTAGCGGACTCTGGCGCCGCGTCAGTCACCGAGTAGAGGCAGCAACATGAAAGCGATCAGAATCGAGAGGTTTGGCGGGCCGGACGTGTGCCGCGTGGTCGACGTCGAAAGCCAGGGGCCAGCCGCTGGCGAGGTCAGCATGCGTCTGGCTTACGGCGGCATTAATTTCATGGATATCTATATGCGTAATGGGACCTATGCGCGGTCTCACACGTACCAGACACCGCTGCCGATGACGATTGGCATGGAAGGTGCCGGCAAGGTGAGCGTTGTAGGCGATGGCGTGACAGATTTCGCAGTCGGCGACCGCGTTGCCTTCTGCCTCGTACGCGGCGCCTATGCGGAAACGGTCAACGTGCCGACATGGAAGGCCGTCAAGGTGCCGGATTCCGTCGACTTGCGTATCGCGGCTGCCTTGATGCTGCAGGGATCGACCGCGCACTACCTGAGTCATTCCGCGTTCCCGCTCGGCGCTGAGCATACCTGTCTTGTCCATGCCGGCGCAGGCGGCGTCGGCCAACTGCTGATCCAACTCGCGAAAGCGCGCGGCGCGCGCGTCGTTGCCACTACCGGCAACGAAGAAAAAGCCTCGATCGCGCGCAAATGCGGTGCCGACGAAGTGATCCTGTATCGCGAAAGAGATTTTCGCGAGGAAACGCTCCGCTTCACGCGCGGACAAGGAGTCGATGTTGTCTATGACTCGATTGGCCGCGATACGATTCATCGCAGCATCCGTTGTTTGAAAAAACGCGGACTGTGCGTCCTATTCGGCGCCAGTTCCGGCGTGGTGCCGTCGATAGAGCCACTTGAACTAGCCGAAGCCGGGTCAATCTTTTTCACGCGCCCGCATCTCGCCGACTATATGCGCGATGCCGCTGAAATCCGTGGTCGTGTTGGCGACCTGTTTGATCTCGTGGCCAACAACCGCTTGCGCGTCGCCATTGATCGGGAATTTCCGCTGTCGGAAGCAAGCGCTGCCCACGCCTACCTGGAGGCGGGTAAGACGCGAGGCAAGCTGCTGCTGCGATTGTGACAGCAACGGCGGGGCATTTGCAGAGTCTCATTGCGTGAAAAAATTGGCTATGGGCAGGTGGATTTCGTACGGCTATTTCCGTCCCTTCGAGCGGGACGATTGAGGATTGCAGGAAATATGGCCAGCGGTGAAAATGGGGTGTCGATACCGACGGATATCGCGATGAAAGTGCATTGGTCGCCGGTTAATGTTATCAATGTTAACTGAGAGCTGGCTGCATGCGTGAATATGCAGTGAGCACCGACCAGGACTTACAGTTACCGTTGACACCCGAGGGCATGCGCAAGATCGCCGTGCGCGGTGTCGAGCGGGGACCGCAAAGTGGCGTTCATGAGCCGCTAAAGTTATCGCCCGCTCCAACAAGGTGACGCTCCGAATGCGAGATCACGCCGGAAGCGATCTGTGCGGCGAGCCCGGCTAGCGACACCGTAAGCAGCAGCACGAGCACGATGCGGCGTAATAAAATGGAGTCGATCCGCTTCGAATAGAGATTGCCCAGAACGGTGCCAGCAATGTAGATCGGTGCGAGAATGACTGCGCGCAAGAGCTCGGTGTGTCCAACGCGACCACCGACCGCGACGACCCCGAACCCTGCGGCTCCGGTGAAGAGCGCCCACAAAATGAAATTCGCTCGGCTCTGCACCGTAGATTGCGGGCCCACGTAGAGAAACGGCAGCATCGCCACGCCAAACGATGTCGCCCCCACGATAAGGCCGTTTATCGCACCGACCCCCACTAGTACCAGCGTAGAAAGCGGGCGATTGTAGCGCCACCCTGCGATTAGCACGATCGAGAACAACGCGACCGCGGCATAGATCGCCTGCATAACCGCGTGGGTGTCGAAGCCGAGCAATACACGGGCCCCGAGCGGTATCGAGATCAAGGCTCCGACTATGATCTTGGCAACGGTCGCGAGCGAGGCCTGGCGGACCGCGTCGCGGAAAAGCGCAATATTGCACGACACATCGACGAGGGAAGTCGTGCCGATCACTGAGACCGGGTCGTAAAAGAAACTAAGAACGGGCACCATGATCAGCGGACCGGCGAAACCCGAAAGCCCGCGTACAGCTCCCGCAACCAACGCGACGGAAAAAAGCGTAACAGCATCGAGACCCGACACGATTCGCCCCCGGATGGTGGTTTCAGGGGTGGCTCACACGGTGCCGTTCACGCCGGCTGCAGAGCTAAGGCGCGCTCGATTTCCTGAAGGCCGGTTTCGATGTAGTGAGTGCGCTCGTGCGCGGCCAAGCCATCGGCGGCAGCCGTCAGGTCAAGCACGCGTTGGCACACTTGGCGAACCACAGCCTCGTCTTCTTCGCTGGACGCCCGCCGTGGAATGTCAAGGATCGAGTTCTGAGTGTAGCAATAGTGTCGTCCCTCCAGTGTCGTGCGAGCAGCCATCCGCTCCGGCGCCGCAGCCGGATTCTTGCCACGGATCGCTTCGCGTAGCAGCTTGCGGGCGAGATAAACCCCAATGTCACCCGCCATCGGGTTCTCGAGCGCATGGATTGCGATCGGTCGTTGGCTCTTGATGGCTTCCCAATCTCCGGGCGCGCGCTGCCCTTCCTCGTAGGTGCGATCGCCGACTTGGCCTTCAAGGAAGTCCATATCATCCCAGCCGAGCCTCGCGCGGTTTCCTTTGCGCAAAGGGTCGATCGAGTCGCCAAACATGCGCCAGCCGTAGATGATCGTATTGGTGTCGTCGACCGGCACGTACCAGCGACTCATATGCACGCGATGAAACAGCCGGCGTTTCGCCCCGTCCTCGAAGAGATAGGCATGTTGCGTAACATTGGGGAGAATCACGTCGTTGATGCGTACCCAGATGCGATCCTCGATGCGCCGTCCGGCTATGAACACCATGCCCGTTCCATCGCGCACGGGTTTGTAGCTGAGCTGCGGCAGTTGCGCGAACGCGTAAGAGAGCGAAGTCGGTCCTGGGTCGGTGCCCGGAACCACCATGTTGTTGTGCAAAAAAGCGGTGTGCATCTGGTCACAGATGTTGTCCATTACCTGTAGCCAGTTGCATGGGAAGACGTTCGAGAACGGCACAAGATCGAGATCCGGGTAGGCGTCGTAGGCGTCGTAATCGGGAAAATCGGGCTTTTTGTCCGGTGCGCCCATATAGGCGAACACCAGGCCTGCGCGCTCGAGCGCGGGGTACGCGCCTTGGGATACCGTTTGCTTGAGTTTCCTTCCCTTGTCGGGCTCACCCGGCACTTCGATGATGGTGCCATCAACATCGTACTGGAAACCGTGATAGCAGCAGCGGATTCCGCACTGCTGCACGATGCCAAATTCCAGCGACGTTCCACGATGGCAGCAATGGCGGTGCAGCACGCCGATCTTGCCTCTGCCATCTCGGAAGGCGACCAAATCCTCGCCGAGGATGCGGATGGCGCGCGGCAGTTCCTTGAGTTGCTCCGACAGACAAACGGGCTGCCAGAACCCCCGCATGTACTCGCCGAGTGGCGTGCCCGGCCCAACCCGCGTTATCTCGGCATCATACGCGGGGATATCCGTCTTGAAGTACCCGCTGTACGCGGCATTCTTCACGTTGTGGGGTACTGCCTTCGGATTCAGCGTGCTCATGAGCGTTCCTCTCGATACCCACTTTTTGGATTTCGACGTTCCGCGCCGGCCCGTTGATTGTTTCTGCACGTGCGCCGCCGCGCTCGGAGTTCTAATCAGCGGAGCATGTATCCATAAATCTAGACCGCGATAATTTCAAGTGGTACCGTTCAAATGAGACAAGCTGTCTCGAATTTTGAGAAAAACACTATCCACTCGTGAGGAACCCCATGAAAGCCATAGTGATGACCACGCCCGGCGAGCCGGACGTGCTCGAATTGCGCGACGTACGCAAACCCGAAGTCACACGTCCCACCGACCTGCTCGTGCGCATCCAGGCGGCAAGCATCAATCCGCTCGACACCAAAGTGCGCAAGCTCAACATGTTCTATCCCGATCGCCTTCCGAGCATACTGGGGTGCGATGGAGCAGGGGTAGTTGAGGCCGTCGGCGCAGACGTGACACGCTTTCGGCCTGGCGATGAGGTGTATTTCTTTAACAACGGCCTCGGCGGCGAGGCCGGATGCTATGCCGAATACACAGTGCTCAACGAGGCGTACGCCGCAAGGAAGCCTGCAGGGCTGTCGATGGCCGAAGCCGCCGCGTTGCCGCTCGTGTTGATCACGGCATGGCAGGCGCTGATCGATCGGGTAAACGTTCGGGCTGGCGAGACGATACTGGTTCATGCCGGTGCCGGAGGGGTCGGCCATCTCGCCATTCAATTGGCGAAGCACCTGGGCGCCCGCGTGGCCGCGACGGTCAGCAACGCGGACAAGGCCCGGTTCGTGGAATCCCTCGGCGCCGAGCGCGTCATCGATTACAAGGAACACGATTTCGTCGAGCAGACCTTGGCTTGGACGCGCGGCGTAGGTGCTGACGTGACGTTCGACACGGTCGGCGGCCCGACCTTCTGCCAATCGTTTGCGGCGACTCGAATCTACGGCCGCATCGCGACCCTGATGACGACCCCGTGCGAAGTGGCTTTGCTCAACAAGGCTCGCCTCCGCAATTTGACGATCGGCTACGTTCAGATGACCACGCCATTGTTCCTCGGCGATCATGCGCACCGATGTGAGCAGACACGCATCCTCGAGGACGGCGGGCGTCTGTTCGCTGAAGGCAAGCTGCGTGTTCTGGTAAGCGAAACATTACCGCTGGCCGAAGCCGCACAGGCACACCGCGTCGTCGAGGCAGGCCACACGAGCGGCAAGGTCGTGCTAGACGTGGACTGAGCCCAAACCGGGAGTATCTTCGCGCACAGGGTTATGCAAGAAGAGCGCGCCGCGCTCGGCGCCCTAAAGGCGCGCTTGGAGTGGATTGGTCGACGCCACGGCGCACGCACGCGTGACCGCGCGTATCGATACCGAAATGATGAATGTTATAAGGCTCGTCATGGAAAAAGCAGTTGCCGCACCTTGCCGACCGCCACTTACCGCGCGGACCCGGCCATCATCTTAGAGATCGCTTCCGCACAGCGTTGCATGGCCGGCACGTGGTTCATCACCCGGTCGGCTTTCAAGCGCGCGGTCGGCGCGTGGAGCGAAACCGTGGCGCAGAGACGCTTGCGCGCGTCGTAAACGGGCACGGCGATACCGATCAAGCCCTGCATGAATTCCTCGTCGTCGATGCTGTAGCGCGCTGCGCGGATCTTCTTCAGCTGCTCCTCGAGTTCTCGCCTGTCCGTGATCGTTCGGTCGGTGTATCTCAGCAGGGGTCCCGCCAGCAGTCGCCGGCGCCGCTCCGCAGGCATGAAGCTCAAAAACAGCTTTCCACTCGCGCCGCAGTGTAACGACACGCGTGAGCCCAGTTGCAGATGCGTACGCAACGGCCACTGGCACTCGACGCGATCGATATAAACAACCTCGTTGCCGTCGAGAACCGTGACATTGACGGTCTCACCTACCTCGCGTGCAAGCGCTTGCAGCACACTGTGCCGCGCCGCGCGATGTGAGCTATGCATCAGACTGTTGATCGAGAGATCGAGCTGTCGCTGGCCGATGACGAAGCGCTTGCTCCCGAGCTCGCGCTCTAGGTAGCCGAGCCGCTCCAACCCGACGCACAATCGATACACCGTCGCGCGCGGCACGCCGACCCTACCGACGAGATCCACCGCGCCCACGGGATCATCGGATTCAGCGATGGCTTCCAATACGGCGAAGAGCCGCGCGCCTGGCGAATCGGGCTGCGTTTTTTTCCTAACGAGTTGCGGAAGCTCTCTGACGACGGAATGCCCTCTCGCCGCATTGGCCGTGTCTCGCCGCCTAATCCTCATCGAGGCTTGATCTTTCAAGGTCCGCGGCTCCGTCGAGTGCGATCGAGCATGTGAATCATACCAACTAGGTAGCGTACTGCCGTATCACAGGTCGAGTACGAGCAACGGCGAGGTCGCGCGCGAGCAGCAAATCAGCATCTCATGCCTCTTTTCCTCGTCGTCGAGGATGTAGTCGCGGTGGTCAGGTACGCCTTCAAGATAGCGTGTCTTGCACGTGCCGCAAAGCCCGGACTCGCATGAGGTCTCCACCTCGATGCCGTGCTCGCGCAGCACTTGCACGATCGACTTGTCGTTCGGCACTTCGAACACAGCGCCGGTGCTCGCGATTTTTACCTGGAACCCAACTCCAATCGCATCGTGCATATCACCGGGCGCTACGGGCTGGGGCCGCGCGCTTGCGCTTGCTCTAGGCGCGTCTGCGCTCAGCGCGAAGTATTCGCAATGCACAGTGCCGGCCGGCCAGTGCGCCGAGGCACGACGTACGGCACTCATGAAGCCATTAGGGCCACAGTAGTACAGGTGCGTGCCCTCATCATGCGATTGAAGGAGCGCACTGATATCGACACCCTGAGCCGGATTGCCGCCGTCGTGGTGTATGAAGGCGCGCCCGCTTTGGCGCATGTCCTGCAGGTCTGCGAAAAACGCGGTGCGCTCGGGCGATCGCGTGCAGTAGTGCAACGTGAACTCAGCCCCGGTGGCGCGCAGCCAGTGGATCATCGCAATCATCGGAGTGATGCCGATCCCGCCTGCTAGCAGCAGGTGACGCCGAGCCTCCTCGCGCAATGGGAAATTGTTGCGCGGGTGGGAGATTGCCAAAATGCGCCCGACGTGGACGTGCTCGAAGATCGCCTTGGATCCGCCGCGACCCTCCGGCTCGCGCTGCACCGCGAATACGTAATGCCTTCGATCGGCGGGGTCGCTGCAAAGTGAGTACTGGCGGATACGCTGATCGCGGAAATAAAGGTCGATGTGGCTCCCGGCTCCGAAGGCGGGCAGCAGCGCTCCCGAAGGATCCACGACCTCGTAGGCGTTGATGTTTTCAGCCTGATACACGATCGACCGCACTCGCACGAGAAGGCGGTTCGGCCCCAAGCGACAAAGCTCCTCTGGCGTAAGCTCGGGCTTGTCCGTTGCAGCCATATCGGATCCTCGATGCCATTGGAGGGAAGCAAAAACTGCTTGCCAAACTTAAACACTTCTGGATACGCTTCAACCCATGAAGTAAGACGAAAAATCTCAAAAACACGAAATTTCGATTCTGTAATGCCGCCTAAAGGGTACTGGCGCAACGATACCCTGGCGGAAAGCTCTGGTGAGGACAGAACAAGGGAGAGGCAAATGCCGATGGACAGCAGTGGCAATTCGCGGCGCGATTTCCTACGCCGAAGCGTGGCCGTAGCTGGTGCGGTCGGGCTGGGTTCGCGGTTCGCGTTTACCGGGTCTGCCAACGCCGCAGCTGCCGCCACCGAGTGGGGCTGGCCCCAGCCGTACGAGACAGTGTCCCCCAAGTCGATCGAGTGGCTCAAGTCCAAGGGCTGGTGGCCACTTCAGGTTTCCTGGAATCCCCTGTGGTCGGACGGCAACGTGGTGCTGTTCGTGATGCGGCAATACAAATTGCTCGAGAAGCGCGGCCTCGAGGTAAACTACCCCGCCTTCCTCGCCGCTGGGTTCATGAATGAGGTTTACATTCCGGGCAAGATTCAGATCGCCCAGGCAGGATCGCTGGGATTGCTGCGCGTCATCGATCTCAAGATTCCAACCGCGGCGCTGTGCACGTACCCTGCACAGCGGCAAGCCTTTCTGGTGCCACCCAACTCGCCGCTGAAGAACGGACTCGCCGACGTCAAGGGCGGGAAGGTTCTCGGCCGTCCTGCCGTTTGTGGCGTCACGATCGGCAGCACGACCCACCTCGGCCTGCTCATCGCGGCGAAGATTCTCGGCCTCACCGAAGGCAAGGATTTCATACTGAAGAACGCCGGTCCTGGCGAGATCATCACCATGCCCGACGGCCTCGATGTCGTGGCGATCTGGGAGCCGAACGTGCTGCTGATGGCCGAGTTCCGCAAGAACGCGCGCATCCTCGAACTCATTGATCCCTATGAGGTGTTCAACGGGTATTCATATGCGCGTGGGGAGTTGGAACAAGACGCCCCGGACGTGCTGCAAGCTTACACCGACGCGTTCGTCGAGGCGCTGCTCATCGCCCGCTTGCACCCCGATCAAGTGCTCGCCGAATTCGCAGCCGACCCATCGCAGCATGGACGCGACCCGGGCCTTATCAAACGTGATGTCGAAATCCACGTGCTCGATCCGAAGCCGACGATCAGCTACCCATTCGAGAACACGAAGGGATTCTGGATCCCGCTCGAGGCGTATCAGGCAGGCGTGATGGCCGATGCCCACGTGTTGCAGCGTCGTTACACCGACGCCGATTTCAAGGCCGTGCTGCGACCGCAATATATGACCAAGACGTTCGCCAAACTCGGATGGGCGGTGCCTAGGGTGCCACCCTTTGTGCCGGCCGATTGGAAAGGCGAAGCCGGCAAGCCGCCTTACCCGCCGTACGGGCTCGTGTACATGGGGAAGCAAGACTTTCCGCAGCCTGGCGACTTGGTCAAAGAGTGGTCCTTTGGCGGTCGGACCTACCGTCCCTAACCGGCAACCTGGAGGAGCACTATGACGGCTGCCCTGAAGCAGTTTCGATCCTCCTCTGCGCCGCTACCCGACCGGGTGGAGATGAATAATATGGTGGCGCCTGAACCCCGGGACAACGCGGCCTTTGAAGCCCGGAAGCACGCGCCCATTCAACCCAGGGAGAACGCGGCCTTTGAAGCCTGGGAGAACGCAACCGAGGAAGACGCGCAAGTCTCTTTGAGGGAAGAGCACCGGATACTGTACCAGATCGCGCGATACGTGCCTTTGGTACTTATGTTCGTGGCGTGGGAGTGGTGGAGCCGGTCGAGTCCGCAAATGGCGTTAATGCTCCCCGCCCCAACCGCGGTGCTGAAGGGAGCCATCGAGCTCGTTGAGCAAGGCACGTTACAAAACGACATACTCGCGAGCCTCCAACGCGTCGCAGTCGCGATCGGCTTCGCCGCGCTGATCGGCTTGCCGCTGGGTACAGCGCTGGGCGGCGTGCGCTGGTTTGCTTGGTTCGCCGAACCTGTCGTCAGCTTCTTCCGTCCGATCCCGCCGCTTGCCTGGATTCCGCTCTCGATCGTGTGGTTCGGCATCACCAATGCCCAAAATGAGTTCATCATCTTCCTGGCTGCATTCTTCCCCATCGTGCTGAGCACTATGGAGGGTGTGCGGGACGTCGATTCGCAACTCATGCGCGCCGCTCGCACACTGGGTGCCAAACGCGCGGCGATCGTGTTCACGGTCATATTGCCGGCGGCACTGAGTTCCATGTTCGTCGGGTTACGCGTGGGCATCGGGATCGCGTGGATGGCGCTTGTCGCGGGCGAGCTCGTGTCCGCGACCTCGGGGCTCGGCTTTCTGATTAGCCAAGGGCGTCTTCTCTATCGCAGCGACTACATCGTGGTCGGGATGGTCGTGATCGGGCTGATCGGGTTGTTGCTCGACGCGCTGGCCCGCCTGATCCAGCAGCTTTTGATGCCCTGGCGGGAGGAACGCTAGATGTCCGCCACCAATTCCGTGTGCGTGCTCAACGTGAGCAAGACGTATGCGACCGGGGGCAATCGCGTCGTCGCACTGAAAGACGTCTCGCTCGATATCGGCGAGCACGAGTTCGTGTGCATCGTCGGTCCGAGCGGTTGCGGCAAGACCACGCTGCTCAATCTACTGGCGGGTTTCGAGAAGCCGTCCTCGGGTAGCCTCCAGGCGTTCGGGAATTCGATCGGTGGGCCGGGGCCCGACCGCACGATGATGTTCCAGGATTACGCGCTTTTCCCCTGGCTCACCGTGAAGGGCAATATTGAATACGGTCTCAACCGGCTCGGCATTTCCGCACGTGAGCGTGCTGAGATCTTGCGCCATTACGTGCTGCTCATCGATCTCAAGGGTTTCGAAGACAAATTCCCGAAACAGCTTTCCGGTGGAATGCGCCAGCGTGTGGCGCTCGCCCGAGCGCTCGCCGTCAACCCCAAGATGCTCTTGATGGACGAACCTTTCGCGGCGCTCGATTCGTTCACCCGTGAAAAGATGCAGGATGAGCTCATCCGAGTGTGGGAGACGGAGCGCAAGGCCGTGCTTTTCATCACCCATAACATAGACGAGGCAATCAAGCTCGCCGACGTCGTGGTGGTGATGCACTCGCGTCCGGGCCGCATCGCGGGAACGTTCCGAATTGAAAGTAAGCGACCGCGCGACGTCGATTCTGAGGAAAACGTCAAGATCGTACATCACGTGCGCGAGTTACTGCATGTTGTGTCGACAACCGCGCGGGCGGCCCCAGGCGGCGCGGCGGCCGTCAATGCCAGCAGTCGAAAATAGAGCAACGCGAAAAAGGGTCCGCGAATGGACGAGGCGGTTTACGATTACATTATCGTGGGTGCAGGCTCAGCTGGCTGCGTTCTAGCCAACCGGCTGAGCGAGGATCCCGCGGTACGAATCCTCGTTCTCGAAGCGGGCAAAGCGGATCGCAGTTTGTGGCTGCGGGTGCCCCTCGGCGTCGGCAAGATCCTGAACGACAGCAGCGTCTTGTGGTCGGCCAATACTGAGCCTGAGTCCGAGATGTATGGCACAAGCCTGCACTGGCCGAGCGGCAGAGTGCTGGGCGGATCGAGCTCGGTGAATGGCATGCTCTTCGTTCGCGGGCATCCGCGCCGCTATGACGAATGGGAGGCAAGCGGCTGTCCGGGCTGGAGCTGGAAGGAAGTCCTGCCGTATTTCATGCGACTCGAGAATTGCACGTTCGGCGATCCTGCGTATCGCGGCATCGGAGGCCCAATCTCGGTGACTCGACTTTCGGGCGATCCGCTCTCGAACGGCTTCCTCGAAGCGTGCGAAGCCGTCGCCATTCGCAAGACAGAGGATTACAACGATTTCGAGGCCGAGGGTGCGGCGCACATCCAGCTCAGCACGGGGAACGGGTTACGATCCAGCGCGTCGGTAGCATACCTGCGCCCGGCGATGCATCGGCGCAATCTGGAGGTGCGCACGGGCGCGACCGTACACCATGTGATGTTCTCGGGCACGAAAGCGGTTGGTGTGCGCTATGGGCACGAGGGTGAGTTGAAGGTCGCCCGCACGCGCGGCGAGGTGCTGCTGTGCGCGGGTGCCCTGCGATCGCCACAGCTGCTCGAGCTCTCCGGCATCGGCAACGCTGAGGTTTTACGCCAATACGGCATTCACGTCCTGCGCCACGCGCCTGGGGTTGGCGAGAATCTCCAGGATCATCTCATGACGCGTATCGCGTTCGAGTGCGCGGAGCCTCTTACGGTGAATGACCTCCTGCTAAGTCGCGCGCGCATGCTACGCGCGGCGCTGCGCTACCTCATATTTCGAGACGGCCTTCTCGCCACATCTTCACTGACCGCGCTCGCCTACGCACGATCGCGACCAGGCCTGCCGTATCCAGATGTACGACTGCAGACGGGCCTCGTGAGCGGAACGAGTCGTCTGTCGACAAGCAAGTTGAACGGCCTAGATCACCATTCTGGCTTCCACCTCGGCGGCTATTTCTTGTATCCGGAGTCGCGCGGATGCCTACACATTGCCTCAGTTGACCCAAGCGTGCAGCCGCGCATCGAGGCGAACTACTTAAGTCATCCGCACGATCGCGACGTCATGATTTCAGTTATGAGACTGATGCGCACAGTCGCCACAGCGCCTCCGCTCGCCCGCTTCATCGTCCGTGAGGTCCGACCGGGAGCGGATGTGCGATCGGACGACGAGCTCCTGGACTACGCTCGTCGCACCAGTCAAACCTGCTGGCATCCCACCGGTACGTGTCGCATGGGCTCGGACCCCGATGCGGTGGTCGATGCGCAATGCCGCGTCCAAGGCGTGGAGGGTCTCCGAGTTATAGATACTTCAATCTTTCCCTCCATGATCGCGAGCAACACCAACATTCCCACCATCATGCTTGCCGAACGCGCTGTGGATCTTATCAAGTCCGTAGTCGCTCGACGGCCCACCGAAATCAAGGCGGCGGCATAGCAGCGTCGTCTCGATCCGGGATTGAGAGAGTTCGAGTTAGCGCGGAGCAGTGAAATGAGAAATGGCAAGCACGAAGGCGAGGGTCCGCTTTTGCCGCTTGAGCAAAGCGCAGTCTGCTGGCGGAGGCCTCTTTCTGCGGATAGCGCCCTTCTGAGCACGAAAGACCTTCTACGGCGGGTGCACGGCGATCTATAGCCCGACCGGCACACGCGGGATGAGCATAGACGATGATCCAACATCGCCGCGCTTAGGCGATCATCAACTCAGAGACCTTAGGAGAAGTTGCAATGAAGAAGAGGCGTATAACGGGGAGCGAGGCATTGACAGAGGCCCTTCGCCTCGAAGGCGTTGAAATCATTTTTGGCATCGTCGGGTCAGCTTTCATGGACCCACTCGATATCTTCAACCGCGCCGGCATCCGTTTTATCCAGGTGCGTCATGAGCAGAGCGCTGCGCTGATGGCCGAAGGCTACGGTAGGGCAAAGGGCGTTCCGGGTGTGTGCATCGGTCAAAATGGTCCTGGCGTTACCAATCTCGTTACCGGACTTGCCAGCGCGAAATTGAACCACACGCCTGTCGTCGTTATCACGCCCGCCGTGCCTAGTACGCTGATGGGGACCGGCGCGTTTCAGGAAATCGATCAAATGGATATGCTACGGTCGGTTACTGTTCACCAGGTTTCCGTAGAGCGCGGCGACCGGATTGGCGAGGCGGTCCGCACCGCTTTCCGTGCTGCTTGGGCGCTCGGCGGCCCGGCGCAGGTGGATATTCCGCGCGACTTCTTCTATGCCGAATGGGATGAGCCAAAGCTGCAACCGGAGCAATACCGCACCGACGGGCGCCGCGGCGGCGCGCCGGCAGATTACATCGCCAAGGCGGCAGCGCTTTTGGGCGAGGCGAAGAACCCCGTTATATTGACGGGGCTCGGCGTGGTGCGGTCTTCCGCTACGGAAAACGTGAAAAAGCTTGCGCAAATTCTCGGCGCTCCCGTCGCCACCATCTTCATGCACAACGATGCCTTCCCGATGGAACATCCACTTGGGCTTGGCCCAATTGGCTACCAGGGATCGAAGGCCGCAATGAAAATTCTGTCGAGGGCCGACACGATCTTGGCCCTCGGTACACGACTTAACAATTTCGGCCTTAACACTCAGTACGAGATTGATTTCTTTCCGCAGGATGCAAAGCTGATCCAGAACTCGCACGATCCCTTGGAACTCGGCGCGCAGAGGCCGATTGCCGTCGGGCTTTGTGGAGACTGTGCCGAGGTAACGAACCAACTCATTGCGGCGCTGGAGGCCAAACGTTTATCGCGAGACAATGCGGCGGTTAAGGCGCTCGTCGCGAAAGAAAAGGAAGCTTGGGCGCAGGAGCTGCAAGAAATGTCCGTTGTGGACGGCGAGATCATGCATCCGCGTCGTGCGCTCTGGGAGATCGCCAACGCGATGCCGACGAGTGCGACAACCGTCATCGACATCGGGAATGTCTGCGGCAGCGCTGCCGCCTATCTCCGTCCCGAGACACCCGGTAAATATCTCGGTGCGGGGACCCTTGGCGGCATTGGTGTCAGTTATCCAACCGCGATCGGCGCGAAGCTGGCCCGCCCCAATGAGCCCGTCTGCGTTGTCATTGGCGACGGCGCTTGGTCAATGACGCTGCAGGAGGTGATGACCGCGGTTACAGAGAAAGTGAACGTTGTCGCTATCTTGATGAACAACGGCGTCTATGGCGCGGAGCGGCGCAACCAGTATGACTTCTTCGACGAACGCTATTTTTGGACAGAGCTGGAGAATCCCTCTTTCTCCGATCTCGCCCGCGATATGGGCGCCGTCGCCAAGCGCATCACGAAGCCGGAGGAGATCGCGCCGGCGCTTGCAGAGGCTTTCACCGCAGATGCGCCGGTGGTCCTCGAACTAATGGTTGACGGTAAGGAGCTTTCCGAGCCCTATCGTCGCGACGCGCTGCGCCGACCCAGGCGACTTCTGCCGCTTTATCAGAACTGAGATGGCCATGACCGGGAACAAGGCCGCTTATTGGATCGCCCATGTGAAGGTGACCGACGGGATGGCCTACAGTCGGTACCGGGACATGGCCGCCAAAGCTGTTGCTGCTCATGGAGGTAGATTCGTCGCGCGAGGCGGCCGCTATCGTCAAATGGAAGGTCCCGAACGCAGCTGGAATACCGTTGCTATCTTCCCCAGCTTCGAGGCGGCGGTCCAATGCTATGAATCTCATGCCTACCAGGCGGCCCTTACGATCGCCCGCAATGCAGCGGAGCGTGAGCTAGTAATCGTGGAGGCAAGCTAAGTGCTTTCCGACAAGGCCTCTGTTGCTTCAACGAATGGGACCTCGCTCCGCCTTTTAGAGGCGGCTAGACAACACGGGCCAATTTCAGCCGCACTTGTAGGTGCCGATTCGACCTTCGCGCTGCAAAGTGCATGGCAGGCTCATCGGGAAGGCATTCTCGATCCAATACTGGTCGGCCCGCCAATGAAGATTCATAGAATCGCAACAGAAATTGGTTGGGATATTTCCTGCGTTCGCGTTGTAGCTGCTTCGGGCGAAGCCGCCAGCGCCGCCGCGGCGGTCGCCCTTGCCTCCAATGGCGAGGTCAAGGGTTTGCTCAAGGGTAACGTTCACACTGGTACGCTGCTCGCGGCAATTCTCGACCGCGCGTCAGGCCTCAGAACGGGACGCCGTCTGACGCATGCCTTCCATATGTCTATGCCGAGTGGCACAGAGCTAATTCTCTCGGACGCTGCCATCAACGTCGCGCCGGACATCGAGACACTCGTAGACATCGTGCGGAATACCATCAGTCTCTACGTGCATCTCAATAGGGACGCACCGAAGGCCGCGATCCTCTCATGCACCGAGGAGGTCACGTCTTCCGTGCCATCGTCGCAGACGGCCGCCGAGGTCGCGAGGCGGTGTGTTAAAGAGCGGATCCTGCCGCCCGACAGTATCTGCGGTCCTCTCGCCCTCGATATTGCAGTTTCACTGGGCGCGGCTACCATTAAGGGCTTCGAACACCCTGTCGCCGGCAACGCTGATGTCCTAATCATGCCGAACATTGAGACCGGTAATGCGCTATTTAAAAGTTTGGTCCATTTCGCCGGCGCAATACCAGCGGGACTTGTCCTAGGCGCAACGGTCCCCGTTATGCTGACGTCGAGAGCTGATTCTCCGGAGGCGCGCACCGCCTCCGTTTGCCTCGCCTGCATAGTCGCTGACTCCGCGCAGGAGGAAGATGCTGGTTAAGCAGGAGGAAGAGGCTGGTTGCTGGTTAAGGTGCCGATGATATCGACGGCGTTGCCATTGGGGCAGATGCGAAATGCAAACTAGCACAAAATCAAAGCCGATCGTTTCACCGCAGGTCTATTACCGCTCGCCTAAGACTGCGTCCCCGCGGTAATGGCCGGACGCAGCACGTTCACTGGTCAATATGTGGTTGCTTTCAACAACCCGAACGATCGCGCCGCCGCGCTTCTAATCAATGATCAAGCGACGCTTTTAAATAATATGGTCCATTGCCTTCTGATTTAGGCAGCTTTCCACCGCGAAGGTTAACTTGGAATGCAAGGGGCATCATAAAAGATTTAGTGAGGTCTTTGTCTCTTCGACGGCGGAGCTCTACAAATTTATCGCTTGTCGGCGATAGCAGGACATCAATATTGTCAATTGTTGCCCCTCGACGGTGTTCGCAAACCCGACAATGCGCCCACTTCTTCGAAGTCCGTGCCCGGAAAAAAGCTGATATTCAGCCGGAAATTGCAGAATGTGCACAATTGACTCCCACAGCTGCTCGGCATCTCCACCTGGGAGGTCAGTTCGAGCTGTTCCGATATCCGGCGCAAGCAGCGTGTCGTGGAATGGCCCGGCGAGAATCGCACCTCGACGGGAATATTCACGATTTGAAACGTGTCGCCGGCTTGAAACAAACGATCCCATTGCGATCCATCGGAGCAAGTTCTTCCTGCTCACTTCAGCCAATCAGATCGTGACCACATTCCAGCAGATTGGTACGCAGATCTCCAAGCTACGCATCGCTCAGTAACGGCGAATGGTGCCTTTAAGCGAAGCGCATTGGTTGAGTCGAGTTGGACCGCCCGACGAATTAAAACGAGCAAGATCGAGTAATGGGCGCATAATATTTGCCCTGTGTCGACGCGAACAAAGCTCTGACTTTCGGTCAATCCCGCTGTTAATGGGGGGCGCGAACGCTCTGATCTGGCGCGGGTTATCAAGTCGTAGAATCAGGCTCCGCAGTTGTAACCAAACCGCGCTCGTCGTGAGTTACGCATTTCTATTCTCGCTGGGCGTCAACAACTTCATCAATGGCAAGGCCACAGCTCGGGGTCGGAAATGACGCCAATCATTGGTGAGACTGATGGCAGCGTTAAGAGAACTCAGCGAACTTTCAAAGTATTGCCGGAAGGCGTCCCGAGCCGGCGCGCCAAGCTGATCGAGCGCGTCGGGAAGCCGAAGGCGCTGCTCGCCGACATCGCCTACACCGCAAGGCGCGGCGCTGGATGGGAGGGGCGATTCATGGCGTGCCACGGACTTGAAATGGCCGTGAGTGGGTCTTTGTATCCGTTTACGAAATGCCTATATCCCATTGATTTCAAATAGCCAGAATTGCAGCCGTTTACAGTTAGCTCTTTAAGCCGGCATATCCAGAACGAGACTCTTAATCAGCGGGTCCAAGGTTCGAGCCCTTGTGCGCCCACCAATCATCTCACCGAAACCACTGATGAAATTCAGTCCGAGCTCTCCGTGTTGGAGCTGAGGTTTGACACTTTTTCGGGAAGGTTTGACACTTTTGTTCGGCGCCTGTTCACCTCGTGCTCGAATGTTTCGGCGACACCACGCATCTTGGCAGTGAGGTCGGCGCCCTTCGCGTAGTGCCGCGCCATCTCGATGGTGCGCTGCCCGAGCGTGTCGGCGATTGCACGTTCGTCTAGTCCGGCCTCACGCAGGATCACCGCCACCGTGTGACGCAGGCCGTAAAGCGTCAGGCCGGGGCCAATGGCGCCGGCGCCGCGCAGTCTGGCGCGGTAGGTGCGCCAGGACGCGCGGAAGCCGCTCTCGGTCCATGGCTTGCCTGCTGAATTGGCGCACAGCGTAATCGCGTCGTGCTTTGGCGCGACCTCTAGTATTTCGCGCAGAGGCCCCGGCGCCGGCCAATAGACCGGCTCGCCGGTCTTAGCGCGCCGTGGCGATGGCGCCGTCCTTGTAGAAGGTGCGCGGCAGCTTGAGGCTGTCCGCCGGCCCCAAGCCGGTGAACATCATCAACGCCAGCGCCGGCCGCATATGTGGTGGGGCGTTATCGAGAACGACATGGCGCTCGGTATCGGTCTAGGGACGGTTGGCGTCGGGCGTTCCGCGAGCTCTGCGGATATTCTTGACGCCCTTCGCCGGGTTGTTGGGCAGGAGACCGCGCTCGACGCCCCAGGCAAGCGTCAGGCTGAGTACTGCCTTCACCAGGTTGGCGAAGCGGCGCCCGCGCTTTGCCGCTTGGTCGCGGATGCCGACGATGAGAGGTGCATCAAAACGACTCAGCGGCGTATCGGCGATCGGCCGCAAATACTGGAAAACGCCTTCGTATCCCCTCTTGGTGTTTCCGGCGAGGTCGGTGAACGCCAGATGCGCCTTGTATTGTTCGAATAGCGAAACAAGCGTGCCAGGTTTCGCCGGCGCGCTTACCTTACTGAGCTCGGCAATTCGCACGCATTCGGCAAAAAAAGTCGTCGACCCAAGCGGTGCCTTTCTCAAATCAACTGGCGTTTTGGTCTTGCGATGATAACACCGCATCTTCCCGTGCCGGTCCTCAAAGATCTGAAATCCCTTCACACGCACGATTGTCATGATGCGGCCAGCTTCTCCAGAATGGTCGTGGAATCCTCCGTGCCTTCCTTAAGCATGTCTAGCCATACATCGAGATCCCGCACGTCGTATCGTAGGTCGCCATTCGCGAACTCCACTGGGGACACCGAACACTCCAGTTCGAATCGTCGCATCGAGCGACCGCAGTGCTCGGCCGCCTCGCGTTTAGACAACATCCGCTTGGAAACGACTGTGAGGCTAACGAGTGCCGTGGCGTCTAGACGCCGCTGATGGACACATATACATTGGCTATATAACTTTTTATTAAAATCGCGAGGGTGCCATGCGGTGGATTTCATTTGCGGCGAAGGTCACTCTGACGTTTCTGCTTTTGGCCAGCGCGGTGCAGGCAGCCGAGATCAAGGTAATCAGTGCCGACGGAGTGAGAGAGGTGCTCGATGTACTTAAGGCAAAATACGAAAAGGCGACCGGCAACAAACTCGTTATTCGTTATGGTGTTGCCAACGTGCTAAAGAACGACATCGTGGACGGCGAGGCTTTCGACCTCGCCATCCTCACCGGCCCGGTGATGGACGAGATGGTCCAGGCCGGAAAGGTCAACCCGGCCACGCGTGTTGACATTGCCCGCGTTGGACTCGGCATTGCTTACAAAGCTGGCGCGCCAAAACCCGACATCCACGACGCCGAATCCTTCAAGGCCGCCATGCTGGCGGCGCAATCGATCGCCTATATCAGGCAGGGCGCGAGCGGACTTTATTTCATCTCGGTCTGCGAAAAGCTCGGCATCGGCGACCAGGTTAAGGCCAAGGTCACTGCACTCCCGGGCGGCCACGCCGCCGAATTGGTTGCCAAAGGCGAAGCGGAACTCGCGACGCAATTGATTAGCGATCTCTTGCCGGTAGCAGGCGTACAGGTGATCGATTTCCCGCCCGATTTGCAGAAATTTATTTTGTTCCCGGGTGCTGTCGGACCAGCAGCGAAGCAGCCCGAGGCTGCGGCGGCGCTGCTCAAGTTCCTGACTGACCCCGAGAACGCGCCCGTAATGAAAGCCATGGGCATGGAACTCGGCTGAAGCCAGTCTTAATGCGCTGCGTAGCGCGCATCGGTTGGGTCAAAAACAGAAGTAAAGACGCGTTACTTCGTCGGCAGCGTTGGGCCAAAAGCGAACTTTCGCCGCTGGTCGCGGCCGGTCGCGGCGACCCGCGGCCAATCGGCCAGCATCATCCTGATGGCATTCCACACGCCAAATAGGGGATAAGCCCGGGATAGCTGCTTGCGCGGCCCGTATAATGGGAGCGTATGCAATACAGAGAGGCTCGCTCGATCGGCGATATTCTCAAGGACCGTAACATCGAAATCATCGGTGCTGATCCCATCACGCGCCACGGCTTCATTCAGGTCCCGAATTTTATTCTGACCAAGAGCGATATCTCAGTCGGCGCCAAACTCGCCTACGCGATGCTGCTGAAGTACGCATGGCAAGATGACGCGTGCTTCCCCGGCCAAATCAAACTGGCAAAGGACATGGGCGCGACCGATTGAAGTGTCCGGACCTACCTCAACGAACTTGAAACCGCCGAGCTGCTGGAGATCAAGCCGGCGGCGAACATCTGGATGCGTGGCGTGCTCCAGGAATATCGCAAAGTCGATCTTCGCTCGATCACTTGACTCGTCGACCGGACAGAAGACATCGCCTTGCGGCCGCCCCAGCCAATCTCCACACATCTACAATGTCGCTTGCTTTCCGGTGAAAATCGAGCGCGTTCGCGCTGGTTGGACGCGAGCCGTGGCGATTTTGCCTGACTGATTGCGAACGAGTTGCCTCACGAAGGCGTCTAAATTTTTATGGTTCATGCAAGGTTTGCTGATCTGCGGATATTTGTTGCCGTGACACAAGGCTGCATCGATTACCAAAATTCGATCGTCGACTCGGGCGTTTGGTTGGAGACGAATGCACCATAACGGCCGCTTTGATAGACCAACGGCGCCCGATCGTTGTCCTGCATGTGAATGATGCGGCCGATAAAGAGCGTGTGATCGCCGCAACCATGCGACGCCTCGATTTTGGCCGCGATCGCTGCGCTGGCATTTTTTAGAAGCGGCACGGACGCCACGCTCTCAAACTCGATCGCCACGTGGTCGGCGCTCTGTCCGGCAAAATGCGCACTGACGGCCTCCTGTCCCTGCGCCAGCATACTGACACCGAATCGTCCCGCTCGCATCAAGCTGTCGTGTAGCCGCGCGCGCTTCGCCACCGACAAGATGCAGAGCGGTGGTGTCAACGAACCCGACATAAAGGCATTGGCTGTCATACCGCGTATCAAGCCGTCCACCTCTGCGGCGATAACAGTAACGCCCGTGGTGAAGCGCCCCATGACTCGTCGGAACAAGGCGGTGTCTGCGGCCGCGCACTGGTGATGAATGGTCATTTGCCTTACTTGGCATCTTTCAGGGCATGATAGCTCAGTTCGCCTGGATCGGTCAGATCAGGAACCCGCCAGCCATCTAGGTCATATTCAGCCATGCACTCCTCCGCAAAGCCCTTGAAGCGATCCGCATTGCCGGAGGCTTGCGCGCCGAACAGACAGTAGCGTCGGATTTCTTCGGTCGATCCCCCGTAGTTAATTTCATAAAGCTCATGCCGTCCACCGAACTCGCTGCCCAAACAATCCCACAATAGCTTCATCAGCTTTACGCGTTCCTCGGCTTTATAACCGTTCGAGCCGCGTAGGTAGCGGTCGAGATACGGTCTGATCTCTGCATTCTTGAAATCACGCGCATGCGAGTTGAGGTAAATCAGGCCTGAAGCGACCGTTTGCTCGATGATGTATTTGATCTTGGTATAGGCGATGGTGGCGATGATGGCGTAGGCGTTGCCGGGATCCATGTTGGGCAATAGGTAATCGCCGATCCACGGCCGCGGGTCGCGCACCATGGCGTCGGACAGCGCCCAGAACAGATTGCGCCAGGCGATTACCTCGCCGACATTGGCCTGCACGCCGCGATAGTCCTTGGTGCCGGCGGCTTCCGTCGCCTTGAGCAGCAGACCGGCGATAAAGTCGAGCTTGACCGCGAGCCGCGTGCAGCCGTGCACCACGAAACGTGGCAGGAAGCCGGTGCGCGGGAAGAAGTTATTGGCCTTCTCGACGTCGCCATAAACGAAGACGTTCTCCCAGGGCACCAGCACCTTGTCCATGATGAAGACGGCGTCGTTCTCATCGATGCGCGAGGACAAGGGATAGTCGAAGGGCGAGCCCATCACCGTCGAGGTCATCTCGTAGGAGGTGCGGCAGATGAATTTCACACCGGGCGTATTGGTCGGCACCATGAACACGATGGCGAACTTCTTGTCGTTCACCGGGATCAAGCCGTGGTGGGCAACGAAGGTGTAATTGGTGAGCACCGAGCCGGTCGCCACGACTTTGGCGCCGGAGACGATGATGCCCTTGTCGGTTTCCTTTTCGACGTGCGCGCAGACGTCGCCCACTTCGTTCGGCGGCCGATCGCGGTCGACCGGCGGGTGAATGATGGCGTGATTGACGAAAGGTGCGCGCTCCTGGCTGTACTTGTACCAGCGCTTGGCGTTGTCCTGGTACGGCGCATAGAACTCGGCATTGGCGCCGAGCGTCGCCAGGAACGCGGCCTTGTAGTCGGGTGCGCGGCCGAGCCAGCCGTAAGTGAGCTTTGCCCACTCGGCGATGGCCGTGCGGCCGGCCAACATTTCCTGCGGCGTCTTCGGCGCCTTGAAGAAAGCGTGGGTGACGCCGCCGTTGCCGGTTTCGGTCGGCACCAGGATTTTGTCTTTGCGCTTGGGGTCGTGCAGCGCGTCGTAGAGCCGCGCCACCATGCGCGCGGTGTTGCGGAAGGCGGGATGCTTGGTGACATCTTTGACGCGCTCGCCGTAGAGGAAGACCTCGCGGCCGTCTTTCAACGACTCGAGATATTCGGCCCCGGTCTGCGGCCGCTTCACCGCCACCTTGCCGATGGTGGTCGGCTCGGCGGCGAAGGCCTCCGGCTTGGCGCGCGTGGTCATGGGCCCCTCCTGTTAAGCGTTTGATCCCAGGTTGATTTATGCCTTTTGTTCGATAAACGAACGCATGTACGATGTGCGAACGAGAGCGAGGTTACGGCGGCCCGCCCGCGAACTCAAGAGCGTGACGGCTCCTGCCTTTACGCAATCGCGAGTTGGACTTGCTCCGCCACCGCCTTCAGCGCCGGCAGAAAACGATCGCGCATTTCGTTGCGCGTCGTACGCGCCGAATGCGTCGACAGATTGATGGCGCCGATTGCCTGGCCGCTGCGGTCGAGCACAGGTACGGCGATGGCGCGCAAGCCGCGTTCGAGCTCTTCGTCGACGATGGCGAAGCCCTGCTCGCGGTCGTCACGCACGCGGTCGAACAGCGCCTGCAGATCGGTGATGGTCGAGGGCGTGTAAGCGTCGATGCGCTGCGACTTCAGCCGCCGCCAGATCTCGGCCTCGTCGAGATAGCCGAGCAACACGCGGCCGAGCGCGGTGTGAAAGGCCGGCAAACGGCTGCCAACCGTGATCGAGGCCGACATGATGCGCCGGGTCGGCACGCGCACGACGTAAACGACCTCCACGCCCTCCAAGATCGCCGCCGAGGTCGATTCATGCA
>Ga0335081_10000537_pt1 | contig 64087 bp, 61 predicted proteins | sample Lox_Sample_35_FD_206713 | JGI IMG/M metagenome (GOLD analysis project Ga0335081, IMG submission 206713) | Soil microbial communities from Loxahatchee National Wildlife Refuge, Florida, United States - Lox_Sample_3.5 | ecosystem: Environmental > Terrestrial > Soil > Wetlands | place: USA...
CCTGTTCCTGCGCCGCCCCCTCGCCGACATCCACAAGCCCCCGCCGCCCAACCCAAGCAAACGGCACCGCTGCCGCAACCAACTGGAATTCTGCTATGCTTGATTTTCCCCGGACAGCCCTGCGCTTGCGCGGGAACGAACGGAGACTGTGACACCGCCCGCCGACCAACCGACATCATCTAATTCCCTTCGAATTTCGGCGTCTGCTTGGCGATGAAGGCTTCATAGGCGCGGCGGAAGTCCTTCGTCTGCATGCAGATCGCCTGCGCCTGCGCCTCGGCCTCAATCGCCTGCTCGAGCGACATCGACCACTCCTGCGCCAGCATGGTCTTGGTCATCATGTGTGCGAAGGTCGGGCCTTCCGCGAGCTTGCGCGCGAGCGCGAGCGCCTCTGCTTCCAGCCGGTCGCCGGCAACCAGACGATTAAAGAACCCCCAGCGCTCGCCCTCCTCCGCGCTCATGGTGCGGCCGGTGAACAGAAGCTCGGCGGCGCGCCCCTGCCCGATCACCCGCGGCAGCATGGCGCAGGCGCCCATGTCGCAGCCGGCAAGCCCAACGCGCGTGAACAGGAACGCGGTCTTTGCCTGCGGCGTGCCGAGACGCACATCGCAAAACAGCGCGATCATCGCGCCGGCGCCGACGCACACGCCGTCGACCGCGGCAACGATCGGCTGCGGGCAGGCGCGTATCGCTTTGACAAGGCCGCCGGTCATGCGCGTGAAGGCGAGCAGGCCCTTCATGTCGCGGTCGAGCAGCGGGCCGATAATGTCGCGCACGTCGCCGCCCGAGCAGAAGTTGCCTTCATTTGAACCGAATACCACCGCTTTGACGTCGTCGGCATTGGTCAGCTTGCGGAACGTGTCGCGCAACTCGGCGTAGGACTCAAAGGTGATGGGATTTTTGCGGTCCGGCCGGTTGAAAGCGACGACAGCGACATCGCCGTCCATGCGCCAGTTGAAATGCTGCGGCTTGATCATGGTCACACCCGGGCTCCTCCGTTGCGGACGCGGCTGCCGAGGCCGTCCAGATGCTGAATAATGGTTTCCGCTTCCGCAGCATCGAAATCCGAGAGCAGCTTGTCGACCCATTGCTGGTGAGCGCGGGCGACAGCGGCGAACTCTGCCTCTCCTTTCGGCGTCAGACGCACCAGGAAGGAACGGCGGTCGTTGGGCGACGGCTGCCGTGCCACGCGTTTCTCGGCGACGAGCCGGTCGATGATGCCGGTGACATTGCCGTTGGAGACGATCAGCAGGCGCGACAACTCGGTCATAGTGATCCCGTGCTGTTTGCGCGCGAGCGCCGCCATGACGTCGAACTGCGGCAGCGTTATCGCGAATTGCACGCGCAGGCGCTCGCGCAACTCGGCCTCGATCGCGCGGGTCGCGCGCAATAGGCGCAGCCAGAGGCGTAAGCGCTGTTTGCTGACTGGGCGCGAGCCGTTCGGCTTTTTCGGCGTGGCGGTCATAGCTGGCCTCCGCAGATGGCGATCGCCTGGCCGCTGACCGCGCCGGCCGCCGGCGAACACAGCCACAGCACGGTTTGCGCCACCTCGTCGGGTGTGATCAGACGGCCGTTGGCATTGTCCTCAGCGAGCTGCGCGCGCGATTGCTCGGCCGAACGGCCAGTCTTGGCGGCGATATTGTCGGCCGCAGCCGTGAGGAGCGGCGTTTCTGTGTAGCCTGGGCAAACCGCATTGACGGTGACGCCATTGGGCGCAAGCTCGACGCTGAGCGCGCGCGCAAGGCCGACGACGCCGTGCTTGGCCGCGCAATAAGCTGCAACATAAGCGTAGCCTCTAAGCCCCGCGGTGGACGCAATGAATACGATGCGCCGCACGCCGTCTGAGTCGTTACGAGTAATGTCGCCGAGCGCCGCGCGTACGGTGAGAAATGCGCCGGTAAGATTGGTATCTATCATCCGCTGCCAATGTCCGAGATCGATCTTCGCGGCCGGCGCGCTTTCGGCCGCACCGGCATTGGCGATTACGATATCGATCGGGCCATGGGCGGCGTGCGCGGCCTCGACCATTGCCGCGCAGTCAGTTTCGCGCCTGACATCGGCGCTGATGGCGGCTGCTTTCGGCAGGCTTGTCGCAACTTCATCGAGCGGCGCTTTGCGGCGGCCGGCAAGCGATACCGCGGCGCCAGCGCCGACGAGCGCGCGGGCAATCGCGGCGCCGATCCCCGTGCCGCCGCCGGTAATGAGGGCATGATGGTTGGCCAGCGTGCCCATCAGACTTTGCCCGTCATGACTTCGGCCCGGCTCTTGAGCCGATTGAGCTGGTCGCGGCCGCGCCAATAAGGCTTCGGCCAGGCGACACCCTCGTAACGTAGGTCGGCTGCGGCGTGCAGCGTCCAATAGGGATCGGCAAGATGCGGCCGCCCGAGGCACACCAGATCGGCGCGCCCCGCCATCAGAATCGAATTGACGTGATCCGGCTCGTAAATGTTGCCGACCGCGAGCGTGCCGATGCCGACTTCATTGCGGATGCGATCGGAGAACGGCGTCTGGAACATGCGGCCGTAAACCGGCCGCGCGTCGACCGTGGTCTGCCCGGCCGAGACATCGACCAGATCGACGCCTTGTTCGGCCAGCATACGCGAAATTGCGACCGCGTCCTGCGGCTGGATGCCGTTGGGGCCGACCCAGTCGTGCGCGGAGATGCGCACCGAAATCGGCTTTTCGTCCGGCCACACCTTGCGCACCGCGTGAAACACTTCGAGCGGGAAGCGCATACGGTTTTCGAGGCTGCCGCCGTATTCATCGGTGCGCTTGTTGGTGAGCGGCGTGATGAACGAGGACATCAGGTAGCCGTGCGCGTAGTGCAGTTCGAGCCAATCGAAGCCGGCGCGGTTCGCCATTTCGGCAGCGCGCACGAATTCCTCACCCACCTTGTCGATATCGCCCTTCGTCATTTCGCGCGGCGTCTGATTGTCCGGGCTCCACGGCACACACGACGGCCCGATTACCTCCCAGTTCTGCTCGATAAGCGGCGCATCCGGCGTTTCCCAGCCGAGCTGGGTCGAGCCCTTGAGACCGGAATGGCCGAGCTGGATGGCGATCTTGGCCTCGGTCTCGGCATGCACGAAATCGACGAGCCGTTTCCAGGCTTGCTCATGCTCCTCGCTGTAGAGACCGGTGCAACCGGTCGAGATGCGTCCTATTGCGGACACGCACGTCATCTCGGTGAACACCATGCCTGCGCCGCCCTTGGCACGTTCGGCATAATGCACGAAGTGCCAGTCGTTCGGCGTGCCGTCGACGGCGCGGTATTGCGCCATCGGTGATACGCAGACGCGATTGACGAGCTCAAGCCCGCGCACGCGGAACGGAACGAACATCGGCGGGCGGGCGCGGTTGGGGCGGCGGCCGGTTGCCTGCTGCTCGAACCATTTTTCGGCGCCGGACAGCCACTCGGCATCGCGCTGGCGCAGGTTTTCGTGGCTGATGCGCTGCGAGCGGGTGAGCAGCGAATAGTTGAATTGCACCGGGTCGAGATGCAGATAGCGCTCGACGTCCTCGAACCATTCGGTGGAATTGCGCGCGGCGTTCTGCAGGCGCAAGACTTCCAGCCGCCGCTCGTCCTCATAGCGCCGGAAGGCGGCGGCGAGGTCGGGTTCGCTCTGGATGTAATTGGCAAGCGCGATGGCGCTTTCCATCGCCAGCTTGGAACCGGAGCCGACCGAGAAATGCGCGGTGGCGGCGGCATCGCCGAGCAGCACGATGTTGCGGTAGCTCCAGCGCTCGCACAACACACGATTAAAGTTGAGCCAGGCCGAGCCGCGCAGATGCTTGGCGTTCGACATCAGGCTGTTGCCGCCGAGATAGGCGGCGAATAGTTTCTCGCAGGTCACGATGGTCTCGTCGGCCGACATGCGATCGAAGCCAAAATTGCGCCAGGTGCGCTCCGAGCATTCGACGATAAAGGTCGCCGTGTCGGCGTCGAACTGATAGGCGTGCGCCCAGATCCAGCCGTGCGGCGTTTCCTCGAAGATGAAGGTGAATGCGTCGTCGAATTTCTGATGGGTGCCGAGCCAGATATATTTGCAGGCGCGCACATCGATGTCCGGCTTGAACACGTCGGCATAGGCGGCTCGCACGCGGGAGTTCACGCCATCGGCGCCGACGATCAGGTCGTAGCCCGCAAAGGCCGTCAGGTCTTGCACCTCGGTTTCGAAGCGCAGCTCGACGCCGAGGGCCGCGGCGCGATCCTGTAAGATATTGAGCAGCCGCTTGCGCGAGATGCCGCAGAAGCCATGGCCGCCGGACCGCACCGTCGTGCCGCGGTAATGCACCGCGATGTCATCCCAATAGGCGAATGAGCCACGGATCAGTTCGGCGCTTTCCGGGTCGTTGGCGCGCAGATTGGTCAGCGTCTCGTCGGACAGCACGACCCCCCACCCGAACGTGTCGCCCGGCCGGTTGCGCTCGACCACGACGACCTCGTGCGCGGGGTCGCGCAATTTCAGCGAGATCGCGAAATAAAGCCCGCCCGGCCCTCCGCCGAGCACCGCTGCGCGCATATGCAAGCTTCCCTTCGAGCTGATCGCCGCCCTCAATATGCACCAACTCCAAATATTTTTAAACTTAAAAATTTCATGTCTAAACGATCTACGGCGGCGCTTTGGCTCATCCCAAAAGCAGCGTCCCGAACCTGGCGCCCGCCGCGGCCACCGCTTTGGCCGGAAGAAGGTAGAGCCGAAGTTTGCTTCGCCCAATCTATAGCCTATAGAATGCCTTCTCACGCTCGCACTCTCGCCCTTCGCACCGAAGCGCAAGTACCTGCCGCAGCTGGACAATCGATTTGAGCGACACCGACCCGCCGTCCAACGATCTCCTAAACGGCCAGACGGTGCTCGGGCGGTTGGAAACGGCGTTGAGCGTTTTCGTTGCACTGGTGCTGTTCGCGCTGATGGTGCTGCGCTGCGTCGATGTGGTGGGACGCTATGGCTTCAATGCCCCGGTTCCGGGCGCCTCCGAGCTGACCGGGCTGGGCCTGTGCCTGCTGATTTTCGGCGCACTACCGATCGTCACCGCTCATAGCGAACATGTCTCGGTCGGCCTGCTGGAAGTCTTGGCCGGCCACCGGAGCCGAGGGCTCGAGCGCGTGGTGCTTCTTGCGACCTCGTTGCTCGCGCTTATGCTCATGGCCTGGCGGCTGTGGATCAAGGCCGGCGAAGCCGCGGGCTACGGCGACTTCACCTCCTATCTCAACGTGCCGCTCGCGCCGTTCACCTATTTTATGAGCGCCATGAGCGCGCTCGCGGTTATCGTCGTCGCGCTGCAGATCGTTGCGGCATTTGGCCCGCCGCCGGACACCCCATAGGCCGCCGCTTGCTGCAGACGCTGATCGGTTTCGTCGTCGTATTCGCGCTGCTGTTCCTGGGCGCGCCGATTGCCTTCGGCATGGCGCTGGTCGGCTTCGTCGGATTTGCGCATTTCACCAGCTGGCCTGGCGCGCTCGCCATGGTGGGGCAGATCAGCTACGAGACCACGATCTCGGATGACCTTTCAGTGCTGCCGCTGTTCATCCTGATGGGCAGCTTCATCAACCGCGCCGGGCTCGGACAGGAACTTTACGACTGCGCCAACGCATTCCTCGGCCATCGGCGCGGCGGGCTGGCGATGGCGACGGTCGCGGCCTGCGGCGGCTTCGCCGCCGTGTCCGGCTCAAGCCTGGCGACGGCGGCGACCATGTCCAAGGTGGCGATGCCGGCGATGCGCCGCTACGGCTATGGCGACAGTCTAGCGGCCGGCTCGATTGCCGCCGGCGGCACCCTCGGCATCCTTATCCCGCCCAGTGTGATCATGGTGCTCTACGGCATCATGACCTCGACCGATATCGGCAAGCTGTTCATCGCCGGCATTGTGCCGGGCATCATCGGAATCGGCTTTTATATTCTCGCGGTTTCGACCGTGACCTGGGTCAACCCCAAGCTCGGGCCGCCGGGCGAGCGTTCCGATTGGAATCACCGGCTACGCGCGCTGTCGAAAATCTGGGGCGTATTGCTGCTGTTCATCATTGTGATGGGCGGAATTTATTTCGGTCTGTTTACCCCGACCGAAGCCGCCGGCATCGGCTCGGGCGGCGCCTTCCTGTTCGCCCTGGCGCGCCGAAAAATGACCCTGCGCGTGCTGTTTGATGTGCTGGTGGAGACCGCGCGCACCTCGGCGATGATGTTCATATTGCTGATCGGCGCCCTTATATTTTCCAACTTCATCAATGTCGCCGGGCTGCCGAGCCAGCTCTCGCAATGGCTGAACGCGATCGGCCCGGCGCCGATCCTGGTCATGCTGTGTATCCTGGCAATCTATCTGGTGCTGGGCTGCCTCTTGGAAAGCCTCAGCATGATCCTCTTGACCATTCCGATATTCTTCCCCATCGTCAAATCGCTCGGCTTCGATCCGATCTGGTTCGGCGTCATCATCGTGGTGGTGGTCGAGATCGGCATGATCACCCCGCCGATCGGCCTCAACGTCTTCGTGCTCAAGGCAACGCTGAAGGACGTGCCGGTCACCACGATCTTCAGAGGAGTGGGATATTTCATCGTTGCCGACATCGTTCGGCTGGCACTGTTCGTCGTCTGGCCGCAAGTCATCCTGTTCCTGCCCTCACTGATGAATTAGCGCGTCGGTGCACTCATAACGCGGGGGGGCGGCGACTTGTCTTGTGTGGGGAATAGACGGCATGATGAGGGCAATGAACCGATGGGAGTGGACCCGATGCTAAGAATGGCAACGCGTATCTTCATAGCCTTGGCCTTTGCCGGGGCGCTGCTGGCGAGCGAGCAAGCCTCCGCGCAGACTGTCTGGCGTTTCTCCAATTGGGTGCCGCCGACGCATCCGCTCACGGTTGAGGTGTTCTACGTCTGGGCCAAGAAAGTGGAGGAAGCGACCAAAGGCCACGTCAAGATCCAGTTCGTGAGCGCACTTGGCAATCCGCCTTCGCATTTCGACCTGGTGAAGGATGGCGTCGCCGACGTGGCGATGGGCGTTAACAGCTATACGGCCAACCGCTTCGTGCTCAACGAAGGCGTCGAGCTGCCGTTCCTCGCGCCAAACGCGATGTCGTCCTGCATCGCCTATTGGGAGACTTACAACAAATTCTTCAAGCAGGCCGACGAGTACAAAGGCGTGCACCTGCTCGGCATCTGGACGCACGGCCCGGCGCACATCTTTACGCGGGACAAGAAGCTCAACAGCATCGCCGACATCGAGCATCTGAAGATGCGGGTGCCCGGCGGCATCGTCAACGAAATCGCCAAGAAGCTCGGCACCGTTCCGGTGTTCGCGCCAGCCTCGCAGGCCTACGATGTGCTGTCCAAGGGTGTCGCCGACGGCATCTTCTTCCCGACCGAGTCTGTTTATAACTTCAAGATCGGGCCGGTCATCCACCACGCGCTGGAAATTCCGGATGGCCTCTACCGGACCGGACACTTCATGATCGTCAACCAAGCCAAGTGGGACGCGCTGTCTCCGGAAGACAAGAAAGCTATCGATTCCGTCTCCGGCATGGAATTGGCCAAGCTCGCCGGCGCCATGTGGGACAAGGCCGATGCCGAGGGCCGCGCCGGGCTGATCAAGCTCGGCACCGAATTCACCACGGCGAGCCCGGCGATGATGAAGGATTTGCATGCCAAGCTCGACTCGATGACGGACGAATGGATCGCCAAGGTCAAGAAGAAAGGCGTCGACGGAACGGCGGCGCTCGCCTATTTCATCGAGCAGGTCAAGGCCAACACAAAATAAGGAATCGTCGTGAGGGCCTGCCTGCGGAGCGCGGGCCGGCTCGTTTTCAAACTGACAGCCGGGGGTCAGCAGGATGTCCGATACGCGACCGATCGCGGTGGTCACCGCGAGTGCGAGCGGCATCGGACTCGAGATCGCGCGGGTGCTAGTGCGTGACGGCTACCGCACGATCGTGAGCGACATCGACGTCGCGCGCGGCGAGGCTGCCGCCGGCGCGTTGAAGGCCGAATTCCGCGCCTGCGACGTGCGCCGACCGAAAGACATCGAAGCGCTGTTTGCCGGCCTCGGCACCATCGCGGTGCTGGTCAACAATGCCGGCATCGCTGGGCCGACGGCGGCGCTCCCGCAGATCGCAATCGCGCAATGGCAGGAGGTGGTCGACGTCAATCTGACGGCGATGTTTCTCACCTGCCGGCTGGTGGTGCCCGGCATGGTCGCCGCCGGCCAAGGCGTGATCGTCAATATGAGCTCGGTCGCCGGCAAGATCGGCTACCCGAACCGTTCGCCCTATTGCGCCACCAAGTGGGCAGTGCTCGGGCTTACCGCTTCGCTTGCGCGCGAAGTCGGCCACCGTGGCGTGCGCGTCAACGCGATCATGCCCGGCGCCGTGCGGGGCGAGCGCATCGAGCGTGTGGTCGCCTCGCATGCTCGCGCGGAGAACATCAGCATCGAGGAAGCCGAACGCTATTATCTCGCCCGCCAGGCGACCGAGGCCTTTATCGAGCCGCAAGAGATCGCCGAAATGGTATCTTACCTGTGCACGCCGAAGGCCCGCTCGATCACCGGGCAGTTCCTCGGCGTCGACGGCGGTTTCGAGTAAGCGGATGTTTGTCGACCGTATCGACTCCGCCGCTCGTCCCTGCGTACGCGGGGACCCAGGGCAGCGCGGCTGCAGTGCGGTATTTGTCGCGCCTGAATTCCCGCTTGGGCGGGAATGACCGGAGTTTGTCGCTACGATAAAAAGGTAATCTCGAAATGTTCGCAGATCGAATCGAGGCCAAGTGGATCGACGCCTTCTGCGAGGTGTTCGGGAAATGTGCGGTCAAGCACGGCGACACCGCGGCGATCCTGTCGGAGACACAGTCGCGATTGCTCAATGTTCAGCTCGCGGAGCTCGCGCTTCTGCGGCTCGGCGTGCGGCCGTTCCACATCGTAGTGCCGACGCCGCGCAATCCGCATCCCGTGCCGGTGCGCTCGACCGGGTCGAGCGAGGCGATCGGCCAGCTGGCGCCCGTGATTTCGGCATTGGCGCAATCCGGCTTCGTCGTCGACTGCACGCTTGAAGGCCTGATGCACGCGCCGGAGACGCCGGAAATCTTGAAAGCCGGCACCCGCATCATGGTGATCTCCAACGAGCATCCCGAGGCGCTCGAGCGCATGCGGCCCGATGCCGCCCTGGAGAAAAACGTGCGCGCGGCGGCTAAGATGCTGCGCGGCGCAAAGCGCATGACCGTGACAAGTGCTGCCGGCACCGATCTCGCGGTCAACATGGAAGGCGCGGCCACTGTCGGTGTCTGGGGCTGGACGGACAAGCCCGGCACGCTGGCGCATTGGCCGGGCGGCATCGTGGTGAGCTTCCCGAAGTGCGGCACAGTCGACGGCACCCTGGTGCTCGACCGCGGCGACATCAATCTCACTTTCAAGCGCTACCTGCAGGACCGCATCACGTTGACGCTGGAAAAGGATTACGTCACCAGGATCGAGGGCGACGGGCCGGACGCCGATATGATGCGCGGCTATTTCGCCGCCTGGAATGACAAGGATGCCTATGCCGTGTCGCACGTCGGCTTCGGCATGAACCCGGCGGCGCGCTACGAGGCGCTGGCGATGTACGACCTGCGCGACACCAACGGCACCGAGTTGCGCGCGGTACCCGGCAATTTTCTGTTTTCCACCGGCGCGAACGAGTTCGCCGGCCGCCACACCGCCGGGCATTTCGACCTGCCGGTGATGAAGACCACCATTACGGTCGACAATACAGTCGTGGTGAAGGCCGGCGTGCTGCAGGATGTATTCGGATAGGTGCCGCTGCCCCAGACGCAGCGCATACTGATGCACCGCATAAGCGGGTCGGATATTGCAGCGGTCCCGGGTCTGCAGCGCACCGCAAACGGGCTGCGCTGCGCCCGGAACACGGTCAATCCAGCACCGGCGGCTTCACCAAATCGAGAAAGCCGAGCATGGCGATGAACGCCTTCATACGCTCAGCGCGGTAGGCATCGAGATCGAGCCCTTCGTAATTAAGAAATCCCTTGCGCGTGGTGAGCCCGATATGACCTTCGCGCATGTTACGTTCGATGATCTCCGGCGCGGCGTAGCGCGGATTGTCGAGTGCCTGGGTGAGATAGCGGCTGGCATAATAGAGTATGTCGCCGCCGCCCCAGTCGATGAATTCAAGGAGCCCGAGCACCGCAAAGCGAAAGCCGAAGCCGTATTTGATCGCCTTGTCGAGTTCTTCCGGCGCGGCGACGCCCTCCTCCACCATGCGCGCCGCCTCGTTCATTGCGAGCGCTTGAATGCGCGGCACGATATAGCCCGGCCGCGCGGCGCACACGACCGGCACCTTGCCGATGCGCTCCAACAGCGCTTTCAGGCGCGCGGTGACCTGTGGATCGGTCTTGGCGCCGGGTGACAGCTCCACCAGCGGCACCAGATAGGCGGGATTGAGCCAGTGCGCGTTGAGAAAACGCTCGGGTTGCGCGACGGCGCCGGACAGGTCATCGACCAGAATAGTCGAAGTGGTCGATGCGATGATCGGCTTCGGCCCGGCCAGTCTGGAGCCGCGCGCGAGCGCGTCGCGCTTGAGTTCGAGCACCTCCGGCACGCCTTCGAAGATCACATCGGCCGTTGACAGGGCGGCTGCAGCGTCGTTTTCAGCCACGACTGAAACACGCTGGCAAATGGTCTCGACCGCGCGTTCCTCGAATAGGCCGAGTTTGGCGAGGCTTGTCAGCGTTCGTTTGACCTCGCCGATGGCCTCGCCAGCGAGTTTATCGAAATCAGCGCGCGGCCGTGGCTTGAAATCGACGATAGTGACTGGATATCCGGCATAGGCGAATACCACCGCGATGCCGCGGCCCATGCGGCCGGCGCCGAGAGAGGCGATGCGTTCGCGGGTAGTCATAGGAATAGCTTTTCCGAATGTACGGCGCGCTCCCTCTCCCCGCGTGCGAAGAAAGGCGAGTCGGGCGCGAGCGGTATCATTATGAAAACCCCACCTCGAGCAGCGCCTGCAATTGCGCGCGGTCGAGCGCGCCGAGGCCAAGCGAATCCAGGGTGCGCCCGGTTTGCATGAAATCCTCGCCACAGATCGCGCCGCCTATCGACAGGAACGCGCGCGCGAGCGGCAACTTAATGCCGACGAGCGCCGCCACCGAAAGCATGAAAGAGAGCCCGATGCAGGTATCCTCGCGCATATAGCGATGCTCGGTTAAAATGATGTGTTCGCGCCAGTCGCCGCTATCGGTGAGCTTGTCATGCGAGGCGCGGCCATACATCCATTCCGGCCCTTCTTTGGCGTAGTGATCGGCGAGCGGAAAATGCGGCGCGCCATAGCCGAGCGCTTCGCGTAAGCGCACGCGCTCGGCATCGAGTGCGTCGGTGACGCGGCGCACGGAAGCTTGCGTGCCCTCCTTGTGGATGTCCCATCGCTCGAAATGCTCGAGCGGAGCGGCATTCATGACCATCAGCGGCGGGTGGATGATCGGTCCGGCATTCATCAGCGCGGCCGAAAGCGCATCGCCGCAATCCTCAATCACTGCGGGAAAGGCTCGATCGATCACCTTGAGCGCATGGTCCTTGAGCGTGACCGGAAACACGCCGGTCGGCAGCCGCTTGGCGCGGATGGTGATGGCAGATTCGAACGGCCCATGCTTGCGGGTGAGCCAAGGCAGCGTGCCGGTCTCGGCATAGGCCACCCGCGCGCGGTTGCCGGCTTCGTAGGTGGCCTTGGCGAAGATGACCGAACCGAAAGTGCCCGGCGGCAGAAACACCACCTGCCCATCCATAAGGTGCGGCGCCAACGCGGACGCGATGTCGTGCTGGGCAGTCGCCGGCGTCGGACATAGGATCAACTCCGCATCCTTGACCACTTCGCCGATGTCGGTCGTGACCAGGGCGATCTTGGCTTGATGACGGCCGGCGAAATCCTTGACCGTAATCGTGCCACCGGCCGCGCGGTGCGCGGCCACGGCTTTTGCATCGCGCCGCCACAAACGGGTGTCGTGGCCTCGCAGCGCGAAGTCGCCCGCCGCGGCGAACGAACCGTTTCCCCCTCCCAGCACGGCGATGCGCATCGCACGGCCGCCCCCTCCCTCGCTTGCGGCGGACGGTTGGGATGGCGGTAGCGTCATCAACCCCCTCCCGATGCGCTTCGCGCACCGACCTCCTCCGCAAGCGGGGGAGGTGAAGCTGCCGCCCGCTCCCGCAACACAAAATGCTGCACCTTGCCCAACGCGTTGCGCGGCAGCGCCTCGACGAACAGGATCTCGCGCGGCACCTTGAAACGCGCAAGCTGACCGCAGAGGAACGCGATGATGCCATCCGCATCGCATGTGCAGCCGGACCGCCGCACCACATAGGCGACCGGCACCTCCTGCCATTTCGCGTCCGGCCGCCCGATTACAGCCGCCTCGGCAATATCGGGATGCTCGTGCAACACGCGCTCCACTTCGGCCGGATATATGTTCTCGCCGCCGGAGATGATCATGTTTTTCTTGCGGTCGTGGATATAGTAATAACCATCCTCATCGCGCGTGCCGATGTCGCCTGTCAGGTACCAGCCGTTGCGCAGCACCTCGCTGGTCGCCGCCTCGTTGCCCCAATATTCAAAGAACACATTGCGCCCGCGCACCGCCACTTCGCCGGCGGTGCCAGGCTTCACCTCCCGCCCTTGATCATCGACGACACGCGCCTCGCACAGCAGGCCCGGCAACCCGGTCGAGGTCTTGCGCGAAAGATCGCCGCCGTTGCGTGTGTAAACTGCGACTGGGCATGTCTCAGTCGAGCCGTAGACCTGGAGCACCGGCACACCGCGCGCCTCCACCGCCTCGATCAGCGGCACCGGAACTTGCGTCGAGCCGGTGGTCAGGGCGCGCAGACTGGAGAGATCTGTTCCGACCCAAGCCGGATGTTCGATCATCGCCTGAATAGTGGCCGGCACGAGAACGGTGAGGGTCGGCTTGTCCTTCGCGATTGCAGCGAGCGTCGCGTCCGGCGCAAAGCGGGCATGGAGCGTGATAGTCGCGCCAACATGCAGCGCCGGCGTCGTCTGGATATTGAGCCCGCCGACATGGAAGAGCGGCAGCACGGTGAGGATGTGATCGGCCGCCGTCATGTCATGCATGTGATGGCTCATCACGCCGTTCCACAACAGCGCCTCCTGCCGCAGCACCGCGCCTTTGGGCCGGCCGGTGGTGCCGGAGGTATAGACCAGGAGCAGCGGGCAGCTTTCGTCGATATGCGGATTGCGCCCGTCGCCGCTGCCAGAGGCCAGCAATGCGTCCAGCGTGATCTCTGCGCCTGTCGCATCATCGATGCCGACAATTTGAATATCCGGCAAAGCTCGCTTGAGTGACGGCAACACGGCACTAAAGGCTTGCTCGACGATCAGCACTTTGGCCGAGGCATCGCTTAAAATGAATACCAGCTCGGGCACCGCCAGCCGCCAGTTGAGCGGCAGCAGCATGGCGCCGAGCCGCGCGCAGGCGTAGAGCAGCACCAGATAGTCGGAGTGGTTGAGTGACAGGATCGCCACGCGATCGCCCCGCCCGACGCCAAGCCGCGACTTGAGCGCGCGCGCGGCCATCGCAATGCGTTCGGCGAAAGCGGCATAGCTCAGCGCATTGCCTGCAAAGCGCAGCGCCACCTTTTCGGGCGTGAACGCCGCGTTGCGCTCGATGATGTCGGCCAAATTCATCGCAGCACGCTCAATCCCTGCCCCGAAGGGGAAGGGTGCCGCGCAAAGCGCGTCGGGTGGGGGCTCGATCAGGACAAACCCCACCCTGCTTCTCGCTACGCTCGCAGCCACCCACCCCTTGCAGGTGAGGGATGGCGACGGGTGCAGCTCTCAGGCGAGCCATTGACGGCTTATTCATCATTCTCGCCTGGCTCGTAGAGCGCCTCGCGGCCGATGCGGTCAAGGCAAATTTCGGCAGTCCACGGCAGCATCAGCGAGCCGCAGCGACTGTCGCGGTAGATGCGCTCGAGCGGCAGGCTCTTGAGCATCGCCTGCCCGCCGCAGGTGCGGATCGCTTTGACCGCGATAGTATTGGCGTTCTCCATCACCGTGTGCTGCGCCGCGTAGGCGCGCAGCACCTGCTCCTTGCTCGGATTGGCGCGCGCCTCGGTAATCGCCTGGAACCAGAGCGCCTTGGTCTGCTCCAGCATGACGCGCATCTCGGCAACCGCGATCTGCTTGGTGGGAAACATGCGGCGCTTGACAGGCGGCATATTGGGCGCCTCGCCGCGAAGGTAAGCGACGGTGAAATCGTAGGCGGCCTGCGCGAGCCCCATGTAGGTCGGCGAGAGCGTGAGGAACATGTGCGGCCAACGCGTCGCCGCCTGGAAATAGACGCCGTGCGGCATCAGCATGCCGTCTTCCGGCACGAATACGTTCTTGAACAAAAGCGTGCGCGACACGGTGCCGCGCATGCCGAGCGGATCCCAGTCGCCGACCACCGACACGCCCTCGGCTTTGGCCGGAATGCCGAGATAGAGCGTATTGCGCCGGCTCGCCGCCTCGCCTTCGGCGCGCTCGGTGCACAGCACGCCGTAGTAATCGGCCGCGCCCGAGAGCGAGGCGAAGATCTTCTTGCCGTTGACAATGAAGCCACGGTCGACCGGACGCGCCTCGGTGCCGAAGGCGACGCCGCCGGCCGCCGCCGCTCCGCCTTCGGAGAACGGCTGGGCGTAGAGCGCGCCGTCATTGAGGATGCGTTGGTAGTGGATGCGCCGGCGCCGCAGGTGTGCCTTGCGATCCTCCGGCGTCATATCAAGATCGTCGGACAGCGCGCCCGACCACAGCGTCGAGCAGACATGCATGTTCCACGACAGCGCCGTGGCACCGTCATAGCGCCCAAGCTCGGCAGCGGCGAGACAATAGGTCTGGAAATCGGCGCCGATGCCGCCGTCGTCCTTGGGGATGCAGATCGCCAGCAGGCCCTCGGGATGCATGTCACGGAAATTCTCGATCGGAAAAGTCGCCTCCCGATCGTGTTGAGCGGCGCGCGGCGCAAGCTTCGCCTTGCCGAAGCGGCGCGCCTTGCTGATCAGCTCGGCCTGAAAATCACTGAGGCGAAACGCCTCGGGCGCGAAGATCGGCGCATGCCGGTCGTGAGCATCGATATCGTGAACATTCATAAGCAGACTCCGCTCACGTGGCGACCGAGGCGGGCGCCTCGTGCAGAAAATCGATGATCGCGGTATCGAACGCATGCGGCGCCTCAAGGTTCGGCATGTGGCCGAGGCCAGGCAAGCAGACATAGCGCGCGCCGGGAATCTTCGACGCCATGCGTTCCATCATCGATGGCGGCGCGTTGCGGTCGAGCGAGCCAACCAGACAGAGCACCGGAATCCTGATGTGGCCAAGATTGGCGCGCTCATCGAAGCTCACGAGACATTGTACGGCGGCGCGGTAGGTGCGCGACGAGATTGCGCCCATCACGTCGACCAGCAGAGCGCGATTGGCCGGATCGGCGCTCGGGCCCATCAGCTGATCGGCGGCGCTTTGCGCAAAGTCCGCCATGCTCCGCCCGCGGTCGAGCGGTCCCAGTCGATCGGCGAGGAATTTCTTCTGGAAGTCGCCGCTCGGATTGCCGAACGCCGGGCTGGTGCCCGACAGCACGGCGGCGCGATAGCCCGCAGGCCGGCGTCGCAAGCAGGTCTGCGCGATCATGCCGCCGAGCGAGTGACCGACGATCACCGGCCGCTCGAGCCTGCGCTGATCGATCGCGGCTTCGACATCGGCGGCGAGCATGGCGAAATCCATATGATCGACCGGCGGCCGCGCACCATAACCGGGCAGATCGAGCGCGACCGGCTCGTAGCCGGCGGCTGAAAAGCTCGCGACCTGCGGCTGCCACAGCTTCGCAGCGCCGCCAATTCCCTGCAGGAAAACGACCGGTATCATTCCGCCCACGCAACGCCTGCTCAATGATTGTCCCGCGGAATCCACTTCTCAGCGATGCGGTGATATTTGACCGCCGGCTTGAGCACCATGCCGTCGGCGAGTTGGTCGACCATGCCGCGCTGGATTTCCTGCCAGGGCGTCTGGCTTTCCGGATAGGGAAAGCCGCCGTGCTTCTGCAACGCCGCGCGACGCTCGGCAAGCTCGCCCTTCGAAATGAGAATGTCGGCGCGGCCTTTGCCAAGATCGACGCGCACCCGGTCGCCGGTCTTGAGCAGCGCAAGCCCACCCATGGCCGCCGCTTCCGGCGAGGCATTGAGTATCGAGGGCGAGCCCGACGTGCCCGATTGCCTTCCATCGCCTATGCAGGGCAACGAGGTGACGCCCTGCTTGAGCAGCGCCGCCGGCGGCTGCATGTTCACCACCTCGGCCGAGCCCGGATAGCCGATCGGCCCCACGCCGCGAATGAACAGCAAGGTGTTCTCGTCGATCTTCAGCGAAGGATCATCGATGCGGTGGTGATAATCCTCCGGTCCCTCGAACACCACGGCACGGCCTTCGAAGGCGTCGGGGTCTTTCGGGTTGGACAGATAGCGCTCGCGGAATTCCGGCGAGATCACGCTGGCCTTCATGACAGCGGAATCGAACAGATTGCCGTGCAACACCTTGAAGCCGGCCTGGGTCTTCATCGGCTTCGCATAGGGCCTGATCACGTCGGCATCGCTTGCCTTTGCGCGGCGCACATTTTGCGACATGGTCTTGCCGTTGATCGTCTTGGCGTCGCCGTGAATGCGCTTGGCCTTGAGCAGTTCGTGCATCACCGCCGGCAGGCCGCCGGCGCGGAAATATTCTTCGCCGAGATATTTGCCGGCCGGCTGCATGTCGACCAAGAGCGGCACGTCGTAGCCGATCGTTTCCCAGTCGTCGATGTCGAGCTTGACGCCGATATGGCGGGCAATCGCGTTGATGTGGATCGGCGCATTGGTCGAGCCGCCGATCGCCGAACAGGCAACGATGGCGTTTTCGAATGCTTTGCGCGTCAGGATATCGCTCGGCTTCAGGTCCTCGTGCACGATTTCGACGGCGCGCACGCCGGTCTCATAGGCCATCTGGCCGCGCTGTCGATAGGGCGCCGGTATGGCGGCGCAGCCCGGCAACGACATGCCCAGCGCCTCCGCCATCGCGTTCATGGTCGAGGCCGTGCCCATCGTGTTGCAGTGACCGATCGAAGGCGCCGATTCGGTCGTGATATCCAGGAACTCCTCGTAAGTGATCTTGCCGGCCGCGTGATCGGCGCGCGCCTGCCAGACGACGGTGCCGGAGCCCGCGCGCTCGCCCTTCCACCAGCCGTTCAGCATCGGCCCGCCCGACAAAACGATGGCCGGAATATTGACCGTGGCCGCGGCCATCAGCGCAGCCGGCGTCGTCTTGTCGCACCCGGTGGTGAGCACCACGCCATCGAGCGGATAGCCGTAGAGCACCTCGACCAGCCCGAGATAGGCGAGATTGCGATCGAGCGCGGCGGTCGGGCGACGGCCAGTCTCCTGGATCGGATGCATGGGAAATTCAAATGGAATGCCGCCGGCCGCGTGGATACCCGCGCGCACGCGCTCGGCCAGCGCGAGGTGGTGGCGATTGCAGGGTGACAGATCGGAGCCTGTCTGCGCGATCCCGATGATCGGCTTGCCCGAGGTGAGCTCCTCGCGCGTCAGCCCGAAGTTCAGATAGCGCTCGAGATAGACCGCGGTCATGCCGGGATTGTCCGGGTTGTCGAACCACAGCCGTGAACGCAGTTTCGGTCCCTGCCGCACCGGCGCCTTTCGTTTCATGATGAACTCCGTCAAACCTGACCGGACGTGAGGAGGGCCGGCCGTCGAAAGCATGCAAGCATCTTGATGGGATAAAGGTCCAGAGTGGCTTGCCCAAATCATTGCTATAATGGCTATCACTCCGCCGGGCTACCCAAATGTGCCGTTGATAGTCCTGCATAATTCAGTGGAATCCGCGTCGATTCAAACCGGCCACGGTTGGTCATGACGCCCACCCCCGAGTCATTCGACTACATCATCGTCGGCGCCGGCTCGGCCGGCTGCGTGCTGGCCAATCGTCTCACCGCTTCGGGTCGTCATCGCGTGCTGCTGTTGGAAGCGGGCGGCCGCGACCGCAGCGTCTGGATTCATATTCCGCTCGGCTACGGCAAGCTATTCGCCAATGCCAAGGTCAATTGGCTCTACACCAGCGAAGCGGAGCCGCAACTCAACAACCGCAAGATCATCCAACCGCGCGGCAAGGTGCTGGGCGGATCGAGCTCGATCAATGGCCTGCTCTATGTGCGCGGCCAACACGAGGATTTCGACCGATGGCGTCAGTCGACAATATGGGCTGGGGCTTTGAGGACGTGCTGCCCTATTTCCGCCGCGCCGAGGACCAGGAGCGCGGCGCCGACGCGTTGCACGGCGTGGGCGGGCCGCTTGCCGTCTCCAATGTGAGCGAGCCGCACCCTTTGTGCGAGGCGTTCATCGAGGCGGCGCGCCAAGCCGGGTTTCCGCGCAACGACGATTTCAACGGCGCGAGCCAGGAAGGCGCCGGCTATTTCCAGCTCACCGCGAAGAACGGCCGCCGTTGGTCGACGGCCGTTGGCTATCTGCGGCCGGCACGGCGGCGGCCCAATCTCAAGACCGCGACCGACGCGCTGACAACCCGCCTGCTGTTTTCGGGTCGGCGCGCGATCGGGGTCGAATACCGTCAGGGCGAAAACCAGCGCAGCGCTCTCGCCAATGCGGAAGTGATTGTCGCCGGCGGCGCCTTCAATTCGCCGCAGCTCCTGCAACTCTCCGGGCTCGGGCCGGCGGAACTGCTGCGCACGCACGGCATCGACGTGATCGCCGACATGCCCGGCGTCGGCGCCGACCTGCAAGATCACCTACAGGTGCGCATGCTCTATCGCTGCACCGAGCCGATCACGATGAACGACGTGATCAACAGTTGGCGCCATCGCTACGGCGCCGGCTTGCGTTATATCCTGTCCCGAAAAGGCCTGCTTACCATCGGCGCCGGCTATGCCGGGGCGTTTCTGCGCACGCGCCCCGAACTCGCGACGCCCGACGTGCAAATCCACTTCCTTATATTCAGCGCCGAGAAGGCCGGCGCCGCACTGCATCCTTTCCCAGGATTCATGACTTCGGTTTGCCAGCTGCGCCCGGAGAGCCGCGGCTTCGTGCGCATCAAGTCGGGCGATCCGCGCGTCCCGCCGGCAATTCAGCCGCGCTACCTGTCGAGCCGTTTCGACTGCGACACCATGGTCGATGGCATGAAGCTGCTGCGCTGCATTATGAATCAGCCGGCGATGCGCCGCTACATAGCCGAGGAGCGTGCGCCCGGATCGCGCTGCACCAGCGATGCCGAACTGCTAGCATTTGCCCGCGAGACCGGCACCACGGTCTATCACCCGACCAGCACCTGCCGCATGGGCTCTGACGCGACCGCCGTCGTCGACGAGCGCTTGCGGGTGCGCGGCGTCGACCGCCTGCGCGTGATCGATGGCTCGATCATGCCGACCTTAGTTTCCGGCAACACAAATGCGGCGGTGGTGATGATCGCGGAAAAGGGCGCAGAGATGGTGCTGCAGGACGCGGCCGCGAGCGCGCCCATCCCGGTTCCGGCTTAAGGCAGTCTCAGCGTATTTCGCTTGGCTTGAACCAGGCCCCGCTCATTCCCGCGAGACAGGGAATCCAGGGCGACAATCGACATTTGCGATTTTGGCCCTCGGTCGCCACTTTCGCGGGCACGAACGGATTAAAGCGGGCGATAGCAAGCGGCTTGGCGGGCTGCCGCTTAGGACGGTCCCGTCAAGCCGGTTTTCGCGTGCAATATGTGGCCTAAACGCCGGCGTTGAACTTCTGCAGCTTGTTGCTGAAGCTCAGCAGGAAGCTCAGGCTGCGCTGCGTCTCCGGTTTCGCGAGCAACGAAAGCGTCGAGCGCAACCCGCCCTTCGGTGGCGGAGCCTTCGCCGTTTCGCTCGCCGCCTCTTCGAGCGCCATGCGGGTATTTTCCGCCAAGGCGCCCATCGCTTCGTTGCCGACCGTGTTGATCATGCTCTCGCCGAACATGAACAAGCGCTCGACGATATTGTCGGTGGCGGCGGCGCGGATGGCATGCAGCACGGTCACCAGATCAAACAGCGTGTCGAGCGCGCCGACCTTGTGCAGCTCGGTCAGCCGGTCGATCGCCGCGTGGATGGCGCTGCGCGTCGCCTCGTCGTTGAGCCGATCCGCCAACTCCATCGCATTGGAGCCGGTGGTGGCCAGGCGCTCGACCATCGAGTCGGTCAAGGCCTCGCGCATCGCCAGGTTCAAGCGTTCCATTTCGCTCGGGGGTTGATTGGACATATCGTTCATGGCCGCCCCCTCCTCACAGCAAGCCGCGCGCCGAGAGCCAATACATCCGGTTATAGGCGAGCTTGAACCAGTGCAGCATCTGCGACGGCGGGCCCGGATTTGGCGGCGTCGTGTAGTTGAACCAGACATAGGTGCCGGACGAGAAGCCGGTCTCGACGAAGCAGAACACCTTGCCGTCGTAGTCGCGCGCCCAGCGATCCTCTTTGATCAGCGAGGAAAGATTGTCGATGATGGTGTCCGCCTCGAAGTGGGCGGTCGATCCCGCCTTCGAGATCGGCAGGTTGGTGGTATCGCCCACGATGAAGACGTTACTCGAACCTTCGCGCAACAACGTGTTACGCACCGTCGGCACCCAGCCGCCGGCGCCCAGATTTGAGTCGGTGATCACCTGCTGGCCGCTGTGCGGCGGCACCGTGATCAAGAGATCGTAAGGCAGCGTCGTACCCTCTTCCGAGGTGATGGTCTTCGCCTTCGGATCGACCGACTTAGTGTTGAAGAAGGTTTCCGACTTGATGCCATGGCGCTGGAATTCTGGCACCGCCCAGTGCGCCACCGGCTCGAGCGAGTGCAACCGCCCGATCGGGTAGGTGTAGGTAATCTCGCTCTTGTCGAGCAGACCTTTCGCCGCCAAGTAATCTTTCATCATGAAGGTGATCTCGAGCGGCGCCACCGGACACTTGTGCGGCGCATTGATGTTGATCACGACCTTGCCGCCCTTGAAGTTGGTCAAGGCGTCGCGCATTTTGCGCGCGCCCTCGAGATCGTAGAACCAGTGGCTGCCCTCGACCATGCCCGGGATGTTGTCTGGCCGGATGCGCGAGCCGGTGGCGATCACCAAAAAATCATAGCCATAGGTCTTGCCGGATTGGGTCGTCACCGCCTTCTTGTCGACGTCGATATTCTTGGCGGGATCGACGAAATAAGGGACACGGCGGTCGAGCACCTTGCGCTGGCTGCGGAAAAGCTCGGATTCACGCATGCGGCCGAACGGCACATAAAGCAGCCCCGGCTGATACATGTGCGTGTCCTGCGCGCCGAGCATCGTGATCGCGACGCTGCCCGATGACAACTCGCTGTGCAATTGGCGGCAAAGGCCGTTGGCGACAATCGTCCCCGACAACCCTCCCCCGACGATGAGTATTTGCTTCGCCATGACGTTTCCTCCCTTTGTTTTTGGCGCCGCGTTTGCGGGTTTCGGCCGCCGACGCAGGCACTCCCCATCTTCACTTGGCCTTACGAACCACGAGACTCCAATAACCGTCCTGCTGAGTGACACCCACCATATCGTGATGCACCTTATTTACCCATTCCGGAATGTCCTTCACCGAGCCCTTGTCGCTCGACCACACTTCGATCTCGTCGCCGATCTTCACGAGTTTGAGTGCTGCGATCAACTCCATCAGCGGCCCCGGACAATAGGCGCCGCGTGCATCGACTTTCATCCTTTCGCTCATGGCGGCTTGGATCTCCGCTAAAGGGTCACGAACTGGCCGTTCTCGGCATCGGACAGAAACTTGGTAAGGCCGAGCGGACCGTCGAACAGATCGCCTACCAACTGGTCGGTTTCCCAGCCTTGCAGGTCGAGCGCCATAGAGCAGGCCCACATCTTGAGATCGCCGAGCTCCTTGCCCTGTCGGAACAAATTGATCGCGTCGGGCGCATGCTTTTCCTTGAGCAGCTTCGAATAGTTGCCGCCCTTGTAGCGCTTATCGTCGGGCGCATCCTTGGCGAATGCCAGAATCGCGTTCATGCTCACGAAAACCTCGACCGGCCGTTCGGATACGGCGCCGACGGAAGCCATCATGGCCGCCATCTGCAGCTTCTCGTGGTCGCCCGAGCAAAGCAAGATATACAAGGGGTCGGCCATCATTGGCTCCTTGGTCGTTGGCACATCAACCCGTTCGCTTGATCAGAAATTTATAGACCTTGTCCTGCACACTTGATTCGACGAGCTCGTTTCCGGTCGTTCGACAGAAGGCCTCGAAATCCTTCACGGCGCCGGGATCAGTGGCCAGCACCTGCAGCGTCTCGCCCACCGGCACGTCCTTGAGCGCCTTTTTGGCGCGCAGAATCGGCAGCGGACAGTTCAGTCCTTTCACATCGAGCACTTGAGCCGTCATTGCGTATCCTCGTTTCGAACCATTCTTCAGATGAACAAGTTGATATCGCTCTTGGTCGCCGTTTCGATGTAAGTCGCTGCGCCGCCGAGCTCGGGGCCTTCGATCAGGTCCTCGCGCTTGTACTCGAACAGGTCCATGGTCATCTGACAGGCGATCATCTTGACGTCCGACTCGAGCGCCATGCTGCGGAGCTCCTCGATCGAGGCGACGCCTTTCTTCTTGATCAGGTTTTTCATCATGGTCGTGGCCGCCGCGTCGACGCCGGGAATTGCCGAGACGAGATTGGGCATGCCGATATGCATGCCGAACATCGGCATCTCCATCGCCGGATTACCGAGCGTGGAGACATGCAGGTTGAGCTTCTTTTTCAACAGCGTGAGGCCGTAGAAGGTAAAGAACATGCTCACTTCGAGACCCATGGCGGCGGCCGTCGTCGCCAGGATGAACGGCGGATAGGCCCAATCGAGCGAACCCTTGGTGACGATCAGCGACATCCGCTTGGCATTGCTGTTCGGGTCCGGGGCCATGACAAATCGTCCTCTGTTCGCAGCTGTTGCCGCAACTTCACTGGCATCCGGCGAAGTTGTCGGCGGTCATCTTCGCCTCGTAGGGGCCGGCAACCCCGGTGCCTGCGACAAGCCCCGCCTTGGCGGCGGCCATGTTGCTCGGCCGCACCTTGACCATCCAACCTTCGCCGTAAGGATCGCTGTTGGCCATCTTGGGATTGCCGGTCAGCGCGTCATTGACCTCGGTCACCTCGGCATCGAAGGCGACCTTCGCCGGCCCAACCCATTTGCCCGACTCGATGGTGGCGCACGACTTGCCGGCCTGCACCGAGCGCCCCGCCTTGCGCGGGGTAAAGGCGACCAGTTGACCGGCCATCGCCGAGGCAACGGCGGTCATACCGAGCGTGAGCGTCCCGTCCCCATTGTCGCGATACCAGATGTTGTTCTCGACATCGTAAAGCAGCTCATCGGGAAGGTTGCAGCCGCGTACGGTTGGCATAAATCAGGCTCCTGATATCACGGTCTCAATTGCCGGTGCCGCAGCGTCGCTTTGGCGCAGCGGCCGCGACGAGCAACAGAACTCGCCGAGGCCGGCCACTTCCAGCTTGCCGCCGATGAACAGCGCGAGATGGCGTGCGACCATTGCACCAAGTCGCAGCGCGCGGACTGCCTGCGGTCCGATCGGCGCGGATTGCGCCAGATTGTGCTGATAGACCAACTCGCGGCAAGTCTCGCGGCAGGCATTGAAGCTCGGATCGCCGCGGGCGCCCTGGCGATGCAGCGCCAAGAGGCGAAAACCCTCAACCGCGCCCTGCGTCGGTATTCCGCCGTGCGCGGTGAGCCAGCGCTCAAGGATAGCCTCCCCGAGCGCGAGCAATTCGGCGGCAAGCTGGGGGGCCGACGCCACGAGCGTCTCATCGGGCGCTTCGGCGATCCAGTCGATGCGCGCCGCAATGGCATCGAGGCTGATGTCGCGATCGATCGTCATCAGGCCAGCCCTTTTGCGCGCAACAGGTCGCGCGACTCGGAGAAATTCTCATGTACGCCGACCTTGCGTGGCGACAATCCCAGCGCCATGCCGAGCAGTTGCGTGAAATAGAGGATTTTCACGCTGGTCTTTTTGCCGAACACTTTCTCGGCGCGCGCCTGGTGCATTTCGAGGCCAGTATGGCAGGTCGGGCACTCGGTCGCGATCACGTCAGCGCCGCAGGCTTCCGCCGTGGTGAGCAAATTGAGCACGAGCTTGGTCGAGGTATCGCTGTCCGAGAGCGTGTGCGCGCCGCCGCAGCATGCGGTCTTGAGCGGATACTCGACGTTCTCAGCGCCGGCCGCCGCCAACAGGTCATCCATGAAATGCGGCTGCGAGGTCGATTCGGAGCCGGGCCCGCGGTCCTTTTCCGGGAAGATATGGCGCGGGCGGGTGTACATGCAGCCGTAATAGTTGGCGACCTTCAACCCCCTGAGCGAGTTCTTCACGCGCTCCTTGAGACCCTGTTCGCCGATTGCCTGCTTAATCCAGTCGAGCGCGTGGATGGTCTCGACCTTGCCCGCTTCATAGGTTTTGTGTCCGGCCTTGTTGGAAAGGCGGCCATTAACCTCACGCGAAGCGGGATCATTGGCGAGATCGTATTCGGCCTTCTTGAGATTGTGGTAGCAGCCGTTGCACGGCGCCATCACCGTGCTGAAGCCCATGTCCTCTGCGATCGAGAGATTGCGCGCCGACAAATAGGTCTGCAGCTTGGGGTCGATGTTCTTGACCTCCATGGCGCCGCAGCAGTTCCAGTTCTTCAGTTCGGTGATTTCCAGGCCAAGCGCCTTACCGAGCGCCTTGGTGGAACGATTGTATGCGTGGCCGGTGCCTTCCAGCGCGCAGCCCGGATAATAGGCGACCTTCTGGTACTTGCCGCTCATCACTCGGCTCCCTGCACATCCAGCCCGAGCGCGCGGCGGTCGGCGGCGTGGCGCTCTTCGACATATTCTTCGATTGCTGCTTTCGCCCGGCCCCAGCCGCGGGTGCGCGGATGAAACAGCGTGGCGAGGCCCATTTTGGTCAGCAACCCAACCGGCAGGCGGAAGGCCAAAGCGCGCACCATGCCGACCAGCCAATCCTGGAACAGCGATTGCTTGGTGGCGGCAAAGAATTGGCGCAGCACCAGCCCGTCTTCGATTTTGCCGGTCTCGAACACCTGCTCGGAGAAGATCTCATCGAAAGTCATCGACGGCTTCTTCTCGGTGTGACCCTTGAGCTCCAGCCAGTGGGCGGTCGCTTTCATCACCCCTTCCGGATTGACATCGCGCGGGCAAGCATAGGTGCATTTGTTGCATGAGACGCACTGCCAGATGATGTCCTTGTCGCGCAGCAGTTCGTCTTCCATGCCCATGCGGATCAGATAGATCCAATAGCGCGGATTGAAATCCGGATTGATGGCGTTGACCGTGCAGGCGTTGGTGCAGGATCCGCATTGCCAGCAGCGATGGATGAATTCGCCGCCCGGCAGCGCGGCGATCTCCTCCTGCATCTGCTCGTTATAATCGGTCACTACCCGCGAATTGATGAACGTGCTCCAGTGGCCGGAGACGTCGACGCCGTCGAGCTCGAGATGCTCATGGGTGATGAGGTTCTCGGGGCGGATCAGCGATTTCTCATGAATCGGCATCGGCGCCTCCTCACGAGCTTAGCCGGCGCGGCTCGCCCAGCACGTGGGCGACGCCATCGATCAGCTTGAGGCGCGTGCGGCCGGATTCGGTGTCGACCGCGTCGAGCCCGAGCATGCGGCGGGTATGCGCCATGCCATCACTTTTGGCGCCGCCGCAAAAATCGGCATGCAGATATTGGCCGCCTTTGTCGTTGATGTAGGCGGCGTACACGTGCGCGCAGAGCAAATCGACATAGAACGGCAGCTCGCGAAAGATGCCGTTGTCGTGCAGGAAGCCTTCGAGCTCCTCGCGCAGCATAGCGAATGTGGAAAAATTGTCCTCGATAGCGATGGCGCTCGTATCGGCGGCTTCGCCGTGCCAGATCTCGCGCAGTACGCCGGTATTGACGCGGGCGTCCCACATCCAGCGCGTCATCAGCGGATAGCGCTCCGGCACAGTGAAGTGCAGAATCTCGGCGGCAAGATCGCGCGCCCACCGGTGCTCACGATCGGCCGGAAAGCTGGCAACGAATGATTGCAGTCGCCGATCGGCGGTGCCGAGGTCCGACCAGCCGTCAAGCAAGGCCTCGACACGCCGGTGCATGGCAGGAAAGCCGTTGCGGTCGAGCCACGCGCCGATGCGCCGGCGCACCGGGGTAATGAACGCGGCAAAATCGAGAAACTCGGCTTCGGTGAGCGCGCCGACGTGACCCTTACCGAGCAGTTCCTCGAACAGCGAGGCCTTCAGCGCCAGTGCGCCGACATAGCATTCGACACCGCCCGTCTCTTCGGCCGCTTCCACCAAGCTTTCCAGCGCGGCGCGCAGCTTCGGCCCGGAAAGATCAAGCACCAGCCGCGCCGGCGCCGGCGCCTTACTCTTACGGCTGCCGATCGCCCACATTATTCCGCCGCCTCACGCAGCGCATTCTGCGCCAGCGTCATTGCCGCCATGGCCGCCGATTGGCCCTGCGCGATCGAATCGTCGATGGTTTCAGGGCCGGTCGCCGCACCGGCGACAAAGACGCCGGGACGCGAGGTCGCCGACATGTTGGCGTAGGTCGACGCCTTCTGGATGTGGCCGTGCTTTTCCAGTTTAACGTCGAACACCGCCGACAGCGTCATGTTGTCGACGTTCGGGTCCATGCCGATGGCGTGCACCACCATGTCAAAGGGAATTGTGATCGGACGCTTCACCAGCGTGTCTTCGCCTTTAACGATCAAGCGCTTGCCATCCGATGTCACCTCGGCGATGCGCGCCTTGATGTATTTGACCTTATGCTTCTCCTGGCTCTCCCAGTAGTAGAGGTCCTCGTACAGGCCGAAGGTGCGGATATCCATGTAGTAGATATACACGTTGCATTTCGGCAGCTCTTCGCGAATCTCCATCGCCAGATTGGAAGACACCGTGCAGCAGATTTTCGAGCACCATTCGCGGCCGATCTGCCGGTCGCGCGAGCCAACGCACAAGAGGATCGCCACCCGTTCCGGCTCGCGCCCGTCGGACGGGCAGCGCACACCCTTTCCGGACGAGATCATCTGCTCGACCTGAGTGGTGGTCACCACGTCCGGATAGGTGCCGAAGCCCCATTCCGGCTTGTTGACCGAGTCGAAATGGGTAAAGCCGGTGGTGAGGACGGTGGCGCTCGCCTCGATGACCGAGCCGTCCGACAACGTCGCACGAAAGTCGCCGGGCCCGCCGCTAAAGCTCTTGACCGTGGCGTTCTTCCTGACCTCGATCAGCTTGCTGCCTTCGACACGCTTGACCATGCCGCCGATGGCATCCTTGGCCCATTCGCCGGACGGCACCAGCCGCGCATAGCCGGAAAGAATCGGCGCGCCGCCGAGCCGATCGGCCTTGTCGACGAGCACCACGCGCTGACCGGCTGCGGCCAGCGCCTGCGCCGCCGACAAGCCGGCGGGACCGCCGCCAACGACGAGAACCGAGCGTGTCATCCCGCAGCTCCAATCTGCGCCATCGCCTTGGGTTTAACGTAGCCCGGGCCGGACGTGATGGCGCGCTTGGGATCGTAGAGCGTCTCGATGCGACCGGCCTTGACGTCTTCGAGGTACTTCTCGAACTCGAGCTTGGCCTTTTGCCAATCGATGCCGAGCTTCTCCAACAGCTGCTCAAACGGCGAGGCGTGCCAATGCAGCTGCGCAAGTTTGTAGGGATGCGCGCCGAGTGCGAGCGCCGCGAACTGACAGTCGGCCATGATCGGCAGCGCATAGACTTTGTCGACGGCCTTACCGATCCACTGGTTCTTGTCGAGCGTAGTGATGCAGCCGGTGTCATGTCCGACCATCAAATCGGCCTTTGCTTCCTCGACCGCGACCCTGATCTTGCGATCGATGGCGAAGGAGCGGGTGAATTCGCGCTCACCGATGATGTGACGGAAGCCGAAGCCGCAACAATCGTACCAGGTCGAATAATCGATCACCTGCGCGCCGAGCGTCTGCATCAGACCGGTGGAAACGGCGACACGATTGCCTTCCATCACGGTGTCGTCGTAGATCACATCCTGCGGCACCATCTTGTAGACGTGGCAGGCCGGATGAATGGTGGCGCGGATATTGCTGACATCGATGACCTGGCGCTCCTTGATGCGGTTACGCATCACGTGCAGCCATTCGGAGTAATGGACGATCTCTTCCGGGATCAACAATTTGCCGTCGACCAGGCGGCCGAGCTTGCCGAGAATTTTTTTCACCTGCTCGCGCAGCTCGGCCGAATGCATCAGGAAAATGCGCATCTCCTTGTAATTGCCGAAGGAGGTGCCGCAATGCACCAGCGGATAATAGGTGCCGACCGGCAGCCCTTGTGATTTGGCCGACATGTAGGCCTGGTGGAAATTGCGCAGGAACACGGCCGCGAGACTGACCACATTGCCGATGCCCGAGCCGTGGTAATTCCACGCCGTGCACGAGGTCTGATCGGTCTCATCGAGATAGCGCACATCCAGCTTGTTCATCAGCCAGAACACGGATGTGGGGTAACCAGGAATGTTGCCGCACTGGCCGCACGACTTGTGCTGCCAGAGATTGGTCGTCGGTATTTTCTTTTCCCAGCCGTAGAGCGTGCGCGCGATGACCGGTTCATGCTGCTCGCCGACGCGATGCACAATGATTTCGCCATCTTTTTCGAGCTGCCACATGGCGTCGCGCACATCCTCGACGCGGTCTTTATTGGTCAGCATCGAGCGGCGATCGATCTTGGCCTCCACCCAGGCGGTAGCGACCTTCGCCTCAGCCGGCGTCAGATTGGACTTGCGCCATTCTTCGCCAAATCCGGCATAGGCGGGCTGGCCGTTGTTGGGTTTGTCCAAAGGTGGTCCTCCATCAAAACCGGGTTTCTACGGGGCTCGATCTTCCGACTCTTCGTCTTCTTGCTCTTCGAGCCATTCTTGATATTCTTCGCGTTTCTCGTCCATCACGTCGCTGACCACGTCGAACAGGTTTTCGTCAACGGTCTCGAGTTGCTGGAGAACGCCGGTCTCCTCCCAGATCGTATAAAGCTCGACCGAAGTTCTGAGATTGACCTCCCAGGCCGTATCCATGGTGTGCATCGTCGGCACCGGAATGGCCTTGCGCAGAATGTTTAGCGGGGCATCGACCTTGCTGACGTTCGGCCCCCAATCGGGGAAGGCGTCCTTGGTGATCATGTTGGGCGCCAGCTGATTGCCGGTCGAGATCACTTTCAGCAGCACGCGCGAGAACGGCCGCAGCACGTCCTTGGCCGACTGCATGCCGTGCTTGATCGCGACTTCGCGCATGATCATGACCAGCCCGCCCGGCGAATTGTCGAACGGGCAGCGGGCGGCGCAGGTGTAGCATTGGGCGCAGGACCAGATTTTTTCCTGCATCGCGTCGTAGATGCCTTCGAGATTTTCGGTCCACAAAAGCTGGACAATCTCGCGCGGCGAGTAATCGTAATAATGAGCCGACGGGCAGGTCGCGGTGCAGATTCCGCAGTTGAGACAGCCGTGCAGCTCGTGATGGTAGAGCTGGTGCGAGCGGATGTCGTCGAACACCTGCTCGAGCTTCTCGTAGGGCACGACCGGCGCCGGCGACACCGGATCGCTGATGGCCGCTTGATTGATGGCCGCCTCGCTCGCAGTCACGTTAAGCGCTCCACTCAATAGGTGAGGACCCGCGCGTCGTCCTGTTCCATGACCTCCTCGATGACCTTGGCGCCGCCGACGATGCCCTCGCATTCGGGGATCAGGTCGGCCTCGGTCATGTCGAACAGATCGAGGTTCGGCGAGCAACAGTAGAACTTTACTCCGGCTTCGTGAGCATCCTTGATGAAATCGTAGACTGTTTTCGGCGAACCCGGCTTGACGAATAATTTTTCCGCCACGCCTTTCTTCATCAACTGCCCGGCGGTCGCCGTGCAGACCACCTCGACCTCGTAGTCCATCGCCGCGGCAACGGTCGCCTGAAAGAACGGCGCCCCCAATTCCTCGCCATTGCGCGGATCGGTGTTAACCATGATGATGATGAGTTTTTTCGCCATGTCCGACCGTCAAAATGATTGCGCTAAAGCCGGCGACATTGATCCGCGTCAATGTCGCCGGTATTTAGTACTCATATTCCATTTATTGAATAGATGCCACACAAAATTGCCAAAGCCGAGACCAAAAAAGGAAGATTTTGCTGATCGTGCCTGGGGGGGTTACATCAGCCCGGTTATGTCGATCAGACCAACCATGATGTCGCCCAAGGCGGCGGCGATTTCGCCCTGCACCATGCGGAGTGCAATAAGCATTTCTGCTGTTCGTTCCGGAGCTTCATCAAATTCCATGATCAAATCCTCGATCATGGCCGACTTGACGCCCGGATGTCCGAGAAATCCCAGGCAATTCTCCCCGACCTGAAAAACGGCCGGCTCACCTGCCGCAGTCGCGGCCAAAACCTGGACTGCCGCCGGCAGCACCGGCCGGTCGCGCATGTAGCAGGCGAATGGGAAGCTCTGCGGCAAATGACCGCTGAGGGCGTGCGGTTCTATCCGCTGTGCCGTCTCGACAGTGAAGCGCAGCGGCGCTTCCTCGGCACCGCCGCCCGCCGCCGTCGACAGCAGGCAGGCGCCTACGCCAATGCCGACCACCGGCAGGCCACGCGCGAGGAAATCGCCAGCCAGGCGCAATTCCGCGCCCAGGCTGGGAATCAGGCTGCCGCTGACAATGCCGAGCGGGCCGGCGCCGAGCACGACGAGGGCATCAAACCCTTCCCCGGTCGCGGGAACCTTGCCGCCGGGCGTGAATGGGCGACAATAGTGGAAGCGGATGTTGCGGCCCTCGAAATGGTCCTCCATCAGCCCCAGATATTCAGCCTCGACGTGCTGGATGACGCAGAGCGTTTTCATGCTGAGGGCTGCTCCCGATTTCGCGGCGGCGAGACTAGCCAAAGCCGGGGGCCAACGTATATGATTTTTTCTATGTGATGGATCGGTCGACTCGGGGGACAGGATGACGTGGTTCGACACGCTGCGGGAGATCGAGCCGTTCGACGACCTGCCGTTCGACGCCGGGCTGGTCGATGCGCTCGAAGCCGCCGCGCGGCAGCGCCCGCTCGGACCCATGCGGTTCTACACACCGACTTTCCGCTCCTACGCCAGCGACGAATTAATAGGCTGCGGCAAGGCGAGCTTTCCCGCATTCTCCATCACCGGCGGCGCCTGCGCGCTCAATTGCGACCACTGTCAGGCGAAAATTCTCGAGCCGATGATCGCGGCCACCAGCCCGGCCGAGCTCGAGCGTAAGGTGCGCGACCTTGTGATGCTCAAGGACCTCGGCGGCTTCTTGCTTTCCGGCGGCTCGAACCGGCGCAATGAAGTGCCCTATGAGCGCTTCTACCCAACAATCGAAAAGCTCAAGCGCGAATTTCCTCATCTGCGCATCGCCGTGCATTCGGCGTTGCTCGACGAGAGGCGCGCCAAGCGCATGGAGGCTGCCGGCGTCGACGTTGCCATGATGGACGTGATCGGCGCTCAGGAGACGATCCGTGAGGTCTATCATCTCGACCGGCCGATCGCCGATTTCGACGCGACGCTCGCCGCGCTCAGCGCGACCTCGATGGAGGTCGTCCCGCATATCGTGATCGGGCTGCATTACGGCCGCCTGCTCGGTGAGGAGAATGCCCTCGACATCATCGCGCGCTACCCCATCGCCGCGCTGATCCTGGTGGTGGTCTCGCCGATCTACGCGCCGCCCGATCGGCCGTTCGCGACAGTGGCCACCGAGGACATCGCCAAGGTCTTTGTGGCCGCCCGCGCGCGTATTCACAACGCGCCGGTGCAGCTCGGATGCATCCGTCCGGCCGGCCGTCACAAGCTGATCACCGACGCCTATGCCGTGATGGCGGGCTTCGATGGTATCGCCTATCCGGCGGAGGGAATTGTCGCGCTCGCTCGCGCGATCGGCCGGCCCGTGGAGCAGGAGCACGCTTGCTGCTCGATCTCGCTGAACGGCCTCGCCGGACGGCGCGCCTGCGCGGCATGAGGAACACTGTGACCATCGAAGCGCCCGACGTTTTGGTTGTCGGCCTCGGCCCGGCGGGAAGCCGTGCCGCCGAGGCGGTCGCGCAAGCTGGCCTGTCCGTGGTTGCGCTGGAAAAGCGCGCCCAGGCAGGCACGCCGGTGCAATGCGCCGAATTCGTGCCCTCGATGATCGAGCGCGATGTCCCGGCGGTGGGCGACGTCACGAAGCAACGCATTGCCCGCATGCTCACCTTTGTCGAGGACGACGAGAAGCCGGGCGAGACGCCCGATTTTCGCGGCCGCATGATCGACCGCGCCGATTTCGATCAGATGTTGGCACAGAACGCCGCCAAGGCCGGCGCCGACTGCTGCTACGGCGTCAAGGTGCTCAAGATCGATCGCGACGGTGCCGTGCACATTTCGGGCGGCAAGGCCTTGCGGCCGCGCGTGCTGATCGGCGCCGATGGGCCGCGTTCGCGCGTGGGCGCCGCCGTCGGTCAGGTCAATCGCGATCTGGTCGAGACGCGGCAGGTGACCGTGCCGCTGGTCTTGCCCCACGATGCCACCGATATTTTTCTCTGCGCCAATTATCGCGGCGGCTACGGCTGGCTGTTCCCCAAGGGCGCGGTCGCCAATGTCGGGGTCGGCATCGCCGTCGATGACGCACTCGGCGAACTCAGCACGCGGCGCGGCCTGAAAAATCTGCTGGCGAGCCTACTGCGGAAACTTTTCGCGCAGCGGCGCATCGGCGCCAATGGCTGGGCGCTGACCGGCGGCGCCATCCCGGTCGGCGGGCGGCTGCGCTCGATCGGCAGACTGGGCGAGACCGGAGTGCTGCTCGCCGGCGACGCCGCCGGCCTCACCAATCCGGTGACCGGCGCCGGCATTGCCTCGGCGGTGCAATCCGGCATGATGGCCGGCCGGGCCGCCGCCGAATTCCTTTCCGGCCGCGCCGCGGCGCTCGACGACTACAAGCAGGAGCTCGGCGACATTTTCGATGCGGCGCTCGAACGCGCGCTGCGGCACCGGCGCGAGCTGCTCGCCTGCTATGCCGATGGCGGCCGTCCCGACCGCCGCGCGCTCGCCGACGGTTGGATCGGCTCACCGCGCTACTGGCGCAGCGAGCCGCGAACGGACAAAGTCGAGGAGAGGACGCCATGAGCTGTTTGGAAATGCCGCGGCAACCGGCACCCGACTTCCTCGACGGCGAGCAGCGCGCGTTCAATGACGCCGAGACCATGCAGCCGCGCGCGCCGGCCGCCATCCCGGCCGACGCGCGTAACGGCGCGCGCGTGAAGACGCAGAACCTCGCGCCGGAAGGCGTCTACCGGCCGAATTACAACTTTCTTACGCCCAATATGCGCTCGCCCGATTACGTGCAGATGTCGACGGCGGCGGCGATTACGCTCGGCGTGATGGGCGGCTATATGTATCGCACAAGCTGCACGCGCTGCCTCAATCTGCTGCTCACCTATCCGGAAGGCTGCCGCGCCAATTGCGCCTATTGCGGGCTGGCGCGCCACCGCGAGGCCGAACGCAACTACGCCGACCGCAATTTCATCCGCGTCGACTGGCCGGCGGTGCCCTACGACCAGGTGCTCGACATTGTCGCTTCGGGCGGCGACGGCGGCCGCTTTCACCGCATGTGCATCAGCATGATTACGCACCCGCGCTCGGATGACGACACCCGCGTGGTACTGCGCAAATGGGTCGAGCGCATCAAGCACGTGCCGGTGTCGATCCTGTCGAACCCGACCACCATGACACGGCTCGATGTGCAGGAACTGCACGACCTCGGCGCCGATATTTTCACCGTGGCGCTCGATGCCTGCAATCCGGAAGTCTTCGACCGCACCCGAGGTCGCGGGGTGCAGTCGCCGCACAGCTGGGACAAATATTGGGAAATCCTCTACGCGGCGGCGGAAATCTTTGGGCCGGAAAAGTTCGGCGCGCATTTGATCGTCGGCATGGGCGAGAGCGATCGCGATGTGCTCGCCCAGGTGCAGAAAATCCGCGACCTCGGCGGTCACAGCCACATGTTCGCGTTTTTCCCGGAAAAAGGCTCGCTGATGGATCATCTGCCGCCGGTGCCGCGGCCGCAATGGCGGCGCATTCAGGTTGCCCGTTACCTAATCGATTACCGGCCCCATCGGCTGGAGCGTATGCGCTTCGACGACGCCGGCCAATTGATCGATTTCGGCTTGCCGCAGGATGAAGTCGATGAAGTCATCAATGCGGGCATTGCGTTCCGCACCTCGGGCTGCCCGGGCAAATTCGCGCAAGATATCTCGGCCTGCGATCGCCCCTACGGTGATTCGCCGCCGGGCAACATTGCGTCCTATCCGTTCAAGCTCACGCGCGACGATATCCGCAAAGTGCGCCGCCAGCTCGACAAAGGAATGCCGCGCCATGACTTGTAGGGTGCGCTGAGCGAAGCGAAGCCTACCATCAACATTTCCGCGCTTGCGCGTGTGTTGGTGGGCGCCGCGCTACGCGCCTTTGCCCACCCACAGGATACGGATTTGAACAATGTCCAGTGCAGCAGCCAAGCCGTTTCGTGCCATCGATACCGGCCTGCGCGGCGGGCGCGCCAATATCGCCTTCGATCAGGCGCTAATCGAAGCGCGCAAGGCGGGAGCGATTCCCAACACCATCCGCTTTCTGCGCTTTCGTCCGTCCGCCCTTATCGGCATTCACCAGATTCTGCGCCACGAAATCAACGTCGACTACTGCAAGAGCCACGGCGTCGAGATCGTTCGCCGCATTACCGGCGGCGGCGGCCTTTATTTCGACGAAGGGCAGATCGGCTGGGAATTGCTGTTCGATCGCGCCAGCCTCGGCGTGACCGAGCTCGCCGCCGCCACGCGCCGCATTTGCGAAGCGGCGGCGCTCGGACTCAATAAGCTCGGCGTTCCGGCACGCTACCGCCCGCGCAACGACCTCGAGGTCGACGGCCGCAAGATCAGCGGAACCGGCGGCTTCTTCGACGGCAATCTCATCTTCTATCAGGGCACGCTTCTGATCAACTTCGACCCGGCCAAGATGGTGGCCTGCCTCAACGTGCCGGTGGAGAAGCTCGCCAAGCGCGAGCTCAATACGGCCGCCCAGCGCATCATTACGATGCGCGAGATACTCGGCGACAAGGTCCCCGATTTGCAGACCATCTATATTGGATTGCTCGCCGGCTTCGCCGAGGGACTCGGCATCTTTCCCCAATGGGGCGCGATCACCCAGCGCGAAGAGGAGTTGGCCGAGCGCATCTACAATGATGAGATCGGCACCGATGCCTATGTCGGAATGCTGGATGCGCCCGCGCCAGGCGACAATCTTGTCACCGCCTCGCATACCGGCAAAGGCGGCACGGTACGCGCGGATATCCGGCTGGAGGGGCCGCAGCGCAATCTCATTCGCGAAGTGCTGATCACCGGCGATTTCTTCGTCACGCCACCGCGGCTGGTGTGGGACCTCGAGGCAGCGCTGCGCGGCCTCGATATTGCCGACGCCGGCGCCGCGGTCGAGCAGTTTTTCGTCCGCACGCCGACCGGGCTCTTAAGCATCACTCCCGGCGATTTCCGCGAGGTGGTTGAAGCGGCTCTGCGCCAGCGCACCGCTACGCCTGTCAATTGATGGCTTCCAGTTCTGCAAAAATCCAGCCGACAAATCTGCTGATCATTGGAGTTTTGGGCGGCTGATATATTTGCCTCAATGCGGGCATTGAAGCGCCGCCGCCGATAAGCGTCCGCCCGGCCGCCTTGAAAAAATAACTCGTCAGTGCTTGCGTTGCGCCGCCTCGTCCCGGCTGACCAGCTTGCTGAACATGCTGTCGGGATCATAGACCAGCGCCAATTGATGGTCCTCGAATTCGCGGAAGAATTCGTCCCAGGAAATAGCGACGAGGCGTTCGTGCTCGGATTGCGGCGCCTTGGGGAACATGACGCGGATGATGCCGACGTCATCGCCGCGGTGAGTCTCGTCGACCGCGGCGGGCTTGCCGCCGTGCTGCTCGGCCCATTGGCGGATTGTCTGATGATCGGTGGTCAATTCGGACATGCTTGTTCCTCCTGTTATTGCCGCAACGCCGGAATCCCCACGCGAGTTCCAAGGCCGGTTAAGAGAAAGGGAGTAAGAGCATGCGCCGGATTATTTCCACGCCCTCGCCCAGGCGTGGCCAATACCTTCGCTTACGATTTGGAGGCCGCGAGGAGCAATTGCGCCAATAACCATCTGCGCTCGGTCGGACCGTAGGCGCTTGCTACTTCCCCCTGAGGCGCCTTTTTCAACGCCGGACGATATTGTAGGATAATATCTCGCAACGCTTATTTGGCTGGAGTTGGTCGTTGGTCTCTCAGGAAGAACAGCGGTTTTTCGCCGAACGCGGATTCGGCATGAAAATGGGCTTCGGCGAAAGACCGGCGCTCCTGGTCATTGATTTGATCAATGCGTTCACTGATCAATCGACCATGTTGGGCTCCAACCTCGACACTCAAGTCGCTGAGGCGAACCGATTAATAGACGCCGCACACGGGCGTTCGGTGCCGGTCCTGTTTTCAACCGTGATCTACGAGCAGGCCGATCTCGGAGATTCAGGCATCTGGTCCATGAAGCACAAGGGGACGCGCCTGCTCCGCGCGGGCTCCGACATGGTTAAGCTGGATTCGCGCATGCACTTCGATCATGGCGACGCGATGATCGTAAAGAAATATGCGTCCTGCTTTTTCGGAACTGATCTCGTTCCACGGCTCTTGTCGCATCGCGTGGATACTCTGATTATTGCAGGCTGCTCGACAAGCGGCTGTGTGCGGGCGACTGCGGTTGATGCATGCCAATATGGGTTTCGGCCCGTCGTGGTCCGTGAGGCGGTTGGAGATCGCTCGCCGGCAGCCCACGAGCAGAGCCTCTTCGACCTGCATTCAAGGTATGCTGACGTCTGCGGAATAGATGAAGTTCTTGGATACCTGAACGCCTAATCGTTACCTATTCGACCGGGGACAGGCATGCGCAATCATTCTCGTTTCGATTATTCTCCTATCAGCCGTAGGAAGCCTTGGCAGCTGCCAAACGAAGCACGGGTTGCCGTCTGGATCATTCCGAACCTCGAACACTTCCTTTTCGACAGGCCTTCCACCTCCGTAACGCCAGTGACGGCTGCTCTGGTTCCGGATATTTTGAACTATTCCTGGCGCGATTACGGCGTGCGCGCGGGCGTCTGGCGGATGATGGACGTGATGGAAAAGCACGGGGTCAAAGGCACGGTTGCCCTCAATTCTGACGTTTGCGAGCACTATCCGGCGATGATAGAGGCGGGCCGAGAATTGGATTGGGAGTGGATGGGGCACGGTGAGAATAATTCAACTTTGATCACCAAGTATGAGGAAGAAGAAGAGCGCCAGATCATCAATCGTGTTGCTGAGACTATCGAAAAGGCCTGCGGAGCGCGCCCTCGAGGTTGGCTAAGCCCGGCGCTCTCAGAGACTCACAACACCCCTGACCTGCTCGCCGAAGCCGGATTTGAATATGTCGGCAACTGGGTCAACGACGAGCAGCCCTACCCCATGAAGGTCAGGAAGGGGACCCTCTTCTCGATTCCCTACTCTATAGAGATCAACGATATTCCAGCCTTTTTAGATCACCATCACACCGGCGAAGAATTCGGACAGATGATTTGCGACCAGTTCGATGGTCTCTACGAATCCGGCGCGACTTCGGCCCGCGTCATGGCCATCGCTTTGCATCCGTTCCTGATCGGTCATCCGCACCGGAGCAAGTATTTCGACAAGGCGCTCGCTTATATCCGCCAACGACAGGATGTCTGGTTCGCCAAGGGAGGCGAGATAATCGACTGGTACAAGAAGACCTGCATGTAGATGTTGTGTCGACACTCACGTACCGGCGGCGCATGTAGAGAGCTATGCAGTCAATACCGAATACAGCTCGGAAGCATCTTTTGCGCGATGTAGCTGTAAGAGATCGTGAGGCGTTCTCAGCTTGCGAGCCACACAGGCAAGGGCACCGAGCTGTTCACCCTCGGCAGCAGCTGGCAATAGGAGGACAAAGACAAGATCCACCGGCTGCCCGTCGATTGCATCAAAATCAATTGGCTGCTTGAGCCTCGCGACAATCCCAAACGGCTTTTTTAACGCCTTAAATCGCGCGTGAGGAATGGCTACCCCGTTGCCCATACCCGTCGATCCGAGCGCCTCGCGTTTGAAAAGCTCGGAGAAAACCTCGTCGGCGGGGATCTTCAGGTTGGCGGCAGCCTTTCCAGCTAGATCTTGAAGCAATTGCTCTTTGTCCGACGCGCGAACATTGACTAAAACGTCGGCCGGTGAAAGGAAATCGGATATTTTCATGACCGCTCCAGCCGATGCGTGCATGTCCAAAGAGTAAGGATTCCGGATAGGCCTTTTTCAATTTCAATCGGCAGCACGCAGTCGATAGCCAATTCCGGTCTCGGTAAGAATGTACTGCGGGCGCTCGGGGTCGGCCTCGATCTTCTGTCTCAGCTGCCGGACATAGACACGCAGGTATTGCGCATCTGTCAGATCATCCCAGAGTTCCCCAAGCAAAAACTTATGCGTCAAAACCTTGCCTGCATGCTGAACCAGCACCCGCAACAAGTCGTATTCCTTCGGAGACAGTTTCACTTCTTGCTCACGCAACTTGACAATACGCCGAACAAGATCGACGGATAGATCGCCAACCCGAAAAACCGGACGTTCGCCGTGAACCTGCAGCTGATGACGCAGCGCCGCGCGCATGCGCGCCAGGAGTTCGTCCATGCCGAACGGCTTGGTGACATAGTCGTCGGCGCCCAAATCGAGTGCTTGAACCTTGCCGGCCTCGTCCCCGCGACTCGATAGTACAACGATCGGGACGCTCTCGTGACGCGCGCGGACTGTTCGCAGCAATTCGAGGCCTTGAATATCGGGCAGTCCAAGATCGAGAATGACCAAATCGGGTTTCTGTGCCAGCGCTTCGAGTCCGGCCTTGCCGTTCGGAGCTTCCAAAACCTCGTAACCTTGCGCGCTCAAACCCATCCGCAGCAGCTTTCGGATCGGCGGCTCATCGTCGATGACAAGGATTTTGAGCCGCGCTGCGCTCATGCGGCGGTGTCCCAAGCCTTCAAGTCGGCCGGAATAGGCAATCGAATTGTGAACATTGCGCCGGCACGATCCTGCCGATTGGCGGCGACGATCGTGCCGTTCATGGCCTCGACAAAGCCGCGTGAAATTGCGAGGCCAAGCCCGGTGCCGGCTCGGACTTGATCGCCCTTCTGCACCCGATAGAACTTGTCAAAGATGTGTTCCAGTTCGCCCGGCGGGATGCCATCGCCTTCGTCTAAAATCCGCAATGATACGGAGTCTCTGTCCCGCCATCCTTGGATGCGGATGGTAGAGCCGGACGGGGAGTATTTGGCGGCATTGTCCAGCAGATTGAACAAAGCCTGCTCAAAAAGCACGGCATCCAGCGCCAGCATCGGCAGGTTGCCGGCGAGATCAAGCTCAACGCGATGTCCAGCGAGAATCTTGTCGGCACGCCGCAGGGCGCTGCCAACGATTTCGCGTAAATCGTGCGGCGCGGTGTTCGGCGCGATAGCGCCGGATTCGAGCTTCGTCATGTCAAGCAGATTGGCGATAAAGCGATTAAGGCGTTCAGCTTCGTCGATGATAGTCGCCAGAAGGTCCACCTTTTCGATATCGCTGAGACGATCGGATAGACTGCGCAATGTCCCGGCCGCCCCGAGGACCGCGGCAAGCGGCGTCTTGAGATCATGCGAAATTGAGGTCAGAAGCGCGGATCGCAGGCGCTCGGCTTCGACTGTTCGCTTCACCCGATCCATGTCCTCGACCAGATGCACGCGCTCGATCGCTAATGCGCTCTGATCGATCAAGGCGTCGAGCAGGCGGCGCTCATCGGGAGTGAGCATCGGCCCTGCCTTGTCGCTATCAATGCCGATGACGCCAACAGCCCCACGACTTGTCCGCATCGGCAAGAACAGCCGTTTGGCGCCAGGCAGCGTATCGGCTCCACGCCCAGCCGCACGATTATGTTGCCAGGCCCACTTCGCCGCCGCCAAGTCGGCGTCATCCAGGATGTCTTCAGGCGGATAGCCAGCCTTCACCTCGATCGATTCACCTTCCGGCAGCAGGAGCACGACGCGAACTTTCAACATCAAAGCTGCCTGATACGCGGTCGCCCACAGCACGTCGTCGAGCGCGCCGACTCCTGCGAGCTTCCGACTGAAGGCATAAAGCGATTCGGTTGTACGTGCCCGCGTCGTGGCGGTTACCGCTTGCGTGCGCACGCGAGCGGCGACATTGGAAACGATAACCGCCATCACGATAAAGAAACAAAACGCCAGCACATTGGTCGGGTCAGCGATAGTGAACGTGTACAGTGGAGGCATAAAGAAAAAATTGTAGCACAGCGAAGCGACGACGCCGGCGAGGAGGGACGGCCACAGTCCATATCGCGCGGCAACCGCTACGATCCCGGTCATGAAGACGAGGTCGACATTTTCGATGCCGAACCACGGTTCAACAGCTTCGGCGACCGCAAGCGAAATCGCGACCGCGGCGAGCGAAAAGGCATAAGGGCGCGCGTCGAACACCGGGAGCGGCTCGGCAGCGCGCACGGTCTTTGGACCAACGGGCTCGCCGCTTATCTCTTCGCCGGCTATGACGTGCACGCTGATCGTGCCGGCACGGCGCACGAGATCATGAACGACCGAGCCGTGGAGTATTTCGAACCATCGCGATCGGCTCGATTTGCCAATGACGATTTGCGTGATGTTATTCGCGCGCGCATAGGCAATGATGTCATCGGCGACTAGCCGCGCCCCGCCTGGGACCGTGATCGTCTCGCCGCCGAGATTCATCGCGAGCCGCAAGGTATCGGCGATCCGGTCGCGTTGCTCGTTACTCAGTTGTGAGCTGCGACTGGTTTCGACATAAATCGCCGTCCATGGCGCGTGCAGTCGATCGGCGAGCCGACGTGTCGCCCGCACCAGACCGGCCGCGCGCGGGTCTTCGCTGATGCAGACAAGCACCCGTTCGCCTGCCGCCCAAGGCCCCGGAATCGCCCTCGCCTGCATCTCGGCGACCAATTGCTCATCCACGCGCTCGGCAGTGCGTCTAAGGGCAAGCTCGCGGAGAGCGGTGAGATTGGCCGGCGAGAAAAAGTGCTCCAGCGCGCGCTCGGCCTGCTGCGGGATGTAGACTTTGCCTTCCTTGAGACGCTGAATCAGGTCCTCGGGGGTAAGATCGACTAGTTCGACCGACTCCGCGCGATCAAAGATCGCGTCGGGCACGGTTTCCCGCACGCGAACGCGGGTGATCTGCGCCACGACATCGTTCAGGCTTTCGATGTGCTGGATATTGACCGTGGTGTAGACGTCGATACCGTTGTTGAGGATCTCTTCAACATCGAGATAGCGCTTGGGATGGCGGCTGCCAGGCGCATTGGTATGGGCGAGCTCGTCGATGAGAACGATCTGCGGCCGGCGCGCCATGACAGCGTCGAGATCCATCTCATGGAGAACATGGTCCTTGTATTCGACTTGGCGACGCGGGATGACTTCGAGGCCTTGCAGCAGCGCGTCCGTCTCTTTGCGGCCGTGGGTCTCCACGACGCCGACGACAATGTCATAGCCGTCTTTCTTGCGTGCGCGCGCCGTCTCCAACATCGTATAGGTCTTGCCGACGCCCGGCGCGGCGCCGACGAAAATCCGCAGCTTGCCGACGCGGCTTTCCTCGCGCCGCGCCGCCTCCAGCAGGGCTTCCGGTGAAGGTCGTCGATCAGGATCGCGTCGCTGATCTGCCATCGGTGATCAGATGCCTCAGGACACCCCTGAGTTCTGCCACCTTATTTGGCCGCCAGTCGGTCGAGGGCCAGATTGAGCAGCAGAACATTGACGCGCGGCTCGCCGAGCAGGCCGAGGGTACGGCCCTCAGTGTGCTCGTCGACCAGCTGACGCAAGCGGTCTTCCGGCATATTACGCGCCTTCGCAACGCGTGGCACCTGGAATAGCGCCGCCTCCGGCGAAATGTCGGGATCGAGACCGCTGCCGGATGTCGTTACCAAGTCGGTAGGGACCTGCGCCGACGGATTCTCCGCCTTCAGCTTCGCGACATCGGCTTTGATGCGGTCCATCAGCGCCTTGCTGGTCGAGCCATAGTTAGAGCCGCCACTATTGGCGGCGTTATAGGGGACGGAAATGCTCTTGCTCGGATCTTTTGGGTCCGGGCCGGTGGTGGCGGACGGACGGCTGTCGAAATACTTGTCGCTCTTGAATTCCTGTCCCATCACCGACGAGCCGATCACCTTTCCGTTCTGCTCAACCAGGCTACCCGCCGCTTGCGAGGGAAACACGAGGCCGGCGATGCCGGTCATTGCGAAGGGATAAGCAACGCCGACGATCAAGGTCAGAGTGACGATGAAGGTGATCGCCGGGCGGATTTCTTTCAACATGATCGTGACTCCTCAGGCCAGATGCAAGGCCACAACGACAATGTCGATGGCCTTGATACCGATGAAAGGAATGATGACGCCGCCGAGACCGTAGATCAGCAGGTTGCGCCGCAGCAGCGGACCAGCGCCGATGGCGCGATAGGCGACACCTTTCAGCGACAAAGGAATCAACGCAATGATGATCAGCGCGTTGAAGATGATCGCCGACAGGATCGCGCTCTGCGGGCTCGACAGATTCATGATGTTGAGCGCCTGCAATTGCGGATAGAAGGCGACGAACATCGCCGGGATGATGGCGAAATACTTCGCCACGTCGTTGGCAATCGAGAAGGTGGTGAGCGCGCCTCGCGTCATCAGCAGCTGCTTGCCGATCTCGACCACCTCGATCAGCTTGGTCGGGTTGGAGTCGAGATCGACCATATTGCCGGCCTCGCGCGCCGCCTGCGTGCCGGTGTTCATGGCAACGCCGACATCGGCTTGCGCCAGCGCGGGCGCGTCGTTGGTGCCGTCGCCGCACATGGCGACGAGCTTGCCCTTGGCCTGTTCGTCGCGAATGAGGCGCAGTTTATCTTCCGGCGTGGCCTGTGCGAGAAAGTCGTCCACGCCCGCCTCGGCGGCAATGGCGGCGGCTGTCATCGGGTTGTCGCCGGTAATCATGATGGTGCGGATGCCCATGCGGCGAAGCTCGGCGAAGCGTTCGCGGATGCCGCCTTTGACGATATCCTTAAGATGGACGACGCCAAGCAAACGGCCGTCCTTGGCAACCGCCAACGGCGTGCCGCCGGATTTCGCGATCTGCTCGGCGATGGCGTTGATCTCGCGGGCGCTGGTGGCGCTCACGGCGCCGGCCTTGTTTGCCGGCGAATTGAGGTAGCCGAGAATGGCGTCCACGGCGCCCTTGCGCACCCATGAGTTGCCGACTTCAACGCCGCTCATGCGACTCTGCGCTGTGAACGGGATGAACTTGGCGCCGATCTCGGCTACCTCGCGGCCGCGGATGCCGTATTTCTCCTTGGCGAGCACGACGATCGAGCGGCCTTCCGGCGTCTCGTCGGCGAGCGAGGCGAGCTGCGCCGCATCAGCCAGCTCCTGCTCGGCCACGCCCTGCACCGGTTTGAACTCGGTCGCCTGGCGGTTGCCGAGCGTGATAGTGCCCGTCTTATCGAGCAGCAGGGTGTCGACGTCGCCCGCCGCCTCAACCGCGCGGCCGGACATGGCGAGCACGTTGAAGCGGACGAGCCGATCCATGCCGGCAATGCCGATCGCCGACAACAGCGCGCCGATCGTGGTTGGGATCAGGGTCACGAACAGCGCGACCAGGATGACGACGGAAATGGCGCCGCCGGCATAGGCCGCATAGCTTGGGATCGTCACCGTCGCGAACACGAAGATTATGGTGAGGCCGGCGAGCAGGATGTTGAGCGCAATCTCGTTCGGCGTTTTCTGGCGCTCGGCGCCTTCCACCAGCCGGATCATGCGATCGAGGAAGGTCGAGCCGGGCGCCGCGGTGATGCGCACGCGAATCCAGTCGGACAGCACCTGCGTGCCGCCGGTGACCGCCGAACGGTCGCCGCCCGACTCGCGAATGACCGGCGCCGACTCGCCGGTAATGGCCGCTTCGTTGACAGAGGCGACGCCTTCGATGATCTCGCCGTCCGAGGGGATCAGATCGCCGGCTTCGACCAGCACGACGTCGCCGACCTTGAGCGCGGTGCTCGGCACTTGTTTGAAGTTTTTCCGGTCGGAACCGGTGAGGAGCTTGGCTCGTGTCTCGGTGCGCGTGCGCCGCAGGGCTTCGGCCTGCGCCTTGCCGCGCCCTTCCGCGATGGCCTCCGCGAAATTGGCGAAGAGAACGGTGAACCACAGCCAGATGATGATCTGGAATTCGAAACCGATATGCCCGCCTCCCGCGATGAGATCACGGATCAGGATAACCGTGGTCAAGGCGGTGACGACCTCGAGCACGAACATCACCGGATTTTTGATCAGCGTCCGCGGATCGAGCTTCACAAAGGCCTGGCCGATCGCCGGAGCGACGATCTTAGGATCGAGCAACGCCGATACCGGCATGCGCTTGCGAATATGCGAGGTTTCCATAGGAGACTCCGAAGGGAATTCGATCAGTACAGCGTGCCGGCCGTCATCGAGAGATGCTCGACGATGGGTCCAAGCGCGAACGCGGGGAAGTAGATCAGTCCACCGGTGATAAGGATCACACCCACCAGCAGGCCGACGAAGAGCGTGCCATGGGTCGGGAAGGTGCCGGCGGAGGCAGGCACGGATTTCTTCGCGACCAACGAGCCGGCGATCGCCATCACTGGGATGGCAACGAAATAGCGGCCGATCAGCATAGCCAGGCCGCCGGTGATGTTGTACCAGAGCGTGTTGCCGGTGAGGCCCGCGAAGGCCGAGCCGTTGTTGCCGGTCTGCGAAATGTAGGCGTAGAGAATTTCGGAGAAGCCGTGCGGCCCTGAATTGTTGGTCGAGGCAACGGCGAACGGCAGCACTGACGCCGCGGCGGTAAAGCCGAGCATCGAAAGCGGCAGGATCAGCATGGCGAGCAGCGCCATCTTCACTTCCTTGGCTTCGAGCTTCTTGCCGAGATATTCGGGCGTGCGGCCCACCATCAGGCCGGCGATGAACACGGCAACGATGACGTAGAGCAGGATGCCGTAGAGACCCGAGCCGACGCCGCCGTAGATGACCTCGCCGAGGGCGATCATGCCCATGGGAATCATGCCGCCGAGCGGCGTGAAGCTGTCGTGCATCGAGTTGACCGAGCCGTTCGAAGCGGCGGTTGTGGCCGTGGCCCAAAGGCTCGAATTGGCGATGCCGAAGCGGACTTCCTTGCCTTCCATGTTGGCGGGATCGAGGCCGAGGGCCGCGAAGTTCGGGTTGCCGTGAGCTTCGGCCCAGTAGCAGACAACGAGCGCGCCGAGGAAGATGACGGACATGGCGGCATAGATTGCCCAGCCCTGCCGCGCGTCCTTGACCATGCGGCCGAAGGTGTGGGTTAACGCCGCCGAGACCAGCAGGATGTAGAGCACCTCAACAAAATTGCTGATGGCAGTCGGGTTCTCGTAAGGAACCGACGAGTTAGCGTTCCAGAAGCCGCCGCCGTTGGTGCCGAGCTGCTTGATAGCGATCTGTGAGGCCGCCGGGCCCTGGCTCAGCGTCTGCTTGACGCCTTCGAGCGTGGTGGCATCGACATAGGCGCCTATGTTCTGCGGGACGCCCTGCCAGACGAGGATGAGCGCGCCCACGATCGACAGCGGCAGCAGGATATAGAGCGTGCAGCGGGTCAGATCGACCCAGAAATTCCCGACCGTATTGGCCGACGCCCGAGCGAAAGCGCGGATGAGCGCAATCGCCAGCACAATGCCGGTGGCCGCCGACACGAAATTCTGCGTGGTCAGGCCGACCATCTGGGTGAGGTAACTCAACGTGCTTTCGCCGCCGTAGTTCTGCCAGTTGGTGTTGGTGGCAAAGCTGACCGCCGTATTGAATGAGAGGTCCGCCGGCACCGCCGACTGATCGGCTGGATTGAACGGCAGCATCGCCTGGAAACGTTGCAGTCCATAGACGACGAGAAAACCGGCCGCGTTGAACAGCAGCATCGCGACCGTATAAGTGATCCAGTGCTGCTCGCGGTTCTTGTCCACGCCGCCAAGCGAATAGAGCACCGCCTCGACCGGCTGCAGGACCGGGGTCAGGAACGTTCCCTCGCCTTCGAATACTTGGGCCATGTAGCGGCCGAGCGGCACGACGAGCGCCGTCAACACGGCGAAATAGATCGCGATTTGAATCCAGCCATTGACCGTCATGACACGTTAGCCTTTTCGCTTGCGCACGATCTTTTCCGAAAACCGGTTTCCACTTTTCGGGATCATGCGCGTTAAAACCGCTCAGGCTTCAGCAGAGCGTAGACCAAGTAGATTGTGATGCCGGCGCTCACGAGCGCGGCGAGCGAATAATCGAAGATCATCGAGAGCCCCCTTTACAGCCGGTCGCAGGCATAGGCGTAGCCGATCGACACCGCGAAAAAGACGAGCGCGGTCGCCACCAGGATCAGGTCCAACATCGGTTTGCTCCTTGCGAGAGACTGTGTCGACGTACAGTCAACAGACCGTTCGCGACGCGCCATTGACATGCGTCAATTTGTCGGAAAATGCTCCGCCGCGTCCTAGCACGCCATCAATTGCCATTCTCGGCATATATTTTCGAGATGGATGGGGGCACGACGTTATAAGAATCTCATATAGATGCAGTGCAATAACCGTTCGGCGATACGGATCGAGGGATTGTTCAATCAGGGCTCAATGCGTCTGTAAAATTTGCGGCTAAGCTCCTTTCGCATCTGCGAAATTTGCTCACCATCAGTCCTTCGGCTCCGGCGGCTGTTTGTAGGATTCTTATATTATCGAGCCTGGTTCCCAATCGTTTTCCTATGGCGGGGCGCATATGTTTGCTCTTCGCGACCGCGGGCAGCTTGTGCGGATGGCACGAAAATGGTCAACGAGATTGACTCGCAGGATTGGCAAGAAAGGAGAATTCGAGAATGGCTCCTGCTGTTGCTTCGCTTTGCGATCACGTGCGCGCCGGCCGATCATTCGGCGGTTCTTCAGATGGCCGAAGAGCTCGACTCGTCAGCTTGGTGGCGGCCGGGAGCGCTTTGCTTCTTTCGCCGCACGAGTGACGAAGTCTGCTCGGCGATACGACAGGCGGATAGTCCATTAAATCGCATTGTCCTTCAAAGGCACGTCTCGCGCATTGACGAGCCGCGATTGAAGCGAGCGTTTGTCGCCGCTGTCGGCCTGCAGGAGACGTCCGGACCGGCACGACGATACAAATCAAAAAAGTGCAACAATACAGACCTGTGGAAAGGGCTCGACCGCTGATCGGCGCTGAAGGCATTTATAAAAGAGACGGCGATTCTTATGGAATTCATATACGTCATGCATCCCTTCCGTCTCGTTTCTTTATGGCGTTTTGACCATCTTAGGAGTGCGGTCGAATTTTGATCGCTTCCCGAGGTCATGTCATGTGGCGCAATCCCAACAATGAGGACCGAAACAATCGGCTGGCCGAGAAAGTGCGGCTGGCCAACGCCGTCACGCTCGAACTCATGTCCGAGATTGTCGCCGCGGCGTGTGCACGGCTCTCGTCGCTGAACAAAGGCGGCAAAGCGGCGATGCACTTCGCTCGCCTTCTTGAATCCTCGGCCTGGACCGAAGCGAGCCTTGCCCTGGTCGCTCTGGAATTGCCGGGCTGGACGCTTCGCCGCCTCGTCTACGACGGTGACGAATGGCATTGCTCGCTGTCCAAGCAGCCAAATCTGCCGATCGAGATCGACGACAGCATTGACGCGCGACACGCGACGTTGCCGCTGGCGATATTGGCTGCGTTTCTTGAGGCGCGGGACAGTAAGATCTCACATCAAGTCAAAGCGCGCAGCCTCCCGCAGGTCCGGCCCGCACCGGCCTACGTCGTTTGTTGCGACAACTTCGCCTAAGTCCCTGGCGAACGATGGCATCTACCGAAGTCCCACCGGGACTTGTTTCGGTACGCGTACTTATCCGCTTCCTGTTGCGCATCGCTGTGCTTTCGCTTTTCGCCGCGCTCGGAAGCCAAGGCTTCGCCAAGACCCTCGAGAGCCTGCTGGTGCTCGCTGTGTTCTATTGCATTGTGGCCGGCGGTGTCAGACACGAAGCACCATTCGGGCCGACCTTGACTCATTACGATGAAGGGGCCGCGTACGCCGTCAGTGCCGGCCTAGCGTCATGGCTTTTGTAAGTCGCGGCGCGATTGCTGACAATGTTTGCTTTTACCAACAGCTTAATTCCACTTATGCCGTCTTTATGAATCAACGCCTTCCTCCATCTCGATTTCATATGCGGTCATGGGCACATTTGCGACACGGGGCCAGCTGTCCCGCAAGACCAAGAATAAAGGAGAGACTTCGATGACAACGATCACTTTCGACGCTTTGCCCCGATTCACAAATGGCGCGTCAAAGCTGCAAAGCTTCTTCGCGACGATCGTGCGGGCGCTGGACACCTATGCAGCCTATCGGATGCAGAATGCCGTCCCTGAATCCGAGTTCTGCCGTGCCGATCGCGAGATCAAGCGCTATCGCCAGCTTATCGATCGGCGCGCCGCGAGACTCGTCAGGCAAACTTCGGCCGCTTCCGAAAAGCCGCTAGCACAAGCGAAGCCTACGCGGTGAATGCCGTGCCGCTACGCCTCGACATCCTGCAGGAAAAGCACCGGCGCGCAAGCGCCGTTGCCGCGCGGCGCGCGCAATGTCGCGGCTCACGGCGTGAAGCGCCGGGCCTTTCCACGTCGAGGACAACGTGGCCCAGTCGGCCCGATCACAGCATCGTCAGCGAAGCCATTCCGGTGTTTTTCATCGCGCGCAATCACGAGGGATTCTGGATCGCACGGGAGGCGGACGGTCGAATCGGCGGCATCTTTCTCTGGCAACGTTCGGCGCTCCGCTTCGCGAAGAGAAAGGCTGGCGCCGCAGGCTGCGCAACAATGCATCTGGCCGATCGCTTCGAGCTGGATATCCAAAACGATGGAAATCCGCTGACAGCCTCGCTTGCAGTCGTAAAGCGCGCAATCGAACAATACGTCTCACACAAGTTCGTAAAGCCTATCGCGATCGCAGAAAAGCTTTTCGCGCAGCTTTCAAGCGCCTTCGCCGAGGAGCGTCAACATCGGCGCGCAATCGAAAAAGAGCTGTTTGGCGACCAGTACAAGTTTTCGACCAACAATGACGACGATCTCCCATTGGTTCCTTGATTTGGATGAGAATTGTCCCATGCCGCGCCATGGAAAAAATTCAATTGGAAATGACGGAGATCACGTGACCTCATGGGCGGCCGTTAATCGAATTGGCTGCCAGCAACCCCCACAAAATTTCGATGCGCCCGCGGCGTTTCGCAGGGCTGCTCGGTGGAACATCGAAACAGCAAAACAGTCTTATCCGGTCATCCTATTCTTTGCGATCTTCGCCATCCTGATTGTTGCGACGCTCGCGCTTCGAATTGCGATCTGGGTGCCAATGTGGCTCGCCAGGTGAGCAATGAATGCCGACATCGAGGAGACATGCCATGAAACAAACTGAACCTCCGTCATCAAACGCAAGATTTAAATGCCCGCTCTTCCTCATCGGTAAAGATAGTCGAGGCAATTGGGTTGTGCAGGACGAGGCCGGTAGTTGTGGTGGACTTTTCATCGATCGCGCGCAGGCCCTCCGGTTTGCAATGTTTGAAAATGGAAATCGGCCCCAAGCCGTTATTATGGTTCCCGATGTTTTCGAGCTAGGCATCGGCCGCACGGCGACAACAGCGGGGCATTCGCCGGCCACTGCTGCGGCTGCAAAGGAGCGCCAGGTCGCCTGAATTTAGGTGTCTTTGGGGAGCCAAATTCACGCAGGTCTAATATGGTAGCGATCCGCCAGCACGTTTCGAAGCTTTCAGGCTACGCTCCGGCGCTGCCAACGCCATTCGACGGCGACGGAAATGTTGACACGGTCGCATTTGAGCATCTCTGCGATCGTCAAATCCGCATGGGAGCCACCGCGCTTCTCGTCTGTGGGACGACCGGCGAAGCGCCAACGTTGCGCCCGGCAGAGCATCACGTCATCGTCCGCATCGCGGTTGACATCGCCCGCGGCAGGGTTCCGGTTATCGCGGGGTGCGGATCAAATTCGACCGCGCACGCGATCGATCTGAGCAAGGATGCCGAAGCAGGCGGTGCCGAAGCCATCCTGTCGGTCGTACCATATTACAACAAACCAGTTCAAAACGGCCTGTTCGCTCATTTCCTCGCCATAACTCAATCAATCGGATTGCCCGTCATACTCTATGACGTTCCGTCTCGGACAGCTTGCGGACTTGCCGATGAGACGATCGCTCGTCTTGCCGAACTGCCGCAGATTATAGGGCTTAAGGACGCTACTGGCGACGTCACACGGCCGACCCGGCTGCGGCCTCTCGTCGGCTCTGAGTTCCGGCTCCTTTCCGGCGATGATGCAACAGCCCTTGCGTTCTTCGCACAGGGAGGGAATGGCTGCATTTCTGTGACCTCCAACATCTTACCTGGCCTTTGCCAAAGCATGTTCCTCGCCTGCCGACGCGGACAGCCGGCCGTTGCGCAACGGCTTTCGGTTTCGGTGGGCCAAGTAACCGCGGCCCTGTTCCGGGAGACAAGCCCAGCTCCGCTCAAATACGCGCTGAGCCTGCTCGGATACATGTCGCCTAAAGTCCGCTTGCCCCTAGTTGTGCCTACTGAAATAACCTGCACGAACATTCGCGCGGTCATCACGCAAGTGCGCAAAGAATATGCTGAGGATATGCTCGCGCCAGCTCGCAAAATCGTGCAGAACCATCTGCACGCAGCAATCGGTTGAAGAGATGATTTCGCAGGTGCGCGATACGATTGGTGAAGACGGCGGCGAACAGAATGTCAGGCGAAGAGCTTTTGCGCGCGCCTTGTCAGCTGCGATTTGCGCATCCCCTTGCTCGGAGTCGCTACCAAGGGGGTCATGAACGCCGCTCAAGCCGGTCTTCGATGCCGAAATTGCGAAGTGTCGCGACGCTAATTCTGAGTTCACAACTCTGTCAGCCTCGTACATCGCCAATATCGAAATCATGAGATCCGAATAGCTCGTCGAGAATGTGAAGAAGCTTTTCCTGACCGTCTTAGGTACAATCCGTCACCCATGTCTCCGGGTCAGACAACTAGATGCGTACTGGAAAGCCGTTCATTACCGGCAAGGTTGCCGTTCCATATGTTGCGGCCTCATGGCAAACTCGCGCAGCACAAGCTTTCCGCCGTCTTTGGCAGAAACCAATGCACGTGCCGATCTATTACCAGTATTGCGGCCTGGGAGGAATACTAAGGGCAAAATGCCAATCTTACTTTGACCGTACCTTCAATCGCTCGCATCTCTTCTAAAATAGCACCACTTTTGGCGGCTGACTTACTTACATCTGTCACAATATATTCGACTTCGCCGTCACGGCCGAAGTGCTGTGAATCAACATCTACAGTGTGCCTCGCTAGAACATCATGCACGCTCCTGGAGGCCAAACGATTTCCGCAATTGACATAAATTATCCTCGTCGATGATCGGCAATCGGGAACCTGGAGCTGAGGAAAATTGACGGCGCCCACGGTGGAGCCGCAGCGGATGAAATTTATCAGCTTCTTGGCAACTTCTTCGCCAATGCGTTCTTGTGCCTCTTCCGTCGAGCCTCCGATGTGTGGAGTCAAGATAACGTTGTCCAGGCCGCGCAGCGGGCTCAAAAATGCATCAGAATTCGACGACGGCTCCACCGGGAACACGTCGATTGCCGCCCCAGCCAAGTGTCCATTGCGCAGCGATTCGGCCAACGCCTCCACGTCAACCACCGTTCCGCGACTGTTATTGATGAGATAGGAGCCCTCGCGCATCATCGCCAGTTCGGCTCGGCCGATCATACAATGAGTCTGCGAAGTTTCTGGCACGTGCAAACTCACGATGTCGCTTCGCTCCAAAAGCTCTGACAAACTACCCGCGGCCGCGGCGTTTCCGTAACTCAGTTTCTCGACGATGTCGAAGTAGATCGCGTGCATTCCCATGGCTTCCGCCAATTGAGACAACTGAGCCCCAATGCTTCCGTAGCCGACTATGCCAAGTGTCTTGCCGCGAATTTCGCGGCTGCCAGCCGCGCCCTTCCGCCATTCACCATTATGAGCAGCCGCGGAGCGTGGAAAAATCTGACGGACAAGCATTACGATTTCACCGATAACCAATTCAGCGACACTGCGGGTGTTGGCAAATGGCGCGTTGAATACTGGAATTCCGAGATTCCTGGCGGCGTCCAGGTCGACCTGATTGGTGCCCACGCTGAAACAACCGATCGCGAGAAGCTGCTTCGCGTGTACGAGCGATTGTGCCCGAATTTGCGTGCGCGACCTAACCCCGACGACTGCAACATCGCTAAGCTTTTCTCGCAAACCGCCTTCATCCAACGCCTGGCGCATCTGCGAAAGCCGCGTGTATCCGGCATGCGTCAAAAGCTCTACAGCTCTTTCGTGAATTCCTTCAAGCAGCAGTACCCGCGCCGTTTCTTGGCGCAACGCCTGTTGAGCGAATGCCCGCTGCAGCAAAATTTGGCGAGCGTGGGCATCGTAGCTCGGGGGCGGGAACAACAGCGAAGCATCCTTTGCTGCAAGCGATTTCAGGTAACTTCGCTCGTTGACAATTGCCTCTTTCACATTTGTGTCATGGCAAAGGCTCATATCTGCAAATTCCTAATTCAGGAGCCTGGGTTTGATCACCCCGACCAGCAGGCGCGAAGTGCTTTGGACAGATTCCAGGAGAAGTTGCTTCGCGTGTCTGGTAATACGCTACGTCCCAATCCTTAAAACATGAATGAATTACACGTCCGCACATTAAGATCGAAGGTGATTGGTATATAAATGCCGCATTCCTATTGCCTCTTGGATGAGTCGGTGGCGATATCTTGTTAACGAGCAAATTCTTGTATGCGAATTCAAGGCTCGAGAGCTAAGTTTGCCTCGAACGCGTGATGACAATTTTAGATAATTGCTTTGCAGCTTTTCTACAAATGCCGATTCGTGGCAGCCATTTAACAGCGAAAAAGCGGTTCGACGATCAATGCAGATTTTGTCACATGCTGGAAATGTATGGGCCGGCTCATAAGAAAGACCGGCCTAGGTGCGCATCCAACTAGTGTTATTTCGGATCATTGTCTTTATGAAGCGGCGGCGCGTGAGCACAATTGAAGTTCGTCCGCTTCGCCGACGACGTACTGTCCCAAAAATACTCAGCCTGAGTTAGCAGGCCGCTTCCGTCACGAGTTGACCCACCGTGCCCGGCAAGGTCACGCTCTCACTCCGCCGAATCGGAACCTCAACGGTGAATTTAGAGCCAACGCCGCGCGTGCTCTCCACAAGCAATTCCCCGCCCATCAGGCGGCTGTAGCGCTGCGCGAGAGGCAAGCCAAGTCCGACGTCATCGCCATAGTTGCTTGCTGTCGCGTCTTCGCAATTGCCGAATGTCTCGAACAATTTCGTGAGCTGGTTCTCTGATATGCCGATCCCGGTATCTTCAACGGAAACCCTCAAAATACCTCCGTGTAATGAGGCCGCCAAAGTCACGCGTCCGTTGGTCGTGAATTTGCCCGCATTGCTGAGCAGATTGCCGATCGTCCTTTTCAGCTTGTAAGCGTCGCACCACATATTCGCAGCCGGCACCGTCTCCACTTTAAACTCATTGCCGTTCGCGACCACAATCGAACGCCACGTCTCCTCCAGATCGCTCAGCAAATCGTTGAGTTCGATTTTTTCCGGTTGCACTTCCATCTTGCCGGCTTCGAGCTTCGACAAGTCCAAAAGATCGTTGATCAGCTCGAGCAGCCTAAGCCCGGCAGTTCGTATCGACGTGAGATCCTGATACTTTTGGCTTTTTCGCTCGGTCAACCCGTCGATCAGAATCTCGCTGTAACCGATGATCGAATTGAGCGGATTTCTCAGCTCATGGCTCATTTTTGCAAGAAATTCGGACTTCGCCAGCGTTGCGCGCTCTATTTGCTCGGTCGCCTGGCGCAGCTTGAGTTCGGTTGCGCGATGATTGTTGACCTCCCGCTCAAGCTCGTTTTGCGACGAGACGATGCTCGCGTAATATAATGCCATCATCGAAACATAGATGCTGGCGCATAGGGTCGACACGAGTCCCAGGAACACGAGTTGGTTGAGAGGGACTATGTCGGGGAAGCCTATCGCAACGTAAATTGAATAGAAAACAGCGAGGTTTGCGACAATCATCAAACCAACAAAGATTCTCGTTTTTCGCTCGGGCAGGTAAAAAAATGCGAGCAGCGGCACCGTGACCAGCCACGGCAATATGGGCGAACTCACGCCGCCGTACTGATAGCAGCCCCAGAAAATGCAGAACATCAGATTTTCAATCGACACCAAAGCAAGCGGAACGTACGACCCCGTTCCCTTGAGCAACAACGGGAAAAACCAAAAAGCCGTCACCGCCAAGAAAAATATCCACCAAGAGGCGTCGGCGCGTCCTTCGATATACAACATCGACAGAGAAATCGTATGGCCCAGGAACGGGCCAAACAGATGGCTGAAGAGAAACATCCGAACATTCTGGACGAGCTCCTGAGATGAGCGAAGCTTGTCGGGGATGAACCAATCGACAAATGCGTTGATCTTCGATACGGACTTATAAATAGGATTTTTCATAGTAGCTCCCCGGCCCCACTCGAAAGAAAATTTTACGCCGCCGCTGCGATTGTCGCATCGTTTGCCGGAATTCGGACGGTGAATGTCGACCCTCGACCGGTCTCGCTCTCGACCGAAATATCTCCATCCAACAACCGAGCCAGATTTTTGCTCACCGCCAAGCCCAATCCGGATCCTCCAAACGATCTGGCAGTCACCGCACTGGCGTGATTGAACGTGGTGAAGAGAGTTGCCAGCTCGTCCTGCGGAATGCCTATCCCTGTGTCCGCGACAGAGATGCAAATCTGATCTCTTGACCCTGTGCTGACCCGGCTTGCCCGAAGCGCAATTTTGCCGTTCTTGGTGAACTTGCCGGCGTTGCCGAGCAGATTGATTAGAATCTGGCGCAGCCGGGTTTCATCGGTTTCAATAATTCCCAGGTCGTCAGTCTTTTCCAAAATGAACTCATTGCCATTTTGACAAACCAGGTTTCGGCATGTCGAGCTGACTTCATCAAGGCACAGGCCGAGATTGCACGGGCGCAGTGAAATCTCGACGTTTTCGGAGTCGATCTTCGGCATGTACAAGACGTCCGAAACCAACGACAACAGATGCCGCCCGGCGCCATTGATCGTTTTCAGATCTGACGAGTCGGCACTCGTTTCTGAATCGATCTCTTCGAGCAAGATTTCGCTGTAGCCGATGATCGCATTCAGCGGAGTGCGCAGCTGATGATTCATCTTGGCAAGGAAAATCGCCTTGGCGTCGTTCGCGCGTTCGGCTTCATCCTTCGCGTCTCTAAGTCTTTTCGCGGTCGCCAGGTGCTTTTCGATTTCCTGTCGGAGTGCCGACTGGGCCATCATCACGTACGCGTAATAGATGGCCATCATCGAGGTGTACAGCGTAGCCGCGCATGCCGAGATCATTGCGACGGTCGAAAGATTATTCACCGGCACCCGTTCCGGGAATGCACCATTGAGCAGATATGCCAGGCAAAAGCTGGCCAAATTCGCCGAACAAATGCCGAGAACAAGGAAAGGACGGTCGCTCAGGTAGAAAAACCCGATCAGCAAGGCGGTCAAGAACCACGGCAGGAAAGGCGAACTTACGCCGCCGTAGAAAAACGAGCCGAATACGCTGATGAAAGTCAGATTGCAAAAAGAGAAAAGTGCGAGAAGCGAAAAATTGTTCAAGTACTTCAGTCCGAACGGCAGCAGCCAGAATGACGCGCACAAAACACAGATTGTCCAATAAACGTAATCGTGCACCGACAGCGCTCGATACAGGTATCCCATAATCGCGACAGCGCTGAACGGGCCGACCAAATGACTGATGACAAATATTCGCGAGCGCCACAGACTTGCGGTGCTCTTGTTGAGATCCGTCGGTATAAACCAATCGACGAACTTGATGGCGAGGTCAATGAGCATGGGCTTGCCCGAAGCAAATGGCTGGTTTCGATTATGCGACCGCGGGAATTGCACTTAGATCTGCGCCATTGACGGCACGGTACCGCTGATACTCAGGTTGAGCGAGTTCGACGGCATGCCGCAATCTGGCGACCAAATCGGTGACATTCTCTTCGCTGTGAGTGGGCATCATCTGGAGACGAAAGCGCGCATTGCCTTTCGCAACAGCCGGGTATTCGACCAGATTGGCGATTACCTGCAACTCCGGGAGACGCCGGCTTACCATGCGGGCGAGTGCTTCGTCGCCGGCGAGAACCGGAACGATTGCCGACGGATTGCCGATCACTTTTAGTCCGCCAGCGGTGAGCGCATCGCGCATTTGAAGAACACGCTTGCGAAGCAGCGCCCGAAGGTCTCGTCCTCGATCGGATTGAACAATCTCGAAAGCTTTCGCTACTGTGGCGGCCTGGACAGGTGAGAGCGCGTTTGAAAAGGTCGCTGAGCACCCGTAGAACTTCAGATACTGCTTGACCGCGGCAGACCTGCAAGCGACGAACCCGCCATTGGAAGCGAATGTTTTTGAAAAGCTGCCCATGACGATGTCGATTTTCCCGATCATATCCTGCATACCGATGAAGCCGCGGCCACTGCGACCCATGGCGCCCAAATCATGCGCGACGTCGACAAGGAGCGTTGCATCGTATTCGTGGCAGAGAGCTTGCAGGGAGGGCAGATCGGGCGAGTCCGAATCCATCGAAAACAGACTTTCCGTCACAACAAGGATTCCATTCTCAGTATCCTTGGCGCGGATCCGCTGCAGATGCCGGCGTACCGAATCCAGGTTGAGATGTCCGTGCAGAACAACATTGGGCGTTGCCGAGTACGCGCCTTCCTGAAGGCAGGCATGAGACAACCCATCCATCACTACGTAATCGGCTGGCCGGACCAATCCTTTGATAACCCCATAGCCGGCTGCCCAGCCGGTGGGATAAAGCACCGTATGATCAACGCCAAGGAATTCGGAGATCACCTGCTCCAGGCGCAACGAGTATTTTGTATTCCCCGCGAGCGCCGATGAACCCGCGCTATGAACTCCATACTCGTCAATTACGGCTTTTGCCGTCTCCTTGATCTCAGAATCAGAAGACAAGCCAAGATAGTCTTGCGTCGCGAAGTTCAATCCCGAGAATCTGATGCCGCTGTCGTCGCGCGCCGTGCATTGGGCCAAAGGCGCCTGTTCTGTTGATTTTGAATAGGGCCATAGTCCACGGCTTCTCCGCAGATCTTGCCATTCATAAAAATGGCTGACCCGACCGATAAGGTCCTTTCCGTGCAGCTCTCGGAAGTCACGCATGCTCCCTGTTAACGCTTGGATCGGATCCGCATCTTGACTCGTCATTGACATAACTTTGTGCCCTGTTATTCGCTGCTCAGTCTCTTTGGCCGCTTCTTTAGGAAGCTCGGAAGGCGACTTGATTTCCTGCCTTTCCGGCGAAATGTCTTTTCGCGGAAGACATGACTCGATTTTTTTTAGCAGCCTAGCTAAATCAACAGGCTTCGTGTCGAAGTCCGCGCAGCCAACACGCTTGCTCATCTCACGATCGCTTGCGAGCGCGTGAGCGGTCAACGCGATAATCGGGATGTGAGCTGTTTTGGGGTTGGCCTTGATGAGTTGTGTCGCTTGCCATCCGTCCATCGCGCCCAATGCGACGTCCATCAAAATAAGGTCTGGAGATTCTGAAGCCGACATCGCGACACCGCTCGGACCATCTGCTGCGCAGCAGATCTCGAAGCCTCGCCGCACAAGCCTGCGCGTTAGCATGTCGCGATTTGCGAAACTGTCCTCGACAAGCAAAATTTTTGCTGCGGGCGCAGACGCAGCGCTCTTATAATCTTCACTCAACTTACGCTCCCCCATTACGCTTTGTAATTTGCGCATTTGTATATTTATCGATTTAAAGCGCACTTAATCGGCATCATGAAGATAGGTTTACGGATTTAAATGGTTAGCCAAAGCTTTCGACTCTGCGATTCAATGCCTCTAACTGCGTATTAACTCGCAACGATTATATTCCGCCCGGTTTTAGGCTGGTTCGTCGATCCGACATCGTCATTTCGCACAGAAAGTGAATCTAAATGGATACTCAGCCATCGCTTCTGATCGTCGATGATAAATTCGATAACCGCGCGATACTTGCTCGGAGATTCGGACGTCAGGGCTTTGAAACCGTGGAAGCTGAATCGGGGAAAGACGCCCTGAATCTGATTGACCAGAGAACCTTCGACATCGTGCTTCTTGACATCATGATGCCCGGACTGTCCGGGATCGAAGTCTTAAAACTGATTAGGCAAACTTACTCCTACAGTAAGCTGCCGGTAATCATGGTGACGGCCAAAGCCGACGGCTCGGATGTTGCTGAGGCACTTGGCGCCGGCGCTAACGACTATATCACCAAGCCGGTCGACTTCGCCGCGGCGTTTGCGCGTGTCAAGACTCAGCTTTTGCAAAAGAAAGCCCAAGAAGAATTAGATAAGACGCATGGCGCGCTGAAGCTTCTTAACGAGACGCTGGAAACCCGCATTGCTGAACGGACCGCCGATCTCGTGAGAATCAACGAGGAACTGAAACTGGAAATTTCAGAGCGCGAACGCTCGCAGGCCGAAATTCATTACCTTGCTCATCATGACAGTCTGACGGGTCTGGCGAACCGCATTGTGCTTCGCCAGAATCTCGAGCAGGCGCTGGCGCGGCCGCCACGGGGGCAGGAAGGAATTGCGGTCTTGTTTATCGATTTGGACGGCTTCAAAGGTATAAATGATACGCTCGGACATTCCACGGGCGATGGACTGCTTAAGTGCGTCGCAAACCGCTTGGTCGAGAGCGTTCGCGATGGGGACAAAGTCGTTCGGCTGGGAGGAGACGAATTTGCCGTAATTCAGATGGAGGCAGAGCAACCTAAAGGCTCGGCCATACTGGCGGGCCGCCTCATCGAGTTGTTAGGCCGCCCGTATCAGGTTGAAGGCAATCAATTGAATATCGGCGCCAGTATCGGAATTGCGGTCGCATCGGAGGCCACAACCACACCCGACGATCTTCTTAAGTGCGCAGACTTGGCGATGTATCGAGCCAAAGCAGAAGGGCGCGGTACCTATCGATTTTTTGAACCGGGAATGGATGCGCGTGCGCAGGCTCGTCGAGCGATGGAGTTGTCGCTGCGCGAGACCAAGTTCGAAAGCGCTTTCGAAATCTATTATCAGCCGCTTGTTGACCTGGCTACAAAACGGGTCACCTGCCTTGAAGCATTGTTACGCTGGCGCCACCCGGAAAAGGGCCTAATTGCACCTTCCGAATTCGTCCCCCTTGCCGAGGAAATCGGAATGATTGTCACACTGGGTAAGTGGGTGCTTCGGCAAGCTTGCGTCGATGCGATGAACTGGCCGGACGACGTGAGGGTTGCGGTCAACTTGTCGCCCGTACAATTCAGATACACGGGGCTCCCGACTGCCGTTCGCGAGGCGCTCAACCTTTCTGGGTTGCCCGCTCACCGTCTGGAGCTCGAAATAACCGAGTCTGTACTTTTGGAGCGGACTGAGACCAGCATCGCAATACTGCGCGAGCTGCGCGAGCTCGGCACCGTCATCTCGATGGACGATTTTGGTACGGGATATTCGAGCCTGAGCTATTTGCAGAATTTCCGCTTCGATAAAGTCAAAATTGACCGCGCATTTATCAGGGATCTTACACAGGGCTGCGACAGCCTGGCGATTGTTCGGGCAATTACCGACTTGGGTCGGAGCTTTGGTATGATCACCGTGGCGGAGGGCGTGGAGACGGTCGAACAGCTCCGGTGCCTCGAATATGAAGGCTGCGGCCAGGTTCAGGGTTATCTTTTTAGCCCGCCGCGGCCGGCGTCCGAGATTCCATCGCTAATTCGCAGCATCGCCGATAATGGTGACGGCGCGGTAACCCCAGTTCGACGTAGCAGCGAGCCGCTGCCGATCTCGTATTTGGATTTGCATCGCGTCGATGTTCAGCCTGCGGTGGGTGTCGCAAAGGTCGGGTGAACGAGTAGGCGAGCGCCCAAGTAGCCCAAGTTTTCGAATTCGCGTCATGAGGTCGATGCAATATTCGGCCTCGCCTCTCGCGAATCCGTAGCGTTCCGGTTCAAATGTCTCAATATGACGTTAACGCATTTGATCTATTTATCCAGTTCAAATCCTGACCAGAAGCGAGGGCCAACATGAGCGCAGGACACGCTTTAATTACCGGGGGATCGAGCGGCATTGGTCGAGCGCTGGGACGACAGCTAATGTCGCGAGGCTATGATGTCTCCATGATTGCGCGCCGGAAAGCGCTCCTCGAAGCCGCTGCGGCCGAACTCCGATCGTGCGCGAAACATTCAAAACAGCGTGTAGAGATTTATCAAGCAGACGTTTCGGACCAAACGCAAGCTGAGGCTGCTACGAAGGAGGCAATCGATCATCTTGGCAACCCAGATCTTGTGGTCACCTCGGCTGGCACGGCCGTGCCGGGCTATTTCGGCGATATCTCCGCGTCGAGCTTCCGAAATGCGATGGAAGTAAACTATTTTGGCACTTTGTATGTCATCCGGGCTGCTCTTCCCTCGATGCTTGCACATAAGAAAGGCCGCATCGTTCTAATATCGTCGGGGGCAGCGTTGATGGGAATTTTTGGCTACGCCTCATATGGACCTTCTAAATTCGCGGTTCGGGGATTGGCCGAAACCCTGCGTTCAGAACTGCGCTTGAGCAATGTTGGGGTGTCAGTCGCCTACCCGCCCGATACCGAAACGCCAATGTTGGAAGAAGAAAATAAAACGAAACCGGAAGAAACGAAGAGAATTACCGGCTTGGTAAAAGCTTGGACCGCCGATGCCGTAGCAGCATCGATACTGCGAGGGGTCGACCGTCGCTCTTTTTCGATTACGCCCGGCCTAACTCTCACACTTATGCATCGATTGCCCGGGATAATGATTCCCCTGTTGAGTTGGTATAGCGATCGTCTCGTGGACGGCGTCCAGAGAGCGTGCGTGACGCCGCCCGCCATGCAGGCAAAAACGATCGGGTCTTAAGAATCGGCGTGGGACCCACGGGCCCCGCGTGATCGACTACCGCCCTCTCCAACCGCGGTTGCGCGTCGGGAATACGACAGCCTTCGCCCCGATGGGCCAGGCTCAAGGCTGTAGCCTAAATAGCACCGAAATTCAGCGTCGTACCCGGAAAACAAGTCCTCACGGGAATCGATAGTTCAAACGACCGGTTACGACGTTCGTGTGCTGGTCGATGTCTTCAATTGAGTCGACGCCGAGAGTCGTTGCGAAAGTGCGGTGCGATTTACCCAGATCGACGTAATCATATTCGACCGCAGCGGACCAGTTCGAAGTCAACCTGTATTCGAATCCGCCACCCACCGTCGCGCCCCACCGCGTTTCGCTCGTATTGCCGGATATAGGCAGAGCGAACAACGTGCCGAAGAAATCATACTTTGCCTGAGCGACCGCTCCGCCGCCCTTGACGTAGAGGAGCAATGGCCCCCATGCCAGACCGATGCGGCCCGTAAAGAGCCCTAAGGCATCCCATCGCACGCGATTTGTCGTGGTTGGAAAAGCCAAACTGACATTCTGGCCCGAAATATTTGCCCAATCACCCTGAGCTTCAAGACCAAATACCCAACGGCTGATTTGCCAATTGTAACCCAATTGGCCGCCCGCAACTGCACCGCTTGGACTATTGCAGCCTTCGCCAGCTGGCGGGCCTCCTAATCCTGCCGGCACGGTGTCAACGAAATTCCAGCAGCTGGAGCCCGACGCCCCGCCGCCATTCAGTCCGATGTAAAATCCCTGCCACAGAATTTCTGGGGCGAGAGGGGCCGGTCCCGGCAGGATGTCGGCGGCATGAGATGCCCCGGCAGGCACAAGCGCTGCCAGCATTAGACCGCTCAAGACAAACTTTCTCACTGGCAACGCCTCCCGATCGACGACGATCATCGGCTTGGCCGATCAAATAAGAGAAATTTATCGTTGCAGTTTACGGTAAATACTTTCTTAACCCCTACCATGATATTCGACAAAAAATGGAATTCGCGAAGTCGGGTAATGGAATGCGCAACTCCAATTCTCCGCTTGCCTGCGAGCATGGCATCGGCGCGCAGCGTGCAAAGCTTCGACACCGATTCGAGTGCGCGTCAGACGGCGGACAGGTCGTGGATAAAAAGTGGGCGCCGATTGACAGTCTGCCGACTCAGTCCAAGAAATCGGTCATGTCGCTAACAATGGAGGGGTCCATGGGCGGCAAGTGGCGGAAGTCCGTATGTGCAATATTCGCCATTGCAGTAACAACGTTGGGTGTCAACACCGCCGCAGCAGGATCGTTGAGCGGTTCGGATACCTGGTCAGGCGATTACGGCCTCTTTCTGTTACCGAAGGGTACAATTGCTGCACTCGACTACCTTGGCTTTTCCGACAATGACAAATTTGTCGATACAAACGGCAACAAGGTGGGCGGGCACGCACGCATTTGGTCCAACATCGCGCGAATTGCCTATATTACGGAGTTCGGAGGCACGAAGGTCGCATTCGAGGCGGCGTTGCCTTATGCAACCCTGAACGGCGTCGACATTGCCGGCGTCCCTCAAACCACCCATGGCGGCTTTTTTAGCCCGGTGCTGTTCCAAGACGTGGGCCTTATCGTCAGTCCGCAGCGTATTCTTGCTCTAACAAGTTACGAATACTTGCCGATTGGCGATTACGACAATACGAGCACGATCAACGTGGCCACGCCTCAGCAGTTCGTCTGGGTGGGCCAGGTTGGCTATTCGGAAGGTCTGAAGAAATTCGGGCTCGACAACTTTTGGTTCGATCTTGACGCCAATGTCTCTATCCATGGGAACGGCAAAAATCCGTTCTCGGAATCCCCGATTCCCGGCGTCCCGCTTCCTGGCGTCGCGGCCTATTCGACTGCTACGCAAAAGCCCTCGTACAATCTCAAAGGCTTCATCCGCTACACCGCGGCGTTTGGCAGCGTCGCTGTGGGGCTGGAGAAGTCCTGGGGTGGCCTGCTGACCTACACCGGAGGAACAGCGAGCATTGCCGGCCTCGGCACCAGTGCCTTGCCGGATCAAGACATAAGCAAGGACGACTATCTGCGCGGTCACTTGCAAGTGTCGCTAAATTTGGCCCCCGACGCTCAGGTCGCCTTGGATCTGCACCACGACTTCGAGCGCGTCGGCGGCTTCCAAGAGAACTTTGGAGCAGAAGTGCGGTTCTTGAAGCTCTTCTTCCCGTCCGCGCCGGGGCACAAATGACGTGAGCATGCCGGCCCGCGATTGAACGAAGTTGGGCATCCTGCATTCGATCGTCTCGAAGAATTGCCGTAACGAGAGTGAGCGTTGGCGGAGGGAGAGGAACTGTGATCCAACGGTCTCCAATCTGAACCCTGTCATCCTGGTGCACTCATCCGTCGGACGATCCCAAGCCCTCCTTGCCATCTCAGGGGATTAGAGCGGCATTGCGAATTTCATGATTTCCGGAAATATTTCCGGAACCGTCCAAGATGGACATTCGACGTCATGCCGAGCACCAACGAAAGCCTGTTACTGCCTATCGCCGCCGACTGAAGCGACGCGGCGTTGTCCGCGTCGAAGTGCATGTGCGCAAAGACGATGCCGCATTGGTCCGTGGCGTGGCCCAGGCGTTCTTAGACCCTGCCCGCGAGGCCGAGGCTCGGGCCATGCTGCGGGGAGCGAGCAAAGCGAACGGCTTCAAGGCGCTTTTGGCGGCAGCCCCCTGGAAGGGATCGATCTGATACCAACGGCGTTGAATTTTGACTCATGAGGGATTCCGGACGCCGTACGGACATGATTCGCTGGCCTTGTTGATTCGCGAGGAGGCTAACATGACGGCGGTTTCGATCACCCGGAAGGATCACA